>Ga0302267_10000950_pt1 | contig 37938 bp, 45 predicted proteins | sample III_Bog_E1_3_FD_194555 | JGI IMG/M metagenome (GOLD analysis project Ga0302267, IMG submission 194555) | Peat permafrost microbial communities from Stordalen Mire near Abisko, Sweden - III_Bog_E1_3 | ecosystem: Environmental > Terrestrial > Soil > Wetlands > Peat | place: Sweden: Abisko...
CCTGGGCTCGCAGGTGTTATCAGAGGATATTGGTTGCTTATTGGATGCCTCGGGATGTCATGAAACAAGTTGATGGTGGGCGGTGAGGGACTCGAACCCCCGACTTCCTGCTTGTAAGGCAGGCGCTCTAACCAACTGAGCTAACCGCCCGCGCGGGCTGGATAGACCATTGCGGCCTGCTCTCATCATAGCAGCGCGGTTGTGATCGGCCAGAGGCGTTGTCCTCCTGAGCACTGACCGCAGCTTCTTTTCTGGAGCGGCGCGCCCCGAGTTGATAGACTCACCCCGTGGGGCGTCTTATCCTCAATGCCGACGACTTTGGGCTGACCGCCGGAGTCAACCGTGCCATTCTCGAACTGCACCGAGCCGGTGTGCTGACTAGCGCCTCTCTGATGGCCCGAGCCGCGGCCACCGATGAGGCCATGGAACTGGCTCGCGCCAAGCCTTCGCTGGGAGTCGGCTGCCACGTGGTTCTGGTGGACGGCAAGCCAGTGCTTGGCGCGCAGAACCTTCCCACACTTTTAGACCTGCGAACGGGCCGCTTCCATCCAACGCTGGGCGTATTCCTCAAACTATTGCTTACCGGACGCATCCGTTCCTCTGAGATCGAAGCAGAGACTACTGCGCAGATTAACTTATTACATGCAAAGGGCTTGCGGCTGACACACATCGACACACATAAGCACGCGCATATGTTTCCCGCAGTACTGCGACCGGTGCTGCGCGCGGCTCGGGCAGCGGGAATTCGAGCCGTGCGCAATCCCTTTGAACCTGCGTGGAGCCGTCGCGTTACGCACGGCGCACCGTGGATTCGACACGCAGAAGTGCGCCTGCTGCGGCTGCTGGAGCCTGCCTTCCGGCGCATTGTGGCTGAAGAGGGGTTCACGACGACGGATGGAGCGATTGGCGTGCTGGCGACGGGAACTATTGACTCAAAAGTAGTTAGTTCGCTGCTCCAGAGTCTGCCCGCAGGCACGTGGGAGCTGGTTACGCATCCCGGCTACAATGACACAGACCTTGCCCAGGCCCACACCCGCTTGCTGGCTTCGCGGGAGACTGAGCGGGAGGCGCTCAGCGCGGTGGAGCAGTTTCCGGGGATTGAGCGGATCTCATTTGCGGATTTGTTGCGGAATCAAAATTACTGAATAAGAAGGAATTATGCGCATCGGCATCACGTGTTATCCCACTTATGGCGGCTCGGGCGTGGTGGCCACGGAGCTGGGCATTGAATTGGCGGCGCGGGGGCATGAAGTACATTTTATTTCGTATTCACAGCCCTTTCGGCTGAGCGGACGAGACAACGGCATCTTCTATCACGAGGTTCCGGTCTCCAGCTATCCGCTTTTCGAGTTCCCTCCCTACGACCTGGCGCTGGCTTCGCGGATGGCGGAAGTTGCTGAATTCTATGAACTTGACCTGCTGCATGTGCACTACGCCATCCCCCATTCGGTGAGCGCGTTGCTGGCGCGGCAGATGCTGGCTGCGCGCGGGCGGCGGCTGCCCTTTGTCACTACGCTCCACGGCACGGATATTACTTTGGTGGGCCTGGACCGCAGCTACCTGCCGATTACCCGCTATGCCATTCAGGAGAGCGACGGGGTCACCTGTATCTCCAACTATCTAAAGGAGGAAACGGTCAAGCATTTTGGCATCACGAAGCCCATCGAAGTGGTTCCGAACTTTGTGAACTGCGACGAGTACGCACCCATCAAGGATGAGGCAGCGCGGGCTGAGGCACGCAGGAAGCTGGCTGCTCCGGACGAGGCGATCCTGATGCATCTCTCTAATTTCAGGCCAGTTAAGCGCGTGGTGGATGTGGTGAAAATGTTTGCGCGGGTGGCGCGGGAGCTTCCGGCGCAACTGTATTTGGTGGGCGACGGGCCGGACCGATCGACGGCGGAGTGGTTGGCGCATGACCTGCAAATCCATGAAAAGGTTCACTTTATGGGCAAGCAGGAGCGGGTGAACGAGCTGCTGCCGCTGGCCGATTTGATGGTGATGCCGAGCGAGCTGGAGTCGTTTGGGCTGGCGGCCCTGGAGGCCATGGCGTGCAAGGTTCCGTCCATCGCGACGCGGGTGGGCGGGGTGACAGAGCTGATCGACGATGGGGTGACGGGGTTGCTGTATCCCGTTGGGAATGTGGAAGATATGGCCGCCGGAGCAGTGAGTTTGCTGAAGGATCGCGGGCGGCTGGAGGCCATGCGCAAGGCGGGACGCAAGACGGCGCAGAAGCGCTTCTGCTCGTCGCTGGTGGTGCCGCAGTACGTGAAATATTACGAGCAGGTGCTTGAAGGGCAGGGACTAGGGACAAGGGATTAGGGACTAGGGACCAGTGAACATAAGGCGAATATTTGCGCAGAAAACGTGAAATAAGAACCTCTACTTCGAAGTAGAGGTTTTTTGCGCAAAATTGGGTTATTTGGGAAGCGGATCTGGGGTCAGTTGGACGGCTGGCTGGCGGGGTCGGGGGCGAAGATTGGGGCGAAGCCTAGCTGACGCCAGAAGTGGTCGAGGAGGGCTACCGTCTCCGGGGCTGTTTGCGGGGTGGTGCGGAGGAGGATTTCGGGGCTGGTTCCGGCGGCCTCGGTTTTGCCGGTGAGGGTGCTGGCTTCGGCGGCGATGGCGATGCACTTGGTTGGGCGGTAAGTGCAGTTGGCCAGGTCGGCGATGGAGAGGCGCGTGGTGGGCGTGGCCAGGACCGTGCGCGGCGGGGCCATGCGGTCCAGGAGCCAGAGGATTTCCAGCTTGGATTCTAGCTCGTCGGGGACGCAGTCAATGACCAGATCGGCGTTGCGGACGGCTTCTTCGATGGTGGAGACGAAGGCGACGTTTGGCGCCGCTCCCGCGTTTTCGCGAAAAGCATCCGGACCGAGAACGGCCCGAAGGGCCTCCTGGGCGTGGTGGAGGTTGGCGGGCATCACGTCTTCGAGCAGGACGGGGAAACCGGCGCGGGCGGCGGAGAGGGCGAGCCAGCGGCCGAGGGGCCCTGCTCCGATAATGGCGACGGTGACAGGCAAAAGGATTACCCGCGACCGATCAGGGCCTCGGCCACGTCCTGTGCGTTGGGCTTGGCGTTGAGCAGGTGCTCGGCGACGCGGGCGCGCTCCTCGGCGGTGAGGGTGGGGATGGTGGCCAGGATGCGACGCAGGGTTACGGCGACGTCGTCAATGTAGTTCATCAAGCGAATGGCTTCTCCGGAGAGCGGCATGGTTTTCCTCGTGGTGGACTTCCGTCTTTATTGTATTTGAGTAGGGGAAGGCAGGAGGATCGTATCTTCCGCAATCCTTGCCTGGCCCGCTTATCTCGCTGCGCCGGTAAGGCTCAATGTCGATTCAGAATCGTTGGGAGCAATCGAGAGTTTCATTCCCAATACGCCGAGTACCGAGGAGAGCGTCTCAAAGGTGGGATTCCCTTGTTCGGAGAAGGAACGATAGAGGGTTTCTCTCTGCACGCCGGCATCTTTGGCGACTTTGGCCATTGGCCGAGCCTGGGCAACATTCTTCAAGGCTTTGAGAAAGGCTTCTGGAGAATCTTCCAGAGCGGCGTTGAGGTAGGCCGAGGCCTCAACCGGGTCCAGCAGGGCAGCCAAAAAAGATTGGCGGTAGGAGCTAGTCTTGATCGTCATGTGCCCTCCACAATTGTTTCGTCCTGGCAGACCAGAATCTCTCGTGGAGTGGCTTCCGACGCATTCACGGGCCACTCCAGTGTGTGACATTTAAGTCACACATAGAACTTAGCACCGTCCTCCTGCAAGTTCAAGATGCGGCTCAAGGATGCATCCGGATAGCGGCGACGTCGACCATATAGTTCATCTGGCGAATGGCTTCTCCGGAGAGCGGCATGGTTTTCCTCGTGGGGAGTTCCCGTCTTTATTGTAATTGAGTTGACAAAGTCGAAGACTCACATTCTGAACGGTACGAACTCATCGCCAATGATCCCATAACCAATTTGATACCAAAAGCATAGGCTACATATACTTATTGACATAGGGATATTTCGGTCATAACCTGATAGCGTTCCAATATTTGTACGGAATGGGGCTTAACAATGGACGAACAAACCGAATTGTTGCGTGAAATGTGCGGTCTTCTTCGCGTAATCGCTGAGCCTGCTTTGGCAAAGCGCGACGAAGGGATAAGAGCATCAATTATAGAGATTGTCGGGAAGAGCAAAGCCAAGGCCAAGGCAATTCCACTGATGAACGGTTCAAAAAATCAGATAACGATCTGTAAAGAATCCGGAATTGATCAAGGAGACTTGAGCCGGGTTATCAAGGCCCTTCGCGCAAAGAAATTGATCGACGCTGACGAGAAGCATCCGAAGCTTGTCATTTCCATTCCTCCAAATTTCTTCGAGAACTCGGAGAAGCAAAATGGATGATCTCTCTACCGAACTATTGAACGCTGTTCGCGAGATCCGCGACCTTGTGCATCTCATGGCTGAACCCGCGATTGCAGAGCGCGACAAGAGCCGTCGAACCGAACTCCGAAGAATTGTTGGGAAAAGTGCCCCCAAGGCGAAAGCTGTATTGCTTATGAACGGCAATCGTATCCAAGCTGCCATTCAAAAGGAAACCGGGATCAACAAGGGTGACTTGAGCACGCTTGTCAAACTGCTTAATGGCAGTGGACTTCTCACAGGTACGGGTAAAGAGCCAAAACTCACTATCTCAATCCCCGCCAACTTTTTTGAAAGCGGGTCGGGCAATGAGTGATGAAACGATTCTTGTAATTTTGACGGACATCCGCAATTGGACCCGTGCAGCGTCATTCAGTTCTGTTAAAAAGCTGCTTGAAGAAGCGTTGCCCGACGCGAAATCCCGCGCCGCATACCAAATGTTGGACGGAGCCTCATCCACAGAACAAATCCGCATTGCCTGCAAGATAAGCCCGAACACTATCGCCACTCTGTCACAGCGGTGCACCGCGATGGGACTGATGGAAGTTAGAAGTGACAAGAAGCGTGTGAGACTCTTTGACCTGTCAGACTTTGGCTTGGTTAACGATGAAGAGAAATCCGATGAGCGGGTAAAACAATGAACGATAAGCCAAGCCAAAAGGATCAGCTTGAGGTTTCATCCGACCAACTTAAGGCGGAGTTGATAGAGATCAAGGAACGCCTAGGGGCGCTGGAGACCATTGCGAGCATCTCCAACAGGACCGTCGTTGAGGAATATGTTCGAGGTCATCTTACGACGGCGAAGGGCAAGTTGATCATGAAATCGTGCGAGAAGCCCCAGACACGGGAGCAGCTCATTTCGAAATTGCATTTTGCGAGTGCGCAGGCCCTCGACTACCACCTTGGTCCATTGCGCGAGGATGACCTGATCCGGCAGTATCTCGATGATGTGGGCACACAGACATTTGTATGGAGCAATCTATTTAAGCGGCTCCCCAAGAAGGCACTGAGGGAGATATTGGGGGACTAGTCTGATAAGCGGGCCGTCGCCCGGGCGGCGCATTGAAGGTCGCTTCTACCGTTATTTTGTTCGGAGGTGCGCCGGTGGCTGGTAGAACAAACCGCACTAATCCGGTCGAGCGTAAGAACCTTTCGGTCCAAACACGGACGGCTGTTCTCACCGAGGCTGGATACCGCTGTGCAGTCCCCACCTGCCGTCAGATCCTTGCACTAGACTTGCACCACATCTACCAGGTAAAGGATGACGGGGGAGATGATCCGTCCAATTTGATCGCCCTTTGCCCCACCTGCCACGCCCTCTATCATCGCGGCACTATTTCCCGAGATGCAATCTTCGCATACAAGGCGATGTTGGTCGCCATAAGCCGAGCGTTCGATCTTGAAGCAATAGATAGTCTTTTATTCCTAAACCAGCTTTCGAAAGACTTCCTTATCGTCTCAGGAGATGGACTTCTTCATTTCTCTCGGTTGATTGCTGCGGGTTTAGCATCGGTTGAAAGAAAAGCAAATAATAATTGGCTCATCGTTACATACGCGGTAAATATTAGCGAAAAGGGCAAGCTGCTGATTGAAGCATGGCGGGAGGGTGACCGTACAAGGCTCTCAAATCTGCTGAGCGGCCCAGTAGCTGTGAATGATAAAAGCGGCAGTCTCGCGGTTAGCTAGCGATAAACCGCATGTCCTTCGACTACGCTCAGGATGACAAGCTATAAATATCCCCGGTCCGAAAATCCGGACCTGGGGCACCCAAACCTTGTATTCTTAAGCAGCACAATTACCACTTCATTCATCCAAAACAACAAGTTTATTCCTACAAAGAAACTAGCGTGGACCGGGAGGTCCACGCTACAGCCGGCCGGGAGGCCGGCGCTACAGTTTCACGCTCCTCGTTCATCCATGAGCAACGAGTTTATTCAACACAAGAAATGCGGCTTTGTTCGAGGCTGGGGCATCCTATCTTTCAACAAGAGCATCTTATCTTTCAACAAGAGCATCTTATCTTTCAATACATATTGATGCAGAAGACGCGACATGTTGTGCAGAACACGGGAACGATGAGGTGAAGGAGGGGGATTGAGCAGATACGATCCAACGCTGGAGAATCGCGACCTGGCGCCGACCGAGCCGGCGCAGCGGACGTGGAGCGCGTACAACTACATGGCGCTGTGGTTCTCGATGTCGGCGGGGATCACGACGTATCAACTTGCCTCGTCGCTGATTGCCAAGGGGATGGATTGGAAGCAGGCGGTGGGGACGGTGCTGCTGGGGAATTTGATTGTGCTGGTTCCGATGCTGCTGAACGCGCACGCGGGGGCCAAGTACGGGATTCCGTTTCCGGTGTTCATTCGCGCGGCGTTTGGGGTGCGGGGCGCGAATTTGCCGGCGTTGCTACGGGCGGTGGTGGCGTGCGGATGGTTCGGGATTCAGTCGTGGATCGGGGGGATGGCGATTCACTCGATGCTGGCGGTGATTTGGCCGGCGACGGCGGCGATGGACGGGGTGCGCTGGGCGTGCTTCATGGGATTCTGGCTGCTGAATATGGTGGTGGTGTGGCGCGGGGTGGAGTCGATACGGCACCTGCAGGCCTTTGGCGCGCCGTTCATGTTTGTGATGGCGGCGGCGCTGATGATCTGGGTGCGGATGAAGGCGGGGAGCTTTGGAACGATGCTTTCGACGCCGAGCCAGTTTCATACGACGGCGGAGTTTCTGACGGTGTTTTTTCCGTCGCTGACGGCGATTGTGGGCTACTGGGCGACGCTGGCGCTGAACATTCCGGATTTTTCGCGCTACGCGAAGTCGCAGAGATCGCAGGCGTGGGGGCAGGCGTTTGGGTTGCCGATTGCGATGACGCTGTATACGTTTGTGGGGATTTCGGTGACGTCGGCCTCGGCGGCGCTGTTTGGCAAGCCGATCTGGAATCCGATCGATTTGATTGGCGCGTTTCATCAGCCGGTGGTGGCGTTTGTAGCGCTGATTGCGATTCTGATTGCGACGTTGAATCTGAACATCGGAGCCAACGTGGTTTCGCCGTCGAATGATTTTTCGAATGTGTATCCGCGGCTGATCAGCTTCAGAACGGGCGGATTGATTACGGGATTTTTGGGGCTGGCGATGTGCCCGTGGAAGCTGCTGGCCTCTCCGGACAGCTATATCTTCGGGTGGCTGATCGGCTACTCAGGATTGCTGGGGCCGGTGGCGGGAATCATGATTTTTGATTATGTGCTGGTGCGCAAGACGAAGCTGGATGTGAAGTCGCTGTATCACCGCGAGGGCGCGTATCACTATACGAAAGGCGTCAATCCGCGGTCGATGGTGGCGATGGCGGCGGGCGTGGCGTTTGCGCTGGTGGGGCTGGCGGTGAGGCCGCTGCACTTTCTGTACGACTACGCGTGGTTCGTGGGATTTTTTACAGCGGGGATGGTGTATGCGGCGCTGATGAAGATGAGTGCGCCCGCCGGAGATAAGGGCTAGAGGGCGTCGGAGCCGGGGTCGTCGTGCTTTCCGCTGGTCAGGTTCTCTCCGTCTACGGAGATGCGCAACTGGCGAAGGAAGCTGAGATCGTTTTGGGTGAAGGACTGCTGGGCGCCGTGGCCGGCGGGGACTTCGACGGGCGCGTCCTCTTTGGCGGAGAGGTCGTTGAGGGCGATGGAGGCTTCAAGCATGAGCATCACATCGAAGCCGTGACGACGGATGTCCTGCACGACACCGGCGATGTGCTCGCTCTCGGTGACCGCCTCATTGATGGCCTCGCCCAGTTGCTGAATGAGTTCACGCAGACGTGTTGTCACAGGCACCTCCAGGGGCGGCGGCCGACGCGGGGGATGCGGGGGCAGCGGCATGGGATTTATCTACCTTACTTCCGTTGCCGCCCCGGAGCAAGTGGGCATGTGCGAAAGCAGGCCAGAAAGCGGAGGGAACACCTCCGCTGCTACCATCATAGCGGAATGAAAGCAGAGAATATAGGGCGGGCGCTGGGGATCGGGCTGCGGGTTGCCGGGCGGATGGCCGGCGAGAAGCTGATGGGCGAAGCGCAGACGGCGGGAGCGCAGCAGGCGGGCGCGGGACAAGCTGGGCAAGTTGCGGCGGGCGCTACGGCTCGGGAGCAAGCGGCTAGCGCGGCAGACTCGCGGGTGAAAGGGCAGGCGGCAGGGCGGACGGCAAAGGGCGTGGCGCGCGGAGTGGGCGGATTCCTAAAACCCTTTCGGCGAGTGGGCGGAATTTTGTGGCTGGAGATGACGGGCGCCTTCTTCTTTCTGTTTGTGGTGGCCGCAGCGCCGGCGGCGTGGCGCTATAAGCCGAGCCACCTCAATGGCCCGTATGATAAGAGCTTTCTGGCCGCCGTCGGAATTATGGTGGTTTTTTTCTACCTGGGCGCGAGCTCGTTCTGGCGGGCGCGAAAGCGGTGAGGGCGGCGGACTCTACTCTGCGATGCCTCGCACTAATTCCGGGTTGCGCTTGTGGTGAATGACTGCAAGCACAATGACGGTCGCGTCCTGGATCAGGTAGTAGATTCCATAGGGAAACTTGTCGAGGATGACGCGCCTGGAATTCCTGTATACGACCTGATAGCCGAAGGGGTGAGCCTCAATCCGGTCTAATCCAACATTCAGGGCATGGACGAAACCGTCTTCAAGAAGAGGATCTATTTTCCTGTACCAAGTTCTGATTCGGCTCACATCGTCGAGCGCCTTGATGCGAAGCTGAACCGAGAATCTGTCCATCAGAGGAGCGACTGACCGCGGGCTTCCGCCAGACTGAGATTGTCGCCGGGGCAGATTTCAAGATCTAGCAGCCTTTCATCGAGAATCCGGCGCTGCCAGTCTGGAACTTGCACGGAGCTTGGCGCGGTCGCGGGCTGATTTGCTTCGAGGCTCTCCCACAGGTCGTCAATCAGAGCCAGACGCTCCTGGGGGGAGAGGGCAGAGATTTCTGTTTTGCTCAGGACGGCCATGAAGACAGTTTACGCCAGAATCATTTAAACCGCATACCGGCTTGACCGCTTGATCCCAGGGCGGAAGGCCCGGATTGACCGCGGGGCTGGTGCGTCACTATCGTTACAGATGCGCCTGAATTGAAAGGAAAAGTTATGACTGAATCTGCTTCGCCTGTTGTCTCTCCGTTGAAGAAAACTGCCCTGAACGCAGCGCACCGTGCGTTGAAAGCCAAGATGGTGGATTTTGGCGGGTGGGATATGCCGGTGGAGTATCCGGGCGAGGGTGGAGGGCTGATTGCGGAGCACATGGCGGTGCGCACCGGCGTGGGCTTGTTCGACGTGAGCCACATGGGGGAGATCTGGTTTCGCGGAGCGGGCGCGCTGGCCGCCGTGCAGCACGTGACGATGAATGACGCGTCGCGGCTGAAGGATGGGCAGGCGCAGTACTCCGCGCTGCTGACGCCGGAGGGCTGCTTTGTGGATGACCTGCTGGTACATCGGATGAGCGAGAACGATTACCTGCTGGTGGTGAATGCGAGCAACACGGACAAGGATTTTGCGTGGATTATGAAGCAGGTGGGTGGATGGCCGGCGGTGCGGATTACGGATGACTCGGCCAGCATTTCGCAAATTGCCGTGCAGGGACCGAGGGGGTTGGAGACGCTGCAGAAGCTGACGAAGACGGAGCTTGCGGGGATCAAGAATTATTGGTTCACATGGGGCGAGGTGTCGGGCGTGGCTGGCGTACTAATTGCGCGCTCGGGCTACACCGGCGAGGACGGCTTTGAGATTTATTTGACGAGCGATGTGGCTACGACGGAAAAAGTTTGGAACGCGCTGCTGGAGGCGGGCAAGGAGTTCGGGATTCGGCCGTGCGGGCTAGGCGCGCGCAACACTTTGCGGCTGGAGGCGGGCATGCCGCTCTACGGGCATGAGATCAACGACACCGTGAACGTGTTTGAGGGCGGGCTGGAGCGCTGGCTCAAGCTGGAGAAGGGCGAGTTCATTGGGCGCGAGGCGTTGCTGGCGGTGCAGGCGGCGGGCGGACCGAAGCGCAAGCTGGTGGGGCTGGAGATGGTGGAGCGGGGGATTGCGCGCGACGGGTACCCGGTGCTGGCCCTGGATGGTGAAGAGATTGGCGCGGTGACCTCCGGATCGCCTGCTCCGTTTTTGAAGACGAACATTGCGTTTACGCTATTGCCGGTGGCGGTGGCTGCTGGAGGCGCGGATGTGCTGGTGCATGTGCGGGCGAATCGGGTGCGGGCGAAGCAGGTGACGACGCCGTTTTATAAGAGGGCAAAGAAATAGGGTGATTCCCACACATCGCAAAATACGCGATGTATGGGGCACACGCGTAGCGGGTTGTTTAGCTAGTCCTTAGAGTTACAATCGCAGAAATCTACTTTTTGCCTGGAGTTAGACGCTATGCGGCTGTTCTGGAAGATTGCCACTCCTGTTTTCTGCGTGGCCATAATCGGCGGCGCGGCGGTTGCACGGCATTTATACAAAGCCAAGGCGAAACTGGCTGAGGCGGCGCGCGTTTGCCGCGTGAAAGCCGAGCAGGGAGACGCTAAGTCGGAGTACGACCTTGCCCATATGTACTACCACAAATTAGGAGTACCACTGGACTACGCCGAGGCCTTTCGATGGTACCGCAAAGCCGCTGAACAAGGAGATGCTAAGGCGGAATTCGAAGTTGGCTCTATGTACTTCCGCGGCAAGGGAGTATCACAAGATTACGCCGAGGCCCTTCGCTGGTATCGCAAAGCAGCGGATCAAGGCTATGCATATGCACAGAGTGGACTCGGCTTCATGTACGAAACGGGCAAGGGAGTTCCGCAGGATTACACCGAGGCCCTTCTCTGGTACCGTAAGGCCGCAGATCAAGGCGATGCATTTTCCCAGAATGCGCTCGGCGTAATGTATTACAAAGGCCAGGGTGTGGCTCAGGTTTACGCCGAGTCAGCCCGCTGGTATCGCAAAGCTGCCGACCAAGGTTACGCATTGGCTGAGTCCGGAATCGGATTTATGCTTTGGTATGGCTATGGAGTACCTCAGGACCGCGCCGAGGCGAACCGCTGGTTCCGCATGGCAGCGGATCAGGGCGACGAATATGCCATACGTACTCTCAGCAAATCTCTTACGACTTACGTGAAGTTCTCTCTAACTATTCAATTGATAGGGGGCTTAATTCTTACTTTTAGCTTTCTTTCGCTTAACATTTATGAGTCAGGAAAGAGCCTTCGAAATTTTCGGCAGAGAGTAATCGTGGGGACGGGGGTTCTTATTCTCTTTACTACTGGGCTGAGTTGGTATGGGTATACACACTATAAAATCCGCTGTATTTACTGTGGCCTCAATACATTTACGGTGTGCAAATGGCTCCTTGGTTTGGTCATTATAGGTTTACTTTTTTATATTGTGCTATCCAAAGAGCCAGCTCAAGAGGGCGAGATTGCCACAGAGGAGATCGTTGCTGAGAGCGGAGGCGATAAAAAACTGTAGTTATAAATATCCCACCTTAACCAATTCGCAAAAAACGAATTGGCGAAAGTGGGGCCCCAGTATTCCCTCAGGGGCTAAAGCCCAATGTTCTTATTTTTGCATTAGCGGCACGACTGAAGTCGTGCCCTGACGCTTCTCGCAACTCCAAATGTATTATTCCGCAAGCTGTGAAGTTGCGCCCTGACACTACTGAGCATACTCCAGTCGTCGTGGGACTACATTTCAAATTACCGTTCTCACACCTGCATGACTTCTGCTTCTTTTCTGTGGGAGAGCTCTTCCATGCGGCGGATCTCCTCGTCGGTCATCTTCTGGACCTCTTCGAGAGAGCGCTTCTCCTCATCCTCGCTGATCTTTTTTTCTTTGGCCATTTTTTTGAGGGCTTCGTTGCCGTCGCGGCGGACGTTGCGGACGGCGGTGCGATGCTCCTCGAGTTCGCGGCTGATGTGCTTGCAGACATCGCGGCGGCGCTCCTCGGTCATGGGGGGAACGGGGACGCGCAGCACCTTGCCGTCGGAGATGGGGTTGAAGCCGAGATCGGCGACACGGATGGCCTTCTCGATCTCCTTGAGGGCCGTGGGGTCATAGGGCGCGATGACGATCAGTTGCGGCTCGGGCGCGCCGAGTTGGGCGAGCTGGTTGAGAGGGGTGGGCGTGCCGTAGTAATCCACCTTGACCTGGTCAAGCATGTGGACGCTGGCGCGGCCGGTGCGGGTGGCGGCCAGGTTGGCCTGGAAGGTGGCCACCGCGCCATCCATGCGGCGGCGGAGGTCGGCGTTGAGTTCTTTGAGCGCCGGAATACCGGCCATGATGGAGAGTGCCATAGGGCGTGTCCTCGTTGTGCAGATTCCCAACGGCTATTCTACTAAAGTCGAAGGCGTGGTAGAGTTTGAGCATGGAAATAACCATCACTATCCCCGAAGTGCTGGCCACCCAAGCGGGGGCAATCGGCCTGCCCACCGAAACCTACGTCGAGCGGCTGCTGGGCAAGATTGCGGACGCTTCCCAAGCTCGGAGCCGGAATCGTGAAGATCTGCGCAACGAACTTCTGGCTGACTGGGAGCATTACCAGACCACAGGCCTCCACCTGGAGGACGACGAGGTTGATAGTTGGCTTGCGGCACTGGAAGTCGGCAAGGATGCCACGCTGCCCGCACTACACGTTTAGCCATGGCAAAAGTAGTTTGGACCCGGAAAGCCCGTACTGACCTGCTCAGGCTGCGGGATTTTCTTGCCCCGAAGAGCGACAAAGCTGCTGCCCGCGCCGTGCAGGAGATTCGCCATGGATTGCAGACACTGAAGACAGCCCCGGAGGCCGGCATCGCAATTCCCTGGCTGCCCGATGGATACCGCGAGTGGTATATACCTTTTGGAAAGAGCGGATACGTGGTTCTGTACAGGTATCTCGGAGACGAAGTTGTCATCCAGAGCCTACGCCACGGACGAGAAGCGGGCTATCCAGAATGAACTCAGAGATCAGTTTTTAGATCACAACCATTCCGGTTGAGGCGGCTTGTTCGTGGGCGTGGTAGCTGGAGCGGACCAGGGGGCCGGATTCTACGTGACGGAAGCCGAGCTTGAGGGCTTCGGCTTTCAGTTCGGCAAATTCGCGCGGGGTGTAGAGGCGAGCCATGGGCAGATGGTCGCGCGAGGGACGCAGATATTGGCCGATGGTGAGGATGTCGCAGTGAACCGCGGCGAGGTCGCGGAAGACGGAGAGCAGCTCGGCGGTCTCTTCGCCGAGGCCTACCATGACGCCGGATTTGGTTAGGCCTTCGGGGTTTAGCGTTTTGGAATAGCGCAGAAGTTCGAGTGAACGCTCGTAGCGCGCGCCGGAGCGGACGGCGCGGTAGAGGCGCGGGACTGACTCGACGTTGTGGTTGAGGACGTCGGGGCTGGCTTCGACGACGGCGCGGATGGCGTCGGGGTTGCCCTGGAAGTCGGGGATGAGGACCTCGACGCGGCAGTTGGGGGCCTGGCGGCGAATTTCCGCGATGACCAGGGCGAAGGCGCGCGCGCCGCCGAGGAGATCGTCGTCGCGGTTGACGCTGGTGACCACTGCGTGGAGCAGCCCTAACGTAGCCACTGCCTCCGCGACCCTCCGGGGCTCGTCGAAATCGATGGGCTCGGGGCGGCCCTTGGGCACGGCGCAGAAACCGCAGCGGCGGGTGCAGAGGTTGCCGAGCATCATGAAGGTGGCGGTTTTGTGGTGCCAGCACTCGCCGATGTTGGGACAGTGAGCGCTTTCGCAGACGGTGTTGAGCTGGAGGGAGCGGGCGAGTTGCTTGAGGGAATGGTAGTTTTCACCCACCGGGGCGCGGGCCTTGAGCCATGCGGGCTTGGGCGCGGGAGTGGCGCGGGCGGGGGAGATCTGGACCAGTTCAGTCACATTTTCATTGTAGCGGGAGCAGTGGCTAGGCTGATAGACGCGCGACCCAACCGTCTACCGCAGCTTGGCGCGCACGTCGGTGCGGATTAAATAGAGGAAGAAGACGAGATTGAGCAGGCCCTGGATGAGGGCGGGCAGTTCACGCTGAATGGAGAAGATCCACAGGTCGTAGGTGACCAGCAGAAAGACTGCGCCGAGAGCCATGGCCCATGCCCAGCGCAAGAGCAGCAGCAGACCAGCGGCGGCGGTGATAAATCCGGCGGCAAAGACGAGGAAGAACGTCGGATAGTAGCGGCCGGAGACCACGCCCACGATGATGACGCCGGAGAGCAGCAATAGATAGAGGCTGATGGCGGCGAGGCCGGGGAGCGGAAGGCGATTGCGGCGGGGCGCCGCTTTGCGGGTTTGATCTTTTTCATCCAACTTGATTTCGTTGCTCATGATTCAGGGTTACTCCACGGCGGCGATGGCTTCGGCGATGCGGTCGATGGCCTGCAGCTCGGCATTGCTGCCGGGGCGGTGGCCGTTGACCAGGATGGAGAAGACGATGGTTCTCCCGCTGGCGGCGGTGAGATAGCCGGAGAGGGCGTTGGCCTCGTTGTGCGTGCCGGTTTTGGCCCAGAGCTGGCCGCGCAAGGGGGAGTTCTGGAAGCGGTCGGAGAGGGTGCCATCCACACCGGCAATGGGCAGAGAGGCGCGCAAGGCAGGACCCCAGGGCTGGCGCGCGGTGAATGCCAGCAATTGCGTGAGGGCACGGGGAGCGATGCGGTCGTCGGTGCTCATGCCGGAGCCGTCATAGAAGAAGAAGTCGTTGTCGTCCACGCCAGCGTTGATGAGGAACTGGCGGACGACGCGCGCGCCCTGCTCAAAACTGCCGTCTGTACCGTGAACCTTGCCCAGCAGGCGCAGGATCGATTCGGCGTGGAGGTTCTGGCTCACCTTATTGGTGAGCGTGATGTCCTGGCTGACGGGCAGGGAGACGTGCGTGGCGAGGATTCTGCGGCTATCGAGCGGCACGGCCACCGTGGACAACGTGGAGCGGGTGAGCTGGAGCGGCTGAGCGCGTTCCTCGGAAAAGTGGCCGGTGGCATCGGAGAGCCGATGGCGAGAGATGGCGCCGCCCCATACTGTGATGCTGCGGCTGCGGAGCGCATCGCGGAAGGCCATGGCGGCGAACTCGGCGGGGTCTTCAATGGCCAGATCGGCATGAAAGCCGGTGGGAGGAAGTGTGCCCCAGGCGCGGAAACTGCGGCTGCCGGGATAGCGGAAAAGGCCGAGGTGAGCGGGCGGTTGCGCAGTCGCTCCCTGGGCAGCGGGGGTGACGGAATTGTCGAGGGTATAGTAGTTCAGATTTGGGGACCAGAGAGCTGCGGTTGCAGCAGGGTTTTCCGGATCGGCGGTCAGCGTGAGATTCACGATGTTGTCGTTGAAGGTGAGGGCGGAGACGGGCGCGCCGTAGTCCCATTGCAGATCGTCCCAGGCCCAGTCCACACCGTAAGGCTCGTTAGGAAAGAAGCTGTCGTCGCCCACAATGCGGCCTTCGACCGAGCGCACGCCGGCACGCTCGATTTGCTGGGCTAACTGATCCATGACGTTGGAGGGCGGGATGCTGGGGGGCGGCGGCGTTGCGGCGGCGGGCTGGGCGGGTGCGCGATAGGGGAAACTATGGGCACCCAAGGTGGGATCGCCCACGCCGAGCAGAATCAGATTGCCGTGCAGGACACCATCGGCGTCGAGTTCGCCGTCGGCAACTACATTGGTGGTCCAGGTGAGGGTTTCGACGGGCAACAGGGCGAAGGCCGCGGCAATGGTGACGAGCTTGTTGTTCGAGGCCGGGGTGAAGAGGCGGGCCTCATTCAGTCCATAGAGCGGCTGGCCTTCGAGGGTGGTGACGCTGATGCCGAATTGTGCATGGCTCAAGGCGGGGTCGGCCAAAATGGCGGTGATGCGGCCGGCCAGGGACGCTGTAGACGGCGCGGCCTGCGCGGCGGGTTGGGCCGGGGGCTGGGCTGCGAGAACGGCGGAAGAAACCAGGGAGAGAGCCAGCATAAATGCCGGAAGCGGACGAAAAAGCATCATGGGGGGAGTTTACGGCATTTTCATGCCTCAGCCTGAAAGAATTCAAGAAAATTACCCCAAATTCCGCTTGCTCCCATGGCGGGAGCAGCGTACTCTGAACTAGTGAGAATTATCTCGCGTGGCACATTGAACGGTTTTGTCCGGAACTGGGTGGAACCCCGGCTGCAACGGATTGTCCGAGAACAACTGGATGCGTGGTATGCCTTGGTTTCTCGCGCGGCATGGAAGAACTCCGCAGAACTTAAGCAGCACTATGGGAACGCCAGTATTGTTTCTTCCGAGCGAGTGGTTTTCAACATCAAAGGGAACGAGTTCAGGCTTGTGGTTGCAGTGGATTACGACCACGGAATTGTGCTGGTCCTTTGGCTGGGGACGCACCGGGAATACGATCTAATTGATGTGAAACAGGTGAAATTTGACAAGGAGCGCTATGCGAATCCAACCGGTTCGAACTGAGGCAGAACATGATGCGGCGGTGGCCCGCATTACGCAATTGATGGGCGCGGAAGCTGGCTCGCCGGAGAGCGACGAATTGGAGGTCCTTGTCACCCTGGTGGATGCTTACGAGACGAAACACTTTCCCATCAATACGCCAGACCCCTTAACCATCATCAAGTTCCAGATGGAACAGAAGGGGCTCACGCGGAAAGATCTTGAGCCGATGATCGGCAGCCGCGCGCGCGTCTCGGAGATACTGACAGGCATGCGTGCCCTGACGTTGCCGATGATCCGCCGCTTGCACGCAGATCTTGGCATTCCGGTGGAGTTGCTGGTCGGCACAGGAACGGCTCAGCATCGAATTGTCCGGCACAACAGCAGAAAACTGCCGGTTGCAGCCTCACGCATAGGCCGCGCGGTTGCTGTTCGACAGAGTGCCCGGTAATCCTATGACAGCCTCTTCGACTCGTTGCTTGGTTAACTGGCAACTGCGCACGCGCACGCTGGAACTGGGCCGGCGGACGCTGGTGATGGGGATTGTGAACATTACGCCGGACTCGTTCAGCGACGGCGGGCGGTTTCTCGATCCGGCAGCAGCGGTCGAGCACGGGCTGCTATTGCTGGATGAAGGAACTGACATTCTGGACGTGGGGGCGGAGAGCACGCGGCCGGGATCGCTTGCGGGCAGCTCGATTGGACCAGCTCTCCACCCCAACGACGAAGACCTGTCGTTGGGAGCCCCGGTAGTGAGCGCGGAAGAGGAGCAGGCGCGGCTGTTGCCGGTGTTGGAGGGAATTCTGCGCGCGAGGCCCGGAGCGATTGTTTCAGTGGACACGTACAAGGCGGCGACGGCGCGGGCGGCGCTGCGTGCAGGCGCGGAGATTGTGAACGACGTGAGCGGGTTTGGGTGGGACGCGGAGATGGCCTCGGTTTGCGCGGAGGCGCGGTGCGGGGTTGTTCTGATGCACACGCGGGGACGGCCCGAGGAGTGGAGCGCGCAGCCGCCGCTGGGGCCGGATGCGTTGCTGGACTCGGTGCGGGCAGGGCTGACGGCGAGCCTGGAAAAGGCCGCGGCGGCAGGGATTGCGCTGGAGAAGATTGTGCTCGACCCCGGCTACGGATTCGGCAAGCGCTTCGAGGAGAATTATTTTTTGCTGGCCCGGCAGGCGGAGTTGCTGGCGCTGGGAAGGCCGCTGCTGGCTGGAGTCAGCCGGAAATCGTTTCTGGGGCGGACGCTGGCGCCGCTGCATGGGGGCAGCGACGCGCCGGTTGAGGCTCGCGAGACGGCCAGCGTGGCGGCGATGACGACGGCAATCCTGCATGGAGCGTCGATTGTGCGGGTTCATGCGGCGCGGCAAGCGGTGGAGGCGGCACGGATTGCGGATGCAGTGCTAACGGCAGGATAGGATCATGCTCGTCCCGAGGGTTGCAGGTAACTTAAGAAGCCGGAGTGTATAAAGCGGTACTTACACGGAAGATAGTTTGGCTTATATATGAGAGTTAGTGCTGACAGATCAGGATTGCACCAGGAAGAAATAACTGAGATAAGTGTAACCTCGGGGAAAGGATACATCCAAAAACATGAAAAAGCTAGTGTTTGGACTTATGCTTGCCTTCTGCCTCGCGACCTCTGTCGCGGCGCAGGCGCAGGTGGTGATCGCTGTAGGTCATGATCATCATCATCACCACTATCATCATCACCATCATCCCCGCCTTGTGCAGTAATGGGCCCATTTTGTTGAAGAAATAGGCGCGAGATGAACAATCTTGCGCCTATTTCCGTTACTCAGAAGCGGTCAATATAGCACGTCCTATCCAGCAGGGCAGACGCATCCGGAGCAAGAACCGCGACTTTCCCAATTTGTGACAGCATAACCTGGAATCATTGCTTCCAGAAGATAGCAGTATAACTTCTGCTTCTTAGAGCAAGTTATTAGCGTTCTGCTTGCAGTGGTTTAATGTGAACAGACGTTGTGCTCCTCAACTTGCTAGGCTTAGGCAGAATAGATGAGATACGGCATTGATAAGGGCTGATCCAGCTTTCTTGAAGGTTCTTAGAAAGCCACGCAATTTATGCCAGCCCATGAAATTCTGCTAGAAGCCAAAAAACTCCGCAGAGTCAGCGACAGCCTGGATGTGCTGGCGACGCAACATGCACCCTTGGCGGAAGCACTCACTGTTCTCTCGGGAAACGTGCGCAGCTCGGCCGCGCTGCTGGAGGTTCTTGTAGAGCTGAGGCTGGGACCGGAGCCAGGGTTAAAATCGGCAAGCAACTGACTCACTTATCGCTGAATGGGGGCAAACCATGAAAAAGAAGAGCCGGATGGAACTGGATCGAAAGATTCTCTCCAACGTGAAAAAAGAGATGGACCGGCCGCGGCTGGCGGCGTCGGTGCGCGATGCTCTGCAAGCAGCGGCCACGGTGGCCGCCAGAACGCAGGCGGTTCATCCCGTGAAAGCGTAAAGTGACGGCAGTGTGAATTATTGCTTTTCCACGGCCAGGTAGACCACCACTCCTCCGAGTAGCGCCAGTGTGGCCAAGGCTGGAATCAGCACCATGAGACTCCAGCCGGGATTAAGAAGCGCGGACTGGCTTAAATTATTGAGATGAAGGCTGTATGCCTCTGGGAGTTGTTCCAGCCAGGAAAGCCAGCTCAGGCTATTCCGCGCCTGATAGGCCAGAAAAGCCACCACAATGAAGAGATTGATGGCCAGAGCAAAGATGTGCGCGCCATATAACGGATGGTGGGGGTGGTTGGTTAACAGGGGTCGCGGTTGTCTCATACGAAATCATTGGAAAGCCAGTTGGACACCGAAATTGTACATCCCACATTGAGAGACAGAATATAAATATAAGATGGGAAGCGCCACATGACGCAGCTAACCACCGTATTTTCAATGAAATGGAATAATTTTAAGGCTGCATATAATTTATAGCTTGCGTACTACAATTTTTGTAGAATTCACAGGACGTTGCGGGTCACCCCTGCTTCAAGGGAATACAAATGAGGCTTAACGGGGGAAACGTCCTTGATTTAAGGGGAACGTTGGTATGCTATTCTCACTTCCATCAACCTATGACCGATTTGAACGGAATCTACAGTTCCCCGAAAGTACTGTTTTGGCTGACCTTGCTGGGACTGTACGGCACCGTTGAAGGCGTGGGAAGACTTGTACAGCACGTACCGCCGCTGTATCGAAATTTGATTGCACGGTGGCGCAGCACCACGCGTGATACGGATTTTTACTATTCCTACCGGGAGAGTGGTTACATCATTATGCCGGGAGGAACTGATTTCGTAAACTCGCGTAGGGAACGGGTTGTAGCCCTGAAACGTATTGATGATGTGCCCTTCACATACAAGTGGAGCGGCGAAGGTATGATCACTGAGGAACTCTATCCAGACACCTATACGCTGGAAGATCTGCCACGAGTTGTCGGTCAAATTCTATCGCGAAAGCGTGTAAAATTTGGTACACCTCTTGAAAAAGGTGAAGTGGCTGAATATACTGTTCTTCTGAAATGCAAGCAAAACGGGAATGGCCCCGAACCGTTTTTGAGCTCACTGTGCCACCATCGGGTGGACGAATTGTTACTTCGGGTTGCTTTTCCGGAGAATCTTTTGCCAGATCAGGTAGTCTATATCAAGAGAAACGCCGATGGAATTGAAAAAAGCCGTGAATTGATCAAGGAAAGGGACAGACTGACCGGCGAATTCCGTAAACTCATCAGATATCCAGAACCGCATGCAGCACACGTTCTGGAGTGGCAAGGCATTTCGACAACGAAGGAAGCGAGGGCATGATGGACGGAAACGATGAGGCAGTATAAGAAGATTCGCTCAAACTTTTACGTTTAACAGAGAACACCGCCTCCCAGCGGTGTTTCTCTTTTAGAAACAGCAACATACAATCAGAACACTACCCAATATTCGCGGTGAAACTGCTTAGGGTTTATCATCATAGATGGCGCCGTCCGGTGGGCTGCGACCTTGTTTTTCAGCCCAGGATCTGCGCACGGCTTCCAAATAATACCGCATGGGCTGCGGCATCTCACACAAAAGACAGACTCAAGCGACAAGCATCAGGAACGGGACGACATGCGAGCAAAGACAGCAGTAGTGTTGGGCGCCCAATGGGGCGACGAGGGCAAGGGAAAGATTGTGGACGTGCTGAGCGAACGGTTTACCGCGGTGGCACGCTATGCGGGCGGACACAACGCCGGGCACACGGTCGTCATCGGCGAGCACAAGTTCGTGCTGCAACTGATTCCCTGCGGAGTACTCAGGCCGGGTTGCCGGGGGATTATCGGCAACGGCGTGGTGCTGGACCCAATCGCATTTTTGAAGGAAGTTGCCAAGCTGCGCGGGCTGGGCGTGGCCGTGGATGAGCGCCTTTTTGTGTCGAACCGGGCGCAGGTGATTTTGCCTTATCACCGGATGATTGAACTGGCGGCGGAAAGCGCGCCGGGCCGGAAGAAGATCGGGACGACCAGCCGGGGGATTGGTCCGGCGTATGAAGACAAGATGGCGCGCAGCGGGTTGCGCGTGGTGGAGTTGCTGAAGCCGGAGATTCTGAAGGCGCACATTGAGGCGGCCTGCGCGGAGAAGAACGCCATAGCCAAGGCGCTGTTCGGGAGCGAGACTGGCCCTCTGGACGCGGCGCAGATGTACGAGGAGTACGCGGCGGCGGCGGAGCAGGTACGACCGTTTGTGACGGATACGGGGCGCTTGCTGAACAAGATCATCGCCGAGGGCGGCAGCGTGATGTTCGAGGGAGCGCAGGGGACGATGCTGGACATCGACCATGGGACGTATCCTTTTGTGACCTCATCTTCGTCGACAGCGGGGGGTGCGGCGACGGGAACCGGCGTGGGACCGACGAACATCGGCACAGTGATTTCCGTGACCAAGGCTTACGTGACGCGGGTGGGCGAGGGACCGTTCCCGACGGAGATCAAGGATGCGGTGGGCGACCAACTGAGAGCGCGCGGCAAGGAATATGGCGCGGTGACAGGACGGCCCAGGCGGTGCGGCTGGCTGGACATTCCGCTGCTGCGCTATTCCAACCAGGTGAACGGCGCAGAGTGGCTGGTGATTACCAAGCTGGACGTGCTGGACGAGCTGGAGGAGATTCCCATCTGCGTGGGCTACGAGATCGATGGCCGGGTGACGGACGAGATTCCCGCCGACGTTCCGGGGATGGAGCAGATCAAGCCGGTTTATACCAAATTAAAGGGCTGGCGGAGTTCGACGGAGGGGATCAGGGAGTTCGACGAGTTGCCTGCGGCGGCGAGAGAATACCTGCGTTTTCAGGAACGGGAAAGCGGGGCCAGAATCGGAATGGTCTCGACCGGACCGGATCGGGACCAGACGATGCTTCTTCCGGAGTTTGCCGAGGCTCTCAGAAACATTCACGCATAATCTTGAGGAGTGCAGCCGCCGAGATCGATGACCGTATCGAACGCAGCGGCGAGAGAGGGATTCGTTTCTATGATCAGCTTTGCCGTACGGTTGAAGTTTCACCCGGAAGACCGCGCCGAAGTTGGCGAATCCCTGCGCGCGCTGGCCACGGCCTCTCGCCAGGAGCCGGGATGCATCAACTACATTCCGCACCATTTGGAGGACGACCCGGACACGGTGCTGATCTATGAGCAGTACCAGGACGCGAAGGCCCTGGAGGCGCATCGCGCATCGGAGCACTTCAAGAACCATGCCGTATGCGGGCTCTACCAGAAGATGCGGGAGCGGAGCATCGAGAACCTGGCGGCCCTGGTTTGAGGTTTTAACCCTGTCCAGCCGGGGAATCTGAAGAATGCGGCGCGATTTGCAGAGAATTGATTGAATTGCGACGCGAATCTTACTAAAAACGATTGACCGGCGCGGCCTTTCGGGGATAGTATCCGTTTCGAGTATGCTCACCGCCGCGTTACCTACTTCCAAGCCAATCCGCTATCAGCGGCTGTATGCCCTGACGGTTCTGCTGGCGCTGAGCGCTTACGCGCCGGCGCTTTTTGCCGCGCCTCAGCAGGGCGGATTGCCCCGGGGAGAGAAGCACGAGAGCCGGCGAGAGATCGACCAGTTGGAAGAAAAGTGGCGGAATGCCGCGTTGACGGGGGACGTCGCCGTCATGGACAGCCTGCTGGCCGACGACTACATCGGCATCAATCCCAACGGAATCTTACTAAGCAAAGAGGATACCCTGGCCAGGTTGCGCAACAGGCAAAGGCATATCACGGACATCGAACTTTCTGACAGCAAGGTGCGCTTCTACGGCGCCACGGCTCTGGTCACTTCGTTTGCCCATGTGACCGGCGTCAACGCCGATGGAGAGGCCATTGGGGACTATCGCTACACGCGGGTCTATGTGCGCGATGCACAAGGCAAGTGGAAGATCGTAAGCTTTGAGGCCAGCAAGATTCGCCCCCCCGGCCCGCACAGGTAAAGCGGGGTCGTTCACAATCTACATTTGGATAAGAGATTCCCATACAATTGAGCGATGCCTGAACTGCCTGAGGTGGAGACGATTGCCCGCGGGGTGAACGAGCGCCTGCGTGGCGACCGTATCGCGGAGGTTTGGTTCGGCCGGCATCCGCAGCCTTTCAAGACGCCCGCAGCGCACCAGGCCAGGGGACTGGAAGGACGCGGGATTCTGGCCGTTCATCGCACCGGAAAGCACATTGTCTGCGAACTGGGCATCGCAGACGGCAGCATACTCTCCCACCCTAGTTCACCCCAGCAAGCAACAATCGCTCGCCGGGGACCCCGAAGCCGCAAAAACAAGGACGCGGCGAGGATGGGGCACCCGGGCGCTGGTTTGGGTGAACTGGAGAGCAAGCCGGAAGCGCAATGGATTGTGCACCTGGGCATGACGGGGAGATTGCTGGTGACCACCCCGGATGCTCCGGTTACCACTCACACCCATGCGCGATTGCGGCTGTCGAGCGGACGGGAGTTGCGCTTTGTGGACCCGCGACGGTTTGGGCGGCTGGAGTATCGCGATCTGAACCGCGCGGAGAGCTTTTGCGCGGCGGGCGTTGATCCTCTGGAGGTGACGGCAGCAGAGTTTACCCAGCTTTTTCGCGGGCGCAAGCTGGCCATCAAGGCGGCGCTGCTGAATCAAAAGCTGCTCTCCGGGGTGGGCAACATCTACGCCGACGAGAGCTTGTTTCGCGCCGGCATCCGGCCGCGGCGGCAGAGCGGGCGGCTAAGCCGGGCGGAATTGGAAAAGCTGCGGCTGGCGCTGGTGAAAGTGCTGAAGCACGCCATTCGACTTGGCGGATCATCGGTGAGCGATTATGTGGACGCCGATGGGGTGCGTGGCTTCTTTCAACTGGAGCACTGCGTCTACCTGCGCACGGGACTTCCCTGCCGCCTCTGCCAGACGCCGATTCGGCGGATTGTGGTGGCAGGACGGGGGACGCACTACTGTCCTCGCTGCCAGCGATGAGCGGGCATCCTATGGTTTATGGAAGAAAGCCCCGAAAAAGACTACCAGAATTGAGAATATTTTTCGTTTCTTTATACGAAAGTCGTTGAAATCAAAGAATATCAGGAGTGGCATCAAGATTGCTATTAGATAAGCGCCAGTGATGTACAGGCGCTGGAAGAGTTCTGACCAGCCCAAAGATAAACAGGCACCCGGCACGAGCATCCGCCAACGAAGCGGACCTCAAAAGAGGCAAACCGGCCAGGGTAGCCTGCAATAGATACGGCAGAGAGGCCAGCCGTACACGAAATATTTGGGAGGCCAGTGACAATGCAATATCGTGGAACGCCACTCTGATTGGAGTGGCGTTTCTTGCGTTTGGGGCTTTCATGGGCACAGGATAAGGCCGGTGCCAGGCCGGGACGGGAAGCTGGGTAGCCGCAGGACTGCTTGCAAGCCACATGAGTTCCCTGTAGTATGAGAGTTGCCTATCAAGCGGCTGACGCGAGCCACCCGAAAGGGGCAGAGCAAGCTCGCCGCGAGCAAAGAAACTTAGCCGGGCAGGTCATTTTATGGCAAACTGCGGGCGGCGAGAGTTTCATAGGAAGGGCAACACCTGAGAAGGGCGCTGACCGCACCGTTACGATACTGACAACCAAATCAGGCTCCAGTGTGCGCAGCGGGCAAACAGCATTTCACAGAGGTCAAAGAATTTTGGGAGCCGCAGAGGCTGAACCGAAGCCACTATCAGGGCGACGGTTTGAGGAACGATGAAGCCAGCCTGCATCCGTGAAAGTGCCTGGGCGTCCAGGCATTAGGGTAGCTTGTCCGAAGCCCGGCTTTAGAGCAGATAGAGAGAGCCAACCGAGGTTTTAGCCGTTCACTGTCGTGTTTTCCGTCCGGAATAAGGTGGCGGCGAAGCATGACAACGCAACACATCATCTATGGATGCAACAGGAAGCTAACGCATGACGACAGAATTGACGCAGCCCCGAAGTGAATTGGGGCCGGTTCCAGCCAACGGGCAGGAGCAGGGGCATCGCCGCCGCCGCCGCCGCCGCAAGAACAAGAGCAGCCAGGCAGCCGGCGCGGTCGCTTCGCAACAGGCACTTCAGGCGCAACCACCTCCGGCAGAACCCGCGGCGCAGCAACCGCGGCAGCCCGCAAAGCACAAGCCTGCTCCCCAGCACCAAGCCGGGCACAAAGGCGGGCACCAGGGCGGACACCAGAATCAGGGACGGAAGAAGAAGTTTTTCCAGAAGGGCTCGGCGGCCGCGGCGCAGCCGGGCAACAGCATTTCAGGTCCGCCACAGGGTAAGCGCAAGGCGAAGCAGAAGGGGCCCAGGGAGTTTGTGGGCCCGATGGACCACAGCTATCGCCTGGTGAACGGCAACATAGCCGACGGCCCTCCCTCGACCATTCCGACCGCGATGAACGGCCGCAACGGCGGCAGCTATTACCAGGACGCCTACGAGCCTCAACCGTCGAACACTGTGCGTGAGGACGCGCCTGCGCGCATCTACTGCTTCATTGAGGATATGTTCTTCCTGGCCAAGATCCAGGAGACAGCCCGCAAGCTGGGGGTGAAGGTGGAGTTTGTGAAGGGCGGCGACAAGGATTCGGTGGCCGCGCTGGCCGAGTTGCCGGAGACGGAGCGGCCCAAGTTGCTGGTCTTCGACCTGAACAATCTGAATGCCAAGCCATTGACGCTGATTCCCAAATTCAAGGCCAAACTGAAGAAAGCTATATCGATCATCGGCTTTCTCAACCACCTGCAGGGCGAACTGAAGGCCAAGGCCATCGAAGCGGGATGCGACACGGTGATGCCGCGGTCGGCATTTTCACAGAGCCTGCCCAACCTACTGCGCCGCTATGGGATGGAAGAGGAAGAAGAGTACGCGGCCCAGCCGGTTTAGGAAGATGCAGAGTGCATGACAAGAGGGCGCTTCCTTAGGGAGCGCCCTTTTTGCGTCAGGGCAGAGAGGATCTAATGCTAAGACCGTGTGATTTGTCATTGTGCATGGATAAGCGCGGACGAGGACGTCCGCGTTACAGCCGGCCGGGAGGCCGGCGCTACAATCCTGCCATCGGCGGCGATCCAATCCTGCCATCGACCTGGTGGCCGGCGATCCATTCCTGACCTTACAAATTCAAGCGGTCACGGCACTAGCCTGGAGGCCAGGTGAGGGGGCGTCCGCCGAGCAGGTGGACATGGAGATGATCGACGGTCTGACCGCCGTCCGAACCGGTGTTGATCACCAGACGATAGCCGGAGGCCAGACCCTTCTCGCGGGCGACCTCGGCGACGGCCCACAGCAGGTGACCGAGCAGCTTGCCATCCGCCGGGTCGGTGTCATCCAGCGAGGCGATGTGTTCGCGCGGCGCCACCAGCACATGGACAGGCGCCTGGGGATGGAGGTCGGCGAAGGCGTAGCACAGTTCGTCCTCATAGACCGCCTTCGAGGGAATGCTTCCGTCAATGATCTTGCAAAATAGGCAACTCATGGCGGAATCAGTTTACAGGAACAGGAGAGTCTCGTGAACAAAAACGAGAGACTTCAGCATTCCTGTCAACAAGATTCAACGGCTATGGTCAAGCAGGATCTTTCAGCCTTGCGAACCCCTGCGACCGGCGAGGGCAGGGATGCCCCTGCCCGCAGGCCGGGCTGTCTCCGATTGCTCAGCGCGCCGGTCAGCCGAGTGGAAGACTTCAAATAGAAGTGCCATATGCGCTTATGGAACAAGGAGAAGACCATGCTTCAGAACCAACATGCCCAAGCTGCGGAAATGCACATCAACGCGGCCTATGCACACGCCGCCGCCGGGTGTGAACACAGCACTGGCGATCACCTCTCCACTCAAGACCTGGCAAGGACTGCCTACGAACGCTCTCAGGAAGCCGCCCATCTTTCAAAAGCGATTGCGAAGGAAACGCTGGAGCCAATCACGGTTTGAGCGGGGTCAACTTTGCCACGGAAGCGCTGCAAGAGCAGCCTTGCGCGGTGAGATTTTGCTGCACGAAGATTTGAAGCTCTTCCCCTGTCCCCTTCGCGGTTAGCACCATTTGTTTTTACCATAGAATGGCGGTATGTTCGCAGTATCCTTGAAGATATGAACCTGACAATTGCCTTCATCATCCTGGCTGTCCTTACGGCCTTAATCCTGCTGAAACGCACAGGCCAAATCTCCACCAAAGAGGCGCTGGCGCACCTGAAGAGCGGAGCCCTGGTGATCGACGTGCGGACGCCTTCTGAATTCAACTCCGGCCACATGCCCAGCGCGATCAACCTGCCACTGGATCAGATTGAAACCGCGTTGCCCCGCCTGGTGAAGGAAAAGAGCCAGGTGATTCTGCTGCACTGCCAGAGCGGGATGCGCAGCGGCGTGGCAAAAAAGAAGTTGAATGCACTGGGCTACTCGAATGCCTATAACCTGGGTTCCTATGGCCGCGCGGCAGAGATTGTCGGCAAGAGATAAGCAGAGAAACCTAGCTTTATTTTTGGTACTCACCCACCCTAGCGACAAAAACAAATACGTCGCGAGGGTGGGGCACCCAGAATTGTATATTCTTAACGAAAAGCTCTAATTCACAACCAGCACAAAGGTGGTGGAGTGCGTAATGGCGTTGACGCCATTGCTGGACTGTCCGGAGACAGTGATGTTGTATGTGCCAGCCGGGGTCGCCGGGTTGGTGGGCGGGCCGTGGTTCAGATAGTAATAGCGGGGATTGCAGGCTGTGGCGCCCAGCACGGTGACCAGGCCAACGAGAGCCACTAACGAGAGCCTGCTTAGCCAAGCGCGGCGGCGCGCTCCAAAAGCCAGACCGCCCAGACCGAAAACGCCGGGCAGCAGAAACGCCCAGGCGATGGGATTGGACCGGTTTCCCGGCGGAGCTGGGGGCGCGGCCTTGGCGGTGGAAGCAGCATAGGTCTGAATCACCATGGTGCTGGTGGGTGGACACGTTGAGGGAAGCGAACCGCTGGGACAGCTATCGAGGGTGGTGGAAAGAATCTCCAGATTTTCCGGGGTAGAGCTACATGTAGCCCCATCCGGGAGTCCAGAACAGGAGAGGGTAACGAACATCGGCGCCGTCAACGTGGAGGTGTAATCCACCGATGGGGCTACGGTAATGGTGAATGATCCAGTCTGTCCTGCAGTCAGGGTGAGGGTGTTGGCGGCGGAGGAGGACGGGGTGAAACTGGAGACGCCAACGGAAAATTCGCACTCCGTGGGGACGTTAGGAGGGGTTACCGCCGATGAGGTCGAAGTCGCGTAGGAACCGCTAGCGACAAAGGTCGCTGTGATGCTATGGTTGCCAGCCGCGAGATCAACCGAGAGGCTTGCTGAGCCCGAGGAACTCAAAGCAACACTGGCCAGCGGGACGGCCTTGCCATTGAACTGGTCATTGATGGTCACGGCGCCGGAGGTGACCGGCTGCCCGGCTGCGGTGACGGTAACGGTAAGAGGCTGCACGCATCCGCTCAGTGTGCCGGCGGTCAGCGTCGTTGTCGTGGATGTTTGCGCGTGCGCCGCGACCACGGTCAGCGCGGGCACGGCCAGCGCGATCACCAATCCTGCAATCAACACAAGCCGCGAACCGCGGCAGTTTATGCCTCTCACTTGCACCTGCTCCAAAGATCAAAATCGAGTGCCGCCCGCCTGCCGCAGCCCAAGACCCTATTGTATCCGGCGGGGGCGGAGTGGAGCCAACCGGCGCGCGTTCTCCACGCCGAAAAGCAAAAGATACGCCAGGGACTACACCTGCAATGGTTGGACGCGGCGTGACGGGAATGGGGAGTACGGGGCGGGAGCCAATCGCCGGTGACGGGGAGAAGGGGCTATCGAGCCACGGAGAATGGGAACAGTGGTATGCTTTGGCCATCCTGGCGCAGTGCGCTGAAGCAGGCGAGAGAGTGGCATGAAGACCTGTCCCGTATGCGATACGCCGTATCCGGATCAGCACACCACCTGTCCCACGGACGGGGCAGTGCTGATTGAGTTGCGGGAGCTGGAGCCCGGCCATATCGTGCGCGGCAAGTACCGCATCGTGCGCAAGCTGGGCGCGGGCGGGATGGGCGTGGTTTACCTGGCCGAGCACCAGATGCTGGGGGGGCAGGTGGCGCTCAAGTTCCTGGCCACCGAGTTGAGCCGCAACCCCCAATTCATCAAGCGCTTCCGCCGGGAGGCGCGGGCCGCCTACCAGTTGCGCTATCCCAACATTGTGGAGGTCGCCGACCTGGACCAAGACGAGGACGGCAGCCTGTTTATCGCCATGGAGTATGTAAATGGGCCAAGCCTGCGCTGGGTGCTTGAGCAGGCGCCTCGCGGTCTGCCGGTGAGGCGCGCCCTGCACATCGCCCGCGGCCTGGCTGCGGGGCTGGCCGCAGCCCATGCCCGGGGCGCCATCCACCGCGATATCAAGCCGGAGAACATCCTACTGGGGAGGCAGCCTGATGGCAGCGAGCTGCCCAAGGTGCTGGACTTCGGCATCGCCACCATGACCGAGGGCCTCACCAACCTGAGCAATACTCGTGGGCTGTTGCTGACCCCGGAGTACGCCGCGCCGGAGCAGTGGCGGGGCATGGCAGCCGCCGAGTTGGACGGCCGGACAGATTTATACGCCCTGGGCGGGGTGCTCTATGAGATGTTGGCCGGGCGAACTCCTTACCAAGCCGAGAATATGGAAGGCTGGATGTATCAGCACTTGCAGGGAGTGCCCCCGACCCTGGAGAGATTTCGGCCGGAGCTGGCCTGGGAACATTCCGGCCTGGAAGCCATCGTCATGCGCCTGATGGCCCGCGAGCGCGAGCAGCGTTTCCCATCGGCGACAGCAGCGCTGGAGGCGCTCTCCGCCAAACCGCCCGCACCCGTGGCCAAAACCGCTGCCGAAGCTCCGGCCGTGCGCGTCCCGAAAGCCAAGCCTACGCCGCAACGCTCGGGAAGCTCGGTGTGGGTGATTGCTGCGATTCTGATTGCCATCGGCCTGGGAGTCTGGGCAGGCCTGCGGTATTTGCCACCCATGCTGGTGACGGCTGCCCCGGTGCTCACGCCAAGCGGAGGCACCTACGCCGAGGCGCGACCAGTGGCTATCTCGGACGCAACCCCGTTCTCCACCATTCACTACACGGTGGACGGCAGCGCACCCACGAAGACGTCGCCCGTATACACGCAGCCCATCTCCTCGCTGCCCAGCAGAAGCGAGATTCGCGCCATGGCCACTACCGTGTGGGGCAGAGCCAGCCTCGAAGCGAGAGGCGCGTATACCTGGACGGGAACAACGCTGCTCGCCGCCAAACCGCCGGAACCCAGCGCATACGAGCTAGGCAAAACGGCCTACGACAAGAACGACTACGCACAGGCGCGGACGCTTTTCACTCAGGCCTGTAAGGGCGGCGAAATGAAGGCCTGTAACTATCTCGGCTACGTTTATGCGCAAGGGCTCGGCAGCCCGCCGGACGTAGAGATGGCGCGCAAGATATACCAAAAAGCCTGCGATCAGGGGAATCTTTCCAGTTGCGCCAGTCTAGGCTACATATACCTGAACGAACAAAAGAACGCCGAGGCCCGCAAGTACTTCAAGCAGGCCTGTGACGGCAAAGTGGCCGAGGCCTGCGAGATGCTGCGCGGCGTGCAGTAGGCCAGGGAGAGAAAGAATACGTCTGATGCGCAGAGGCCTTGACAGCGCGCTGTGCGTGCGCCGTTCTGAATAATAAGGCGAGAGCATTGGCCCTTTCTTCTTTTTTTCACAACTTTTCTGCCTGGACGCGGGTTTATACGGAATGGTGAAGGATTTTTGTGCGTTGAATCTGGAGGGTGGCATGATCGTGAGCAATCGGACAATCCTGGCGATGGTGATTGCGGTGTTGGCGCTGAGCGCGGGGATGGCATATGCGCAACCGCAGGCACAACAACCAGCTCAACAACAGGATGAGGGACCGATATTCCATCCGAAGACGCCACCAGCCAAGCCTGCACTGCCGACGCTACTGGTGAGCTGCGACCTGGCCTGCAACTGGACGCTGGACGGCGAGGCTAAAGGCCGCATCGACGCTGGAGCCACGGTGAAGGCGAAGGTTACAGCCGGTCAGCACACCATCGCAGCCGCGACCGAAGACGCCCAGGACAAAGCGGAAAACGAGATCAAGGTCAAGACCGCAGGACAAAATATGGCGCACATCTGGCTCAACCCTGTGCGCGACGCCCGCCTCAAGGCCGAGCAGGATGCGAAAGACAAGGCTGCGCAAGAGGCAAAAGCCAAAGCCGATCAGGAGGCACGCGACAAGGCTGCACGGGAGGCTCAAGCCAAAGCAGACCAGGATGCGCGAGACAAGTCTGCGCGAGAGGCTCAGGCGAAGGCCGAGCAGTACGCGCGCGACAAGAAATTTATTGAGGCAAGAGACAAGGCCTCGCGAGAGGCACAGGCCAAGGCCGAGCAGGAGGCGCACGATAAAGCGGTGCGCTCGGAGTGGGAGAGAGAACAGCGGGAGCGCGTGCAGAGTGCGCAGCCGGATCATACCGGCGGGGTATGGACTGACCCGGCAACGGGATTCATGTGGACCAGTAAGGATAATGGCTTCGCCCTACGATGGCAGTCGGCGGCGGAATACTGCCGCAGCCTGCAACTTGCGGGATACTCAGACTGGCGGTTGCCGGCGATTGACGAATTGAGGAAAATCTACAATCCAAATGCCGGGGTTGCCTGCGGCTCCAATGGCAATATGTCCTGCCAAATCAAAGGCAGAATACAACTCACTTCCGGAGTGGTGTGGAGCAGCAGCCGCGGAGAACGTCCCCAGTTCATGCGCGGTTTCATCTTCCGCGACGCTGGCGAACAAAGAAAGCATGTGGTTGATCTGGACAAGCGCGGGGCCGGTTTCGATCGCGCATTGTGCGTGCGCAGTTCGGGTCAATGATTTTGGATTTTCATGGATCGTTCTTCCCTTCCTGCTTCGATTTGGAGCGGGAAGTTCATATAGGCGGGCTTCCATGCGGTGCGAAGACCTACGGCACTGCGTTATCCTTGATTGTTTGAGGAGAACGTCATGACCCAGCCTGCTGCCCGCCCCCAACTTGCCCACCTGACCGCCGCGCTCGACGAACTGCGCGCCAAAGGCACCTACTTCAAGTTACGCATTCTGGATGACCAGCAGGCGCCGGTGTGCCACTATGACGGGCGCAAGGTGATCAACCTGGCCAGCAACAATTACCTGGGGCTGGCCAACGACCCGCGGCTGATTGAGGCGGCGCTCGAGGCGACGCGGAAGTACGGCGTAGGATCGGGCGCAGTGCGGACGATTGCGGGCACCATGCGCATCCACATGGAACTGGAAGAAAAGATTGCGCGCTTCAAGAATGTGGAGGCCTGCGTGGTCTTCCAGAGCGGATTCACGGCCAACGCAGGCGCGGTCAGCTCGATTCTGGGCAAGGAGGATTTTATCCTGTCGGACGAGTTGAACCACGCCAGCATCATCGACGGGGCGCGGCTGTCACGAGCGACGGTTAAAGTTTTCCGGCATAAGGATACGGCCCATTGCGAGGAGCTGTTGCAGGAGGTGGCCAAGGAGCCGGGCAAAAAACTGGTGATTACCGACGGCGTCTTTTCGATGGACGGCGACATCGGGCCGGTGGACAAGCTGGCCGCGCAGGCGGAAAAATACGGCGCCATCATGATGGTGGACGACGCTCACGCCTCGGGAGTGCTGGGGCGCAATGGGCGCGGATCGGTGGATCACTTCGGGATGCACGGCAAGGTGGACGTGCAGGTGGGCACACTGTCGAAGGCCATCGGCGTTCTGGGCGGCTACGTTTGCGGGACGCGCGATTTGATTGACTACCTCTATCACCGGGCGCGGCCGTTTTTGTTTTCCACTTCGCATCCGCCGGCGGTGGCGGCGGCGTGCATGGCGGCCTTCGACATTCTGGAGAAGGAGCCGGAGCGCATTGAGCGGTTGTGGTCGAACACGCGCTACTTCCAAGGCGAGCTGAAGCGCGCGGGCTTCAACGTAGGCGGTGTGACGACGCCAGCCAGCGAGACGCCGATTACGCCGATTATTCTTGGCGACGGGCGCAAGACGATGGAGTTCTCGCGCGCGCTGTTTGAGGAGGGCGTGATGGGAACGGGAATTGCCTTCCCGACGGTTCCGGAGGGCAAGGCACGCATCCGCTTGATTCTGACCAGCGAACACACCAAGGCGCAGCTTGACCAGGCGCTGGAGACTCTGGAGCGTGTGGCGAAGAAGATGGAGATATTAGGATAGAGGCACCATGATTGCTCATCTGCGCGGAAAACTGATTTTCAAGCAACCCGGCCAAGCCATTGTCGAGGCGGGCGGGGTGGGCTACGACGTTACAATTTCTGTGCCGACCTTTACGGCGCTGCCCTCGGTGGGCGCCGAGGCCGCGCTGCACATCCACACTCATGTCAGCGACGATCAGATTGCGCTGTTCGGCTTTCTCGACTCTCAGGAAAAGCGGCTCTTTGAGCGGCTGATTACGGTGAGCGGTGTGGGGCCCAAGCTGGCCATCAAGATGCTGAGCGGGCTCTCCAGCGAGCGCACGGTGCAGGCCATTCGCGGCCAGGACCACGCACAACTGACGCTCATTCCCGGCGTGGGCAAAAAGCTGGCCGAGCGGCTGGTGGTAGAGCTGAAAGACAAACTGGATGACTTTGCCGTTGCGCCAGCGCAACCCTCCGTGCAGGGGCCCGCGGCGGAAGATGTGCTGTCGGCGCTAGTGAATCTTGGCTATCAGCGCGCTGCCGCCGAGAAGGCGATTCAGCAGGTGGTGGCCAAAGAGGCTGCGCTGGGGGCTGATTTCGATGGGCTGTTCAGAGGGACGCTGAAGGTGATCCGGTAGCCACCTTCGGTGGGGAGACTGGCCGTCCATGCAGTCGCGCTTCGCGCTACACTTCTCTTACTATGGTTTCTAAACGCATACCCGCACCCATCGCACCCGCCGCTCACCTTCGCCCCGAGGGGCTTGCCTTTCTGCGTAATCTCAAGCGGCACAATGACCGCGCGTGGTTTACGCCGCGCAAGGCGATCTTCGAGGCGGAGCTGAAGGAGCCGATGCTGGCCATCATTCGCAAGGTCAGCGAGGCGATGGAGAGTTTTGCGCCGGCCTATGTGCGGCCCGCGGAGAAATGCCTGTTCAGAATTTATCGCGATACGCGCTTCAGCGGCGACAAGACGCCTTACAAGACGCATGTGGCCGCATGGTGGATGCTGGAAGGACTGAAGAAGACCTCCGGGGCGGGATTTTATTTCCACGTTGACGACAAGGAAGTAATCATTGCCGCTGGGGCCTGGATGCCGGAAAAAGATCAACTGGCCGCTATTCGCCATTGGCTGCTGGAACACCACGCGGAGTTTCGCAAGGTCCTGCGGACGGCGGCGATACGCAAGACATTCGGCGAATTTGAGGGCAATGCGCTGACGCGGCCGCCGAAGGGATTTCCGAAGGAGCATCCGGCGATGGATTTAATCCGCTGCCGGCAGTGGGGGTTGAGCACCTCGCTGCCCGCCAAGGCGGCACTGAAGGCGGACTTTGCGACCGTGCTGGCGCGGCACTTCCGGCTGGCGGCGCCGGTGGTGGAGGCGCTGAACACGCCGATTACGGCGGCGATGACGCCGCACAAGAAGGTGCTTTTCGGGCTGAAGTAGGGTGCTCCGCAAAGCAGCCTTTTGGACAGAATTCTCTGCGTGGGAGCCATTGAAACCGGCAAATCCGGGCAAAAATAGGCAAAAAACGAAGGAAATACCATAAAACCCACAAAAAAATAGGAAAAACACTGCTTTTTGCCTTGACTTTGCCTATACAAATGTCGCAAGGTAACGAACGACGGGTACTCCGACCCGCATGAATACAAGGGTTTCGCGCAATCGTTGCATGATCCCTCCATGCGGAACGCATTTCGCGGCGGATTCCCAGGCAAGACCGGCGCGCCCCAGGGCATGACCGATAAGGAGATCACACAATGGCATCTGGATTGACGAAAACCGCACTGACTCGGCTATTGGCCGAGAAAATGGAATTGACCAACAAGCAAGTCACAGCCTTCATGGACCTGCTGGCGGAAACGGCCGTCAAGGAAACCAAGAAGAACGGCGTCTTTGTGATTCCGGGCATCGGCCGCTTGGTAAAGGCGGAGCGCAAGGCCCGCATCGGACGCAACCCGCAGACCGGCGAAGCCATCAAGATCAAGGCCAAGACGGTAGTCAAGTTCCGCGTGGCCAAGGCCGCCAAGGACTCGATCGCCCCACCGAAGAAGTAGTCACTGTATCCCTGGACCGAAGACAACGAGGGGAGGAGCCTGAAGGCTTCTCCCCTTTTGTTTTTTTATCTTGCGGAATCTGTCGGCACGAACGCCTTCACCACCAGCGAGAGGCCGAAGCTGACGAGGATGACTTTGATCATGAGCAGGTTGTTATAGCTCCAGGAGAAAACGGCCCACGCGAGGAAGACGCCGATGGGGTTGATCTCGGTGGTGAACGCATGGAACCACTGCGGCTTGCGGCCTGTGGGTTGGGGAGTGGTGCGCGAGAGAATCGTTCGCAGGCGCGGGAAGAGGCGCGGGACGGCGCGCAGGTAGTCCTGGTAGGGCTGGCCAAGCTCACCGGCGAGGAAGGCTTCTTCGGCCAGAATCAGGCGCAGGAAGAAGACGGTCATCAGCGTCATGGCAAAGAGCGCGCCAGAGGACGGCATGAGAAGCGCCATGGCCGCCATCATGCACCACCCGCCAAGATAGAGTGGGTTGCGCACATAGCGAAAGGGCCCGTCGGCCATCACAGCGCCGGCCTGCATTTGCCCGTGGTGGACAGTGTCGTATCCCAGGCAGGCCGCACCCCAGATGCGCAGCACCGCGCCCTTGGCGGCGACGAGCGCGGCGATGATGATGACCAACTGAGTGGCGGCTGCAATGGAGATGTGGCCGTGACGGTTCAGCGCGAAGGCCAGCCATGCCCATAGAGGGGCGCGGTGGCCATGACCCCAGCTTCCAATCCACGGCGCCCAAAAACCCATAACGACGATGAGCGTCATGATGATCATGCGCCGACGGAATTCGATCCTGGTTGCTCCCATACACATCTCCCTTGGGCGGAGTGTACCATCCTGCTTGAGGGCCTGTACGGCAAAGAGCAAGCGCAGGCTGAGAATTTTTTAGCGGCGTCACACGGCACGCCGCATGCAATCCGGAGTGAAGCTGTGTGGTAGGCTGACGCTTGAGGGCGGTGTGCCGCCTTTCTCTGGAGGGTTTCTCATGTTCCTGCGTGCTCTTGTTCTGTCTGCCGTTGCCAGCGTAGCCGCTGTTGCAATGCCGATGGCCGCGCAAAGCTCCACTGCACAAACTGATCTTGCCGCTTCGGTTGAGCGGCAGTTGCCTGCCCTCACCGAGACTTACAAACATCTACACCGCACGCCGGAGCTCTCGCGGCACGAGGAGCAGACCTCGGCTTTTGTGGCGGGCGAGTTGCGCAAGCTGGGTTATACGGTGACCGAGCACGTGGGCAAGTATGAGGACGGCGCACAGGGCTTCGGCGTGGTGGCAATCCTGGAAAACGGCCCCGGGCCGCGGCTGATGATTCGCACCGACATGGATGCGCTGCCGGTGGAGGAGAAGACCGGCCTGGAGTATGCGAGCACGGTGAAGACCACCAACGCGCAGGGACAGCAGGTGGGCGTGATGCACGCCTGCGGCCACGATCTGCACATGACGGTGCTACTGGGCACAGCGCGCGAGATGGTGGAGCGCAGAAGCCAATGGCACGGGACGCTGATGCTGGTGGGCCAGCCCGCCGAGGAGATCGTAGAGGGCGCGAGGGCGCTGCTGGCCGATCATCTTTACGAGCGCTTCGGGCAGCCGGACTTTGTACTCTCCGAACACGACACGAACGACACGGCGGCAGGTTCGATTGCGCTGAAGGGCGGGCCGCTGCTGGCCAGCGACACTTCTTTCAACGTGGTAATTCGTGGAGTTGGCGGGCACGGCTCCGCGCCACAGTCGGGCAAAGACCCCATTGTGCTGGCCGCGGAGTTTGTGCTGGTGGCACAGACCATCGTCAGCCGCCAGATCGATCCGCAGCAGCCGGCGGTGCTGACCGTGGGCACCATTCACGGCGGAACGAAGAACAACATTATTCCCGACGAGGTAACGCTGGGCTTTACGCTGCGGACTTATCCGCCTGCGGTGCGTGACCAGATTCTGGCCGCCGTGCGCCGCACCGCAAAAGGGCTGGCAGAGGCCTACGGCATCCCCGCGGATCGTATGCCGACTCTTGAGATCACGGAGAACACGCCGGCGACCTATAATGATGCGGCCCTAGCCGAACGGCTGCGCGCGTCTGCTACGGCAGCGCTGGGCAAGGATCACGTTCTGGAAGCGCGCGCCATCATGGGCAGCGAGGATGTGGGTCTGTTTTCACTAGACGGGAAGATTCCGGCGGTGATGTACTGGCTGGGTGCGGCGGATGCGGGCAAGCTGGCGGAGAGCCGCAGAACCGGCATGCCGCTGCCCAGCCTGCACTCGGCACTGTTTGCGCCGGTCTACGCGCCAGCCATCAATACTGGGGTGACGGCGATGACCGCTATGGCGTTGGGACTGCTGAAGTAGGCAAGCATTACTATCTACAGAAATGATTGACCGGGAATCGAGTAACGATACCATCGCTGCTGTCTCCACGCCGCCAGGGCGCGGGGGCATCGGGATCGTGCGGCTTAGCGGGCCGCTGGCCGCGTCGATTGCGGTACA
>Ga0302267_10000956_pt1 | contig 37798 bp, 33 predicted proteins | sample III_Bog_E1_3_FD_194555 | JGI IMG/M metagenome (GOLD analysis project Ga0302267, IMG submission 194555) | Peat permafrost microbial communities from Stordalen Mire near Abisko, Sweden - III_Bog_E1_3 | ecosystem: Environmental > Terrestrial > Soil > Wetlands > Peat | place: Sweden: Abisko...
GAGCAGGCGATTCTGGCCGACACGTTTCCACCCGAGAAACGCGGACAGGCGTTCGCGATGTACGGTCTTGCCGTCGTCTGCGCGCCGGCGATCGGCCCGACGCTGGGCGGATACATCACGGACAACTTCGACTGGCGCTGGATCTTCTACCTCAATGTGCCAATCTGCCTGATATCGCTGTTCCTGACGTCGCGCATCGTGGAAGATCCGCCCTACGTGAAGAAGCAGGTCGCCAAGACGCAACGCGAAGGCATCAAGCTGGACTTCCTTGGCTTCGGGTTGTTGGCGCTGACGTTTGGGTCCCTGGAGTTCGTACTGGATAAAGGCCAGGAAGACGACTGGTTTGGCTCGCGCCTGATCGCGTTCTTCATCGCGACGTGTGTGATTGCCTTCATCGCAATGATCTGGTGGGAGCTGAAGGAGCTGCGCGAGGGCAAACGGCCCATCCTGAACCTGACCCTGTTCAAGCGACCGCAGTTTGCCATCAGCTTTGTGCTGATGTTCGTGTTGGGTTTCGCGCTCTATGGAACGACGATCCTGATCCCGCAGTTCGTGCAGACGCTGCTGGGCTACACAGCGGAGCTCGCTGGGCTGGTGCTGTCGCCGGCAGGCATCATGATGATGTGCATGATGCCGATCGTCGGAATTCTCGTCGGCAAGGTCGATCCGCGCAAGCTGATTGCGTATGGCTTCATTATGCTGACGCTATCGCTGTTGTGGATGGGAAACCTGAACCTGCAGTTGAGTTATATGCAGCTGGTGTTCATGCGCTGCTTCCAGGCATCCGGATTGGCATTCCTGTTCATCCCCATCAACACCATCTCCTATATCGGTGTGAAGCAGAGCGAGAACAACGATGTCTCAGGCCTGACGAACCTCGCTCGCAACATTGGAGGATCGAGCGGAACGGCGTTTATGGCGACGATGCTGACGCGTCGGACCGCCGCGCACGAGAACTCGTTAGTGCGCGCGCTGACGCCGGCGAATCCGGGCTATCGAGCGTGGCTGCACTCGCTGGAGGGCGCATTCAAAGCCGGTAACGGAACCGCAGCGGGTCCGGGACAGGCGTCGCTGGGCGCGACCCACGCAGCGCAGGCCTACATCTACAACATGATGCATCGGCAGGCGGCGACGCTCGCCTATGTGGACATCATCCGCTACCTGACGATCTTCTGCGCTGCGATGTTGCCGCTGCTGTTCTTCATCCCGCGACCGCCAAAGTACGCCAAGGCCAGCGCAGGACACTAGAGGCAGCGGCGCTGATACACTGGAGACTGTGCAGGCGGCTGGATGATCGCTGCCGCTCGCGTGCAAACGTCGAGCGGGGGAGGAAAGTCCGAACTCCGCAGGGCAGTGTGCCGGATAACGTCCGGGGGCTGAGCGTCAAGGTTCAGTTACGGCCAGTGCAACAGAGAGCAAACCGCCAACGCGGCGCGCAAGCGTCCGGGTTGGTAAGGGTGAAAAGGTGGGGTAAGAGCCCACCGCGTCCGCAGTAATGCGAACGGCATGGTAAACCCCACACGGAGCAAGACCAAATAGGCAGGGAGACTCACCGCAACCACTTGGGCGATGAGCGCGCGACGGCCCGTCACGCATAGGCGAGTGGAGCTTTCACCGGAACCTGCGGGTAGGTTGCTGGAGCGGCGCAGCAATGCGTCGCCTAGAGGAATGATCGTCTAAAACAAAATTCGGCTTACGGGCCGCCTGCACAACAGATTTGCATGACCACGCGTCGACCTGCGGGTTCAGGGACTGCAACTGCCCGCCACGCAGCTGGAGCCCTTGGCGCAGACGTTGCCGCAGCTTCCGCAGTTCTTGGGATCGGACTGGAAGCTGACGCAGGAGGTGGAGGGCAGCGTTCCCGGCGACGCCTTCTTGCCTTTGCACGTGGTACAGCTCAACTGGTCGACCAGACCGCAAGTCGGAGATCCCCACCCAGTGGCGAGATCGTAGCCCGTTACAGCCGGAGCGGCGGGGTTGTTGGCTCCGGATATAGCGATGCAACTGCTGGCCTGGGTGGCGTTGCCGACGACATCGTGAAAGCTGCTGGCGAAGGTTGGGGCATCAAGACCTATCTCGTAGAGGGCGGGGCTGATGAATCCCAGCCCTTTGGAGCAGGTGGAGGGCTGGCTGGCGCACTGCTGCTGGTTGGCGAGCGCCATGAATCCCGCCATCATGGGTGCCGAGGCGCTGGTGCCACAGAAGGTGTCGGACGAGCCGCTGATGACGACGAACAGACCCTGCGAGGGCATGGCAATGTCGGGGTCGTTGCGGTAGGTAGAGGACGCGCCGTTGCTGGCGTTGGCCACTCCGGCCTGATAGGACGGGACGCAGTTGCTGGGGCAGCCCGAAGTCCCCGGGGTGCAACCGGGCGTACAAGTGGTGGGGAAGGCCGGATAGTTCTCCACGCCGCCGCCGCTGTAGTACCACGCCTGCTCGGATTGATACGATGCGCCTTTGCCCTTCATGGTCAGCACGGTACCGCCGACGGGCGTGAGCTCCGATTGCAGGAAGGAGTTGAAGTACAGCTCATTGCCGGTGGTGATCGCGCCGGTGCCGTCATCGCCGGAGGGATAGAAGACGGATTGTCCGGCGGCGGCCATCATCTCGAGTGTGGAGACATCGTCGCTGACGCAGTAGGAGATGGAGCTGGAGAACTGCTTGATGTCCGTTGCCGCCAGCCACGCGGAGAAGATGCTGTCGCCGGCAGTGCAGCCGGTGGAGAAGTCGGCCTGGAAGACCCGCACCTGGTGCAGCCCCGGCGCCATGGCGATGGCGAGTTCGATGTCCGAGGTGATCTCGGGTGTACCGCTGTTGACGACCGGGGTGTAGGTGCTGGGGATGTGCACGTTCTTGAGGCATGGCGCGGAGCCGGCAGTGGACGCGCCGCAGGCGCTGGTGTGCGCGATGTGCGTCTTGTTCTCGTAGGTGGTGATGTCCGAATGAAGGTAGGCGGCGTCTGACATGATGCCGACTGACTCACCGGCACCGGTGAGGCCGAGGCAGGCTGCGGCGTAGGCGTTGCGCAGATCGTGGGAACCATAGGCCGCGCCGCCGAGGAGCGATCCGCCGTGATGGCGAGGGAGAAACAGGTTATCGACACCGGCGATGTGTGACACCTTGACGTCGAGGTCGAGCGAAGGGGCGCGGTCCGGCCGGTAGAACGTGGAGCCGTCCGAGCGTTTGGCATAGCCCAGTTTGACCGCGAGGGCCTTCTCGACATCAAAGGTGCTGCCGCTGACGCCGAGAAGCAGCCGGTGGGGATACTGCGTCTCCACGGTGAGGTGATTGGCCTGCGCCCAGGCGATCAGCGCTTGGTAGTCCGCAGCCGAGGGGCCGAACCGCTCGGTGAGTTGATCCAGGGTGAGGAAGTGACGGAAGTTGCTGCTGGCGGGGTTGGAGACATCTGCGGCCAGGGCGCGCAGCCCGGCTTCATCGCGCAGCGGCAGACCGATAGCGAGATGAAGGATCATGGTCGCCGGAACCTGGCTGGTGACCGGCGCCTGTGGCAGGACGTAACTCGTGACTGTCTGTTTGTGCTGGGCTGAGGCGTGGAGGCAGAAGGCCGGGGAGAACAGAGCGATTGCCGTCGACACCGTGCGGAGATGTTTTGCCATGGGCCTCTCCTCTTCAGAATTAGGCAGGGAAAGGGTAACAGCGATGTTTCGGGGAGTGAAGACTTAATTTGGGTGTTTCTTGCTGGAAACCCACATCTCAAAGTGCTGAGAAGCAGATCCCTGCGGGATGACAAACAGAAGAGCAAAGGCAAGAGCGCGGGGTTCTAGAGGCCCGCGAACCAGTCGTAGCCGAGCTTGGTCCAGAAGTCGTCAGGGCGGGTATCGGTGTAAGCGATCAGGCCGATGCGCTTGATCTGCTTGTAGCCGTACTTGATGGGCATGTGCAGTCGCAGCGGAGCGCCATGCTCGGGGGCGAGCGGCTGGCCGAAGGTCTCGGTGACGAGCAGGCTCTGCGGATGCATGGCAGCGCCCATGTCATAGCCGCAGTAGTAGTCGCCGTTGGGCGTCTCCATGTAGACGTAGCGCGGGAGGCGGGCACGGCCGTTCTCGATGACGGGCGCGGGCGGGTAGGCAGCGATGAGGTCGCGCAGGCGGACGCCGGACCACTGCGTGATCTCGCTCCAGCCTTCGATGCACTTGAACTCGGTGATGAGCTCGGTTCTGGGGAGCTTGAGAAGGTCGTCCATGGAGAGCAGCAGGCCGGGCGTGCCGATGTCGAGCGCGCTGGCGGAGGCGCCGGCCTCGGCGGTGCCCTGATAGCGTTTGTGGGTAATGGCCTGCGTCATCTGGTCGAAGCGCTCGGCGAGCGAGAGGTGGGGAAGTCCATTGACCTTGGACGCGGATTTGAGGTCGGTACCGCCGGCGGGCGCGGGAGCGCTCTTGAAGTCGGGGGCGAGCGGGCTGGCCTGCGCATCGGCTTCGCCATACTGATACTCCCACGCGGTGATGTCCGGCGCGTAATGCGGCGAGGCCTGGGGGTTGGCGACTCCAGCGACCTGCAGGCGCCAACTGGAGAGCTGCAGCGGCTGGTCGAGGCCGATGACGCCGTTCAGGCGCAGCGGGCGCGCGCGGCGCATGGAGTACGTCGGTGCGAGTTCGCGGAAGCCGAAGACCGCCCGGTTGACCGAGGCGTCGAAGTCGAGGACGTGGCGCAGGCCGGACTGGAGCTCCCCGACGGGTATGGAGTTGGCGATCCACTGCGAGACGCCGTAGCCGGCTGCGGCGACGGCTCCTCCTACGAGGAAGCTGCGGCGGGTGTGTTTCGCGCTAAGGCGGCGGATGGTGGCGGCGTCACCGGTGGTGATGATGCGTTCGTGCTCCTGCTCACTCATGCTCGCCCTCCTGAATCTCTTCGGCCATGGGCTCGTTGGCCAGCGACTCCTCGACGGCGATGGGATCGACCGCTACCGGTATGCCGGCGAGCGCCTCCAGCACAGGTGGCTCGGACATAGGCGGCGCCTGCGGCGCGGGCTGGATCTCGTATCCGCTGACCATGGAGCGAAAGTTGTTCCATCCGGCGAGGATGACCTGGCCGACGTGGACGAGGAAGAAGCCGCAAAAACCCATGGTGAGCCAGAAGTGGAACCAGCGCGCCATCTCATAACCGCCAAATAGCGCGGTCAGCCAGTGCGCAGAGGTGGGTTTATAGATGGCGAGTCCGGTAAGCAGCGAGCCCGCGCCCATCAGCACGATGGCGGTGTAGGCGATGCGCTGCGCTCCGTTGTATTTGCCCTGAGGAGGCAGGCCTTTGCGCCGGGCGAAGGGGATATGGAGGTCGTAGAGGGTGACCTGGAGGGCGTCGGCGAAGGAGCGGCGCTGCGGCCACAGGACGCGCCACTCGCCGGAGAGCCAGAGATAGACGGCGTAGGCGATGCCGTTGACGGCGAAGAGCCACATGAAGAGGAAGTGCCAGCCGAGGCCGGTCGTGAGCCGGTAAGGGGCGTTGAGGAGCTTCCAGAACCAGTCTGGGAAGAGGCGAACGAGGGTGAAGGAGCCGATGCCGACGCGGTAGACCTGGTGCGGATGCAGGTAGGGCGGGATGGAGTCTCCCCAGTAGATGAGCAGGCCGCTCCAGATCATCACGGAGAGCACGGGAAAGTTGATCCAGTGCATCCAGCGGATGGCGCGGGGGTGCTTTTCGACGAGTTGCAGTGTACTTGAAGGTTCGCCGGGCATCGCAAAACTCCTCCCCATGAGACTGCCCGATAGCAGGCAAGTGTGCAAGCGATATGTGAATTCTTGCCTCACCCGACGCGGGCAACGGTATCGTCCTTGCAGGGCACTTGTACGTCTAACGGAGCGTGATGCGGAGTTGGATTGACCATCAGGGCTTAAAGAGCAAATGCAAGAGATATGCCGTCGCTCTGGCGCTCGCCACGGTTGCGTGGAGCGCGCTGGGAGTGCAGGGGCAGACAGCGCGGCGCTCGTTTGAGATTCGGACCCGACGGATGGACGTAGATGTAGACGGCGCGCCCAATGCGTATGGACCGCCAGGGGCGAAGGCGCTGGACCGGCTGCACAACGCACGCTATCGCGGTCGGCGAAATGGGGAGATCGTCGGGTATCTGACGGAGGATGATAATCCCGGCGCGCCGGTTGTGCAGGGACCAGGGGATCCGTACCCCGGGTATTACATCTCGCAGACGGCGTTTACGGATCCCAGGCGCACAAACCCACGCGATCTTCTCCGTTACGTGGATGCCACGAAGATCAACTACGTGGTGCTGGGGGATGTCGCGCGTCGGCGCGGGGCGAGAGATGGGGACTTCGTGGCTGTGTACTCGCGAAAGACGGGGCGGAGCGTGTTTGGGATCGTGGGGGATGACGGGAACCCGAGCGGGGATGAGGGCTCATTGCATCTGTTACAGGCCCTGGGGTATCCGTTCCACGACGGCGTAGAGGACTCAGTGGAGCGACGGGAAATTGTGGTGCGGTTCTATCCGGGCTCGAACTCGGCCCCGGGATTGGAGCCGCTGTTCTTTCATTCTCAGGCGGAGCTGGATGCGGCGGCTGAGCGCATGGGTCTGAGCAAAGAGTTCGCTAATGAAAAGTATTGAAGAGAAAGTGATAAGGGGAAAAGTGACAAGTGAGAGGTGAATCACCAAGTAAAGACAGGGCTTGAGTTGCGATAATATCAGCGGCGATTGCATCCCAGGTGTCCACAAGTTCTGATCTCGGTTTGTAGTCACAACATACTTGTCACTTTCCACTTATCACTTTTCACTGGAGTTATTCATGGAATACCGCAGTCTTGGCCGTAGCGGCCTGAAAGTCCCCGAGCTCTGCTTCGGCACCGGCACCTTCGGCGGTGCGGGGAACAAGTTCTTTGAGGCGTGGGGAACCACGCAGGATGCGGAGGCGACCCGGATCGTTGATGTGTGCATGGAGTCGGGATGCAACTTCTTCGATACGGCGGATATCTACTCCGACGGCAACAGCGAGAAGGTGCTGGGCAAAGCGATCTCGCACCTGAAGCGTGAGCAGGTGCTGATCTCCACGAAGGCGACGTTCCAAATGGGGGAGGGGCCGAATGACCGCGGCAGTTCGCGTTACCACCTGATTCAGGCGCTGGATGCCTCGCTGAAACGGCTGAACACGGACTACGTGGACGTGTATCACCTGCACGGATTCGACGCGACCACACCGGTGGAAGAGACACTGAACACGCTGGACAAGATGGTGCGCGAGGGCAAGGTGCGGTACATCGCGTGCTCGAATTTTTCCGGCTGGCACCTGATGAAGTCGCTGAGCGTGAGCGAGCGCCACGGGTGGGCGCGGTATGTTGGGCACCAGGTGTACTACTCGCTGATTGGTCGCGACTATGAGTGGGAGCTGATGCCGTTGGCGCTGGACCAGGGAGTGGGCGCACTGGTGTGGTCGCCGCTTGGCTGGGGCAGACTGACGGGGAAGATCCGCCGCGGGCAGCCGCTGCCGAAGGAGTCGCGGCACGCCAAGGGCGGCGGCGAAGGTGGGCCGGAGATGCCGGATGAGTATCTGTACAAGGTAGTGGACGCGCTGGATGAGGTGGCGAAAGAGACCGGCAAGACCGTCCCGCAGATTGCGCTGAACTGGCTGCTGAGGCGGCCGACCGTCTCCACGCTGGTGATCGGCGCGCGCGATGAGAAGCAACTGCGCGCGAATCTCGGCGCGGTGGGATGGAAGCTAACCGAAGAGCAGATTGCGAAGCTGGATGCCGCGAGTGCTGTCGCGCCGTCGTATCCGCACTGGCACCAGTGGCAGTTTCCTTACCTGAAGGTTGAGGGAAGCGGCGTAGCGCTGAATCGCTAAGTCTTGCCGAGCAAGTGCCGGACGCCGGAACAGCAAATAGGGACAATCAGCGTGTGCTGGTTGTCCCTATTTTTGCCGCGTGATTGCGGTTGGTTTACTGCGCGGGCTTGGTTGCGGGCTTCTTGGCGGCCATCGGCTTGTGCTTCCAGAAGTCGGGCTCAGCCTTGACCCACTCTTCCGGCGGATGGCTCATGGCGGGGCTGAAGGAGAAGAGATTGGTCATCTCGGTCTCGATGCAGTCGGACTCGAGCTCGGAGAGCTTCTTGCGGTTCTCCGCGCCGAGCGCCTCGCCGAAGGCCTTGTCGTTGGCGAAGTCAGCATCGACCTGTGCGAGAGACTTGAGCGGCCAGACGACGAGGTATACGTCGCCGGGGCCTGCACCGAATGCTTCAGAGAATATCGTCCAATGCGCGGAAGGGTCCTCCTTCGCATAGGTATCCTTGATGATCTTGACCAGGTCCTCCCACTGCTTGCGGTGGCCGGGCTTGATGACGTACTGGGAGATCTCCATGTAGCGCGCGCCGGCCAGGTTGCTGGAGTTGCTTTGTTCCGGCTCCAGGGTCCAGATGCTGGCATCCGTGGAGGCGAGCAGGTCGCCATCGGCGACGTTCGCACGGTCCAATGCCGCACCGAGCCCGGTGATCTTGGCGACTTCCTTGTGCTCAGCTTCCATGGCCGCAAAGCTGACATATCCGCTGAAAAAGAGTGCGCGATCCGGGCCAGTCATGGAGTTCAGTGCGAAGTAGTGGATGGGGGCGTTCTTCGCATCCAGCTCGCGGATGAAGGCGCCCTCGGTCGCTTCATGCAACATGCCGCCCTTGCCGGGCTTGAGGAACTCGCGCTGGATGAGCAGCACGTTGGGTGGACCATTGACCCCGTCGTTCTGGGCGTGGAGAGCGAGCGGAGCGATGCTGAGACTGCAGAGCAGCAGCGGAAGTGCGGTGGAACGTTTACAGAAGTTAAACGTCATGGGAGACCCTCCTGGGGTTCGTTCGAGATGGAATGGAATCAGTTGAATGGAAGTCGATCGATCAGCCGGCATTTGCGACAGGGGCAGAGATCGAATCGAAGCCTGACAATGGCACGAACTGACTGCAATGGCAGACCATGGGCCCGAAAGCTATGAAAACGTGAGACATCCGCAAATGGTAGGCGGAGGCTGTTCGAGAAGTTTCCGCCTATGGCCGCCATCTGTCAAGAACTTCAAGGGCGGAATTACTGGAATTGACGGAGGTTTTGCATCGGCCCGTGGCTCGCGTATAAATTCTCCGAGACAATTTCCAGCCACTTTGAGGTTGCAAGATGATGTTTTTCGCAAGGCTTTTTACTCGCTTTCCGCTGTCCGTGATGCTGCTGGTGGGTTTTCTCTTGACGGCTGCGCTGCCGCTGCACGCGGGAGATGTAAAGCCCGTAACGGAGGGCTCCATCAGCAAGCGCATCGGCAAGCTGCGCAGCCTGCCGGACGATCAGCGCGGAGCGGAGGATGCGGCGATCGCCCGCGATATCTCCACTCTGCCCGCCGGCGCGGCGAAGGTCGAGCTGGCCGCCAAGCTGACCAACCTTGCGACGGAGGGCGACCCTGGTGCCGACAACCTGCAGCAGGTGGCGACCACGCTGGCCGGCGCGCTGAGCGAGACTCCCATACCGGCCGACAAGGATGGCAACCCCGCGGAGCCCTACGTGGCGCTGGCGCAATTGGTGCGCTACGAGGGAATGAAGACGGATCTGAAAGACCCGCAGTTGATGCAGGCGCTGAAGAACCTGATTGCTGATGATGACGACGTGCAGAAGGCCGACTTCAAGCTGGAGGACCTGGACGGCAAGAAGGTCACGCTGAGCGGGCTGCGCGGAAAGATTGTGCTGGTGAACTTCTGGGCAACGTGGTGCCCGCCGTGCCGCAAGGAGATGCCGGACCTGGATCTTATCTACTCTCACTACAAGTCGCAGGGACTGGTGATTCTCGGCATCACAGATGAGTCGACCGCCACGGTGATTCCATTCATTCGTCAGGGCAATTACACATATCCGATTCTGCTCGATGCCGGCCATGTCGTGGGCAAGCAGTTCCACGTGGAAGGCATTCCGCGGACCTACGTCTTCAATCGCGACGGAAAGCTGGTTGCTGAGTCGATCGATATGCGGACGCAGCGGCAGTTCTTCGGGATGCTGGCAGCAGCAGGATTGCATCCTTAGGGAAGTGTCGCATATGCCTTTCCCGGCGATGATGCCACTATGAACGGGAGAGTCTCCAGGGAACCGGGGGCATGGCACCAGCGTAAACTGGTCACAGGTACCTGATGGAGACAAAGGAAGCATTCCGGATCGCCGTGCAGTCGCTGTGGGCTAATAAGATGCGCAGCGTGCTCACGCTACTGGGCGTGGTCATCGCCGTGGCCAGCGTCATCGCAGTGGTGACCCTGGTGAATGGCGCGAATGTGTACATCGCCACCAAGATTAACAGCCAGGGCGCGGACGTGTTTACCATCTCCCAGCAGCCGGCGTTTACCACCAGCTACAAAGAATACCTCGCCTACCAGAAGCGCAAGATCGTCTCCCTGGAGGAGTATCAGATTTTGCAGCAGCAGTGTACGGCTTGCACCGAGGTAGGGGCATTCCAGAGCTCGTCCGGTGAGATTAAGTATCAGGCGCAGTCCAGCACGGACACGCAGATACGCGGCTACTCCGCGCAAATGCCGGAGATGCAGAACCTGAATATCGTGGAGGGCCGAAGTTTGACCCAGGCCGATGAAGATCATGCCGCGCACGTGGCCTTGATCGGGGCGGACATTGAAGAGAACCTTCTGAAGTTCGAGGATCCTATCAATAAAGAGATTCGAGTGGATGGCGTGCCGTACACGATCATCGGGCTGGGAGAAAAGCAGGGGAAGACGCTCGGGCGTAGCCAGGACAACTGGGTGGGTGTGCCGCTGACGACCTATCAGAAGACCTATGGCTCGATGAAAACGGTGACGATCTATGCGAAGTCGGGCAGCGGCGCTCTGGCGATGGAGGCGGCCAGCGACCAGGCGCGAACGATTATGCGCGGACTTCGCCATGACCGGCCCGGCGAGCAGGACAGCTTTACGCTGTCAACCAGTGACACGCTGGCTGGCTTGTTGGAACAGATTATCGGGGCCATTGGCGGCGTGGCGATTGCCATTGCGGCGATTTCGCTGGTGGTGGGCGGCGTGGTGATTATGAACATTATGCTGGTGAGTGTGACCGAGCGGACGCGCGAGATCGGCGTCCGCAAAGCGCTGGGCGCAAAACGGAAGGATGTTCTGTCCCAGTTCCTGATGGAGTCGGGGACGCTGTCTTTGATTGGCGGTGCGATCGGCGTAGTGCTGGGTGTGATCGTGGCCAAGGGCGTGGCTCTGGTGGCGGGATTTCCGGCTGCGATTGCGCTATGGAGCGTATTTGCAGGGCTGATCGTGGCTTTGTCAGTTGGGGTGTTTTTTGGGGTCTATCCTGCTCGCAAGGCGGCCGATCTGGATCCGATCGTCGCCTTGAGATCGGAGTTCTAGAGATGGCGATGCGAGCAAGCGATCAACGGGAATCCGTCAAAATGGCATTGGATACCCTGCGCGCGAACAAGCTGCGCTCGGGGCTGACGATTCTGGGTATCGTCATCGGCGTGATGACGGTGATCATGATCTCGTCGGTGATCAATGGGCTGAACTCTTCTGTGTCGAACCTGGTGGCGTCATTCGGGACGAACGTGCTGTGGGTGTTCCGGTTTCCCGTCATCGGGGTGCGGCCGACCGCGGAGATGTTAGCTCGTAAGCAGATGACCTATGACGACATGGTCGCGATGAGCCAGTTGCCGCATGTGGTCGCCGCATCCGCATCGCTGCAATACACCAACTACCAGTTCAACGAGGGTTCGGTGGTGGCGAAGTTCGGGCAGCGCAAGGCGGACAACGTCTCACTAGAGGGTGATACGCCGAGCAATATGGCCGTGTATGACAAGGTGATTGCGGAGGGGCGCTTCTTTACGCAGACCGAGCAGGACCTCGCGTCCGATGTGACTGTGCTCGGCCATGACGTGGAACAGGACCTCTTCGGCTCGGTTGACCCCATCGGCCAGGAGGTGGTGATCGCGGGGCGGACGTTTACCGTGATCGGGGTGTTCGAGAAGCAGAAGACGGCATTTGGCGGCGGCAGGAATCCGGACGACAGCACTGCCTACTTCCCGCTCAGCACGTTTCACAAGCTGCATCCGGAGATTCTGGACTACTGGCTTAGCGCTAAGTTTGACGACCAGAAGAACAAAGATCTGGTGACCGACGAGATTCGCGAGCTGCTGCGACGACGGCGAAAGGTGCGCAACGAGTTGCCGGACAACTTTGTCGTCTTCAGCTCGGATGCCATCACCAAACTGTGGACCCAGATTACGAGCAGCCTCTTCCTGCTGATGTTCGGCCTAAGTACGGTGGGGCTGATGGTCGGCGGAGTGGGCGTAATGAACATCATGCTGGTGAGCGTGACAGAGCGAACGCGAGAGATTGGTGTGCGCAAGGCCATCGGTGCGACCAAGCAGATCATTCTTCTACAGTTCACGCTGGAGGCGATCGTGCTATGTGCTGTGGGCGGGGTGATTGGAATTGTTATCGGATCGATCTTCGCGTTGGGACTGAAGGCGATCATCTCCAGCCAGGTGAGCTTGCTGTGGATTTTGACGGCGTTCCTGTGTTCGTGCGGCATCGGACTGGTCTTTGGCATCTATCCGGCGTGGAAGGCGGCGAATCTGAATCCAATCGAGGCGCTGCGGTATGAGTGAGGCAGCAAATAGATTAGCGCAGCGCAGCTAGCTGTTATCTGTTCGCTGTCGTTACACTGTCTAAATGGACACCCTTACGCTTGTGATTCAAGGCGCGGCCGCGTTGCTGACTGCCTGTGGGATCGTATATGGGGTGATCGCGCTGTGGGCCGCACGCTCCTTTGAGCATGCAACGAAGGGTGTGTCCGCGAACGGGTTCGAGCCGGCGGTTTCAATCCTGAAGCCAGTGCGCGGCGTGGACGCGCGGATGTATCCGGGCCTGGCGAGCCACTGCCAGCAGCAGTATACGGGCGAGGTGGAGCTGTTGTTCGGGGTCAGTTCGCTGGAGGATCCAGCGGTGGGGCTGATTGCGCGGCTACGGGTCGAGTATCCGAAGATGGATATCCGGCTGGTGGAGTGTCCCGAGATTCTGGGCACGAATGGAAAAGCATCGAACCTGGCACAGATGGTGCCGCGAGCGCGTTTTGAACACATTGTCGTGAATGACAGCGACATTCGCGTTAGCCCGCGGTACCTGAGCCGGGTGATGGCGCCGTTCGCCGCGCATACGACGGGACTCGTGACAACGCCCTATGTGGGCCGCGCGGAACATGGACTATGGTCCCGGTTGGAGGCGCTGGGTATCGCTACCGACTTTATGGCGGGAGTGCTGACGGCGCGACTGCTCGAGGGTGGAATTCGCTTTGGGTTGGGCTCGACTCTAGCCACTACCAAGACAGCGCTGTCGAGCATGGGTGGATTTGAGGGTCTCGCCGACCAGCTTGCTGATGACTATGAGCTGGGTGCGAGGATGAGCGCGGCGGGGTATCGCGTGGAGTTGGTGCATGAGGTAGTGCAGACCAGCGTTCCGGCATACTCTCTGGATGGATTCTGCGAGCACCAGTTACGCTGGGCGCGGAGCACCCGGGACTCCCGACGTGCAGGCTACCTGGGGTTGGGGCTGACCTATGTCTTGCCGTGGGCTTTGGCGACGACCGTAGCAAGCGGCTTTGCGCTGTGGAGCTTGAGCCTGCTAAGCCTCGCGTTGCTGGCGCGCGCGGCGGTGGCGCTCTCGGTTGGTGTGGGCGTGCTGGAAGATGGTCAGGTGTTGCGCGATCTGCTACTGCTGCCGCTGCGTGATTGCATGGGGCTGTTCTTCTGGGCATGGAGCTTTGCCAGTGATGAAGTGGTCTGGCGCGGGGAGCGCTTCCGCTTGAAGCAGGGACGGCTGGAGCGGGTGTGAGTGGCCGCGCGTCTGTTCGCGAGCGGTTGGCTGCCGGCCCCAAGCGCGGCCTGGGCGAGGCAAACTCAATTGCTGCACAAGCAGCGCGTGACGAAAAGACGCTCGCTGAACTGGTGGCGGCCCTGAAGGATGATCGTGCGGCTGTGGTGAGCCGCGCGGCGAATGCGCTGAAGAAGGTCCAGCAGATGCGACCCGAGGCTTTGCAGCCCCATGCGAAGCGAATCCTGCGTGCGGCGATGGCGTCCCAGGAGTTGCGGGCCCGGTGGAACCTGACGGTTGCCGTTGGAGGCCTAGAGCTTCGCGGCCGAGATCGCGCGTTGGCGGTGGAGCTGATGTTTGACGCGCTGCGTAGCGAGAGCGCATTCCTCCGGACGTTTGCGATGCAAGGGCTGTGGGAACTCGCGAAAGGCGATTCGGCGCTGATGCAAAGGGTGCGTCCGATGGTACAAGAGTTTGCAACGACGGGAACAGCAGCGATGAGAGCACGTGCGAGAAAGTTACTGGCCGACAACAGAGGCCAGCACTAACTAGTGGTTGGGCTGGTTGCTGACGATCTCCTTTCCGCCGCTCCGGACGAGAACGTAGGCCGGGCCGGGAAGCACAGGCAACTGGTTGGGCGGATCGGTCAGCGACTGCCAGAGGAAGATGCGTTGCTGACCGCGCCACTTCTCCGCGAGCGAGGCGTCGGTCTCAAAGATGGGCGGCGCATCGGGGAAGAAGCTGCCGTACCAAAGGTTGGAGCTGCGGCCGTCGACGATATGGATGTCCGCTCGCTGCAGATAGAAGCCAAGGGTGGAGCCGGATTCGTACTCGCCGTGGATGGCGACCATGTCCTGCGGCTGCACCTGCGGCGCCATGTTCTGCGCGAGATGCGCGCTGGTGAGCACCGGCGAGAAGATCCTGAGGCCGAGAAAGGCCGAGATCAGAAAGCCGAAGGCTCCGGCGGCGAGCGTGAGGTTCGCGGCATGCGGCCGGTTTTGCTTATTCAGGATCAGCGCGAAGAGCGGGCCGAGAAACAAGCTGAATGCAGCAATCATCAATGGGAATCGGAAGAGCACAGCTGCAGGGCCGGTGATGTCCATGAAGTGCCCCATGCTCAATGCGTAATCCGCCGGGTTTTGGGTGAGCAACGACGCGAGATCTGGGTGTAGAACAGGCGGATGCGCGCTGAGGAGAAAGACGACGCTCGCAAGGAACACAATGCAACCGAAGACCAGCGGAGCTAGGATGCAGCGGCGCGCGGCGCGGCAATGTATTGCGAACCCGCCCTCCGTGGTCTCGCGCTGGGCGAGCCAGCCGGCGATGAGGATCGCGAGCGCAGGCAGTGCAGGCAGGACGTAGTATTCCTGGCGCGTGGAAAGTGAGAAGAACAGCAGAACGAACGCTGTCCAAATCACCAGCAGCAACAAGCCGCGCTGCTGGAGCGGCAGATCTTCGTGGCGAAGCTGGCTTCGCCACTTCTGATCGCGTAACGGACAAGCCCATGCGACGGCCTTGAGTGCGAACGCCGACCACGGCATCAGCCATACAAGGCACAGTCCCCAGAAGAGCCACAGAGGCGCGGTGTCGTAGTCGTGCGGCACGCGCAGGTTCAGGTAACGCAGCAGGTGCTCGTTCATGAAGTAGAACCACGTCCAGCCGCGCACGTTGCCGTCGGTTGGAAGCGGGACGAGCCAATGGCCGTTCACGAAATGGAACGCTGCGGGATGTCCCTGTGTGGGGTTCGCGAGCGCCGCAAGCACGTGCCACGGCACGGCGATCGCGAAAAACACTACGAGCGACGTCCACGGATGGAGCTCGCGCAGGCGGCGCAAAGTTCCGCGCAGGCCGCGCGTTGCCAGCAGGTAGAGCAGCACGATGCTCACCGGAAAGATCACGCCGATCAGGCCCTTAGTCAGCACGTTCAACGCGCAGGCCACCGCGAAGAGGCAGCTCGGTAGGCGCTGGTGCGCGTTCCGGGTCTCGGTGAGCCAGAGGGCATACATCGCCAACGCGAGCCACAGGCAGACGAGCGCATCCGGGATCAGCATCCTTGTGAAGAGGAAGATGCCGAAGCTGGATAGCGCAATCAGTGCGGCGTACAGGCCAGCACGGGCGCTGCCGAATATCCGGCGCGCAAAGCTCTCCACGACCAGCACCAGAGCCAGCACTGCCACTGCCAACGGGATGCGCGCGGCGGCGGCTAGCGCTCGCGGCGAGCTCGTGCCCAGTAGCATCGCAGTCTTCATGCTCGCGGCCATGGTCCAGTAGAGCAGCGGCGCCTTCTCGAGATACCGGATGCCATTGGCGTGGAGTGTCACATAGTCGTGGCGAAGCAGCATCTCGCGCGCAACCTCGGCGTGGACGCTGTCGGCGTCGTCCAGGAGCGGTGGCGTGAACAGCGCAAAGCTCGCGTAGAACGCAACCCACAGCAGCAGGATGCTGAGCAGCGTGGAGCGCGGTCGGTTTGGCGTTGGCGAGACCACCGAACTCAAGTGTACGGGCGACTCGCGTAAACTGAGGCGCGTGAGCAAAATGAAGTCAAGATGAGCAAGATGAAGCCAATTCGCGCGAAGCAGCCGCTAATGCAGCTTACCGGCGAGAAGCCCGGACCGCCCGCCGAGATGATCTTCGGCGAGTGGTACCCCGCGCTGCGGGCTGATGGCCTGAAGCGGGGTGAAACGGCGCTCGCCATGCTGCTCGGTATCCCGATGCTGCTGGGCCGCAAGGCCGACAGCGCGCTGTTTGCGCTGCGTGATCTGTGCCCGCACCGCGGAATTCCTCTTTCGGCGGGCTGGTTTGACGGCGAGACCGTGCAGTGCAAGTACCACGGCTGGCGCTTTGAGCCTTGCAGTGGCCGCTGCGAGGAGATTCCTTCGCTCACCTCCTTCGACTCGCTGGAGCCGACCAAGATCTTTGCCAACGCGTTTCCCGTTGTCGAGCGCGACGGTTACGCCTGGGTCTACGTGCCGGAGCCGGGTGCGGGGCGCGGCGTCTTACCAAACGGCAAATACGACGAAGCCTCGCTGCCGCCGGTGCCGGAGCTGCCGAAGTTCTCCGGGCGTTATCGCAGCGCGCACCTGCAGGCCGAGCTGCCGTGCAACGTGGACCACGGCATCATCGGGCTGATGGACCCGGCACATGGGCCGTTCGTGCATCGCGCCTGGTGGTGGCGCAGCGCGGCGAGCATCCATGAGAAGACCAAGCGCTTCGAACCCATCGAGAACGGTTTCCGCATGTCGCCGCACGCGCCCAGCTCGAACTCCGCGCCGTACAAGCTGCTGGGCAAGCCGGTGACGACCATCGACTTCGTGCTGCCCAACCGCCGCTACGAGACCATTACCGCGACCAATGACAAGGGCAAACAGCGCTGGTTCTCGTCGCTGACCACGGTCACGCCCATCACCCCCTCCACCTGCCGGATCGACGTGCTGGCCGCGTGGGAGATCGGGTACCGCGTACCGTTCGTGCTGCCCATCGCGCGGTACTTTGGCGCGAAGTTCGTCGCCCAAGATCAGCAGACGATGATCGAGCAGGTGCGGGGGCTGCGGTCGAACCCCGGGCTCATGCTCATCGACGACGCCGACAAACCGGCCAAGTGGTACTTCGCGCTCAAACAGCGTCGGCTGACCGGCGAGGGCTCCCACCCGCTCGGCGGGCCGGTCGATCTGCACTGGCGGAGCTAGGAATCCGCACCCGTTCTACACTAGAGATATGCACGTTCATGCCAAGCCGAATGGGGCGATGCAGCGGATTCTGAAGGTGTCGCTAGGGCTGACCGCGGCGTATATCGCGGCGACGCTGTTCTTCGGGCTGCGGGCGCACTCGCTGGCGCTGGTGTCGGAGGCCGGGCACAACCTCTCGGACTTTGCCGCGCTGGGGCTGAGCTTTGCTGCGGTGTGGTTGCAGACGCGGCCGGCGACCGACCGGCGGACGTTTGGGTATCAGCGGGCCGGGGTGCTGGCAGGGTTTGTGAATGCGCTGAGCCTGATGGTGCTGGCCGTGTGGATTGTGGTGTCGGCTGTGGGGAGGTTCTTGCATCCGGTGACGGTCGAGCCGCGGTTGATGATGGCAGTGGCGGCAGCGGGTGTGGTGATGAACGGCGTGATCGCGGCGCTGTTGTGGAAGTTCAGTGGCGATGTGAACATCCGCAGTGTGTTTCTGCACATGCTGGGGGATACGCTCTCGACCGCGGCGGTGATCGTGGGCGGGCTGGCGATTGCGCTGACCGGATTGCAGTGGATTGATCCGCTGCTCTCGCTGATTATTGCAGCGATGATCCTGGCGAGTTCGTGGAGCATCGTGCGCGAGACGCTGCACATCCTGCTGGAGGGCACGCCGCGCAGCGTGGACCTGGCCGAGATTCGCTCGGCGATGAGCGGCGTGGAGGGCGTGGTGAACGTACATGACCTGCACGTCTGGAGCCTCACGTCGCAGAGCCACGCGCTGGCCTGCCATGTGCAGGTGGTGGAGATGCAACTGGCGGAGTGCGATGCGGTGCTGGAGCGGCTGAACCATCAGCTGCGCGATCACTTCGGGATTCAGCATGCGACGATCCAGCTCGAGGTAACAGACTGCGCGACGGTGCATGACTGCGTGTCGCCGCCGGAGGCGCCGGTGGTGGATGGACACTCGCACCATCATCATGGGCCGGGGCATGCGCATGCGCACTGAAGTTGTCAGTTCTTGGTTGTTAGGAAAGACAAAGGTCCGCCGCGATGGCGGGCTTTGTTGTTGGCGGAAAAGAACAGGCAACGGCAAAGGCTCTCACGCGAAGGGCGCGAAGGTTACGCAGAGGCCGCGGAGGCTAGACCAACCGGGCGTCGAGGGTGATCTCGGCGGCGGCGAGCAGGCGGGAGATGGGGCAGCCCTCCTTGGCCTTTTTCGCGAGCTCGTTGAACTTGTCGACTCCGATGCTAGGGACCTGAGCGCGGGTGATGAGGTGAATCTTGGTGACGGTGGGGCCGGCGTCGGTGGTCTCGAGGGTCACGGCGGCGGTGGTTTCGAGCGTGTTGGGCGGGTGGTTGTCGCCGGTAAGCTGCGCGCTGAGCGCCATGGTGAAGCAGCCGGCGTGGGCGGCGGCGATCAACTCCTCGGGGTTGGTGCCGACGCCCTCTTCAAAGCGCGACTTGAAGCTGTACTGAGCGTCCTTGAGGGTGGTGCTCTGGGTGCTGATGGTGCCTTTACCGGTCTTGAGGTCGCCGTGCCAGATGGCGGATGCGGTGCGGTCCATGGGGGAAGTCTCCTTTCAAGGTGAGATGCAACGGCAAACGCAAAGGTCGCTAAGGACGCCAAGGTTCGCGAAGGAAAACGAACGTAGTGGGTGCGATGTTCTCGCAATGGCCGCAATGTAGAGACGAATGAATCAGGTCGGTGGATGCAAATAGATGAAGCGGACGAGGAACAGCAGCGCGAGCAGGTAGAGCATCCAGTGCTGGCGGCGACCGCGGCCTGTGGCGATCTCCAGCGCGGCGAAGCTGATCATGCCGAAGCTGAGGCCGGTGGCGATGGAGTACGTGAGCGGGATGGTGATAAGGGTGAGAAAGCTGGGGATGGCGATGCGGGGCTCGTCCCAGTCGATACGCGCGGCGCCGGCGACCATGAGCGCGCCGACGAGGATGAGCGCGGGCGCGGTGGCGAAATCCGGGATAGCGCCGACGATAGGCGCTACGAAGATGGCGACGAGGAAGAGCAGGCCGGTGGTGATGGCGGTGACGCCGGTGCGGCCTCCGGCTGCGACCCCGGCGGAGCTTTCGATGTAGCTGGTGACGGTGCTGGTGCCGGCGAGGGAGCCAACGACGGTGGCGGTGGCGTCGGCGAAGAAGATCTTGTCGAGGCGCGGGATGGTGTGGTCTTCGCTGATGAGACCGGCGCGCTCGGTGACGGCGACGAGCGTGCCGATGTTGTCAAAGAGGTCGACGAAGAGGAAGACGAAGATGATCTCGAGCGCGTTCATCTTGAGCGCGCCGCGCAGGTCGAGGTGGAAGGCCGTCGCGCGGATGGCCATGGGGTTGAAGGTGCTGGGCGTGTACTTGACCTGGTGAAAGAGGATGCCGACGGCTAGCGTGCCGAGCACGCCGATGAGCATGGAGGCCTTCACCTTGTAGGCCTGCAGGATGGCGATCAAGAGAATCCCAAAGATGGCAAGCTGCGCGGTGTGCTGGTGGAGGTCGCCGAGCGTGACGGTCGTGGCGTTGCTGCGGATGATGAGGCCGGAGTTGATGAGGCCGATGAAGGCGATGAACAGGCCGATGCCTCCAGCGACGGCGGCGTGGAGCTGGTAGGGGATGGCGGCGACGAGCCTCTGACGGATCCCTCCGAAGGTGAGCAGCAGGAAGATGACGCCCGAAAGAAAGACCGCGCCGAGCGCCGTCTGCCAGGGCACGCCCATGCCCTTGACGACGGTGTAGGTGAAGTAGGCGTTCAGGCCCATGCCGGGCGCGAGCGCCAGCGGGTAGTTGGCGAGCGCGCCCATCAGGATGCTGCCGAAGGCCGCGCACAGACAGGTGGACGTGGTGACGGCGGCCAGCGGCATCCCGGTCTGCGAGAGGATAGCAGGATTCACGAAGATGATGTACGCCATGGTGATGAAGGTCGTGAGCCCTGCGAGGACCTCGATGCGCCAGGTGGTCTGGTGCTCGGCGAAGCGGAAGTAGGATTCGAGGCGGGTGCGCATGCGGCGGGGCGTGCCTTCCGGGTGCGGGAGTTGTGGGACTGTTTTGAACAGCATACAGTCTGCGAAGAAAAACCCCACCCCCCTCCCCCTGGATACTTTTCGACCTAAAGTCCTGGTTGGAAATAGGTTAGGGTCGGACTTGTGGTTGCTCCAAAAAGGGTGCAGCGGCTTTATCTGGGAGCCATGCCGTCCACTTGTCCTATCATCGCTGCATGGAGATACCGGTGATGGATGGCGCGGATAAGGTTGCTGAGGGGTTGGCTCCGAGGAAGCTCAGTCATCAGGAGGCGCGGACGGAGCAGCACCTCTATTGGAGCCGGAAGAGCATAGCCGAACGGCTTACTGCGGCAACCGAACTGACCAGGCGCCTGTACCGGATGCGGGGGATCGATATCGATGAACGAAAAGCAGATTTCACTCCTAGCCGCGTTCGCCGCCGCCAAAGTTGAGTTCGCCGTAGTGGGCGGCATGGCGGTCATTATGCACGGTTATGTTCGCGCTACCCATGACCTTGACCTCTTCATCCGGCCGACGGAGGAGAACGCACGAGCTGCGTTTGGCGCTCTGCGCGCGCTGGGTGTCCCGCTGGAGGGCTTGGAGGCCGCAGATCTACTGAACGATGACGAAAATGTGCGGTTCGGGCCCGAGGAGGACCACATTGATATTCTCGCGTCCATCGGGGAGATGGGCTTCGACCAGGTGTGGAGAAATCGTGTGGAGACAGAAGTGGAGGGATTGCGTGTTCCTTTTATTTCGAAGGCGGACCTGATTCAGAACAAGCAGCAGGTGGGAAGACTGCGGGACCTTGCCGACGTGGAAGAGCTCGCTCGGACACCGGATGTGGAAGAAGATTGATCTAATTTCACTGGCCGCTACGGCATCCTGCAAACCCATCCATGACCAATTGCATGTCATGGATGGGGTGCCCGGCATCAGGGGGAATCGTGGTTAGGCTTTCTCGCGGCGATCATCGCATCGCGGGAAGGGCGCAGGTCTGAGTCGGTGGCCGCCTGGGCCGCGGCGAGCTTCTTCTCGTCGTCGGCGCTGCGTTGCCATCCGAATAGAAGGTCGAGTTCTTCTGAGGTCGGTGCAGGAGAGAATTCGGGAAATTGCTGATGAACATTCATTAGATGCGTCGCCCATATCTGGATGGCTGTCATCGCATCTTTGATGAGGTCGATCTCGGCGGCTACTTGCACCGGTGTCATGTGGGACGGGTTGGGATCCACGTTGGTATAGCTGCCGGCACGGCTTACCGCCTCGAATGCATTTCGCTCATCTGTGTCTGTCCTGTCAAGCAATTCGTAGAGAGATGCATTCTTCTCAGCTTCTTCCGGTGGCATAAGTCCAAGGACTTGCGTCTGTTGAGCATTTTTCCAGGATAGTTCTGCGATGGGAGCGTGCCCAAAGCCCCATTCCAACACCCCGGGCAGCTTTTCTTCGGCCGTGCCGGGGTGCTGTTGCAGAAAGGCGAGTACCCGGAGATTATTCCTTAATTCAGCAGCTTCCCAGCGGAAGCTCGTGGTGTTGACGACAAATCGTCGGCGATTCTCTTCCTTTTCCCGGCGCAACGCTTCGCGGGTCTCGACGACTTCGTGGCGATGGTGGAAGTACTCGACGGTCTGTTCAAGACCAATGGCGATGAGCAGACCAATGACGATGGTGGCGATGTGGATGAAGAAGTCTTTCCATGTGTGGGTGGATTTGTGGGGCGGGTGGACGTCGAGCATGGGTGGCTCCTGCGGGATGCGGGTAGTGTAGCCGATACGGGTAAGATGTCGGCATGACAGCGGATGAGGTGAAATCGTTGCTGGAGCTGGCGCCGCATCCGCGCGAGGGTGGTTGGTTCGTGCGGACGTGGGAGGCGCCGGAGTTTGTAGAGCTGGCGCGGTATGGCGCGCCGCGAAGGACCTCGACGGCGATCTACTACCTGCTGGAGCCGGGGACCTTCAGCGAGATGCACAAGCTGGAGAGCGATGAGATCTTTCACCACTACATGGGTGGCGCGGTGGAGATGCTGCAGTTGTTCGCGGACGGCAGTTCGAAGGTGACGGTGATTGGGAAGCACATCGCGGCGGGCGAGGTGCCGCAGCACGTGGTTCCGCGCGGGGTGTGGCAGGGGTCGCGGATGCTGCGCCTGGGCGAGTGGGCGCTGCTCGGGTGCACGGTGAGTCCGGGGTTTGAGTTTGTGGACTATCAGGATGCGGGCGCAGCGGAGTTGATTGCGAAGTGGCCCGGAGAGGCGGAGAGGATTCGGGGGCTGACGCGGCGGTAAAGATGCTCACGCAAAGGTCGCGAAGGGAGCCAAGTTTCGCGAAGGCTGCCGTGGCGAAACTTAGCGCTTCTACTCGGCGAACTTTGCGTCAAGGCTTTTCTTCCACGCCGATGTCTTCGTTCCAGACAGCGGGGTTGGTGGTGATGTAGTCGCGCATCATGGTGATGCATCCGGGATCGGCGAGGTCAATGATCTCGACGCCGAGTTCGCGCAGCCATTGTTCGCCGCCGGTGAAGTTCACGCTCTCGCCGACGATGAGCGTGCGGAAGCCAAACTGGCGGACAAGCCCGGAGCAGTACCAGCAGGGCGCGAGCGTGGTGACCATGATGAGGTCGCGATAACTCTTCTGGCGGCCCGCGGCGCGGAATGCGTCGGTTTCGCCGTGGAGGGAGGGGTCGTTCTGCTGGATGCGGCGGTTGCGGCCGCGGCTAACGAGGGTTCCGTCAGCTCGAAAGATCGCGGCGCCGATGGGCAGGCCGCCTTCGGCGAGGCCGGTGCGAGCCTCTGCGAGCGCGACGGCGAGCATGGCGCGGTAGTCCGGCGGTTGCAGCGGTGGGGCGGAGGGCATAGACCTCAAGGATAGCGCGAGGTTAGAATCCGGAACGATTGAAAACCCTATGACCAAGATGATTCGTACGTTCGCCGCCCCCGCCTCCTTCGCCTTCCTGCTTTCGATGATGTGCGCAGCCTCGCCTGCGCAGTCCGCAAAGCCAGCACAGCTTACTGTGGATGCCGCGACGATCGTGCATCCGGTGAGCCCAACGCTCTACGGCCTGATGACCGAGGAGATTAACCACTCGTATGAGGGAGGGCTGTATGCGCAGCTCATCAGCAACAATACCTTCCGCGGGAACTGGATGGGCGTTGAGAGCTGGGGCGAGGTGCTGCACGGCAACGCGAAGGCGAGCTTTGCCATCGACAAGACGGAGGGGCCGAGCGCGGCCCTGCCGACGAGTTTGAAGATCAGCGTGGACGCAGCTTCGCCGGGCAACGAGGCAGGCGTGAACAATGTGGGCTTCTGGGGGATCGCTGTGCGGCCACATACGGTGTATCGCGGCTCACTGTATGCGAAGCAGGATGGCGACATGGGGCTGCTGAGCGTGCGGCTGGTGAGCGACAACAGCGGAGCGACGCTGGCTGAGACGCAGGTGGAACTCGCGGCCAGTGGGTGGTCGCGGTACGAGTTTCGATTGACGACGGGCACTGCGGTGGCTTCGACAGCGAACCATGTGGAGTTCACTGTGGCGCATGCGGGGACATTGCACCTGCAACTGGTCTCGCTGTTTCCGCCGACGTTCAACGACCGCCCCAATGGGAATCGCATCGACCTGATGGAGAAGATGGCTGGCATGCATCCGAAGTTTATACGGCTGCCGGGAGGAAATTATCTCGAAGGTGACACGATGCAGGACTGGTACAACTGGAAGAACACGATTGGCCCGCTGGTGGATCGGCCGGGGCACATGGCTCCGTGGACGTACTGGTCGACCGACCACTTTGGACTGCTGGAGTTCCTGGACTGGACCGAGGACCTGAAGGTGGAGCCGGTGTTGGCGGTCTACGCCGGTTATGCGCTGAGGCACGATTATGCGAAGCCGGGCAAGGATCTGGAGCCGTATGTGCAGTCGGCGCTCGATGAGGTGGAGTATGTGACCGGCGACGCGACGACCAAGTGGGGCGCGGAGCGAGTGAAGGATGGGCATCCCGCGCCGTTTCCGCTGCACTATATCGAGATAGGTAACGAGGACCAGTTCGACAAGAGCGGAAGCTACGATGCTCGGTTTGCGCAGTTTGCGCGCGCGCTGCGGAAGAAGTATCCGCAGTACCAGTTGATTGCGACGACTCCGGTGAAGGAGGACGCTGATGCCGCGCCGGACGTGATTGATGACCACTACTACAAGTCTCCGGCGGATATGTTCGCGCTGGTGGGGCATTATGACGATGCGCCGCGGACGGGGCCGAAGATCTTTGTCGGGGAGTGGGCGACGCGTTCGGGATCGCCGACTCCGAATATGGGCGACGCGCTGGGCGATGCGGCGTGGATGACCTCGATGGAGCGCAACAGCGATCTGATTGTGCTGTCGAGCTATGCGCCGCTGCTGGTGAATGTGAGTCCAGGAGCGATGCAGTGGCCGACGGACCTGATCGGCTATGACGGGCTCACGAGCTATGGCAGCCCGAGCTACTATGCGCAGTGCTTGTTCAGCACGCACCTGGGCGATGGGCTGGCGAGCACGACGCTGACAGGCGCGGCTGCGAGGTTCTATACGTCGGCGACGGTATCCTCGAAGGACCACGTGCTGCATCTGAAACTGGTGAATGCGAGCACTGAGCCGCAGCCGCTAGCGGTGGAGCTGAAGGGGCTGGGCGCAGGTGCGCATGTGGGCAAGATGTTCTCGCTGCACGGCGCGAGCTTTCAGGAGACGAACTCCATCACTGAGCCGGAGCGGATTCATCCGGTCGAGAGTGCGGTGCGCATCGCAGGCGCGATGTGGCAGCATACCGTGCCGGCGTTCACGATTGAAGTGGTGGATGTGAAGTGAGAGGGTCCAGGGCGTAGGGCTCAGGGTCTAGAAGGCGACTCCTAAACGACGAAAAGGTTGACGAACTCATCGACGGGTATGGCTTCGAGCGCGGCTTGGTCGGTTGTGAGCGCAAGGATCTTTTCTTGAGCATCCGGTGAGAGGCGTGCGAGGTTGCGCTGGAATTTTTCGAGCAGCAGAGGGATGCCTTCGGCGCGGCGCAGACGGTGGCCGATGGGAAACTCGACGACAACTTCGGGCAGTGTGGTTCCGTCGGTGAGTTCGATGGTGAGTGCGTTGGGGATGGAGCGGCGCGTGGGGTCGTGGTAGCCGGCGGTGAAGGCGGGGTCTTCGATGCAGGTGATGCGCGCGCGAACGGCGTCAATGCGTGGGCCCCAGACGGGGTCGAGCGCGACGGCGTCGTCGTAGTCCTCGGCGGTGAGGCGGCCGAAGATCAGTCCGACGGCGGTCATGTACTGGATGCAGTGATCGCGGTCGGCGGGATTGTTGAGTGGACCCTGCTTGTCAATGATGCGGATGCAGGCCTCATGAGTGCGGATGGTGACGCGCTTGATGTCGGCGGCGGTGAGGCCGCGCGCGGCGAGTTGCGAGTGCAGCGTGATGGCGGCTTCGACAGCGGTCTGCGCGTGGAACTCGGCGGGGAAGCTGATCTTGAAGAGGACGTTCTCCATCACGTAGCTGCCATAGGGGCGCTGGAACTTGAAGGGCTGGCCCTTGAAGCTCACGTCGTAGAAGCCCCAGGTCTTTGCAGTGAGGGCCGTGGGGTATCCCATCTCTCCGGTCTGCGCGATGAGCGCGAGGCGAACGGCGCGCGATGTTGCATCGCCCGCGGCCCACGATTTGCGCGAGCCGGTGTTGGGCGCATGGCGATAGGTGCGCAGTGACTGGCCGTCGACGAAGGCGAGACTCACTGCGTTTAGGGTTTGTTCACGAGTGAGGCCGAGGATCTGTGAGACGACGGCTGTGCTCGCGACCTTGACGAGGATCACGTGGTCGAGACCGACCTTGTTGAAGGAGTTCTCGAGCGCGAGGCAGCCCTGGATCTCGTGGGCCTTGATCATCGCGGTGAGCAGGTCGCGAACGGTGAGAGGGTTCTTGTTCAGTTTAGAGTTTAGAGTTGATGAGTTTCGAGTGAGGTAGTCCGCGACGGCGAGGATGCCACCGAGGTTGTCCGATGGGTGGCCCCACTCGGCGGCGAGCCAGGTGTCGTTGTAGTCCAGCCAGCGGATGAGCGTGCCGATGTTGAAGGCGGCCTGCACGGGGTCGAGCTCGTAGCTGGTGCCGGGCACGCGCGCGCCGTTGTGCATGGTGAGCCCCGGCACGAGCGGGCCGAGGAGCTTGGTGCAGGCGGGGAAGTCGAGCGCCTGCAGGCCGCAGCCGAGGGTGTCGAGCAGACAGTAGCGCGCGGTCTCGTAGGCGAGCGGGGATTCGATCTTGTAGTCGAAGACGTAGTCGACGATGTCGATGAGGGGCTGGTCGAAGGGCCTGTCGGCGATAATGACGGAATTAATTGAAGACATTGATCTCCCAAGTTGAGGCAGAAACTACCACCGGTTCTCAGTGATGGACTATCAAACTATGGAGACCAAAAAGCGAGGAAAGGGACGCCCATTATGATCTGCGCAATCTTTCCGAGCCACCGTGGCGCCGCTCGGCGCATCCAGAAATAGCCAAAGATATCTCCATAGGTAAATGAGTTGCCGACAATGCCACAGCCGATGAACGTGAGCCCAAGGAAGATCAGAAGCAAGTCTTCGATCATTATTAAGTACGCTCCCCTATGGCTACGAACGGGACATCTTCCGGGCCGGTGTAGTTGGCGGCGGGGCGGATGATCTTGCCGTCGGTGCGCTGCTCCATCACGTGGGCGGACCAGCCTGAGGTGCGGGCGATGGCGAAAAGCGGCGTGAACATCGCTGTCGGTATGCCCATCACGTGATACGCGACCGCGCTGAACCAGTCGAGGTTGGGGAACATGTTCTTCACCTCGCGCATAACGGACTCGAGGCGCTCGGCGATGTTGTAGAGCGCCATGTCGCCGGCGGTTGTCGAGAGGTCGTGGGCGACTTTCTTGATGACGACGTTGCGCGGGTCGCTGATGGTGTAGACCGGATGACCGAAGCCGATGATGACCTCCTTGCGCTCGACGCGGGCGCGTATGTCGGCTTCGGCGGCGTCGGGCGACGTGTAGCGCTGCTGGATTTCGAGGGCGACCTCGTTCGCGCCGCCGTGCTTGGGGCCCTTGAGCGCGCCGATGGCGCCGGCGATGCAGGAGTACATGTCCGAGCCGGTGCCGGCGATGACGCGCGCGGTGAAGGTGCTGGCGTTGAACTCGTGCTCGGCGTAGAGGATGAGCGAGACCTGCATGGCCTGCACCCACTCCGGCGTGGAGGGCTTGCCGTGCAGCAGATGCAGGAAGTGGCCGGCGATAGAGTCGTCGTCGGTTTCGACGATGATGCGCTTGCCGTTAACGGCGTAGTGATGCCAGTAGAGCAGCATGGAACCGAGCGAGGCCATGAGGCGATCAGCGATGGGTAGGCCGGTGGCGGGCGCGTGGGTGAGGTTTTCGAGGTGCGGCTCGGGTTCGAGCGTGGCCAGCACAGAGACGCCGACGCGGAGGACGTCCATGGGGTGCGCGGTGGCGGGGAGCTGCTCGAGCGCGATCTTTACGCCCTGCGGCAGACCGCGCAGGCTGCGGAGGTGTTGCTTGTACTTCGTGAGCTCGGTGCGCGTGGGCAGGTGGCCGTAGAGAAGCAGATAAGCGACCTCTTCGAACTCGCAGTGTGCGGCGAGTTGAAGGATGTCATAGCCGCGGTAGTGGAGGTCGTTGCCGTTGCGGCCGACGGTGCAGAGTGCGGTGTTGCCGGCGGGGACGCCGGAGAGCGCGACGGATTTTTTGGGCTTGAAGGCAGGTTCGGTCATGCTTTGCTCTCCTTCGCGAAGAGTTCGTCGAGCTTGCGCTCGTAGGCGTGGTAGTCGAGCAGGTCGTAGAGTTCTTCGCGAGTCTGCATGGTGGGCAGCACGTTCTTCTGCGTGCCGTCGGAGCGGATGTGTTCGTAGACGTTGAGCGCGGCGGCGTTCATGGCGCGGAAGGCGGAGAGCGGATAGAGCGCGAGCGAGACGTTGGCGCTGCGCAGTTCTTCCAGCGTGAAGAGCGGTGTGCTGCCGAATTCGGTAATGTTGGCGAGGATGGGGACGCGGGTGCGCTCGGCGAACGCGGTGTACTGCGCCAGTTCGGTGACGGCCTCGGGGAAGATCATGTCGGCACCGGCCTCGACGCAGGCGACGGCGCGAGCTAAAGCGGCTTCCAATCCTTCCGAGGCTAAGGCGTCGGTGCGAGCCATGATGACGAAGCTGGGGTCGGTGCGGGCGTCGACCGCGGCCTTGATGCGGTCGAGCATCTCGGCGGTGGGGACGATCTGTTTGTTGGGTCGGTGGCCGCAGCGCTTGGCGGCGACCTGGTCTTCGATGTGGCAGCCGGCGGCTCCGGCTTTGATGAGCGAACGAATGGTGCGGGCGATGTTGAAGGCGCCGCCGAAGCCGGTGTCGATGTCCACAAGAAGAGGCAGCGTGGTGACATCGGTGATGCGGCGGACGTCGGTGAGCACGTCGTCAAGCGTGGTGATGCCGAGGTCGGGCACGCCGAGGGAGGACGCGGCGACTCCGCCCCCGGAGAGATAGAGCGCGCGGTAGCCGACGCGCTGGGCCATGCGTGCGTGCAGCGCGTTGACGGCGCCGACGACCTGCAGGGGGTGCTCGGCTGCGACGGCAGCCCGGAGGGCAGCGCCGGGGGGCGAGTTGGGTTGCGGGGCGCTCATTGGTGCAAATGATGATGATAGCGCCGATGAGCGGGGGAATGCTCTATTGAGCCTTGGCCGGGCAGGTGCAGGCGAGGTAGTCCTTCTTGTGGTCCTGGGTCATGGAGCAGGTGTACATGGGCCACATCGTGGACCACGCCGCAGACTTGGCAACGTTGGACAAGGGGCCGCTGGCGGGCATGACGAAGTAGAAACTTTGGTAGGACTGGCTGTTCTTCTTCGTGCCGGAGGTATCGGCGATGAACTCCTGGGTCAGGTCCGTGAGCGCGCTCGCGGAGAAGCTGGAGTAGCCGTAGGTCTTGCCGAAGTCGTACTCCTCGCTCCAGGTGGTGCCGATGCCGGTCTGGTTGCTGGCGGCGTAGACGGTGTAATCCAGCAGCTCGGCCTTCTTCGGGTCCACCACACCGATGGTAAAGGAGGGATTGTTGCCGTCGACGGGCGTGATGGAGGGCGTGAGGCGGGCGGGGATTGCGCCGGGCTTTGAGCCGGAGGGGGACGAGTAGAGGCGCATCTCGTCCATGTGGGTGTGGCCGAGGAGAATGAGTGTGATGGTGCTGGTGTAGTCGCTGAAGGTATCGCCGAGCGCTTCGGACCCGAGGAAAACGGTGGGCTTGCCGCCGTCGGTGCAGATGTTGCCGCTTTTGGCGGTGGAGTAGCCGTCGATGCCGGGCGGGATGTGGGCCATGACCCAGACGTGTTCGCCTTTGGCTTTGGCGTCCTTCAGCTGCGAGTCGAGCCAAGCGATCTGCTGCTTGGCTTCACTGTCGGAGTCCTTGCCCTTGCAGGTCTGATACTTCTTGGACTCGAAGATGTCTTGCAGCACAATCAGGCGCGTGTTCTGGAAGGGCGCGGGAAGCTTGACGTTGTAGTCGCCGAGATCGGGGAACTCGGCCTCGATGTCGTCCTTGTTGCCCTTGCTCAGCACGGCGGAGGCAAAGCTCTTGGCGCTGCGGTCGAGGTAGCCACTGTTGTGGTCCTCTTCATAGTCGCCGCAGCCGGAGTCATTGTTGCCCATCGCGAGGTAGACGGGCGACTTAGGGAAGGCTGTGTGCAGTTCGAGCGCGACGAACTCGACGATCTTCGCGGCGAATTTGGAGTAGTCGGACGCGGATAAGGTGGGTGCGAGGATCTTGAGGCGGCAGTCGAGCTTATGCACGGTCAGGTCGCCGGAGACGGTGACGAAGGCAGGCGTCGGGATCTGCGCCTGCTCGGCGGCGAGACTGGAGGCAAGCAATGCATAGGGGGTGTCGACACCTTTGGATTTGCAGTCATTCTGAAGCTGGTCGAAGGTGACGGGTGGATTGGTGGAGGGTGGGCCGGCGAGGATGGCTTGCCAGCCGCTGACCGGAGAGGCGATGAGCGCGGCGGCTTTGCCGGGGTCGTGGAAGGGATCCAGGTGGATGTCCGAGAGCATAAGAATGTTCGCAGTGCTGGGCTGGGCGGGGGTCTGGGCGGTGGTAGCGACGCAGCAGCAGGCTATGGTCAGAGCGGCGGCCAGAGTGGCGAATGCGGAACGGAAGAGGAAGGGCAGTCTCATTGGCGGGCTCTCCGATGGCACGGATGGGTGTGGCGGATTCAGCCAACAGTCTATCTCCGGGATGTGAATTCCCGAAAGAAGGTGTGTTGTCTAATGGTGCGGGAGAGAAGCGATGAGACGGATTCCGTTTGACGAACTGCGCGGGCGGGTGGAGCGCGTGATGCTGGAGCTGGGACTGGCGCCGGAGCGCGCGGTGTTGAGTGCAAAGCTGACCACAGAGACCGACCGCGACGGCGTGCGCACGCACGGCATCGCGCGGTTGCCGCGGTTTGCGCAGGGGCTGCGCGATGGGTTGATCGATCCCAAGGCAGAGCCGGAACGCACGGCGGCGTTTGGAGCAATGGAACGTTGGACGGGGCATCGCGGGCCCGGAAACCTGGCGGCGTATGCGGCGATGCAGCGAGCGATTGAACTGGCGAGGGTGAATGGTCTAGGCTGCGTTGCGCTGGGCGAGACCAGCCACTGGATGCGTGCGGGGACATATGGCTGGCAGGCAGCGGAGGCGGGGTTCGCGGCGATGTGCTGGTCCAATACGATGCCGAATCTGCCGCCGTGGGGCGCGAGTACGCCGGCGCTTGGGAACAATCCGCTGGTGGTGGCGATTCCGCGCGAGGGCGGAGCGGTGGTGCTGGATATGGCGATGAGTCAGTTCTCTTACGGCTCGCTGGCGAAGTACTCGGCGAAAGGCGAGGCGCTGCCGGTTCCGGGCGGCTATGACGAACACGGCGCGCTGACAACAGATGCTGCGGCGATCGAGCGTACGCAGCGGGCGCTGCCGATCGGCTTCTGGAAGGGCTCGGGGCTGAGCTTCGTGCTGGACGTGCTGGGGGCGATGCTGACCGGCGGACAGGCGACGCACCAGTTCTCCAGCGATCCGCGGAAGGAAGTGGGGCAGTCGCAAGTATTTCTGGCGATTGCGCCGCAGAGCCTTGCAACGATGCAGGAGCTGAGCGCAATTGCCGATGGTGCGATTGCGGCGGTTCATGCAGCGACGCCCGTGGAGCCAGGCAAGCCGGCGCGGTATCCCGGCGAGGGGACGCTCGCGACGCGCGAGGAGAGTCTGCGGCTGGGGGTCGCGGTGGAGGATGCGGCGTGGGAGGGGTTTGAGGCGCTGGAATTGTCGCTACCCCACCCATGACGATGAAGCTGTCATGGATGGGGCGCCCAATCGTGTGTCCTACATGTTTGTGTGTCCGGCGCGCATCTCTTCGTTGAAACTGGGCTTGATGAAGGCGAGTGCCTCGGCGACCTGGGCGCGGTAGGTGTCCTCTTCGGTGCGGAGGGTGTCGGTGGCCGCGGCCCACTCGCCGTCGAGGAGAACGAGGCCTTCGCCGGCGAGGGTGACGGCGGTGGCGTGCAGCTCGGCGACGGTGGTGTTCAGGTACTGCGCGTCGCGCGGGTCGGCGATCCAGACGGGAGCGCCACCGCCGAGGACGTGCGAGAGCCAGAAGACCTTCGCGGCGAGGAAGTCGTGGCGCTGCAGCGCGGTAGTGTCATTGAAGACGAAGACCTGCTGCTTCATGGAGTAGTAGCGCGTGGTCACAGGGACGGGCTGACGGTTGCCGGACTTGACGAGTTCGAGCTGGCCCTGGTCGAGCGTCTTGCGTACGGCGTTGTAGATGAAGCCTTCGGCGAAGGGTTGTTCCAGCGCGGGGACGACGGTGGCGAAGGTCTGGGTCATGGCGGCGGAGATCTTGGCGAAGAGAGGAGAATCCGTACCGTCGGCGAGGTGGACATCGCCGTGGACGATGAACGTGTCGGCGCCGGAAGTAGACCCGTGGAAGGGCCACGCGAAGTTCCCGAAACTGAGCGGAAGGCCATGCAGCGTGAGGTAGCAGTCGGGGTTCGGGTTGCGCAGGCGCTGGGCGGCTTCGGCAAAGAACGTGGCGAGCCCCGAGGTGAACTTCGGATCGGCTGCGTCAAAGGCGGCGCTGAGTTCGAGTACGAGTTGCTTGGTCTGGTCGGAGGCCAGCGCGACGACGGCGCGGGTGGTGGGTGTGCCGGCGAAGTCGGTGCCGGGTTCGTCGGAGACAAGGGTGAGGCCAGCGGCCTTGGCGGCGGCTTCGAGTGCGGATGCGGGGGCGGCGATGGTGGACATGGGTTTCCTCTGGAGCGGATCTTCAATCTACATTGTAGCGATTTCCGCCGGGGTGGTACTGTGGGTGGTCGCGAAGGAGCAGAGCATGCAGAGCGTTGGGAAGATGCAGGATTGGGAACGGCGGGTTGTGACAGTGGTGGCGGTGTGCCTGGCGATGCTGGCTGTGGTGAGGGCGAGCGCGCAGGACGATCTGGCGTTCCACCGGGCGGCGCACCTTCGCCGGGGCATCAACCTGAGCATGTGGTACGCGCAGGCCCAGGACTACTCTGCGGATCGGCTGGCGAGCTACACCAATGCGGCGGATTTCCAGTTGGTGCATGATCTTGGGTTCGACCATGTGCGGCTGAGCATCAACCCGGTGCCTCTGATTGCCGGAGTGAGCGCTGACCACAAGACCACGACGTTGGACCCGGCCGCGATGGCGCGGCTGGATGAGACGGTGCACCAAATTACGTCGCTGGGGTTGGTGGTGGTGCTGGACATCCACCCGGAGACGCCGTGGAAGCATGCATCGACGATGACCGACGAGGGCACGACGGAGTTCTTCAGCTTCTGGACGAGCTTTGCGCGGCACTATGCAGACAGCGATCCCGAGAAGGTTTATTTTGAGGTGCTGAATGAGCCGGAGGGCGTGAACGGGTTTCGCTGGGCGGGGGAGCAGGCGCGGGCGATTGCGCTGATCCGCGCGCAGGCGCCGCGGCAGACGATCATCGCGACAGGAGCGGGCTGGGGCGGCATCGATGGGCTGTTGCAACTGGAGCCGGTGCGCGATCCGAACGTCATCTACAGCTTCCACGACTATGAGCCGATGGAGTTCACGCACCAGGGAGCGGGCTGGTCCAGCAAGTATCTGGTGACGCTGCGCGATGTGCCGTATCCGTCTTCGCCGGAGAAGATCGCACCGCTGCTGGCGGCGCCGAGCGATCCCGCGGCGGTGCAACCGCTGACGCGTTATGGAGACGAGCGGTGGGACGCCGGCGTGATGTCGAAGCGAATCGATCAGGCGCTGGAGTGGGCGAAGCAGCGTCACGTGCCCCTGTGGTGCGGCGAGTTCGGGGCCTATCGCGCCTATGCGCCGGCAGCAGACCGCGCTCGCTGGGTGGGAGACATGCGCCGCACGCTGGAGAGTGACGGCATCGGGTGGGACATGTGGGACTACCAGGCGTCGTTTGGATTGGTGACCAAGCAGGATGGGAAGACGACCGTCGATGCGGGGATTGCGCAGGCGTTGGGGCTGAAGACGCCGCGCTGACGGAAGGCGATTGAGTGGGGGTGTTATTTGTCCGGCTGGAGAGTGCGCTCGAAGAAGGCAGCTGCGGCATTGTAGGCGGCGAGCCAGTCGCGATGGAGCAGAAAGTCATGGACTTCGTCGGGGAAGATCAACTCTTCCACGGGGACGTGGCGCGCGCGCAGAGCGTCGGCCAGCAGCGGGGTCTGCGCGTAGGCCACCTCGGGGTCGTTGTCGCCGTGGATCAGCAGCACGGGCGACTTCCAGTGGTCGATGTCGGCCATGGGAGAGCTGGCGAAAGCTTTGGCGGCGATAGCGTCTCTTTCGGCGTTGCTACCGCGGCGCCAGTCGGAGGCGTTGTCCTCGAGGTTCCAGTTGTGGACGCCGTGGAAGTCGACGCCGGCGGCGAAGATGTCGGAGTTCCGGGCGAGCGCGAGCGCGGTGAGGTAGCCGCCGTAGCTACCGCCCCAGATGCCGATGCGCTTGGGATCGACGTCGGGGCGCGACTGAAGATACTTCGCCGCAGCGAGGACATCCTTGTACTCGGAGGCGCCGTTGGGGCCGTAGTGCTCGGCTTCGCGGAAGTTGAGGCCGTAGCCGATGCCGCCGCGGTAGTTGACCGAAAGCACAATGAAGCCGCGCGAGGCGAGGTACTGGTTCATGGCGTAGGCGTTGGAGTAGTAGTCCATCGCCGGATAGCCGAGCAGCATCTGGCGGTTGGGGCCGCCGTGGACGAAGAGGATGGCGGGATGCTTGTTAGGTTGGGCGTCGGGAGTCTGACGGAAGTAATGCTCGTGCGGGAGAAAGATTTGGGCGTGGATGTCTAATTGATCGGCTGAGGGGAAGGTCACCTGCGAAGGTGGTGACAATAGGATGTTGAAATTCGGGACATCTTTCACCTTAGCTGCGTTGATCGGCGTCGCGCTTCCATTTGGCGAGATGATTGCGGGAGCCATAGGCCACCAAGCGTTCGCGACCAGCGCGACTAATGCGGAGCCGTCTGCGGCAGGCTGCGGATGGGTAGCTATGTCGTAAATGTCTCCGACGAAGACTTCGGGAAGTGATCCAGTCTTGGTAAGGTCGAGTTTCCAAATGCGCCTGAGATCGTCGGTGCCGTTCGTCACCCCGGTCGCAAGTAGACGCTTTTCGTCGCTGCCGCGGCCAAAAATTTGATTGGAGGCGTAGAAGAGTTGCCGACCGTCGTGCGAAAGGCTTGCGTCTTCGACTTCAAACTTGCCCGGTGTGAGGAGTGTTGGCGACTCTAAACCTGACGTTTCCATTGAGTAGAGGTGTACCCACCCGTCGGCCTCGCTGGTGAAGCTGATGCGCTTGCCGGTAGCAAAGAAGAGGCGCGGCTCGCCAGTGGCTAGGTGCGGAAGCACGCTGCCGGGCTTGTTGGGTTCGGGGGAGTAGACGGTGCGCGCGGTGTTTGTTCCGAGGTCGAGAAGTTGGATGGACCAAGGGTTCGGCGAGGTGCGCGGGTTGGCATACTCCGGCGTGTCGGTAAAGGGCGCGCGGAGCCACGCGAGTTGTTTGCCGTCGGGGCTAAAGGCGGGCTCGGAGTCATTGCTGGTAGAGGGCGAGGGGAACGTCAGCGTGTGCGTGGAGAGGTTGTACAGCGCGAGAAGGGTGTGGGATAGTTCGTTGAGTTCTCGGCGGCGGCTGATGAAAGCGAGCGTGTTGCCGTCGGGGCTCAACGTAAGTTGCGAAGCAGAACCGCGGTCGTAGACGAGCTGGTGCGTTGGAGTTGCAGGGTTTGCGGGAGCGGTGGGGCAGCCTTCGGGTAACATGCACTGCTTGCGCTCGGAGAGTTCCGCGATCCAGATCTGGCCATCGTGGAGGTAGAGCAGGCTGCTGCCGTCGTGTGTATATAGAGGCACGCGGCCTTCGCCGATGACGACGGGCGGGGCGTTGGATGCGAGCGGTTGCACGATGACGGTGAGCGGCGTGGGGTGTTGCAGGTGCGCAGGGTTGGCGGGTTTGCCGTCGGCTCCGCTGGGTGCGCCGTAGGTGTAGGCGATGGCGGATGCGTCCGGCGACCAGGCGAGGTTGTCGATATCCTGTCCGTCGTCTTCGGTGTTGTGTGTGAGCTGGCGGGCGGGTGTACTCGCGTCGCCGATGAAGAGGTTGCGGCGGCCTTCGGCGTTCTCGACCCATGCGAAGAGCGAGCCGGCCGGCGCGGCAGTGAGTTCGCTGGCGTACGGTGCGCTGAGGATCTGCTGCAGCGTGAAGGGCTGCGGCTGTTGCGCGCAGAGGGGCGAGGCGAGGAGGATTCCTGCGAACCCACACCTGCGGAGGAAACGCGCAGGTAGAGGGAACCCGGCGACGGCAGCGGAAAATCTCATGCGGCGAGGATACGCGAGGACTGCGCGAAGTGCATCTTACAAGGCATGTCGCAGACCCACATCCAGGACCATGTTGAACTGATTGCCAAGCACGAGCAGGAGTTTCTGGCGCGGCGCACGCGCTGGGAGCGGGCCACCGACACCATCGCCGGATTCATCGGCAGCGCGGGGTTCATCTCTGCGCACCTGACGTTGTATGCGATCTGGATCGGATGGAACGTTCTGCCCGTGGCGCGGCACTTTGATCCCCGACCGTTCGCTTTGTTACAGACGTGCGTGGCGATGGAGGCGATCCTGATTGCGAGTTTCATCCTGATGCGGCAGACGCGGCTGGGGCGGCGCTCCGACGAGCGCGACCACCTGATGCTACAGGTGCTGCTGCTCACAGAGAAGGAGATTACCGCCGTCCTGAGCATGGACCGCAAGATCGCGACGGAGATGGGACTGGGCCGCGCGGCGAATGATCCGGAGGTGCGGGATCTGAGCGAGGAGACGTCGATCGATGACGTAGCGCAGAGCATCCAGGAGAATCTACCACCGGTGTAAGGGAGGTTCGCACCAAACAGAAGCGGGACCCGATGTGGGTCCCGCTTTGGTTTGTTTGTGATGGCGTTTTAGTGCTGGTAGCCGCCGTTGTCACGGTCGTGATCATGGCCATGGTCGCCGTCATAGAGATGGTGTGTGGCCACGTCGTAGCCGCGCTGGAATCCGTTGCGGTAGTCGTTGCGCAGGCCGCGGGGCACTGGCGGATGACGGAAGAGCTGGGAGCGGTTGGGGTCTGGGCGCGAGCGCTGCTGGAAGTCACTGCGCGCGGTCTCAATGCCGTCATGGAAGCCGCGACGGGCAACATCGGAGACGATGTCATTGGGCGGAGCATCCCAGCCGCCATGGTCGCGATCACGATCACCGTAACCCTGTTGGCCGCCATAACCCTGCTGTCCACCGTAGCCCTGTTGCGGCGGAGGCGGGCCGTACTGCTGTGCGTGGAGCGGAAGGGCCGGGGTTGCGCCCATGGCCAACACCAGAAGCGGCGCGGCAAAACGTAGCGTTGTCTTCATTGAATCCTCATTCCGGGCGCGAGCGCCCACGTGCAAGGGGGAATGATACCGCGAGCGCTGCTGCTTTGGCTGTGGAGCTGTGGAACCCGACTCAGGCAGCGACTTGAGCCTTGAGCTTCTCCGCGGTCTCTGCTGCGATAAGGGCGTCGACGGTGGGCTGGAGCAGGCCTTCCATCACCATCTGCAGGTTGTGGTTGGTCAGGCCGATGCGGTGGTCGGTGAGGCGGTTCTGCGGGAAGTTATAGGTGCGGATCTTCTCGCTGCGGTCGCCGGTGCCAACCTGCTGCTTGCGCTCCTTCGCCTGCAACTGATGGATGCGCTCGGCTTCGACCTCGTAGAGGCGCGAGCGCAGAACGCGCATCGCCTTCTCGCGGTTCTTGATCTGCGACTTCTCGTCCTGGCAGCTCACAACGGTGTTCGTCGGCAGGTGCGTG
>Ga0302267_10000959_pt1 | contig 37751 bp, 30 predicted proteins | sample III_Bog_E1_3_FD_194555 | JGI IMG/M metagenome (GOLD analysis project Ga0302267, IMG submission 194555) | Peat permafrost microbial communities from Stordalen Mire near Abisko, Sweden - III_Bog_E1_3 | ecosystem: Environmental > Terrestrial > Soil > Wetlands > Peat | place: Sweden: Abisko...
TCCCCTACTTAGTCCGTGACTTACATGACAACTTAGTTGCTCCCGATAGATATATAACTCATGTGTTTTCATTCCCGGCTATGTTACAAACGCGTGAATCGACGCGTTCTACCTATGTTAAAAATGCGTGAATTAGTCAAATATTAACCTGCTTCTGCGAGTCTGATTTGCGGGGGAGCTCTGTAAGGCGAACCGCTGCATGAATCGCTCATTGCAGAGGTTCAAGGTTATCCCGAAGTCAGCAGACGATCAATCCGGCTCCATCTGCGTGTCAATCCCCAGGCAGGAACCAATGCGTTCGCGAGCGAAGCGGACGCTGCAACTTGAACCAACCTGATTCGAGAGGAAAATGAGAGGCCCAATGAATTTCAAGCTGAAAACTGCTGCCGCCGCAACTCTGGCAGTTGGCCTGATTGCCTTGTCCGCGCACGCCAGTGACCCGGCGCCGGCCGCCAAGAAACATACCGCGGCCAAGAAGGAAAAAGCGCCGCCGCCGCCGACGGTGGCCGAACAGATCCAGGCCCTGCGCGACGAAATGCAGGGACAGATCAACAACCTGAAGAACGATCTAGCGACCAAGGATGAGCAGCTGAAGCAGGCGCAGCAGGCCGCAGCGGATGCGCAGGCCTCGGCAGCCAAGGCGGAGGCGGCGGCATCGGCCGAGAATCAGGCCGTGGTCGACAACACCACCGCCGTCGACACGCTGAAGTCGACCGTCACGGACCTCAAGGGCAACGAGGTTTCATTGGCCACCACTGTTTCCGACGAGACGGCCAAGATGAAGAAAGCGATCGACAGCCCGGGGGTACTGCACTACAAGGGAATTACGCTCACGCCGGGCGGGTTCGCGGCGGCTGAAACTGTTGACCGCACCAAGGCCACCGGCGGCGACATTCCCACGGCCTTCAGCTCCATTCCCTATGAGGGCGCGGATGCATACTCGCTGAGCGAGTTCTACGGCAGCGGACGCCAGTCGCGCCTGAGCCTGCTGGCCGAAGGCAAGACCAGCTGGGGCAAGATGCAGGGCTACTACGAGGCTGACTTCCTGGGCACCGGCATCACGTCGAACAACAACCAGTCGAACAGCTATGTTCTGCGCCAGCGCGTCATTTGGGCCTCGGCCGAGACCAACAGCCACTGGAAGTTTGCCGGCGGCCAGATGTGGTCGATGGCAACGGAAGACAAGACGGGCATCTCGAACGCGTCCAGCGACATTATGACGCCGCAGACGATAGACCCGAACTACGTGACGGGCTTTGTGTGGACCCGCCAGTACGGCTTCCGCGTGGTGAAGAGCTTCAAGAAGGCGGCCTTTGGCGTGGCCGCGGAAAACCCGCAACTGCTGTATACCGCGACGCTGGCCGGCAACACGCCGTATGCGGTACTGGGCAGCGCGGGGCAGAACGGCGGCAACTACAATGCGGCCATCAGCGCCTGCTCGCCGTCGACGTCGATCGTCAACTACACCAACCAGGTGCAGACTGACTCGGCAGGAAACACCGTCAATATCGCGGTGCCGGTCTACAAGACGGTGAACTCCTGCGCGAACATCACCAACATCTCCTTCAACTCGGCGCCCGATATCATCGCCAAGGCGGCGTTCGATCCGGGCTGGGGCCACTATGAAATCTTCGGCATCGGCGGCTTTGCCCACGAGATCGTCTTCCCCGGCGAAACCACCAACAGCAATCTCTACGGCGGCCTGAAGGACATTGTCACCGGCCTCGCTGTGGCGCCTTCACTCACCACGGCGGGCAACTTTGTTGAGAACAAGGTCCTCGGCGGTGTGGGCGGCAGCCTGCGCGTGCCAATCATTCCCAACATACTGACCGTCGGCGCCAAGGGCCTGTGGGGCCGGGGCGTGGGCCGCTACGGCGACACCACCCTCGCTGACCTGACCTCCAATGCCGCCGGCGGATTCGAAAAGCTGGAGAACGTCTCCGGGCTGTTCACCGTGGAAGCCACTCCCTCGCCGCGCCTGTCGCTCTACCTGAACTACGGCGGCGACTATGCGGGCCGTAACGACTCCGCCAACCCGGCGTCCACCACGCTGGGCGCTCCTTCAGCTGCGCAGAGCGCCGCGGGCGTGTGGGGCGGCACGTGGAAGACTCCTTCAGCTGCGGCAGTGGGCTACGGCTCTCACCTGCTGAACAACTCGGCCTGCGGCGTGACCTCGGCTCCGGGATACAACGGCAGTTCCACGGGCTACTACCCCGGCGGCTCCTGCGGCGCGCAAACCCGCGACGTGCAGGAAGTGACCGGCGGCTACTGGTATGACTTCTACAAGGGCGAGCACGGCCGCCTGCGTCAGGGCGTCCAGTACGGCTACGCGGTGCGTGAAGGATGGTCGGGCGCGGGCGGCTTGGGCGCCAAGGGCATCGACAACATGTTCTGGACCACCTTCCGCTACTACCTGCCTTAACCTGTCACTGAAGCAAACAACAAGGGCAGTCCAAAACATCGGACTGCCCTTGTCGTTTTTTGGAGCGGAAGTATCCCGCTCAGGATTTTGGCGCACACTCCTGCAACGAATCGAGGACCAGGTCGAGCGCGTGCTGCCACTCCGGCATGTGGACGCCGAAAGTCTCGGCCAGCTTGGCGCAGGAAAGGACCGAGTTCACCGGCCGCAGCGCAGGAACCGGATACTCGCTGGTGGCGATCGGCGTGAGCCTGGGGCATGCTTCGCCGAGCCGGCTCAGGAATTGCTTCGCGAAGCTGAACCAGGTTGTGAAGCCGGCGCTGGTGATGTGATAGACGCCGCTGCGGCCGTTGAGGCCGCCACCGATGGGCGCGAGCACCTGCGAGAGAATCTGCGCGGTAGCCTGCGCGATGCACTCGCTGGTGGTGGGGCTGCCGGTCTGGTCGTCGACGATGCGCAGCTCGGGCCGCTCTTTTGCGAGGCGCAACATGGTGAGCAGAAAGTTGCTGCCGCGCGCGCCGTAGACCCAGCTGGTGCGCAGGATGAGGTAGTCGCCACCGACGGCTGCAATCGCTTCGTCCCCGGCCAGCTTGGTTTTTCCATACACGTTCAACGGATTGGGCGCGTCAGTCTCGACCCAGGGAGAACTCTTGCTGCCGTCATACACATAGTCCGTGGAGTAGTGGACCATGAGGGCGCCCAGGCGCTTCGCCTCTTCCGCAATGACGCCGGGGCCGGCGGCGTTGATGGCCCAGGCAGGCTCCGGTGTTGCTTCAGCCTTATCGACCGCCGTATAGGCCGCGGCATTGATGACGACTGAAGGCTCGGCCGCGCGGACTGCGGCGCGAATGCTGTCTGGCCGGGAGAAATCGATCTCGGGATGATCGACGCTCGAGATGGGCCCCAGGCAAGCCAGCTTGTGACGCAGTTCCCAACCCACCTGGCCCACGCGGCCAAAGACCAGAATCTTCGGTTTCTTCATGCACTTCCTTTGAAGGAAACTCTATCCAGATTGGCTGCGGCGCGCAAGCGCGATGGGACCCGCTGCGGAGCGCGTGCGTCTAGGGAAGGCGGGGCTCGCCGCCGGGAAGAAAGGCCACTCCGGAAAGCGGCTGACCGGAGGCGAGCACGTCGCGCAGGCGCTCGGAGTTGGCGCCGCTGCGCTGCCCGGCTGCGATCAACATTTGCAGCGCTGCCGCCGGAGCGGTGGCCTGCGGGAGCCGGAAGATCCATGGGATGTTGGCCGAGGTGAGCGCCTTGTCCGCGCTGAGCGCAACCACCGGCACAAAGCTCTTGAGCGCCAGTTGCTCGGCCAGGTGGCTGGCGTCGCGATCGAGGGCGAGGATCGCCACGGCGTGGCCGTCCATGAGCGCATGCACGAGCGCAGTGGACGCCGCGCCCCAGTTCTGATTGCTGGCGACAGGAAGCAGTTTCCACGGGCGGCCCTGCGCCGACGCGGCTGCAAGCACCCCTGCGACCTGGGGCGACGAAGCGATCTCGATAGCATGGGGGCCGAAGACGATCAGCTGCGCGGGACCGGCCGGCGCGTCGCTGCGGTGCGGGCCGTTGTACGGGACGCCGTCGGCGCTCACGACTGCGTAGGGCGCCTGCGGCGACGGAAGCTCTGCTTGCGCGGGAGGCGCGGGCGACTTGTCGATTTTCGCCACGCGATAGGTGATGGCGCCGTTGTGCACCGTGCCCAGGTAGAGCGGGGCGACATTCTTCTGGTTGGGGTCGAAGACCATGCGGCCGGTCACGCCGTCGTAGTGGTCCATGTTGGCCAGCGCATCGTGGATGCGCGCGCGATTCAACCCAGCCGCGCAGATCGCGTCGAGCAGCGCATTCATGGTGTCGAAAGCCATGGAAGCGAACTGCTCCGGCTTCTCGTGGAAGCGGTCTTCATAGCGGCGATTGAAATCGAGCCATCGAGGATCTTTGCGCGTGGGATCGTACGGATACACGGCTTCGAACCCCTCGGCCGCATCGCCAGCCTGCTGCAACAGCGTTTCGCCCAGGGTGCGATACGCGCCGAAGACGCGCTGCTTCATGCCGGCGGCGCGCATCTGCTTCAGGATCGCTGCGGCTTCCGGCTCATCGGCCCAGAGGACTACGGCGTCCGCGCGCGAGCCGCGGATCACGTTCAACTCGCGCGAGAAGTCCGTATCGCCGGGCTGGAAAATCTGCTCCATCACGACCGGATGGCCGAGGCGGCGCGACGCATCCATGAACTTGGTGACGCCGAAGCGTCCGTAGCGGCTGCTGGCCCTGAGCATGGCGACGCGCTTCAGGCCAAGGTCCGTATAGATGCGGCGCGCCAGCGTCTGGTCCTGCGCCCGATCGTCCTGCATGGTGGTGAAGTACCACGGGATGTAGGTCTCAGGGATGGTAGGGTCGGTGGAAGCCGAGTTAACGATCGGAATCTCCGCGCGCAGCGCGACCCGCAACATGATGTGCGTTGACTCGGAGCTGACTGAACCGAAGATTGCCCAGTCCTTCTCGTCGTAGGCCATCTTCACGGCCGCGTCAGAGGCAGAGCCCCAGATCGCAGCATCGGTGGGTCGCACTTCGCCGTAGACTGCCTTGGCCTGCCAGTTGTTGTAGTCGTTGTGCGGCAGCAGCTTGAAGGGCTTGCCCCCATAGCCGCCGCGCGCATTGGCTTCTTCCACCGCCAACTGCGCGCCGTGCAGCATGCGCAGTCCAAGGGTCGACTCCGAGTTGTTCTCGATGGGCCCCAGAAAACCGATGCGGACCTCGGTCAGATCCTCCGGGGCGGGAAGATCACGCGCTGCGCCAACATAAATATTCGGATGCGTGTAGTTGCGATCGTAGGGCGCGGCAAACTTCGCATAAGGGCTCATGTCCGCGGGCTCGCCCGCATAGGGCGTTACCTCGCGATCCTTCGGCGGCCCCGGCGGGTGCGCCCCGCACGCGCAGACATGCTTGCTCTGCGCCATTCCTCCGGGCCCAGGATTCAACGCGAACAGACAAACCGCAACCAGCCACCACGCCCTGCGCATACCAGCTAGCCCTTGCTTTCTTCCTGCTTATCGGTGCGGAACATGGCGATGGCTTCAATCTCGATCAGCAGCTCCGGCCGGCACAGGTGTGCCTGGATGCCTGTGGAAGCAGGCAGCGGATCGAGCCCCTGCTCCTGAAAGAAAGCCGTGCGCCCGGCGTTGAACACGTCGTAGTCGCGGTCGATGTCGCGCAGGTAGCAGCTGGTGCGCACAATATCGTGCCAGGTTGCGCCTTCGCTGGCCAGCAGGCCGGTGATGTTGTCGAAGGTGCGGCGCAGCTGCGCGGAGAAATCGCCAATGTGTACGCTCACGCCATTCTCGTCGATCGACGCCGTGCCCGAGATGAGCAGGATGCACACGCCGCCAAGATCGATGCGCATGCCACGCGAAAACGAACTCGGCTTGGCGTAGGCGTAGGCTTCATTGAGCACCCCGTGATTGGTCATGGCCCGTTTTTCAATCGGTGCGTTTGCAACCGCTTCCAAAATATCTGCAAATGAATTCATAGTACGTTTCTCCTTATTGTTTTTGTCGTATCCCATGGCTAAGCCCCTTCGCAGTGGCGACCCAGATATCGTCGCCATCAAAATCGATTCCCAGCACATAGTTGTGCGCTGGCGCTGTGGTTACGGGGACAGCCGACACGGCGCCTTGCGCATCGCGCACCGTCATCTCCGGCTTCCCGTCCTTGAGCGATGGGCGATAGACAGCCCAGTTGACCCCGTCGTAGTACGCCAGGCCCTTGTCGGTCGAGAACCAGGCTCGCCTCGCGTCCACGCCTTTGACCTGGTTGATAAAGTTCGAGGGCAGGCCGCTGTCCTTGGTCAGAAAGTTGTGCCAGTAGCGCCCATCGTAGCGGCTGGCCCCAAAATAAGTGGCAGCCCAGACAATATTGTCTACGTAACTGACGGATGTGACAATCTCGTGGATCAGTCCTTGATCCTTGAACAGCACCATCTCGTTTTCACCATCGGGGTCGTCATACTTGTCCCATCGCCCGGTTGCCTGGTCATATTCGAGCAACCCGCTGCCCCAAATTGCGTAATACACCTTGGTTGGCGTGGCGGATACGCCGTAAGCCCAGATTTCGACCATGGGAGTGTTGCGCTCGTTGTAGAGAGACCAGGACCCGGTGCGCAGATTCAGCCTGCATGCGCCCGCTGCCGTGGCAACCCAAACGCTTTCGTTTTCGACCGAGACACCGTAGACCACATCGTTGCTCAGACCCGAGTTCAGCTGCGTGAAGCTGTCAATGCGCCCGCCGGAGACGCGGCTCAAACCGCCCATGGTGCCGGCCCACACATCGCCGGTGCGCTTGTCGAGCGCCAGCGACAGGACGGCGCGATGAGCCAGACCATCCGCGGTCGTGTACGTCTTCCAGGCGTGATTTTCATACACAGCCAGCCCGTCTTCGGTGCCTGCCCATACGCGATCTCCATCGACCAGCACAGCGAAGACATGGTTGTTCGGCAGCCCGTTGGCAGTGGTGAAATTCTCGAAGCGGAATTGCGGCATGTGCGGTGGCTGTAACGGTGCTGCCGATACACTGCAATGCAGAATGGCAGCACATAGCACGAAGGCCATTGCACGGAATTTCTTCATCGCGTCCTCAAATACTCAATCAGGTCGTTGAGTTCATCCTTGGCGAGGTCGTTGGTGCGGCCGTGCCTGTCTTGCGGGTTGTAGATGGTCCAGATCTCTTCGAGCGTGCGCGCAGAACCATCGTGCAGATAGGGCGCGGTGAGCGCAATGTTGGTCAACGGCGGCGACTTGAAGAGTCCCGGATTGTCGAGCGCCTTCTTGGTTCCTACATCGGACAGCTTCTGATTTGTGCCCTTCGGTCCGCTGTGGCAAAACACGCAGCGATTGCTCTCCGGAATGGGCTTGTTGAACTTGTCCACGCTGCGCTCGAAGATTGCCTTTCCCTGCTCCTGGGCCCGCGTCAGCTCGTATCCCGGCAGCTTCCAGCGGTTCGGCCGAGGATTCAGGCTGCGAATATAGACGGTCAGGTCTGCCAGCGTCAGGTCGTCGTAATTCTCCGAACGCCAAAAGTATTTCTCCGTGCGCGGGCCGCACTCGGTGGGAATGTTGGGGTTGGTTCCGGTCCACTTGTAAGGCTCGGTTCCCTTGATCCCTTCGATGAGTTTGTTGTCGACAATGTTGCGCCCAAACCCGTCCGGCTCCAGGTTCCATTGCAATCCATCAAAGGTCGAATCGATGTGGCAGTTAGCGCAACCGATCTGGCCTTGAAAGGAATAGCGCGCCGTGTAGAAGGTCTGCTCTCCGTGACGAAGCGCGGAGACGCTGGATGGCCCGTCAAGCTTGATTGTTGCCGTCACTCGATTGCTCCGCGTATTGATCACGTCAATCGTGTCATCCAGACGATTGGCCACGAACAGTCTGCCGCCATCCCTGGTCACGGCGAGTCCGCGCGGGTTCAGCCCAACGGCAATGCGGGAGACCACGTAGTTCGCGCTTGCGGAGAGATCGGTGACGAACGGCGCAGGGTGCGCATGGATGTAGCGCATCAGCCGCGGCACATCGATCACCGTCACCATCTCCGAGCCGCCGCTGGTGACGTAGATGCGCGACTTGTCCGGCGCAATGGCGACGCCGAAAGGCTGCGAGGCAAAGCGCTCCAATTCGTCGAGCGGCACTTCAACGGTATGGCCCACATCCGCGCCAAACAGCGTGATAGTGTCTTCAAATGCGCCGCCGTGTTCGAGGTGTGCCAGCGTCACGAGGTTCTTGGGGTGATATTCCGCCACCGCGCCCAACCGTCCGTCGGTGGAGAACGTTGCACGAAAGACACCGGCAATCCCGTGCAGGGGAATGCGGTCGACGACAACCGCGCGGGCCACGTCAATCACCGTAATCTCCGACTCGGGGGCGGTGCGATAGGGCGACGGGTTCGGGTACACGTGGGTCGCATAGAGTCTTGCGCCGTCGGGCGAGAGCTCCAGGTAGCTTGCTCCGCGGCCTGCCGGGAGCCGCTTGTCTTCCGCGCCGGTTTCTGCATTCAGGACTGCTACGTCATTGGAGATGCGATTGGCAACGAACAGCCGCTTTCCGGCGAGGTCTTCTACCACGCTCGAGGGCTCGGCGCCCACCGGCCATGTGGCAACAACCGCGAGCGATGCCGTATCGATAACCGAAAGCGTGTCGTCCCATGAGTTGGTCACGAACAGCCGCGCGCCATCGGGCGAAAGCGAGAAGCCGCGCGGGATGTGGCCGACAGGGATGCGCTTGATGACCGTGTAGCTAACCGCATCGAGCACGCGGATTTCATCGCTGCCCTGGCAGAGCACATAGAGTCGCTCGCCATGGGGCGAGAACAACAGCTCGAGCGGCGATGCATAGGACGCGCTTGGTTCCCGCTCCAGCTGCTGGCGCGCTTCAACGCCTGGGACGGGCCACAGGACGGAAGCGGCCAGCGCGATCCAGAGCAGCGGCAGGACCGCCAACTGTGCCACCCTGCCTGCGCGTTTGTGGCTGCCTGTCATCTTGACTCCGGCGCGCGCGGCTCTTCGACTGTGATCACGCGATCCACGCCCAGCTTCTCCACAACCTGTTCGCGCCCCCCTGGCCAGTGCACGAAGAGTTTGTCAATCGACGTGGCAGTGCCCAGGCCAAAGTGCATCCGTCCGTCATCCTGAGATAGATAACCTGATCCCGCCGCGCGCTCTGCCGTCCAGCGCTTGCCGGCGGCCAACACTTCAACACGCGCACCGATCCCGTCGCGATTGCTTTTCGTCCCCTTTAGTTTCACCTCAACCCAGTGGCCGGCGCTGGTAGAAACATTATGGAGCAGCGCACCGCGCGCTCCCAGATTCACGACGAAGGCATCCACCTTGCCGTCGTTGTCGTAGTCGGCAAAGCATGCGCCCCGCGCGGTGGTCCGCTCGCTCAACACAGGGCCGGCCTCGCGCGAGACGTCGGCAAACTTGCCGCCGGGCAAACCGCGAAACAACGTATGCTCCTCAGGAATGAGGTGAATGAGGCCGCCGTGAAAGATCATGATGTCAGGCAGGCCGTCGTTGTCGAAGTCGTATATGCCGGTGCCCCAACTTACATATTGCGCATTGACCTGGGCCACGCCCGTCTGCGCGCCAATGTCCTCAAACGTCTGCTTTCCGGTGTTATGCAACAGCCGGTTGTAGTGTCCGTCAGTGACCCACAGGTCCAGAACACCACGGCCCTCAAGGTCGGCGAAGACCGGGCCCATCGATGAAGTCGATTCTCCATTTTGACCGAACGCTGTGCCGGAATCGTTGCCGATTTCTTCGAAGGTTCCGTCGTGCTTGTTATGAAAGAGGAAATTTTCCGTGCGGTCGTTGGCCACATAGATGTCGTCCCATCCGTCGTTGTCAAAGTCCGCGGCGGTTACACCCATGGTGCGGCCCACGTAGGCGCTGATCCCGGACCTCTGGCTGACATCGGTGAACGTGCCGTCGCAGTTGTTGTGGAACAGAAGGTTGGTCTCGCCTTCGTAGTCGAGTGGACCGGGATAATTGGTGGGCGCATAAAAGGCGCGGTACTTGGGATCGAATTTGACATAGCGGCCGACGAACAGATCGACACAACCGTCGCGGTCGTAATCGAGCCAGGTGGAACTGATGGCCCAGCCATCCACCTTGATGCCAGCCTTCGCAGTCACATCGGTAAAATGCCCGTTGCCGTCGTTGTGATAGAGAACCACCTTCCCATAGCCGGTGACGAGCAGATCCTCATTGCCGTCGTTGTCGTAGTCCGCCGCGGCAACGGCATCGGAGTACATATCCGGATTCAGCCCGGCCTTGTCAGTTACATCGGTAAAATGCCCGTTGCCTTCGTTGCGATAAAGGTGATTGCGCGGCGGCGTCGCGGGCTTTTCTTTCAACGGATACGGGTGCATGGAGTCGTCGAGCGGGCGGCCATTGGCCACGTAAAGCGATGGAAATCCGGAGTTGTTGTAGTCAAACCAGACGCAGCCCGCTCCCGTTCCCTCCAGCAGCGAGCCAAGCTGCCGCGAGCCGAAGCTGTGCGTGAAGTCGATGCCTGCCTTGTCGCTCGCGTCCTCAAAGAGAATGGGCGGTTCAGTTGCGGCAGGCGCCTGCGGAGCAGCAGACGCGGCCTTTACGGAATGGGCAGCAGCGGATGGGGCCTGCGCGGCCGCGAAAGGATGCGCGAAAATGAGCCCGAGCGCGCAACAAACAACGACAATGCACTTCAACATTTCAATGACCTCCCGTCGCGCCAGGCATGACCGCCGGCGCCGCGCCTGTGAGATCGACCGGCACGGTTGTGCGCAACAGCACGGCGGGCACATGATTGTCGGGCGAGCGCTCCGGGCCGGTGTGGCAGCCGACGCAATAGCGCTGTTCGCCACTGCGGATCCAGAACCAGCCATGCTCCTGCCGCACGACTGCGCCCTTGTCATCCAGCAGCGCGAAGCGAATGGGACGGTCGCCCGGCACGCGGACCAGGAACGAGCCGTCCGCGTCTACCGGGGCTGTGCCAGCGACGACTGCCTGGCCAGCGCCGTTGAGGGTCTCAAGGCGGACCTGGGCGGGAGCAACTTTCAGATCGCCGGCGCGCGACATCCGCGCATCGAGCGCCATCATGTTGGCATAGCTCCACGGATGCAACGCTGACGGATGACGCCTGGGCCGCACCCGCGGCGCGACGATCACAGGCTGGAGAAGATCCTTGCCGGCAACGGCGGCCACCAAGTTCAGCGTCGCGGTTCCCGGCTTCCACAGTTTGAGCGCGAAGCGGGCGCCGGATGTCACGCGCGCACTGAGCAGCCAATCGCCCGACGCCGTCTCGGCGATCGATCCCGCGTATTCGGCGCGCGGAGATGGAACTCTCTCCTCATGCGCAAGCGGCGAAGTGAAGCGGGCCAGCTCATTCCCATGCGTGAAGACAACGTCGCCCGAAGAAAGTTGCCTGCCTGCCCAGCGCGCGCGGGCGTGGTCGCAGCGATACGACTCGACACCCGAGCCATCGGAGTAAACCAGGTACATCTCCGGCGTGGAACTTGAGCCGAGTGGATAACCGGACTCGAAAAGAATGCGGCCGTCGTGAAGCACATCGGCAGGAACCACGCTACCGGGCAGGTAACTCAACGGAAGCGCGGACCGCTGCGCGTTGTTGTCGATTGGCGCTACGAACTGCGTGGTCTCGTGGCCTGCAATCATCAGTTGAAATCCATGGACAGTGTGTTGCGCATAGACCAGGCGGCCGGAGGGCAGATAGAACGGCCGAATTGCATCGCTGTCGCTCGCGATCAGCTTGCGCAGCGAACGATCACTCAGATTCAGTTCCCAGATTTGCCATGGGTCGGCTGCTGCGGGTTTGCCTGCGAAGAGCACACGCTCGCCGTCGAAGGATATGTTGGCATCGGCTGTTGCCCAGAATCCTGGCGTCAGCGGCGCTGCTTTGCCTGCGTGAATCAACAGCAACTGCGCACCCTTTGGAAAGCGCTCGCCGCCCTTCAATGCGGCCAACGCGGCAAAGGCCGGGGCCGCAGTGACGATCACATCAGCGTCGATTTGCCGGTCGATGCTTTGCGCCGCAGGACTCTCATTCGCGAGCGCGGGAATTAAGACGGCGAAGAATGCAGCGGCGGCGATCGATGAGAAAGGGAGCTTCATCCAACCGCCTCCATGGGCTGCGCGGACTCCGCGTCGCGTGGTTGCGCCCAACGCGCGCGCAGTTCCAGCCACGGTTCCAGATCCGCCATCATGGCGTGGAATGCGACGAAGTCGAGCGATTGCTCACCGTCGCTCCAAGCTTCTTCCGGATTGGGATGAACTTCGACGAGCAGCCCATCCGCGCCGGCGGCTACGGCGGCGCGGGCGAGCGCCGGAACCAGTTCGCGATGGCCGGCGGCGTGACTGGGATCTGCGATGACGGGCAGATGCACAATTTGCTTCAGCAGCGCGATAGCGCCGATGTCGAAAGTGTTGCGCGTGGCCGTTTCAAAGGTGCGAATGCCGCGTTCGCAGAGGATGACATTTGGGTTTCCATTGTCGAGAAGCAGCTGTGCCGAGCGCAGCCAATCAGCGATGGTGGCCGCCATCCCGCGTTTGAGCAGAACCGGGCGGCAGCTGCGGGCTGCTGCTTCAAGCAGGGCGTAGTTCTCCATGTTGCGCGTGCCGATTTGCAGAATGTCGGCGTACTCGGCCACCATCGGCACGTCCTCCTCCGACATCACCTCGGTGATGATGGCCAGACCCGTTTCCGCGCGAGCGTGCGCCAACATCTTCAGGCCTTCCCGTCCGTGCCCTTGAAACGCATAGGGGGAGCTGCGAGGCTTGAAGGCGCCGCCGCGAAGAACGGATGCACCGGCGCGCTGCACCTGGGTGGCCGTAGCCATTAATTGAAACTCGGTCTCTACCGAGCAGGGCCCCGCCATGGTGATGAAGTCGTCGCCACCGATCTGAAGATCAAGCACGGGAACGATGGTCTGCTCGCGCCGCGCGCTCTTCAGAACGTCAGGGGATTCGGCAAATCGGCCGTACCAACTATCGCGCACCGTGCGCGCTCCGTTTCTGGGGAAGCGGAAGCATCAGATTAGCGCGATGGCGTGCAGCCCGCCTCCATCCAAAGATGGAGGGGGCGCAATGGGAGCGCGCTATATCTCTCTTTTTATCTGCAGTTTGAACATTGGTGTGTGACGGATGAACTTGACTGCGACTGGGTCTAGATGCCCAGCGCCATAGCCGGCGCGCCATAGCCGAATGCCGCATCAATCACGGCGGCAATGCCCAGGGCGGTTTCATCGTGATACGGGCGCGCGACGACCTGCACGCCAATGGGCAGCCCCTCCGGCGAGCGGCCAACGGGCACGACCGCCGCAGGGCACGCCAGCGCATTGAACCACTGCGTGTACCGCCACGCGTCCAGGTATTCGACGGTCTGGCCTTCGACGTTCCAACTGCGCTCGCCATGGAGGAACGCGGGCACGCTGGCGACCGGACACAGCAGCACGGGATAGTTGCGAAGCTCTTCCAGAGTCCTGGCGCGCAACAGATCAAGCTCGGCCCAGGCGCTCAGCAGATCGTTCGCCGTGAGCGGAGATGCGCTGGCGGCGATGCTCAAGAACTCATTGAAGATGGGACTGAGTTGACTTTCTCGTCCACAAATTTCCGGCGCGTAGAACATGGCGCCGCACTGAACGAAGAACTTCCACCACAACTGCCGCAGCGGCTCAAGCGTCTGCGGGCGGAAGGGCTCAACTCTGAATCCGGCATCACGCAACGCGGCTGCGGCTGCCTGGACAGCGGCTCGCGTCTCACTGGTGACTGGGACCAGTTCATCGTCTTCAAAAAATCCGATCCGATTGGATCGCAGCTCATCCAGGCTCGGAGTACGAAGTAGAACAGGAGCGCTGGCAGGATCGGCCGCATCGTGGCCGCTCAGAAGGTCGAACAACAATGCAACATCGGCGATGGTTCGCGCCATGGGACCGATGGCGCCCAGAATTTGAAATGGCCCCACGCAAGGCGGCAGATGACCGCGTCCCGGAATGCGTCCGGGCGTGGGCTTGAGCGAACAGATGCCGGTGAAGTGCGCGGGGATGCGCACGGAGCCGCCGCTGTCGGAACCGAGTCCTGCCGCGGACATGCCGGCGGCTATCGCCGCGGACTCACCACCGCTGGAGCCGCCAGGAGATCGTGCGATATCCCATGGATTGCGCGTGCGGCCATGCAGCAGGTTGTCAGTTTCGTAAGCCATCAGGAACTCCGGGCAGTTGGTTGTGCCCAGAATGAGCGCGCCGGCCGCGCGCAAACGCGCAACGGCGATCGCATCGTGCGCGGGAGTCTCACCCTGGTGCAGCAGGCTGCCGATCTCGCACCTCAAGCCGCGCGTGGCAATGGAGGACTTCACGGTGACGGGCAATCCGAACAGCGGCCGGCGCGCATGCGTTCCCTTCCACGCGTCATGCTTGCGGGCGCGCACCAGCACCCGCTCCGCGTCGAAGTCTGCGAAGGCATTGAGCGTCGGATTGAGCCGGACAATTTGTGCAATGTGGGCCTCGGCCAGCTCAACAACGGAGACTGCGCGGGTGCGCAGGAGTTCCAGTTGCCGCGTCGCCGGTTGCAGAACCAGATCGCTCAAGGCTTCGCTGCCTTTGTGGTGTCGGGAAGCAAAATCTCCCATGGCGTGGCGTGCATGAGGCGGTAATCAAACCGATAGGAGCGGACCGGCTCGCCGGAGTCCCACCGGGTATTCCAGTTCAACTGGTAGTCGAGGGACTGCGGGTCCGGTGGGAACTGCTCGGAGTCTGGATAGGGGTACGTGCTCATTTTGTGGAAGGGCAACTGCGCCACGGTAAACGGCGAGGCATCCCACCAGTCCATGTCCTTGACGTAGCCGTTGGCGTAAAAAAAGTAGTCGCGCTTCCAGTGGGCGGGCAGCGCCGGCAAGTTGCTTTCGTCGAACTCGGCGGCAATCTCCTCGCCGCTGCCAAAGATGGCGTAGCGATCGTCGATGCCCTTGAGCAGCGCTGTGACGTCGCCGAACCGCGAGTAGTTGCCGCGCTGATGCTGGTACGGGCCGGTCAAGCTGACGCGGTCGTAATCGTAATCGAGATCGCCGTTGCTGGGCAGATCGATCTGCCTGGGGTAGCCGCGGAAATGCAGCGTCGCCGCGGAGAGCGGCACTTCATTCGTCTTCGCTTCGGCTTCTGCGTTGTTGTCAATGAGCACCTGGTCCCAGTAAATTTCCAGGTTGGTGGTGAGGCGAATCTTGTGTACGCCGGCGGGGAGCTTGCCGGTCAGGTCGACGACGATGGTGCGTTCGAGGCCGGCGGGGAAGCCAACATCGTCCGCAATGCGCTTCCAACTGCCATCGGGGAGCTGCGCTTCAGCATACGGCGAGACCGGTTTGATGCCGGCCTGCCATGCGGCGTAAAGCGAGGTTGCGCTGAAGTAATTGACGTAACCGGTCATGAGCAGCTTGATGGGCTTCGATGCGTCGACCGTGCCCAGATCGAGAGTGAGCGCATGGAGGTTGGCGAACCCGTCGTACGGCGCCGGCGTGAAGCCACTGGCGAAGCTGTGATCGCGGCGGCTCAGTGCATCCAGCACATCGCGTCCTTCGCCATCCCACGCGCCAACGGGCAAGCGCGCGTCTGCGCTGGCCACCACGCGGCCCGACGCAAACGGCGGATCGTCGAGGAAGCGCTCGTCGGGATTGACCTCGACATCTGCGGGATGATCAACGGCGACGAGACGCAGCTGGTCGATGTAATTGACCTCCTCCATGGGTTCCATGAAGCGCATGCTCAGGCGTCCATTGACGGGTTCGACGGCGGCGCCATCGACCTTGATCCACTCGCCGGGGTTGGGAATGTTGCGCCGCTCGGGCGTGAACCAGTGGCCGACCACACCGGCGCCGATGACGTCGGTGACGAGCTTGTACTTGTGACCATCCCAGGCGAAGAGGACCGGGCAGGAGCTGCCGCGGCGATCGGCTTCCTTCATGGCGATGACCGCGCGGCCGTTGACCAGCTTCGGTAGATCGATCTCGTCTTGAAGCACGCCGGTGGGCCAGAGGATGCGCAGCAGATCGATCCCGTCGCCGTCGCCGAGACCGACGAGAATCTGCGGCGGGGCCTGCGTCTGGTAGCCGGACGCTCCGGCCAGCTCCCACTTCTGCCAGTGGCCGTTGGCAAAGGTCTCGATCTTCGCGCCGATCGCGGTTTTGTTATCGGCAAAACCGGTCAGGTCAAGCCGCACGAAATGATTTTTGTTTGCGCCAATGTTGCGCAGCAGCACCGGCGGCGCGTTGATTTGCGTCACGATCAGGTCCGCCGCGCCGTCGCCGTCGACATCGGCGGCGATGAGGCCGCGCGGATCATGCAGCTTTACGGCGTCGAGACCAAGCGCATGGCTGGCGTCTTCAAACGTGCCATCGCCGCGATTGCGGAAGACCTTGACGCGCGGCCCCGTCGCGGTCTCGACAATCGCGGCCAGGTCGATCCAGCCATCGTTATCGATGTCGATTGCGGTCACGCCCCAGCCCCGCAGCGCGCCGTCGAGCGGGAGAGGCACGCGCTCGAACCGGCGGCCGACACGCTCAGGCCCCTCCCCATTGCGCCAGAGGGTGAGGCCGGGCGCGCCGTCGTGGGTGACGGCAATATCCATCCAGCTGTCCTTGTTGTAATCGAGGACGGCGATGCCGGTGGTGGGCGGGGGCCACGGCCCAGTGTGAGTAGCGGGCTTCGTGGATTTTTGAGGTCCATACGTAACGTCTTCGTGAGCTAACAGCTTTGTGACCTCTTCGCTCGACAGACCGGCGAATTCCATAGTTGAGTACAACGCCTGCGTCGGGTACTTGCCTTCGCGCGGATTCACATAGATCAGCGGCGCAGGCGAGTCACCTGTCAGGGCGATGTCCACGGCGCGATCGTTATTGAAATCGGTGAGGATGGCTGCGCCGGTTTTGCCAGTGCCACCCAGGCCGGTGGGTTCCGTCCACTCGGTGAAGGTCTTGTTACCGTCGTTGCGCCAGAGCACATTGGGCGAATCTCCGCCCTTCAATGGCGAGCCGGTGAGGAAAAGGTCGAGGTCGCCATCGTGGTCATAGTCGACAAAGGTGATCCCTGTCGGTCGATTCTTGGGCGTGAGTCCCGCCTCTGCTGTGACGTCTTGAAACTTTCCTTTGCCAAGGTTGCGGAAGAGCAGGACCTGATCGTCAAGAGCGACGGCGAGATCGTTAAGGCCGTCTCCGTCGTAGTCACCCACGGCGCAGGCTACGGCGCGGCCTGACGCCTTGAGACCGGCGGCCGCGGCGTCAAGCTCGACAAAGTTTCCGGTCCCTCCGTTGTGCAGGACCCGAATCGCTTGCGAACCAGTCTGCATCAGGACAAGGTCCATGTGCCCGTCGCCAGTCGCGTCCATCATGCACGCGCCGCCGGTTGTGGTGAACGGTGCGCTGCCTGCTGCGATTTGTTTCTCGACCAGCTTCACGGCAATCATCGGCTTATTGGCCGCTTCCGGCTCGTCGACCGGCGTGACTGTGGAGTAGCGGCCCTGCTCTCCATAAGCCAGGCCGATCGGCGCGCCGATCTTGGTGCTGGTCAGATGCTGGAAGCGCTTGAAGTGATCGGCAGACTCAGCCCTGCGGCCGGTGCGTTGTAGGGCGCGAGCCATGGCGAACTCGGCTGATGCCTCGAGGGGATTGATGGCGATGGCTTGCTGGAGTGCAACCATGGCGTGGTCGAAGTCCTTGAGGTCGGCGTAGCAGACGCCCTCGAAGTAGTACGAATCCGCATCGCGTGGATCGGCCTTGACCGCCTGCTTGAAGCTGGCGAGCGCAGGCTCCAGCTCATTGCCAGCGTGCTGCGCAAGACCGAGGTTGTACCAGGCCTGCGCGTTGTTGGGGTCGAGCGCGATGGCCGCCTGCAAGGCCTTCTTGGCTTCATCCAACTTTTGCAGGGTCATGAGCGCGATGCCGTCGTTGATGGCGGCCTGGGCGAGCTTCGGATCCTGCTTCATGGCGGCGGCAAACGAGTCCGCGGCCTTTTCAGTGAGCTGCTGGCCCATTTGCGCGACGCCGCGATTGTTGAGGCGCACTGCCTGGGCGTCGTAGCGCGGGGGCGAGGCGCCCGCGGCCAGCCCGCTCCACATCAACCCGGCAACAAGGGCCGCAGCCCCGATGGTTCGTATCATCCGTGTTTCCCCAATGCGGCTCGCAGTGACCGCCCAGCCCGCCGGAAATGAGCGGGCAACATCCCAGTGTATGCGAGCAGCGGCAGGGGGCGCATCGGCCCAGGGATTGACCTGGTCGCCGCAAAGGGCCGCAGTCCCGGCCCCATCTATACTGCATGGTGTGCATGATTCAGCGTGGTATTGCGCGTGATGAGCGAATCAAACCCGAGCAGGCGTCGGATTGGCGTGGTGACTACATCCCGCGCCGACTATAGCCATCTTTACTGGCCGCTGCGGGAACTTGCGTCTCATCCGGATGTGGAGCTGGGCGTGTTCGCACTGGGGGCGCATCTCTCGCCTGAATTTGGCGGGACGATCGCGGAGATCGAGCGCGACGGGTTCCCTGTGCGAGCGCGCATCGAGTGCCTGCTCAGTTCCGACACGGACACGGGGATGGCGAAGACCATCGGCGTGGCCATGCTGGGCCTGGCGGATGCGCTGACGGCGTGGCGGCCGGACCTTCTTCTGCTGATTGCCGACCGCTACGAGATGCTGGCGCCGGCCTCGGTGGCGCTGGCGCTGCGGATTCCGGTGGCGCACATCGAAGGCGGCGAGGTGTCGCAGGGCGCCATCGACGACCAGGTGCGGAACGCGCTCACCAAGCTGGCGCATATCCATTTCACGTCGACGGAAACGGCGCGGCGGCGGGTGATTGCCATGGGCGAGGAACCGGCCCGGGTGCACCGCGCCGGCGCGCCTTCGCTCGATCACCTGCGGCGGTCGGAGCTGCTGGACCGTGCCGGCGTGGAAGCCAAACTCAAGCTCGAGCTGCATCGGCCGGCGGTGCTTGTGGCGTGGCACCCGGTGACCATTCTGCGCGATACCAATGCGGAGGCGGACGCGTTCTTCGCTGCGCTGGCTGAGGCTCCAGGACAACTGATCTTTGTGTACCCGAACAGCGACGCGGGCAGCTATGCGCTGATTGAGCAGACCCGCAAGGTGGCCGCCACGCGCGCCAATACGGCGGTCTATGTGAACCTTGACCCGATCACCTACTGGAGCCTGCTTGGCCAGGTGGATGCGATGGTGGGCAACTCGTCGAGCGGGATTATGGAAGCTGCTTCGTTCGCTCTGCCGGTGGTCAACGTGGGCATGCGCCAACAGGGACGCGAGCGGGCGGGGAATGTGATCGACGTGCCGGCTGATGCGGCAGAGATTCGAAATGCGATTAAGCGCGCTCTCAGCGCGGAGTTCCGCGAATCACTGCAGGGCATGCCAAATCCCTATGGCAGCGGCGATGCAGCCAGGACCATTTCCCATGTGCTGGCCACCGTGGCGCTCGATGGCCTTCTTATCAAGCCTCCTGCTCCGCTGACTCCGCCGGTGTACACCTGATGCCGATTCCACTCTCAGCGCCGGACATTGGTGAGGCCGAGATCGAGGCCGTGAGCCGAGTCCTGCGCACACCCCGGCTCAGCCTGGGGCCGGAGCTGCCGGCATTTGAATCGGCGCTCGCTGCGTATCACGGCGTGGCCCATGCGGTCGCGGTCAGCTCAGGCACGGCGGGGCTGCATCTGGCGCTGATTACGCTGGGCATCAGCGAAGGCGATGAGGTGATTGTTCCCTCGTTCGCATTTATTGCCGTGGCCAACGCAGTGCTCCAGGTGCGGGCCACGCCGGTATTTGCGGAGATTGATGCGCTGACGCTGAACCTTGATCCGGCTGCGGTCGAGCGGGTCATCACGCCGCGCACGCGCGCGCTGATCGTGGTGCACACCTTCGGAGTTCCGGCGGAGATGGAGGCGCTCAAGGAACTGGCGCGGCGGCACAACCTGTTGATCGTGGAAGACGCCTGCGAGGCGATTGGAGCGGAGTTCGGCACAGGCGCAGACAAGCGCCGGGTGGGCTCATTCGGGGATCTGGCCGTGCTGGGGTTTTACCCCAACAAGCAGATCACCACCGGCGAAGGCGGAGCGGTGCTGGCCGGCGACCCCGTCCACGCGGCGCGGCTGCGCAGCCTGCGCAACCAGGGGCGCACGGAGACGGGCGACTGGCTGGACCACGCCGAGCCGGGGTTCAATTACCGGCTCTCAGAGCTGGCCTGCGCACTGGGACGGGTGCAGCTGGGGCGCATCGAGGAGATTCTGGCCCTGCGGCGGGCCGCGGCGGAGCTCTATGACGCGCTGCTGGGGGCAGCAGGCGTTCCTGGGTTGGAGGCTCCGTCGCGCAACCTGCCGGGGCGCACCATCAGCTGGTTTGTCTACGTAGTCCGCCTTCCGGAGAGTGCGGACCGCGACCGCGTGCGCGCTATGCTAGCCGAAAGCGGCGTTGCCAGCGGCCGCTACTTTGCTCCCATCCACCAACAGCCGGCGTGGCGCAGCCATGGCAGCGCGGCGGCGGCCCGGCTCCCGGTGACAGAGGCGATTGCGCGCCATACCCTGGCGCTACCCTTTTTCAACCGCATTACGGCCGGCGAGCAGGAGCACGTGGTCGGCGCGCTCACCGAGTGCCTGCGCCGGGGATGATAGCCCGCCCAGGGGCAGTTGGGGCTGCGCAGGCATGCCGGGAACCGCGCCGGTAGTGGCGAGCCGGATTCCCGCCCGGCCGCGCGATTGATGGAGCGCCATCGCCCACGGCCCCATGTAAATGGCAGCGCCAGGTTGCGGGTCAATCTCCAGAAAATCTGAGCCAACCGCAATCATTTCACCGTACTTGAAAGATTGCGGGGATGCAATGCACCGATTGCAACCCTCGGTCGATGGGCGGCATCTATCGGTTGTGGGCGGCGCGGGGCCGGCGAAAAATTCATAGAAAGCTGTCTTGACACGGGATGAGAACGAGCGCACTATCGTCCCAAAAAGGCAACTCTGTCGGTACTTTTCGATTCGGGAATCTTCACAGCCGATTCTCACAACCAGCAGAGGGAATCCGGCACGCAGGCTCCCTAAACTGACCTCATACCAAGTTGAAGAGCAGGCGCTTATGGTGGTTAAGACACAATGCAAGGGGCGCGGCCTGACCGGGCTTCACGTCGGTATTACCAATGTTCGCCGTTATTTTCCGCGTGAAATGGCGGTCATCGAGTTGCAGTTGGATCATCTCCAGATTCAATGCGGTTTGAACCCGGGCTTCTGGAAGGATGAGCCGGAGATCTTCGATCCCCGGCTGTGCGCGTGGCTGGAGTCGAAGCATTTTCACACCAAACCGGACCGCACCCCGGTGCCGCTGGCGCTGATTCCAGCAGGAAACAACTGCTTCAAGCTGCAGCCTGTTCGGCTGAACGGCCAGGCCGAGTTCAAGCAGATGCCGCCCGCGGCTTGACCGTGGCGCGCGGACGGGCTGGCAATGCGCACGGTCGTCTGCCCAGCGGGCACGTTCCGGGATTGGCTGACCCGGCTTGATGGACCGGGCTTGATAGACTCTGAACTGCCATGTCCAACAGCGCGTTTCAAGAATCCCTCCAGGCGTCGATTGAGCGGCATTTTGCCGCCGGCCCGGCTGCCATTGCCGATCCCGCCGCCATGACCGCCTTTCTTGCACTTCGCTCCGCGATTGAGAGCGGCCAGTTGCGCTCCGCCTCGCCCGATGCGGCGTCACCTACCGGCTGGCGCGTGAATGCGTGGGTCAAGCAGGGCATCCTGCTGGGCTTTCGGCTGGGGGCGCTGCAGGATTTTGCCGCCGGCGAGCTCTCGTTTGTGGACAAGCACACCTATCCGGTGCGGCACTTCAGCGCGGCTGACGGGGTGCGGCTGGTTCCGGGCGGCTCATCAATTCGGGCTGGAGCGTATGTTGCACGCGGCGTAGTCTGCATGCCGCCCATGTACATCAACGCCGGCGCGTATGTGGATGAAGGGACCATGGTCGATTCGCATGCGCTGGTGGGATCGTGCGCGCAGATCGGCAAGCGCGTGCACTTGAGCGCAGCGGCCCAGATCGGCGGCGTGCTCGAGCCCATCAACGCCAGCCCGGTGGTGATTGAAGACGACGTGCTGGTGGGGGGTAACTCAGGCGTCTACGAAGGAACCATCGTGCGCAAGGGCGCGGTGCTGGCCTCAGGCACGATTCTCACCAGGGGAACGCCCGTCTTCGACCTGGTGAACGGCACAGTTCTGCGCGCCAGCAGCGAAACGCCGCTCATCATTCCCGAGAACGCAGTCGTTGTTCCCGGCTCGCGCGCGGTGAGCAAAGGCAAGGGGCAGGAGTGGGGACTGAGCCTCTATGCGCCGGTGATCGTGAAATACCGCGACGACAAGACCGACCTGTCCACTACTCTTGAAGACCTGCTACGCTAGGTTCCATGAGCCCGCGCACCGTCCAGGTTATTCCCATCCTGCGCATTTTCTCGGTTGAGAAGGCGCGCGAGTTTTATCTCGACTACGCCGGCTTCCATCTGGATTGGGAGCACCGCTTCGAGCCGGGACTGCCAGTCTACATACAGGTCTCGCGCGAGGGGCTGGTGCTGCACCTGTCTGAGCACCATGGAGACGGCTCGCCGGGCACGCGGTTTCAGGTGACCTATCAAGGAGTGCGCGAGCTGCATGCGGAGCTGAGCGCCAAGAAGTACAACTACTGGCGGCCGGGCTTGACGGAGACTTTCTGGGGGACGGACCAGCTGAACCTGCTGGACCCGTTTGGCAACAAGATCAGCCTGTGCGAGCCGAAGCCCGACGACAGCGCCAGCTGAAGGCACGCCGGGTTAAAGTGAATCGATGGATTCGGCGGACAAATCACGCAGCCCGCAGTTGCTCCGCTTCGGCATCATCGGGCCGGGGCGCGCGGCGGCGCGGTTTGCGCAGGGATTTGCCGCTGTTCCCGACGCCGTGGTGCATGCGGTATGGGGCCGCGATGCCGGACGCACGCGCGCATTTGCCGAGAGATTTGCAATCCCCCATGCGGCGGGCTCGCTTGAGGAGTTTCTCGAGTCCGGCATCGACGCCGTGTACGTGGGCACGCATCCTGACAGCCACGCGGAGTTCTCGATCGCCGCGCTGGCCGCGGGTAAGCACGTGCTGTGCGAAAAGCCGGCGGCGCTGAACACGCGGCAGCTCGAGGATGTGCTGGCCGCCGCGCGAACACACGACCGGCTGTTCATGGAAGCGATGAAGCCGCCGTTCTTTCCGCTCTACCAGCGGCTGCGGCAGCATCTGGCGGCTGACCCGGTCGGGCCGGTCGGCTATGTCCGCGCCGGAAACGGCGACACGACGCTCTCGGCGAACCATCCAGTGCATTTTCTTGAGCTCGGTGGCGGTGGCATTCTGGGCATCGGCCCCTACGAGGCTTTTCTGGCGCTCGACTGGCTCGGCGAGCTGAAGCGGGTACACACGCTGGGCCGCCTGACTGCGGCGGGCGTTGACTGCTTTGCGCTGATTACCACCGAGCACGAGCGCGGCATGGCCCAACTGCATGCAGCGACCGACCTGCTGAGCCACGGCGACGCGCTGCTGGCTGCGCCGCTTGGCTTTGTGCTCATCCACGCCAGCTGGTGGAACCCGACGCGGGCCACGATTCACTATCGCGATCAGCGCGTGGTGGAGTTGGACGAGCCGTTTGTTGCCGGTGGATTCAATTATGAGACGGAACATTTTTGCGGGCTGATTCGCGACGGGTTGCGGCAGAGCCCGGAGGTCAGCCACGCGCTTTCGCTCAGCATGGCGCGGCTGCTGGAAGAGGCGCGGACGGCGCTGGGAGTGCGGTTTGCCGGAGAATAGACCCCATTTAACCAGGTCGGGCGTTGATTCGAAGCGCGGACCTGGCCCGGCGGTCGACCCGAAGGGAACCGTCCAGACTAGCTGATTCACCGGGAGTTTATAATTCCCCCGAGCCTCCCAATCGAGCTCTGGAGTAATCCCATGGACGTTGTCCTTCTCGTGATTCTTGCAGTTGCCGCCCTGATTCTTCTCACATTGATCCTGGGCAGCTTTTTCACTGTCAGCACGGCGCAGGTCGCCGTCGTCACCCGCTTTGGCAAGTTTCTGCGCATCGCCGAGCCGGGCCTGAACTGGAAGATGCCTTACCTGGACACCGTGGCCGGACTGGTGAGCCTGCGCGTCAACCAGATCTCGCTGACCATGGAGACCAAGACCAAGGACAACGTGTTTGTCACCATCCCCATCTCGGTGCAGAACCGGGTGCGACCGGAGAAAGTCTACGACGCCTACTACAAACTCTCTGACCCCGTTGCCCAGATCAAGTCGTATGTGGAGCAGGTCATCCTCGGCCACGTTCCCAGCATGACGCTCGATGAGGTGTTCGCCTCGCAGTCGTCGATTGCTGCGGCGGTGAAGCAGGAGCTGGACGCGGACATGGCCGGCTTTGGCTACGAGATCGTCAACGTGCTGGTCACCGACATCGTTCCCGACGAAAAGGTCAAGTCGGCGATGAACGACATCAATGCAGCGCAACGCGAGCAGGTGGCAGCCAACGCGCGCGGCGAGGCGGAAAAGATCCTGGTGGTCAAAAAGGCCGAGGCTGAGGCCGAGAGCAAGGCCCTGCAAGGCCAGGGCATTGCCAACCAGCGCAGGGCGATCATTGAGGGGTTACAAACCTCCGTCGAGCAGTTCCAGAAGGCGGTCGAAGGCGCCACTTCGAAGGAAGTGATGCAGCTGGTGCTGGTGACGCAGTATTTTGACACGCTGAAGTCGATCGGCGAGAGCGACAAGACGAATACGCTGTTCCTCTCGCACTCGCCGGCCGCGGTGAGCGAGGTTTCGGACCAGATTCTGAAGTCGATGCTGGTGGCCAACGCAGCAAAAAGCTGATATCAGCATCCGATTCCAAACGCCAGGCTTCCCGCCTTAACCGCGGATCTGCATTGGCAGCAAGGGCCAGGAGAGCACAAAACGCAGGCGAACCTGTGCCTCGGCGCCGGTGTCCGCGCGTAGTGCTAAACTTAAGACTGACAATGCAAACGAAAAAACTAAAAATCATTCCTCTCGGCGGCCTGGGCGAATTCGGCATGAACTGTCTGGCTCTGCGCTGGGAAGACGACATTATCGTCATTGACGCAGGCCTCATGTTCCCGGAGTCGGAACTGCTCGGCGTCGATATCGTAGTTCCCGACATCACTTACCTGGTTGAAAACAAGCAGTGCGTCCGCGCCATCATTCTGACGCATGGGCATGAGGATCACATCGGCGGCCTGCCCTGGATTCTCTCCGAGCTCAAGGTGCCGGTCTACGGCACCGAGTTCACCCTCGCTTATGTGGAAGGCAAGCTGGACGAGCACAAGCTGCTGGACGAGATTGAGCTGATCGAGATAGAGCCGCGGCACAAGTTCACCATCGGCCCGTTCACGATTGAGCCCATCCGCGTGACCCACTCGCTGGTGGACTGCGTGGCGCTGGCGATTGAGACGCCGGTCGGGGTGGTCATCCACACCGGCGACTTCAAGATCGATCTGTCGCCGCTGGACGATCACGCCTTCGACCTGCACACCTTTGCCGAATACGGCAAGCGCGGCGTCCTGGCGCTCTTGCAGGACTCGACCAACGTTGAGCGCACCGGCTACACGCCGAGCGAGCGGGCCGTGATCCCACGCCTCGACGAGGTTTTCTCGCAGACCAAGAAGAAGCTGTTCTTCACCTGCTTTTCGTCGTCGATCTTCCGCATCAAGATTGCGCTGGAACTGGCCAAGAAGCATGGCCGCAAGGTGGCCATCGTGGGCCGGTCCATGATGGACTCGACGGAGATTGCGCAGGACCTGGGCTACATCGACATTCCCCCGGGCCTGGTCATTAATCCCGGCCAGATGCGCGATTTTTCCCCTGAGCAGCTGATGATTCTGATCAGCGGCACACAGGGCGAGCCGATGTCTGCGCTGTCGAGAGCCGCCGTCGACAACCACAAGCACGCGCACATTGACGCAGGCGACACGGTGGTGTTGAGCTCGCGCATCATTCCCGGCAACGAGAAGAGCATCTATCGCGTCATCGACCATCTGTACCGCCGCGACGCGAACGTGATCTGCGACGACGGCTCCGCCGGCCTGATTCACGTCAGCGGCCACGGCGCGCAGGAAGAGCAGCGCCTGCTCATCAACCTGGTGCGGCCCAAGTACTTCATCCCCGTGCACGGCGACTACCGCAACCTAGTCCGCCACGCCGGCCTGGCCATGGAAACCGGCGCCGTGGAGCATGCGATTGTGATTGAAGACGGCGACGTGCTCGAGCTCGACAAGGACAACGCGCGCAAGAAGGACAAGGTCACTGCGGGCCGCGTGCTGATTGACTCCGGCTCATCCATTGACGTGGTAGAAGACCTGGTCATCAAGGACCGCCGCATTCTGTCCGAAGACGGAATCGTGCTCGCCGTGCTGGCAATCAACAAGCGCACCGGCAAGGTGGAACAGCAGCCGGAAGTGATCATGCGCGGCTTTGGCGGCTCAGACATCACGGACCAGGCCAAGGAGCTGGTTCTACGGACCCTTGAGGGCCTGAGTACGGAGCAGAAGGCCGACTACGGCATGGTGAAGGAGAAAGTCCGCGCCGAGTTGAAGCGGCTCATCCAGAAGACCACCGGCCGCCGGCCGATGATCATGCCGGTGATTCTGGAAATCTGAGTTTACCGGCTTCTCCGGCGTGAATCTCGCAACGCGAGAAATGCAGTGTCCCATCCGTGCGCTTTTTCCCAGGCGCGTGGATGGGAACGTACGGACCCTGTCAGACCTACAAATAACTATTCCCTGCGCCCTATTCCCTGCTTGTAGAATCCGTGCATGCGCCGCTTCCCTGTTCTGCTCGCCCTTGCTGCCGCTGTCTTTACGACAGCGCTTCGCGCTCAAACCGCCGATACGCCGATGGCCGCCGCTGTGGCCTGCCCTCCGCAGGCCACGCTCGATCAGCTGGTCGCTGCGATTGATGCGGGCGTGAGCGGGTCGGCCAACAGGGACCGCACTTGCTTCCGTGCCTTGTTCGCGCCGGACGCGCGGCTGATTCCGATCCGGCCCAACTCCGACGGCACCGCCACGCAGCGCATCCTCACCGTGCAGGACTGGGTTGACGCGGTGGCCAAGCGCGGCAGCACGGTGTTCTACGAGAAGCAGATCCATGTGCGCACGGAGATGTGGGCGCACATGGCGCACCTGTGGAGCACCTATGAGACCCGCACCACGCCGGGCGGCAAGCCGCCCGAGGGCAAGGTGCTGGATCGCGGCATCAACAGCATCCAGGCTGTCTATGACGGGAAGCAGTGGCGCGTGATTGAGATTGTGTGGCAGGCGGAAGTGCCGGCCGATCCGGTTCCGGCGCAGTATCTGCCCTGAGCTTGGCCACTCGGCAAGCGTGGTTGCGATGGCGGATAATCGAATGATGGATGAACGGCTTGTTTCTGTTGAAGAGATACGCGCCGCCGCCGCGCGGATTGCCAAGGTTGCCGTGCGGACGCCGCTGGTGCGGGCCGCGTTCCCGGGCCTGAGCGGGCATGGCACGGAGAAGGAAATCTACCTGAAGGCCGAGTCGCTGCAGCCGATTGGCGCGTTCAAAATTCGCGGCGCGGCCAACAAAATTCTCCAGCTCACGCCGGAAGAGATCGCCCGCGGCGTCATCACCTACTCGAGCGGCAACCACGCCCAAGGCGTAGCCTACGCGGCACGCGAAGTGGGAGCTAAGGCGGTCATCGTGATGCCCTCGAACGCTCCTGCCATCAAGCGTGCGGCGACGCTGGCCATGGGCGCGGAGGTCGTCGATGTAGGCGTCGCATCGAGCGAGCGGCTGGCCAAGTCGGATGAGCTGGTGCGCGAGCACGGTTATGTTGTGATTCCACCTTACGACGACCGGCAGATTATCGCTGGGCAGGCTACGTGCGGGCTGGAGATTGTGGAAGAGCTTGCAGACGTCGATCTGGTGCTTGCGCCTGTCTCCGGCGGCGGGCTGCTCTCGGGCGTTGCGGCGGCGGTGAAGCAACTGAGCCCGAACACGCGCGTTTACGGCGTGGAACCGGAGCTGGCAGGCGATGCGGCGGAGAGCTTCCGCAGCGGGTCGATTGTGACCTGGCCTGCGGAGTTGACCAGCAGGACACTTGCGGACGGGTTGCGCACGCAATCGGTGGGCGCGCTCAACTTCGCGCATATCCAGAGATTTGTCGATGGCATTATCACCGTGACAGAGGCGGAGATTCGCGCCGCCATGCGCGCCATTGTCGCCGCTACGCGGCTGGTCCCAGAGCCCAGCGGCGCGGTGGCCGCGGCTGCGCTGCTGTTCCACGGGGATCAGCTGCCGGCGTACCGGACGGCCGTCGCGGTGGTGAGCGGCGGCAATGTTGACCCAGCGCTGCTGGCCGATGTGCTCACGGAAGGCATTTCCGGCGTCAAAGCATGAGAGGGCAATCCATGATGAAATTGCGCACCCGCTTCACCCTCGCCGTGGCCCTGCTTTGCGGCCTATTGCCCGCGCTGGCGTTCGCGCAGAAGAAGTCGAATCTCGAAAAGCCGCTAGCCGGCCCGCGCGCCACGGCCCTGCGCATCACCGTTCTCTACGTCGCACCCGACACCAGCTCACAGAAGATCGACCGCGTGCAGATCGGCCGCGAGCTGGTGGTCGCCGAAAAAAGCGGCCCCTGGCTTCGCGTCTACGCCAACACCGACATCGAACTGCTGCGCGAGGACAAGGACACGCCGACGTTTGGCACGGACGACACGCCGCCGCCGGTGTCCGGCTGGGTGGAGGCGAAGGGCATTGTGATCGAGTCCACAGCCAATGGCGACCAGGTCCTGATGGGCGCGGCGGCGAACCAGGAGGTGATGGCCTCGGACCCGCGCGGCCCGGCGAACGCCGCGACCAGCGCACGGCTGCTTTATGAGCGGCTGGTGGAGATGTTCCCCAACTCGACGCTGGTGCCTGAAGCTGCGTGGCGGGCGGCCGATGACCTTTGGCAGGTGCAGAAGGCGGACGCGGCGACACGGCCCTCGGCCAAGGAGCGCGACCCAGACCTGCACGACCAGATGGACGAGGACGGGCTGCGCAAGGTGATCAAGCAGTATCCGCGCACGCGGCAGGCGGCACTGGCGGCCTTTGAGCTGATCGACAACAAGCTGTGCGGCGACTGGCAGGGCGCGGAAAAGTGCCCGCAACGCGAGTCTGGCGACTACGAGAAATACGCCGCCGACTACCCCGACGGCCCACGCACGGCGCAGGCGCTCTACCTGGCTGTTTATCGGCAGGCAGTCCTCAAAGACATGTTTGGCGCGGACGGCAACGACAAGAAGTCGGAAGAGGCGCACAACCATGCGCGCGAGCTGGCGGCGCGGCTCAAAGACAAGTTTCCGCAGACCGATTACGCCTACCGCGCCAGCGCGCTGGTGTTCAAGCTGGACCAGAACGTGCCGGTGTATGGGATTGATCTGGAGTAAGCACGGCGCATTATCGCCAAGCCGTTACAGAATATTGCGAGCAAAATGAGATAAAGTCGAAGCAAACTGGTTTGATTCCCCAGCCGATTCCCCGGCACAAAGGAAAACTCCATGCTGCTTCGTTCGCTTGCCGCCGCCATTCTTCTCTCCATCGCTCCCGCGATTCTGGCGCAGCAATTCGCCTCCGTCCCTGGCCAGGGGCGGTCAATGGTCGTCACGAACTTCGGCATCGTGGCTGCACCGCAGTTTCTGGCCTCGCAGGCGGGTGCGCACATTCTGGAAGAGGGTGGAAACGCGATTGACGCAGCGATTGCAGCCAATGCCGTGATGGGCGTGGTGCAGCCGTATGTGAACGGAATGGGCGGCGATCTGTTTGCGATCTACTATGAGGCCAAGACCGGCAAGTTGTATGGGCTGAATTCGAGCGGATGGACGCCAAAGGGACTCACCATCGATTACCTGAAGGGGCACAACGTCGACCGGATCAATCCGATTGGCGTGGAAACGGTCGATATTCCGGGCGCGGTCGCCGGCTGGGATGCGCTGCGGGTGCGCTTCGGCACGCTACCCTTCAGCAAGACGCTGGCGCCGGCGATTTACTACGCGCAGAATGGCTTCCCGCTGGCGGAGCGGAATGCACGTTACTGGGTTGCAAAGGGTCTGCTCAACCAGCCGGGATATCGCGAAACCTACCTGCCCAGCGGCGTGGCGCCGAAGGTGGGCGATGAGTTCAGGAATCCAGCGCTGGCGCACTCGCTGCGCGAAGTTGCCGCGCATGGGCGAGATGCGTTTTATGACGGCGCGCTGACCGCGACGATGGTGAAGTTTCTGGACGCGCAAGGCGGAACGCATACGCTTGAGGACTTCAAGGACTTTCAGCCGGAGTGGGTGGAGCCTGTGTCGACAACATACCGCGGCTGGACGGTCTACGAGCTGCCGCCGAATGGGCAGGGTGTGGCTGCGCTCTCCATGCTGAACATCATGGAGCAGTTTCCCATGGGCCAGTACGGACACAACTCCGCCGATGCGCTGCATGTGATGATCGAGGCCAAGAAGCTGGCCTATGCGGACATGCACAAGTATGTGGGCGACCCGCGGTTCACGGCTGTGCCGGTGAAGGAGATGCTCTCGAGAGAGCTGGCGGCCCAGCGGGCCAGGCTGATCCGGATGGACACAGCCGCGTGCCAGGTGGTTCCGGCCGACATTGAGAAGATGCTCGATGCGCACGGAAACTCGACCATCTATCTATCGACGATCGACAAGGACGGCAACATTGTTTCGCTGATCCAGAGCAACTTTGCGGGTTACGGGACGGGGATGGTTGCACCGGGCCTGGGCTTCTCCTTTCACAACCGGGGCGCGGGATTCGAGCTGACGCCGGGGCTGCCCAACTCGCTGGCCGGGCACAAGCGGCCGCTGCACACCATCATTCCGGCGTTCATGGAAAAGGGCGACATTCATATCGGGTTCGGCATCATGGGCGGGTGGAACCAGGCGCAGGCGCACGCGCAGTTTGTCGCCAACGTGGTGGACTATGGGATGAATGTGCAGGCGGCTCTGGAGCAGGCGCGCTTTACCAAGGGCACGTTCCAGGGATGCGATGTGCAGATGGAGGAGACCGTTCCTGAGACGGTTCGCGCGGAGCTCACCAGGCGGGGGCACAAGATTGAGGTGCTGGAACCGTTCTCGTTCACGGTTGGGCAGGGCGAAGCAGTGGAGCGGGACAGTGCGCGCAAGGTGAACTTTGCCGGAGCCGATCCGCGCTCAGACGGGGCAGCGATTCCGCAGGGTCCCGGCGTGGAATGAATTTCCCGATTTGCGGCACCCGGGCGCGACGGAAACGACGCTGGCATTTCAAGCCAGCCCAGACGCCGGAGCCCTGAGTTATTCTCTATCTAGAGACCTTATTACCCGCTGCAACCCTGCATCACTCGTCGCACCCATGGAGGCGTCTTGAACCCTTATCTTCAGTCCGTCGTGCTTGGCATTGTGGAAGGGCTGACCGAGTTTTTGCCGGTCAGCTCGACCGCCCATCTCCGCATTGCCGAAGGGCTGATGAAGATTGACCTGAACGACGCCTACTGGAAGATGTATACGATTGTGATCCAGCTGGGCGCGATTCTGGCGCTGACGCTGCTTTTCCTGGGCCGCATTGTCGAGTTCATCCGCACATTTCCGCGCGGCGAGAACGGCGACCGAACGCTGCTGAACCACCCAATCTCGCTGACCGCGATTGCGTTTATCTGCACATCGGCGGTAGCGCTGCCGCTGCACAAATGGAGCGACAAGCACCTGGGCAGCATTTGGGTGATGGCCGTGGCGCTGCTGGTGGGCGGCATCATTATGTGGGTGATTGATGCGTGGGCCGACCGGCGCGACCCCGATGTGACGGATATTGAGCAGATGACGGTCTTTCAGGCGGTCTGGATCGGGCTCTGCCAGTCGCTTTCGGCCATCTTTCCGGGCACTTCGCGGTCGATGTCGACGATTGCCGCCGGGCAGTTGGTCTCGCTGGACCGGCCAACGGCGCTGGCGTTCAGCTTTTTGCTCTCGATTCCGACCATGTTTGCGGCTACGGTGTGGGACCTGCTCAAGGAGATTCATCCATCCAAGACCGCGCTGGCCGAGGGCGTGGCGCCGCATGTGGTGATGAACTCGGAGCGCTGGATTGTGCTGCTGATCGGCATGGTGGTGTCATTCATTGTGGCGCTGGGCGTGGTGGAGTGGTTCCTGGGCTGGGTGCGCAAGCATGGGTTTGCGCTGTTTGCGCTGTACCGGATCGCGCTGGGGATTGCGCTGCTGATCTGGGGTGCGCGGTTTATCGCCAGCTAGGAATTTGAGGACGCCCGGGGCCTTCTGAAGGCCGAATGTTCCGCCTCATTTTTCAGGGGGTTTAAACCCCCGCTCCCTCCGCAGCGCCTGGCTGTTGCAGCGTCAGGACTCTTTCCGCTCCGGCACCCACTGGTCGTCGCGAGCACGGTCGAGGGCGTCTTCGCGTTCCCGCCACGACTCCTGCTCGCGCCGTTTTTCCTGCTCCTCGCGTTCCTCGCGCCCGTCGCTCATGGCTAGGCTCCTCAGCTCATATTTTAAGCCTTTCCCCTATTCCCTGCTCCCTATCCCCTGCTCTCCATCCCCTAGTCCCTAGTCTGGTTCCCCCCACCCCCATTTTGGCCGGAAACGGCCGGCAGTCCCGGGATAATAAAGGTTGCTCTGGGACTGTTTGTCCGCTTATTTTGCACGCTCGCGGCAGACTCCGGAGCGCCGAATTGCGAGAGCGCCCAAGCCATGAAGCCTGTTTCCATTGTCCTTTCTCCCACGCGCAGCCGACCTCTGAATGTGTTTCTCGGGGTGTTGCTGACGCTCGTTGCGCTGCTCCTGCTGCTCTCGCTGGCCACCTGGCATGCGTCTGATCCATCGCTGAACACGGCGTCGGGCGAGGCTGGCCCGCATGCGGTGCACAACTGGGTGGGATTGTTTGGCGCGTGGCTCGGGGACCTGCTGCTGCAGGCGCTCGGGCTGACGGCGTTTTTGCTGCCGCTGTGGCTGGGCGGGCTGGGCTGGACGTGGATGCACTCGCGGCCGGGCGGCTCGGCGTGGCTGCGCTGGACGGGTACGGTGCTCGCTCTGTTGTTTCTGCCGGCGGTGTTCGGACTGGTGCCGTGGCACTGGCAGTGGATGCACCTGCTGCCGGTGGAAGGCGTGGTGGGCAAGCTCATTGCAGCGCTGCTGGTGGGCTACATCAACATTCAGGGCGCGTGGCTGGTGGCAGGCGCGCTCGCCGGGGCAGGACTCTACTTTGCTTCCGCGGTGAGCTTCTGGGCACTGAAAGAGTCAATTGGAGAGCGCTGGATTCATGTCATGGCGTGGAGCGACCGCTATCGGAACTGGCGCGAGGAGCGCGCCGAGCGCAAGGCGGAAGCCATGGCCCAGCGCGGCGACCGGAAAAATGACGAGCGCGACGCCGAAGCAGCGGTTGGCCGCCCAAGCCGCCTGGCCAACCTGTTCCGGCGCAACCGCCTGAGCGAGCAGTACCTGGACTCCAACTCGATTGAGGACGTGCCTGCCTATCAGCGCGCGCCGATGCCTGTAGCTGATGATCCTCACGCGCCGGAGCCGCGCCGGGCGAGCATCTGGGAACGCGAGGAAGCGGAAACTGCCGCGCCGCAGGCCGGTGTGCCGATCCAGCGGCCACGCTCGGCGGGGCTGACTGCTGTTCCCACTCCGATTCAGCCGGCGGTGCGGCCAGATCCGGCAGCAGAGACAGCGCTTGATTTTGAGGCCTGGGACGCGCCGCCACCAGCGCCGCCTGCGAGACTCGAACCGCAGCCGATGGCAACGGCGCAGCGCAGCCGCGGGCCGGAGCCGATTGCCATTCACGGCCGCGCCGACGCTGAAGTGCGCACCACGACAGTTGCTCCCAAAAACGTGAGCGGCTTCAAGCTGCCGCCCAGCACGCTGCTCAATCCAGGCGAGGCGCCGCAGGCTGTCAAGGAAGACATGCTGCGCGAAGAGGCCCGCACGCTGGTGGAGAAGTGCGGCGAGTTTGACGTGCGCGGCCAGGTGGTGCAGATCAACACCGGCCCCATGGTCACCACCTACGAGTTCAAGCCCGAGGCCGGCGTGAAGTACTCGCGCGTGACCGGCCTGGCCGACGACCTGTGCCTGGCCATGCGCGCCGAGAGCATTTTGATTGAGCGCATGGCGGGCAAATCGACGGTCGGCATCCAGGTGCCCAATCACGACCGCGAGACGATCCACCTGCGCGACGTGCTCGAGTCGGAGATCTTCGCGCGCTCCAAAGGCAAGCTCACGATTGCGATGGGCAAGGACATCAACGGGCGCATTGTGCCCGCGGACCTGGCCACGATGCCGCATCTGCTGATTGCCGGTTCGACGGGATCCGGCAAGTCGGTGGCCATCAACGCGATGATCATGAGCCTGCTGTTCCGCACCACGCCGGCGCAGGTGCGGCTCATTCTCGTCGATCCCAAGCGCGTGGAACTGGGCATGTACGAAGGCATCCCTCACCTGCTGACACCGATCATCACCGAGCCCAAGCTGGCGGCGAACGCGCTGCGCAACGCGGTGCGCGAGATGGAGCGCCGGCTCAAGCTGCTGGCCAGCCGCAGCGTGCGCAACATCGACCAGTACAACAAACTGTTTGAAGGCTCGATGCCCAACCTGTTTGAAGAAGAGGGCGACAACGAGCCGCTGCCGTTCATCGTGATCATCATCGACGAGCTGGCCGACCTGATGATGCTGGACCGCGCCAACGTGGAAGAGTCGATCACGCGGCTGGCGCAGATGGCCCGCGCGGTGGGCATTCACCTGGTGCTGGCCACGCAGCGGCCTTCGGTCGACGTCATCACCGGGCTGATCAAGGCCAACGTGCCGACGCGCATCAGCTTCCGGCTGGCCACCAAGGTGGACTCGCGCACGATCCTGGACACCAACGGCGCGGAGGCTCTGCTGGGTCGCGGCGACATGCTGTTTCTGCCTCCCGGAACGAGCCGGCTGATGCGGCTTCATGCGCCGTACGTCAGCGAGAAGGAGACGGCCGCAGTGGTTGATTTCTGGAAGGCGCAGGCGCAGGCCGAGTACGTGGAGGGCTTCCTGGAGTCGCCGAAGGATGAGCGCGTCTCGGTCGACGGGTCGAATGCCGACCCGGACGAGAACGACCCGCTGTTCAACGATGCGGTGCAGCTGGTGTTCGAGTTCGGCAAGGCGTCCACGTCTCTGTTGCAGCGCAGGCTGAGGATCGGCTATGGCCGCGCCGCCCACCTGATCGACCTGATGGAGCGCGACGGCCTGGTGGGGCCGGCCGACGGCAGCCGTCCCCGTGAGCTGCTGAAGGCGCCGGGCTGGCTGCATGAAGTCCCGGCGGCAATCGAGTGACCTCTCCCACCCATCACTGATTGGATTCGTGGCTCGCAATTTTCGCCTGCGTTGCGGGGGCGAGTGGCACACTGGAGTCATGCTCGAAGTCATCTCCCAGCAGAATCTGCCCACCATGCTCCTGATCGATGACGACATGGTGAGCCGCGAGGTCATGGCCACCATGATGACGATGAGCGGCTACTCGGTGCATACGGCCGAGGATGGCGCGGCGGCGCTGGAACTGCTCGACGCGCGCCAGTGCCGGCCGAGCATTATCTTGATGGATGCGCAGATGCCGGGAGTGAGCGGTCTCGAGCTCATGGAGAAGCTGCGCGCGCGGTGCAACGCCGCGAAGATTCAGGCGCGGCTCTATGTGATCAGCGGGAGCGGTACGGCAGACGAGATTGTTGCTGCTGCCGATGGCTTCCTGATGAAACCGTTCGCGCCCGATGCGCTCACGCGACTGATTGCCGAGCAGCAGGCGCAGGCCCATCCACAATCCGCGAGTGGACTGGACCCGGCGGAAGCGGTGGTGAACCGCGAGACGCTGGCGCAGCTGCGCGAGATGATGCCGGCCGCGGCGCTGCGGCAGATATTTGAAGCGATTCTGTCGGATCTCGATCGGCGTGTGACTGCACTCAAGAAGGCTGTTGCGAAGCGCGATTGGGAGGAGGCGCGGCGCATCGGCCATGCGATCAAGGGCGGCAGCGCGATGGCCGGCGCGGCGCAGCTGGCGCGGCTGGGAGCAGTGATCGAGGCCGGCGGCCTGGAGGTGACCGTTAACCAACCAGATAACAGCGCTCAAATCCTGGCGGATTTACGCAGCGCGGCGGAAAACGTGCAGCGTATGCTGGATGTTGAATTCAAGGCGTAATTGAACGCATCGCGCTGGAGGATAGCCAATCCCGTGGACAAGCCCATCCGCATCGTACTGGCCGACGACCATCCTGTAGTTCGCATCGGCGTCCGCAACATGCTGTCGGAGAATGAAGGCTTTGACGTTGTTGGCGATGCCACTGACGGCGACGAGGCCATTACGCAGACTCTTGAACTGGAGCCCGATATTCTGCTGCTCGACCTGCAGATGCCGCGCCTGCCGGGCCTGGAGGCGATGCGCGCCATCATGAACGGCACGCCGACAGTGAAGATTCTGCTGCTTACCTCGACCATCACCACGCAGCAGATCATTGAAGCGCTGCACATTGGGGCGCGCGGCATTGTGCTCAAAGATGCGCTGGCGAGCCATTTGCAGACCGCGATCCGCACCGTGTACAACGGCGACTACTGGATTGGCGGCAAGCGCGTGGTGAACCTGGTGAGCGCGCTGCACGACCTGATGCAGCAGGCGGTGGTGCCGCAGCGCAAGACCTACGGGCTGACACCGCGCGAGCTTGAAGTGGTGGGCTGCATTGTGGAAGGCTGCTCGAACCGCGACATCGCCAAGCAGTTTACGCTGAGCGAAGAAACCGTCAAGCGGCATCTGTCGAACATCTTCGACAAGACCGGCGTATCAACGCGCCTGGAGCTGGCGCTGTTTGCAATTGCGCACCACCTGGTTGAGCCGCAGTAGGGAACGAACGGTCACAAATCAAATCACAAGAAACTGATTGGCCAGCCGGTCGAGCAGGTTGCCGGTGCTGTCACAGACGCCTGTGTGCACGGGCGACGGCTGAATGATGGTGCTGCGCGGGGAGCTGAGCCAGTGGAAGCGCTCGCGCTGGGCGAGCTGGGCGATGGGGCCTGCCGACTTGTCGCCGGCACAGATGAGCGGAAATGCGTCGAGATGGGCGCGGACTACTTCCACGTCAACTTCAGGCCAGAGGGCGCGAAGGCGCTGCTCATCGAGATGAATGCGGGCGGCCAGGTAGCGCTTCTCCGGGCAGTAGACGACGACGCCGGCGTTGATGAACTCCTGGCGCTCCACGCGGGGCACGACGCGAATGACGGTGTAATCAAACGAGGCGGGTGCGGGCACGCGTCGCCTCCTGTTCAAAGATTGCGGCAGCGTTGAGGCGCTTGACGAAGAAGTCCTCATAGCCGGCGCGCTTTTGTGCGGCGCTGGGGCCGTTTGGCTCGGATTCAAGCCAGACATCGGGAACCTGGGCGAGAATCTCCGTGAATACTTCGCGCGTCAGCCTGGTCTGCGCGAGGGCTCCGGCGGCTTCAATCTGCGCGGCCCAGGGCAAGAGCACATGCTGCGCGCTCTCGGTGAAGGGCGAATCGAACTTCTGCGCCATGGTCTCCCAGTTGTGATGGAAATAGAGCGCGGCGCCGTGGTCGATTAGGTAGAGCTTGCGATGCCACATGAGCATGTTGGCGTTGCGCGGGGTGCGGTCAACATTCTGCGTGAAGGCGTCGAACCAGACGGTGAGCGATGCCTCTTCGGCGCTGACCGCGTCGCGCGCGGCGGGGTCGAACATGGTTGATCCAGGGAGATAGTCGAGCGCCAGATT
>Ga0302267_10000960_pt1 | contig 37740 bp, 34 predicted proteins | sample III_Bog_E1_3_FD_194555 | JGI IMG/M metagenome (GOLD analysis project Ga0302267, IMG submission 194555) | Peat permafrost microbial communities from Stordalen Mire near Abisko, Sweden - III_Bog_E1_3 | ecosystem: Environmental > Terrestrial > Soil > Wetlands > Peat | place: Sweden: Abisko...
CACGTCTTCGATGACGGGCATTTCCAGTTCCAGCAGCTTCGCCATTACCTGCACCAGTTTGTGCACCGCGCTGTCACCGAGTTCGGGATACGCCGAGTGCGCCATCTTGCCCGTCGCGCGAAACACCGCGCGCAGAGCGCCCTTCGACGCCAGCGCCAGGCGATTGTCCGTGGGCTCGCCGTTGATGAGGAAGCGGCTGCCCTTTGGCGCAAGATTCGCGGCCTTGGCGCCCGCTGAATCGCGCTCTTCGCCAGAGACGAACAGGAGCCCGATGCGAAGGCCTGCCGCGCGCAGCGCTTCGGCAGCGGCAACCTGCGCCGCGATGATGCCTTTGGCGTCGGAAACTCCGCGGCCATACATGAACTCCGCATCTTCGCTGAAGGGGATGTACGGCGGCACCGTGTCCATGTGCGTTGAGAAAACCAGTTCAGGCGTCTGCCCTTGAGGTCCGGCATACACGTTCCAGCGCGGGCCCGCAGCACCGTCCGGCGGCTGCGGCACAGGCGTCTTCTCCACCTGCCAGCCGCGCTCGGCAAGAAACCCGGCAAGAAAATCCCCGACCGCCCCTTCGTGGTAGGTCGTTGATTCAATTTCGCATAATTGGCGCGTCAACGCGATGGGGTCAAGAGGAGCGTGGCCGGATGCATCTTTCGTCATCATGTTGTCAGAATATCGCAGTAACCGATTCTGTTACTTCTGGTGCGACCTGCCTGCTCCGGCCTCACTGATCAATCGCTCCGGTCAGCGTAAAATGAGGGGTTGAATGGACTCCACGACCGCATCCGCCCAAACTGAAGCGCACCGAGGCGACCAGGTTCTCCTGGCCTCGCAGAAAGCGATCTCTCAACACGAGAGCGGCGGCATGCACGCGGCGCAACTGCCGAGTCCTTTGAGTTCCGTTTCCTCGAGCGCCCTTCCCTGCCCTCAGGACTCTCGCGCCGGCGACTTGCGCAGCTTTTCGATCACGGGCGAGGCCGGTCAACTGGAAGCCATTGTGAATCAGGGCACGCGCGATGCAGAATTTGCCGCGCTGGTCTGTCATCCGCATCCGCTGGGCGGCGGCAATCTGCACAACAAGGTTGTTTACCACGCCATGAAGGTCCTCAACGACGCCGCTTGGGGCCTGGGATGGCCGGTGCTGCGCTTCAACTTTCGCGGCACGGGCTTGAGCGAAGGCGCATACGACGGCGAAGCCGAGACCTGCGACGTGTTGGCCGGCATGGATTGGCTGGAGCGCGAGTTTCGCCTTCCTCTCATCGTCGCGGGATTCAGCTTTGGCGCGGCCATGGCGCTGCGAGCTTGTTGTCTGCCCGGCACAACGCATCGCGATGTGCGCGCGCTCATCGCACTCGGCCTGCCCACCACGGCGCAAGGTCCCGCTTATCAATATTCATTCCTGCAAAACCTGACCACCCCAAAACTTTTCCTCAGCGGCGATCGCGATCAGTTCGCGCCCGCTGACCAATTGACGCAAGTGGCCGATTCTGCGGCCGAACCCAAGCGCCTCATCCTTATTCCCGGCGCAGACCATTTCTTTACCGATCAACTGGAACCTATGCAACGGGCCCTTGCCGGCTGGTTGAAGGAGCAATTGCCATGACACCGGTCAGCGACACCGCTCTCGAATCACTGCACGCCACGGCTACCGGGATTTTTACCGGCGCGCTCAAGGCGTGCAACATCGCGTCTGCCTTCGACCGCCGTTTGCGCTTCGAGGGCAACATTCTGCGTCGCCTTTTGCCCGACGGCAGCGGCCCAACAACCATCGGTGTCTCCGCGTACAAGCGTGTATTTGTGATTGCGCTGGGCAAAGCCGCCGGCCCCATGCTCGAGATCCTGCTGGAACGCATGAAGCGGCGCAAAGGACTGCGCGGTATCTGCGCCTCCAATCAATTACCCAGCAAGCGCAACTGGCGCTTCCGTTACTTTGAAAGCGGCCATCCCCTGCCCAACGAGGACTCTTTTGCCGCCGCACGCGCCGCGCTCGCGCTGCTGCGCAAGGCGCGCAAGGACACGATCGTTTTCTTCCTCATCTCCGGCGGCGGCTCGGCGCTGTTCGAGCTACCCCTCGATCCACACGTCACGCTTGAGGACACTATCGAGTTCAACCAGTTGCTGCTGGCCTCAGGCGCGCCGATCAATGAGGTCAATACGCTGCGCAAGCATTTCTCCGCGGTCAAGGGCGGCCGCCTGGCGATGGCCGCTCCGGAGGCGACCAAGGTGAGCCTGCTGCTCCCCGACGTGCCGCTGCGCACGCTCGACGCGCTCTCATCGGGACCGACCACGCCCGATCACTCCACGGTGGCCGATGTGCGCGAGCTCCTCGCCAAATACCATCTTGTGGAAAAGCTTCCGCCCTCGATTCGCTCGTTCTTTGCGCGCGCAGACTTCCCCGAGTCGCCCGGCAACAAGACCTGGCAGCGGGTTTCGTTCCTCCCGCACAAAATGCCGTGGGCGGATGCCGCGCCGCTGCGGCCCATGACTTCCGCAAACAACATGAGCGACGAAGACGAGGCCTTTCGTGATTCGGTCTTTGAGATACTGCTCTCCAGCCACGATCTGGTGGAGAGCACGCGCACCCTGGCGCGGAATGCCGGCTATCACGTGGTCGTCGACAACGGATGCGACGATTGGGATTACGCCGACGCGGCCCGCTACCTGTTCGAGCGCTTCCACGCCTATCGCGCCCAGCATCCGCGCTTCTGCCTGATCTCTGTGGGCGAAGTCACCGTGACACTCAATCGCACACCGGGTGCGGGCGGCCGCAATCAGCAGTTTGCTTTGGCGTGCGCCCTCGAGCTGGCCAAGTATCCTGGGGAGCGCCTCACTGTGCTCAGCGCCGGCTCCGATGGCATCGACGGCAACACACGGTCAGCGGGAGCCATTGCCGATCCCACCACCGTGGCTCGCGCCCGTGCCTTCGGTTTCGATCCCGAGCAGTCGCTGGCCGAGTTCAATGCCTGCCCGCTCTTCACCGCCATTGGCGACTCCTTGGTAACGGGACCTACCGGCCACAACCTGCGCGACCTGCGCCTGCTGATCTCCGAAAGCGCCTAACGTACTGAAGTGGGCGCCCCACCCTCGCGACGGATTTGTTGTTGTTGCCAGAATGGGAGCGTTTGGCTTGCTCCCTCGCTCCCTTGCTCACTTGCTCCCTGCTCTCCGGTGGAAAACGTCAGGAACTTTTCTCTCTCGCGCACGAACTCCCTGCATTAGGATGAGTTGGTGCCTCGAAAATCAGCCCGCAAGACCGCCGGGAAACTTCCCGATATTCGCGCCGTGGCCGCTGTGGCCAAAGTTTCCATCGCCACGGTATCCAGAACCATCAACGGTTCTTCGCTGGTGAGCGAACGCCTGAGCAAACGTGTCTGGCAAGCCATCAAGCAGCTCAATTACCTGCCCAACACTCACGCGCGCACTCTCGTCTCCGGACGCAGCCGCCTGCTCGGCATCATTGTCGAGAACATCACCAACCCCTTCTTCCCTGAACTGATCCAGCGCTTCGAAGAGATCGCGGTGGCACGCGGCTACGAAATTTTAGTGAGTTCCACCAACAGCGATCCTGCGGTACTAGCCACATGCGCGCGCCGCATGCTGGAACGCAAAGTCGACGGAGTCGCCGTGATGACCTTCGGCGAAGAGGAACCTGTGCTCGACCAGCTCGTGCACCGCGGCGTTCCCATCGTTCTTGCCGAGTTCAAGCTCGACGACCCCAAGGCCAGCACCATTCTTCTCGACTACTCGACCGGCATTCATGCCGCCATTCGCCATCTCGCCGATCTTGGGCATCGCGCCATCGGTTTTCTCGCCGGCCCATACAGTCTGCACTCGGCCATCACGCGCGAAAACGACTTCCGCGCCGCCATCGAGGCCGCCGGGCTGCCGATTCAGAAGAAATGGATTATCGAATGCGATCACACGCTCAAGGGCGGCGTGGCGGGCTTTGAGCAGCTACGCAAGCTCGCAACGCGCCCCACCGCCATCGTCTGCTCCAACGATATGACCGCGATCGGCGTCCTGCGCGCGGCCTACATGGCCGGGCTGCGCGTGCCGCAGGATCTCTCCGTGGTTGGGCTCGACGATGTGGATTTCGCCGAATACACGCTGCCACCTCTCACTACCATCCGACTGTCGCGCACCGATCTGGCTCATGCCGCCTTTGAGGCGCTGCGTCTGCAAGCTGAAGATCCTGACAATCCAAAAATACAGCGCGAATTCCTGGTTTCAACCAGTCTCGTGGTCCGCGGCTCGACAGCTCCGCCGGCCGCAGTTCATTTAAAAAGCTAACCACAGCATCGATTCCGCGTCGAATTCATGAAGCCTTGCGTGCATCTCGTAGAGAATTCCCAAAACATCCCGCTGGTAAAGGAACCGCGACAGCATGGATCGCGTACTTGAATCCTATGAAGACTTGGGTGAGCGGAATCTTACTGTGCCTGGCAGCGGTGAACCTGCCGGCGGCCGCGCCTAAGACTTCTCACCAGACGCTGGCGAAATCGCCGGCCGTGACGGCGCAGAAGAAGGACGCCGCCGATCCTCTCATCGACCGGCCGCTGCATCTGGCCGACTTCGTTAACATGGAGCCGCGCGCCGATCTTCGCGACAAACTGGCGCACGTTTCCGATTTCATCCAAAACTCGCCTTTCGACGGGCAGCCCGCTACGGAAAAGACCGAGGTGTGGATGGCGCACACCAAATCGACGCTCTATTTCGTATTCATCTGCTATGACCGCCATCCTGAGCAGATTCGCGGCCATTTGGCACGCCGAGAAAACATTCTCACTGACGACGGCGTGGCCGTGCTTCTCGATCCCTTTCGCGACCGGCGTCTGGGCACTGCCTTCCGCGTCAATCCCGCGGGCGTGCAGGCCGATGCCGCCTGGAGCGAGGCCAACGGCACCGATTACAGCTATGACACCGTGTGGGACTCGGAAGGTCGCGTGACCAAAGACGGTTGGATAGCGCTCATTGCCATTCCCTTCCGCAGCCTCCGTTTTCGCAGCAATGAATCGGATTGGGGCATCGTGTTCGACCGCTATTTTCCGCGCAACTCCGAGCAGGACTTCTGGCCGCGCGTGGCCGCCGACGTCTCTGGCGTGCTGAGCCAGGAAGGCACTCTGCACGGGATCGAAGGCGTCAGCGGCTCGCACAACATCCAGTTAAATCCATACACGCTGGCACAAAATGAGCGCTCCCTTATCGACATCGATCCCACCAACCCCTTCTTCAGCTCGCGTCACTTCGAGGGCACGGATGGCGGCGAGGTCAAGATGATCCTGAAAGACAGCATCGTTCTGGATGCGACCATCAACCCCGACTTCAGCGATATCGAATCCTCGCAACCGCAATTCACAGTAAATCAGCGCTTCCCGGTTTATTTTCCCGAGCTACGGCCATTCTTCCTTGAAAACGCCAACTACTTCCTCACGCCCATCAATCTCATCTACACGCGCAACATCGTGCATCCCGAATACGGCGTCCGCGTTACCGGAAAACTTGATCACACGAATGTTGGACTTTTTGTTACCGACGATCGCCAGCCCGGGCAGGCCGTCGCGCCCGGCGATCCGCTGTACGGAAAGCATGCCACCGTCGCGGTGGGACGTGTCTCGGAAGATGTGGGCAAAGGGTCGAGCATCGGCGCGATGTACACCGACGAGGAATTCGGCCAGGGCTGGAACCGCATCGGCGGCCTCGACTTTACGGCGCGCATGAACCAGCACTGGACCGCCTGGGGACAGATGGTGGAAAGCTCCACGATGGGCGACGAGGACAGCGGCACACCGAGGCCTTACTCTGCTGGCCCCGCGAGTGCGTTCCAACTACAGCGCTCCAGCCATGCTTTCAATCTGAATGAAACTTTTCAGGACATGAGCACTGGCTTCCAGACGCAGTTGGGATTCATCCAGGCCTCTAACTTCCGCAACAACCAGACGCACGCGACCTATCAATGGTATCCAAAGAAGCGGTTTTATCAGAGCTTCGGCCTCGAAACCAACCAGAACTTCGCCTTCGATCACCAGGGCGACCGCGTCTTTCACTATTCCACCCTCGATCCCTTCTGGCTGTTGCCACGCAACATCGTCATCGCTCCAATCTTCGGCCAGAACTCCGACACCGTGAGCCCGCTCAACTACGCCGGCCTCACCAATTTCAAGAACCTCACCGAGAACTTTGGCGGATTTGTTTTCCGCGGCGCGCCCTGGTCGCAGTTCAACTTCAACCTTCAGGCCATCCGCGGCGGGAATGTGAACTACAACCCCGCCGCCGGGCAGATCCCTTCGCTGCTCAACGAGGAGACCGTGCAGTTGCTTTTCACCGTGCAGCCAGTCCACCCGCTGACAGCCGATAACACCTATCTACTCGATCGCGATCACGCGGTTTCGAACGGCGCGTTCGTCTACGAGGCGCAGACCATGCGCAGCGTGGTGAACTACCAATTTACGCGCGCGATTTCCGCGCGGCTGGTTGCGGAGTACGACTCGACGCTGGCCAATCCTGCGCAGACCTCGCTGCTGCGCAGCAAAGAATTCGCCACCCAGGCGCTTCTCACCTGGCTGCCGCACCCCGGCACCGCGGTCTACATCGGCTACAGCAACGACTTGCAGAATCTCGACCGCAGCCTTTGCAACCGCCTGCCCGGCGGCGTTTGCGATGCGAACAACACCACGCCGCCTCGCGCCGGACCGATGCTCAATGACGGCCGGCAGATCTTCATCAAGGCTTCGTATCTCTTCCGCTTCTGACACCGGGACGTTTCACGCGATAAGCTGTCTATAGAAGAGCAAGGAGCGCAACTCCCTGCCGGAGGCGCAATTTTGACAACTGCTTGCATCAACCGCATCGCCACAGCGGTGCCACCGCACGACATGCATAGCGGATTCATTGCCTTCGCCGATACTTTGCTGCCCGACGGCACGCCGCGCAATCTTTTTCGGCGCATGGTGCGCCAGTCGGCAATCAGCCACCGCTACTCATTCCTCGACCTTGTCGTCTCCGCAGATGGCAGCGTGTACGACGCCGACTCATTTTTCGTTCGTGGCAACCTCCCCACAACTGCCCGCCGCATGCAGGCCTTCGAGCAGTTCGCTCCGCGGCTGGCCAAAAGCACCCTCGACAAGCTCGCGCTTACAGAAGAAGAACGCCGCGCCATCACCCACGTCATCGTCACTTCCTGCACCGGTCTTTACGCACCGGGGCTCGACTACGACATCATCGAGCACCTCGGCCTCAATCCATCCGTCGAACGCACCTTCATCGGCTTCATGGGCTGCTATGCCGCCATCAACGCGCTCAAAGCCGCGCGCCACATCGTACGCTCCGAGCCCGAAGCCAAAGTGCTCATCGTGAGCCTGGAGCTGTGCTCTCTTCATATGCAGGAAACGCAGAATCTCGAACAGCTGCTGGCGTTCCTCGTGTTTGCGGATGGTTGCGCCGCTTATCTGGTCAGTGCGGAGCCGGCCGGACTTGCCATCGATAGCTTTCTGGCCGTTTGCCTGCCCGACACCAGCGCTTTCATTACGTGGCGCATCGGCGAAAAGGGTTTCGACATGCACCTTTCCGGCAAGGTTCCAGGCGAGCTGCGCCGAGGCCTCGCCGCTGCGGGCCAGCAAATTACACGGGGCGCCGATGTGCAATCCATCGATCTTTGGGCTGTTCATCCCGGCGGCCGCACCATTCTTGACGCAGTGGAGCAGGGGCTGGAGCTGGCGCCGGAAGCTCTCGCGGACTCGCGCTACATTCTGCTGAACTACGGCAACATGTCCTCGCCATCGGTGGTCTTCGTTCTGGAGCGGCTGATGCAGCGCGCTCGCCCAGGCCAACTGGGCTGCGCTATGTCGTTCGGGCCCGGCGTGACGGCAGAGACCATGATGTTTCACGCGATCTAGCGCGGTGCGTAATGCAGAATGCGGATTATTTCTTGCGGCCTCGTCGGAATCGCATGGGCCTTTTACGCCCGCTCAAGCGGGCTGGGCCTGCGGAACTTAACCGCTTTCCCCAGGCTCGCGCCTGGGGCTACCGTCTGGCGCCCGCTACGCGGGCTTGGTGGGCCTTTGCCATAATCCTCGAAATCTGTAACGCACCACGCTAGGGTTCCAGACTTCCGCGGAACTGGGCACAGGCGCGCGCACGCAGCAGAATCTGAATGGTCACGATTTTTCTTACGGAAAAACCGTCAATCCGCTTCGACCGTCTCGAGTTCCAATACGTTGGCTTCGCGCCAGGCGGTGATCTGCGCGTGAGTCTGGTCGGCGGCAGTGCGCCGGTCAGGATAGATCTGCGGCTCGAAGAAGTGAAGCTGCGCCGAGAAGCCGGCCACGCCCAGCACCTTCCACAGGTGCGTGGTGAAACTCTCGTCGCCGTACCAGCAAAGCTCGCGTTCCTCTACGCCGCCTTCGATCTCGTAGCGTAGCGCCGCCGCGGTAATCGGCGCGCCCGCTGAAGTTGCGGGATCGATGAGCCGCGAGTGGAAGCGCAGCACCTGCGCACCATCCGTGCTTGTACCCTCGGGGAATAACAGCACCGGAACCGGAAGACGCAATCGCTCGGTCATCTGCTCGGCGACTGTCATGGCGCTGGCCAGGCTTGAGCGGTCGAGGAAGATGGTTCCTCCCGTTCGCGCCGCTTTGCCGAAGAACGGCCAGCCACCGATCTCCATCTTGGCCACAAAGAAGCACGGCATGGCCGCGCTGATGATGACGATGTCGAGATAGCTGAGATGGTTCGAAACCACCAGCCCACAGCCCGGCGGCTCTCCTTCCACCTGGGAGCCGATGCCCACGGCTTTCAGAATCATGCGCGCAGCTTGCTGAAGCCACACGGCACGCTGCCCGAGCGTGAGCGGCCCGTGAATGCGCTTGAGCCAGTAGAAAACGATGCACAGTGCAAGAGCGAATACCAACGCCACAGCGCGCCGGAACCGCCGCAGCATCATGAGGTGAGCGGAGCGAGGAAGCGGTTGCGCGCGGCAGCCGAAAGTAATTTGAGATCGAGGAGCGTCAGAAAATCGATGGTGCGGAACGCGCGGTCCCATGCCGGCGGCGCAGCAATGCGCGCGCCAATGGCGAGGTAGGTCTTGAGCAGTTTGGGAACTTTGCCCTGCGTAGCAGGAGTCGCGTGGGAACTTTGCGGCAACGATCGATTAGTCTGGCAGGGCGTAGGCTGTGCGTCCGCATCCTGCAGGTCGGCATCCTGTGGCTCAGGGGGGCACGCGTAAGCCGCGGTTGGCATGGTCTCAAACTCTCTGGGAACCCTGAAGTTTTCAAGGTGGCGATACATCTGCCAACCCTCCGCCGGGTCATTGGAGTTCAAAGAAGAGCAACCGAGCAAGTAACGAAGCCCCATGTCGGTAGCATACCGCGCGATGCCCCGCCATAACAACATCAGCACCTCGGGAGTGCGATGTTCGCGATCGATGGAGGCCCGGCCCAGTTCCAGAATCCCGGGCCGCAGCGGCTCATACGGCGCCAGACAGAACTCCTGCCCGGAGTAGTAGCCGAGATGACGCGCCGCCGTGCTGCCGGATTGCATGCGATACGTTCCGACCACGCGCCGGTTGGTTTTGTCTTCCACCAGCAGGTGCTCGCACACTGTATCGAAACGATCCACATCGAGTCCGGTATGGTAAGAGCTTTCCAATCCTTCTCCGAGCTCGATGTTGAAGACCTTGAAGCGCAGGCGGCACGCGGCTTCCCGATCCGCCGCGGTTTCGGCGAGCCGCAAACGATATCGACCCACGTCGGCATGAATGCGCGAGGCGGACTGCGCCCAGGGCCGGGCGACAGCGCCGGTGGGAAATCCAATGTCTGTAATCGAAGACGAACCGAGGGCCAGCTTCAGCGGAACCTTATGCCGAGTATGTGGAATCACAGCGCCAGTATGCAGCCGGGTTGTGAAAGAGCGGTCAAGCGAAAAAGAAAACCGCGCGAATATCTTGCTGCTTTAACGCGGCCGCAACAGTGCCGCAATCTCTGTCAGTTCGGGAGGGTTTTTTGATTCGGCTCACGCGCGGGGCGCGGAGCAAAAAAACGAACGGCCGGAAGCCGAACCACCCGCACTTGCAGTTCCGCTCCAGCCGTTCGAGGAGGCATCTCGTGATCCGCGTTTGTCAAAGGCCTATTGATATTTCTTCAGGCCTCGATCTCAGACTGGCACAAAGGTCCGAAATATTATGCAAGAGTGGGCAAAAGTATTTGCCCGCAGTCGACCGAGGCTTTGAGATCGGGCTGCGCCACCCTCGCGATGTCTCCGTCGCGAGGGTGGAGGCGGGACGACTCGGGATAAATCCCCCCCAAACGCGCCCGTCAGATCTGGGAGACCGGGGGCACGAGGGCAGAATTCATCCGGTCGGCCCGGGTTTAACGCCGCCCGAATCCAACTCCGCCGCGCGCAGCAATCATGGGTCCACGCGCTGCGTAACCGCCGCCGGCGAATCCGCGCCCGGCATAGCCGTATCCGTAGCTACGCACGGCCGGCGCATAGGTCCTCGGAGCGTACACCGGTCCACGTGCGTACCCTCTTTGCCCGTACCCATAGACTCCCGGCCGCACGCCCACCGCGTATCCGCCGTAGCCATAGCCATAAGCGACCACTGGGGGTGGCACGTACGTTGGTGCGTAGTACGGCATGGGAGCGTAGGTGACTGGTGGTGCGTAGGCGACCTGAGGAGCGTAGGACTCTGCCGGAGGAGCTACCGGCTGCTCGGCCGGCGCATACGATTGATCGGGCGTCGCATCTGGCTCCTGCGTTGGCGATGGAGGTTGAGGCGCGTAGGAATCCGGCGACCGCTGCATCAGACCGTAGGGATCGCGGTGCGGCTCGGGGGTTACCGGAACCTGAAGGTCTTCCATGACGCGCAGGGTCAGCGCCGTCTCTGCTTTAAGCGTGGGCCGCGGGCCGCGGCGTGGCAGGTTGATCAGGTCGATCGGCCACAATACGGGAATCATCCATAGGACGGTATCGCGAACCGGGTGCCCCTTGCCGAGGATGCGCCCCTGCGAGTCGATCTTGTAACCCTTCACGTCAACAACCTTTGCATCGAGGGGAATCACCTGGTCGCCGACATAGAGACGATCGAAGTCGAGTTGCATCCAGCCTTTGCCAAAAAAGTGACCGGGGTCATTGTATTCCGAGAAACTCCCGCCCAGGTAACTCCCGTAGGGAAGCATGAAATCGCCGCGATGGAAATTCACCTTGCACAGCACCGGATCACCTATCGCGGTGGTCTTCGAGGAGATCCTTCCGTCGCCGGTGGTACACGACACGAGTGCGCCGGCCGGGATGATGCGTTGGCCAGCGTCCGCGAAGAGCGGCGGCGCCAACAGGAGAGACAAGACAACGAGCGAACTGTATTTCATTTGCAACCCTCCATGACAGAAGCGAGCCCCTCGGCATCTCCAGAATTGATCGGGGTGCGATGCGCGACGATCAATCGGTCCAGCCTGAAAAACAGGCCTTCGCCTTTGCGCGCAAATCATGTCATTGACAGCAACACTCTTCCCCTCGCCGCCAAGGTTCAACCCGGCGACGACGAGTACGCTGCAATCGGGCACACACCAACTGTGCTGAAGAAACCGTGAAACGCCTCGCGGGATCAGATTCGCGCAGCTTGGATTTGCGCGAAATTTTCCCCGAGTTAGCAGCATGAACCCCCGCCCACTGGGAAAGTTTCGAGAAGTTTGTAAATTATTTTTTTGATAGGTAACCGGTTTCCGGGTTTCGGCGTCTTCTGAGCCTCTGAAGCTCGGCGCGCGTCAGGCTTTTCCCGGCTCGTAGTTCAGATTGGGACCGAGCCAGCGCTCTACTTCGGCCACGCTCATTCCCTTGCGCTGCGCGTAATCCTCTATCTGATCGCGGTCGATCTTGCCCAAACTGAAGTAGCGGCTCTTGGGATGCGCGAAGTAGAACCCGCTCACGCTCGACCCCGGCCACATCGCAAAGCTTTCGGTGATTTCAATGCCAGTCTTGGCCTGCACATCGAGCAAACGCCAGATGGTGCCCTTCTCAGTGTGATCGGGACACGCCGGATAGCCCGGCGCAGGCCGGATGCCGCGATACTTCTCGTGGATCAGGTCTTCGGGGCGCAGATTCTCATCGCGCCCGTAGCCCCACTCCTCGCGGACGCACTTGTGGAGGCATTCCGCAAAGGCTTCGGCCAATCGATCCGCGATCGCCTCGGCCATGATGGCGTTGTAGTCGTCGTGCGCGGCCTTGAATTGCTCCACGAGTGCTTTCAATCCGATGCCGCTGGTTACGGCGAAGGCGCCGATGGTGTCGGCAAGCCCGGCATCTTTGGGTGCAACGAAATCGGCGAGCGAGCGACAGGGTTCGTTACCCTCGCGATCCGATTGTTGGCGCAGAAAATGCAGCCGGTCGAGGACTTCGCCTCGTCCACCGTCCGTATACAACTCCAAATCGTCGCCTGTCGCGTTGGCCGCAAAAAATCCGTAGACCGCGCGCGCAGTCAGCAACTTCTCCGCGACGATGCGATCCAAGAGCACATTGGCTTCTGCGAAAATCTGCCGCGCCTGCTCGCCCTGGCGCTCGTCGTCAAGAATTCGCGGGTAAACGCCCTTTAACTCCCAGGTGTGAAAGAACGGGCTCCAGTCGATGAACTCGCGCAACGTTGCGAGGGGAAAATCTTCGAGGACGCGCACGCCAAGAAATTCCGGCGTGGCCAAATCTTCCGCGCGCCACTCTATCGGCGTACGCCTTGCGCGTGCCGTTTCGATCGGAACCCCGGCGCGCCGCGGCGCCGCGTGCGCCTTACGCAACGCTTCGTATTCCGTTTTGTGTTGCGCCACAAACTCCGCGCGGCCATCTTCGCTCAACAGGCTCGTGGTTACCGGTACGGCGCGGCTGGCATCGAGCACGTGCACCACCGGCTCGCTGTAATGCGGTGCAATCTTCACGGCCGTATGCGCGCGGCTGGTGGTGGCGCCGCCAATCAGCAGCGGCAGCTTCAGTCCCTGCCGCTCCATCTCCCGCGCCACGTGCACCATCTCGTCGAGCGACGGCGTAATCAATCCGCTCAGCCCGATAATGTCTGCCCGCACTTCTTTGGCGCGCTCCAGAATTTTTTCCGCGGGCACCATCACGCCCAGGTCGATGACTTCGAAGTTATTGCAGGCCAGCACCACGCCCACGATATTCTTGCCGATGTCGTGCACGTCGCCCTTGACGGTTGCGAGCACGATCTTGCCTTGCGCCCGCACTTCCTCTCCCGCCGCGGCCATTTGCGCCTTCTCCGCTTCCATGAACGGCGTTAGGTACGCGACCGCCTTCTTCATCACGCGCGCCGACTTGACCACCTGCGGCAAGAACATTTTGCCCGCGCCGAAGAGGTCGCCCACCACGCTCATCCCCGCCATCAGCGGTCCTTCAATCACGCTCAGCGGCCGTCCCAGCTTGGCCCGCGCTTCTTCCGTGTCGGCTTCGATGTAGGCGTCAATTCCCTTCACCATCGCGTGGCTCAGCCGCTCTTCGACGGTGCCGCTGCGCCACTCCTCGGCTTTTTTCTCTGCCTCCTCGCTGCCGCCCGCGGTGCCTGCCGCTTTGAGCGCCTCACCGAAGACAACCAGCCGCTCCGTGGCATCGGGCCTCCGGTTCAGGAGCACATCCTCGACCAGATCCTTCAGCTCCGGATCGATTTCTTCATAGACCTCCAACATGCCGGCATTCACAATACCCATGTCCATGCCCGCGGCGATGGCGTGATACAGAAACGCTGCGTGCATGGCCTCGCGCACTTTGTTGTTGCCGCGGAAACTGAACGAGACGTTCGACACGCCGCCGCTAACCTTCGCGTGAGGCAAGTTCTCCTTGATCCAGCGCGTGGCGCGGATGAAATCGACCGCGTAGTTGTTGTGCTCCTCCATGCCCGTGGCCACGGTGAGGATGTTGGGATCGAAGATGATGTCTTCCGCCGGAAAATCCAATTCGTCCACAAGCAGGCGATAGGCGCGCTCGCAGATGCGGATTTTCTCCTCGTAACTCGCGGCCTGGCCTTGTTCGTCAAAGGCCATCACCACCGCGGCTGCGCCGTACTTCAAAATCGTCCGCGCGTGCTCGCGGAACTTCGCCTCGCCCTCCTTGAGCGAGATGGAATTCACAATGCCCTTGCCCTGCATGCATTTCAGGCCGGCCTCAATCACTTCCCACTTTGAGGAGTCCACCATGAACGGCACTTTGGCGACTTCGGGCTCGCTCTCCAGCAGCTTGAGGTAGCGCGTCATCGCGGCTATGCCGTCGATCATGCCCTCATCCATGCAGATGTCGAGCAGGTTGGCGCCGTTTTCCACTTGCTGCCGCGCCACGCTCACGGCCTCTTCGTATTTGCCTTCTTTGATCAGCTTGGCGAACTTGGGCGAGCCGGCCACATTGGTGCGCTCGCCGATGAGGATGAAGACGCCGGGCTGTTGCGTGAACGGCTGCGAGCCTGAAAGCCGGAGCGGCTTGGTCTCTACGAGTTTTGTTGCGACCGCGCTCATGCGGCGCTCTCGATGGTGCGCGATTCCTCGCCGGCCACCGGCAATTTGCGCGGAGGCAGCCCGTCGAGCGCCTTCGCGATGGCTGCAATGTGCTCGGGCGTGTTGCCGCAGCAGCCGCCGGCAATATTGATGAGCCCTTCGCGCGCAAATCCGCTCAGGTACCGCGCCATGTCATCAGGTCCCAAGTCGAAGCCTGTCGCAGAAAGCGGATTGGGCAAGCCCGCGTTGGGATAGCACGACACGGCGACACCAGCCTTCTCCGAAAGCTCGCGCAAGAAAGGCGCCATCAGGTCCGGCCCGAGGGAGCAGTTCAATCCCACTGCCAGAGGCTTGGCGTGCTCCACCGCGTTCCAGAACGCTTCAATAGTTTGCGCCGAGATCATGGTTTCGCCGCCACGCCCGACTGCTGCCGAAATGATCACCGGCAGCTCGCCGCCATCCGCGTCGAACACCTCGCGAATGGCCACCAGCGCCGCCTTGGCATTCAACGTGTCGAAGATCGTTTCCACCAGCAGCAGATCCGCACCGCCCGCTATGAGCGCCCGCGCCTGCTCCGTATACGCCGCCTTCACCTGGTCGAAGGTCACCACACGAAATCCCGGATCGTCGGCGTCTGGCGAGTTTGAGAGCGACACCGTCAACGGTCCAAGCGCTCCGGCCACAAACCGCTGCCGTCCAGTCGAGTTGGCAACGCGATCCGCCCACTCGCGCCCCTGTCGCGCCGACTGCTCGTTGATCTCCCACGCGAGGCTCTTCAGAAATGGATCGTCAATCACCTTCTGATAAAACTCGGGATCCTTTCGTCCCCCGTGCTCGCGCGGATCTTCGACAAAGAACTCACTCTGCGCAATGCTCGTCGCCCCAAAGGTGTTGGTCTCAATAATGTCGGCCCCGGCCTCGAGAAACCGGCGATGAATGTCGCCGATCAGTTCAGGCTGCGTTAGCGTAAACAGGTCGCCGTTGTTCAGCAGGTCCTTCTTCGCGTCGCTAAAGCGCTCGCCACGAATGTCCGCCTCCTTCATCCCGTAGGTGCGGATGGTCGTCCCCGTCGCTCCATCGATGATGGCGATGCGCTTTTCGAGGATCTTTCCCAGCGGATGAATTGGCGCCTTAGTCATTTCTTCCCCATGATTTACGGCCTGCTCTCTCAGCATATCGGAGTCGTCAACCTTTCCGAACTATTTCGCGCTAAACTGCGACCGACCGGCCTGGACGGTCGCAACCGCCGCCTGAATTGCCAACTCAGCAACTCGACTAGCCCCATGCCCCTTCGCGGTATCGCCCAATTACACTTGATTTGATGCATTTCCGTCTTTTTAGCAGCGACGACCCTGAAAAATCCGCAGCAGAGGAACCAAAGAAAAGTCTCTTCGACCGCATGCGCCAGGCGGTTTCGCGCACGCGTGAGAGCTTCTCACAGAAAATCGCCGACCTCGCCGCTCTCACCCGGACCGTGGACGAGAGCGCCCTCGACGAGCTCGAAACCGCGCTACTGACGAGCGACCTGGGCGTGCAGACCACCACCGCCATCCTCGACGCGCTGCGCGACCGCGCTCGCCATCAGGCCATCGAAGGCGGCGCAGAGCTCCGCGAGCTCTTGAAGGAGCAATTGATCGCCATTCTTCGTGCGCCGCAAGGACTGGCTGTCGCGCCCGACACGTCGCCTAGGGTCACTTTTCTCGTGGGCGTCAACGGCACCGGCAAAACTACTTCGAGCGGTAAGCTCGCCGCGTGGTCGCGGGCGCAAGGGCGATCTGTACTTTTGTGCGCAGCGGATACCTTCCGCGCGGCAGCGATTGAACAGTTAGAAATATGGGCCGCGCGCTCCGGCGTGGAGATGATCAAGACCAAACAGGGCGGCGACCCGGCAGCCGTACTCTACGACGCCATCACGGCTGCCAAGGCGCGCCGCATTGACGACTTGTACGTCGACACGGCCGGCCGCCTGCACACCAAATCCGGATTGATGGATGAACTCGACAAGATGCGCCGCACGGCTGCGCGCTTGATTCCCGGCGCGCCCCACGAAGTGCTGCTGGTCATGGATGCGACGACAGGACAAAATGGACTGCAGCAGGCCCGCCAATTCACGCAATTCGCCGGAGTCACCGGCATCGTGCTCACGAAGTTAGATGGCACCGCCAAAGGCGGCATCGCCGTCGCCATCGCCCGCGAACTCAACTTGCCTGTCCGCTACGTCGGCGTCGGCGAAAAAATGACCGACCTGCTGGAGTTCTCGCCGGAAGAATTTGTCGATTCGCTGCTGGAGTGACCCGAGCTAACACGATCCAGGAAAACTCGCCTAAGACAGGTAGGAGATCAATGTCGAAAAGAGCCAAAGACCCAATCCTCGAGCTCATTAGTTCGCCGGTTCCGGACAGGCTATGGCATTACACGGACCTAGAGGGATTCCGGGGGATCGTAGGAAGCAAGCGGATTTATGCGACGAACATAAAGTACCTCAACGATAGAGAGGAATCCAAGCACGCCCTCGCGTTAGCAAAGCGTTTGCTCCTAGAGAATCTACCCCCTGAAGCTGACGCGCCCTTGGTTCGACAGCTTGTCGTCGGCGAATTTGATCGGGTATTCGAACGAGGGGCGCTGTCGCCAGAGAACTTAACTTTGTTCACAGCGAGCTTCACCGCGAACGGTGATTTGCTGAGCCAATGGCGGGGCTATTCTGCCGGGTCGGCGGGAGTAAGTCTAGGCTTCGATTTTCGAGGAGTCCGCGAAATTACGGCTCCGTCCTCGCCTCTGATTTTTGCCCCTTGCGTTTACAAAGACGACGATAAGGAACGACTCCTGCGACTCTCAATTGCTCCTTTTGTGGGGCCTGTGCTGGACATTGCGGCGCACACTGCGGATATCCCAACTAGGGAACGCACCCGCGAAGAGATTAGGAAGGAAAAACCAGATCTGGGTGAGAAGGAGATCGAGGGGATATATTTCGAACGCTTACAGGGAATGTGGAACCAGGAATTGCCAAGGAGCGTAGGCGAGGCCACCGCAAAGCTGTTCCACTTGATTGGGTTATTGAAAAACTCGGCATTCCAAGAGGAGCAAGAGTGGCGATACGTTTTCCCGGTCTTCGCCAATATGCCTAAGCCGCCTGAGCTCAAGTTTCGCTCTCGGTCAAGCACGCTTGTCCCGTACATAGAGTTTCCACTCGTTGGAGACGTCGAAGGAAACGCTTCATTTCGTTTGAGAGAGGTTATCATTGGGCCGGGGTCTGAGGACGAGCTCGCTGTCGATGCTGCCCGGGCATTTCTCGATTCCGCCGACGCAAAGGGCGTCGCTGTTAGCCATTCTCGAATCCCTTATCGAACTTGGTAGCCGGGAAGCCCCCGTTCCGATTCCGGGATCTGGGTTCGTATGAACCTGAGCGCCTCACACTCTTACAATTCCCCTACACCCACCCCCAACCACCCGATTTACACTTGATTGTTCCTATTCGTAACGAGAAGCGCCTATGAGCAATCAAGTCGACCAAGACACTTACTGGATGCAGCGTGCCCTCGAGTTGGCGCGGCGCGGCATCGGCGTTACTTCGCCCAACCCCGCCGTGGGCTGCGTGATTCTGGACCGCGCCGGCCAGGTGGTGGGCGAAGGTTGGCACGAGTACGACCTGCTCGACCATGCGGAGATCGTTGCCCTCAAAGAGGCACAGCAGCACGCCGCCGATCGCATTCGGGGCGGCACTGCCTTCGTCACGCTCGAGCCTTGCAACATCACGGGCCGAACGCCGCCGTGCACCGACGCGCTCATCCAGGCCGGACTGGCACGCGTGGTGGCCGCTACCATCGATCCCAACCCCGCTGTCGCCGGCCACGGCCTGGAAGCGCTCCGTGCAGCAGGCCTTCAGACGAGCGTGGGGGTGTGCGAACGCGAAGCCCGCCGCCTCAATGAAGGCTTTGCGCGCTGGATCCAGAATCATCGCCCTCTCGTGCTGATGAAAGTGGCCATGACGCTCGACGCGCGCATTGCGCCTCCACCCGCGCAACAAACGCAACACGCGCCGTACTGGATCACGAGCGAAGCCGCCCGCGCCGCCGTGCAGCCGCTGCGCTGGGCCGCGGACGCCACCATGGTCGGCGTCGACACAGTGCTCGCCGACGACCCCTGGATGACCGACCGCAGCGGCCTGCGCCGACGCCGTCCCCTGCTGCGCATCGTGCTTGACTCGGCCCTGCGCATGCCTCTCGATTGCAAACTGGTCTCGACGGCGCAAAATGATGTCGTCGTCTTCACCGTCTCGCACGACGAAGCCCGCGCCGCCGAGTTGCGCAATCGCGGCGTGCGCGTGGAAATCCTCGATGCCGAGGCAGGCCGCGTTCCACTCGATAAAGTTCTGTTGAAGCTGGGCGAAGAGGGAGTTCTCACGCTGCTTACCGAAACGGGCACGCGCCTCAACACGGCCTTTCTCGCCGCCGGCCTCGTCGACCGCCTCCACCTCTTCATTGCGCCGCAGATCATGGGGTCGGATGCGGTTCCCGCCTTCCGCGGCATGCCGCAGTTCGTGCACATGAACGACGTCGAGATCGAACGCTACGGCGACGACCTGGGGCTCTCCTCGCTGCTGATCGATCCGTGGCCGAAAGATAGTGGTCATTGATTAGTGGTTAGTGGTTGGCAGAATCGTCGCACCGCTTTTCGGAGTCGCGCTATCCAATTAGAATGGATTTGTAGGCAAGAGGCTCTAATCTGCGTTGAACTGTTTGCTGCGAACCGCGCCTTGGAGCCGCCACTGGCCCGCGGCAAAAACGGAAAGGCAAGTTTCATGGTCTCTACTCCCGCCCTCACGGCTGTCGTCTCCCTTATCGGCCTCGCTGGCGTGCTCACTTGGCGCGTGCGCGAGGGCCGCACTGCCGTGACGCTCAAGAAGATCGTGATGCCGCCGCTGGGCATGGCTACCGGGTTCTGCATGTTCTTCTATCCGCCGTGCCGCGTGCCTTTCCTCTGGGGACTCGCGGCTTTCCTCATCGGCGCAGTTCTCTTCGCCGTCCCGCTGCTGCTCACTTCTGACCTTCACCTGCACAACGGCGAAATCCGCATGAAGCGGTCGAGTGCGTTTTTTGCGGTGATTATTGTCGTCGCTGTCATCCGTTGGGCCGCGCGCGGCTACTTCGACAGCTTTCTTTCGCTGGAACAGACCGGCGCCATTTTCTATCTGCTGGCTTTCGGAATGATCCTGCGCTGGCGCCTGAAACTCTACCTCGCTTATCGTGCCCTCACCGCCGGGCCCTCACTGCCGGCCACGCGAACCCCCGAACAAGCCCCCGCGAGCGAATAGCCCCGCACTATCCCCACCCCACTTGCCCCGCCAACTCCGCTTTCTGCTCCCTTGTTCCCTCGGTCCCTTGTTCCCTGCTTTTATGAGACAATCAGGCGTCGAACTCGTTTCCCCGGACCCCTCTCCATCAAGGAAAAGCCGATGCCGAATGCACCTGCTAAGAACTCCCTCGCCTTCAACGTCGAGCGCAAAGGCGATGCGGCGCTCGTCCATTGCCGCGGCCGTCTCGTCGCCAGGCTCTGCGGCGAGTTTTACGACAAGATGCATGCCCTCATTCCGGAAAACAAGCGCATCGTTCTCGACCTCACCGATCTGGCCTTCGTCGACAGCATGGGCCTCGGGACACTGGTGCGTCTTTACGTCTCCGCCAAATCGGGAGGCTCCTGCCTCCAGCTCATCAATCTCAGCAAACAAATCCGCGAGCTGCTGGGCATCACCCACCTGCTCTCGCTCTTCGGCGATATGTGCGAGAAGGGCGTGAGCGTGAAGTTCTGACGCGCTCCCTTGCTCCCTTGCTCCCTAGCTCCCTATCATTGACTCATGTTCACCGGCATCATCGAGCAGACAGGAAATCTCGTCAGCCTCACCGATCGCGGCGGCGTTCGCCGCATCACGGTTGAAGCGCCCGGCATCGCGTCGCGCCTGCGCGAAGGCGACTCGCTCGGCGTGTCCGGCGTTTGCCTCACCGCGCTCGATCCCGACCCCACGTATTTCCACGCCGACCTCGCGCAGGAAACGCTGGATCGCACCTCGCTCGGCTCGCTCGCGCCTGGCGCTCGCGTCAATTTGGAACTGCCCACCGCGGCCGGCAGCCCGCTCGGCGGCCACATCGTGCAAGGCCATGTCGATGGCACGGGCGTGATGACTGCGCTCGATCCCGTGATCCCCGAGTCCAGCCCCAACTTCGACCGCCAAACCACCGACTGGACCTTGAAAGTCCGCGTCCCTGAAAATGTCCGCCAGTGGATGGTGCAGAAAGGTTCGGTCGCCGTCGAAGGCATCAGCCTCACGATTGCCGATTTCGTTGGCGACGAAATTTCCATCGCCATCCTTCCGCTTACCTACTGGCGCACCAATCTGCATACGCTCGGCGTGGGCGCGCCCATGAATATTGAGGCCGATGTGCTGGTGAAGCTGGCCGCCATGCAGATGCAGGCTGCGAAGAAGCCGGAGTTCGACCTCACCGAGGCGTGGCTGGTCGCCAACGGATACTAAAAGGCAGGGAACAGGGATTAAGGAACGAGGAACAGGACATTGATCTGCACAAATGCGGCGCATTGATGGTTCAGGCCGACATTGCAGACTGCTTCACTGCCCCGGCTTGTGCGGCAGTATCTCGGGCGGCGCAACTTCGATCCACTGCGCCTTCATGGCGTCGGACCGGCACTCCGACCACAAAGTGTAAATCTCCCGTCGCGGCACCCGCGTGGGATCTACCAGCATCGCGCTGCCCGCGTCCGCACTGGTGTAGCGTGCGCGACACCAATGCACGAAGGGTTCATACTGTCGCCCCTTGCGCATTGTGAACCAATTGGCGATCTCGTGCGGCGATTCCCTGCGCACATCTTCTGGCGTCCACCAGAACCGCACCGGACCTTTCGCCGTGAACTTCTCCTCGATACACGTGCCGCCCCGCTCGTGCAGGACGCGCACAAACTCCGGCCAGGTCATCAGCCTTCCCCGGGACTTCATCAGCAGCCGCAATTTGCGTTTGCCATGATGCCGCAGCCAGCGCGTGCCCAACGTATACGGAATTGCAACGCACGCGCCCGCAAACAGCACGGGAACCATCGCGATTCCCATCGCCGCGCCCATCCATGTGGACGGCTGCTTCTGCGCGCTCTCGGTTCCCTGCGTATGCATCTTCGCTGCTCGTGTCGATTACGGTTTGGCGGGTAACTTCGGCGGGGCCATCACATAGTCGTCGCCAACTCGCGCAAGGATCTGCGCCCGCCTGTCGGTTAGTAGCTTCAATCGCTTCGCGACCTCGATGAACTCCTTCTTTTCGTCGGCCGTCAGTTCGGCACCGCCCTGCGTCTTCTTGTTCAGGTCGTCGAGCCGCGCCTGTCCGGGCGGAATTTCGCGGTCGATCAATTCAGGCTTGATCACCGCATTCTTTTCGCGTCCCGCGGCCATAGCGTTGCGGTTGTTTTCCTCCCACACCGGCAGCATGCCAACGTGGCCGAGTTCCACGCGCACGCCGGCCGGCCCGTAATCCCTTTTCACCGCGGCAAACAGCCCGATCATTTCGTCGCGCGGATCGCCATTCGAATCCGGATTCAGGCCATCCACATAGCTGCGCGACTGGTTCGACAAAAAGTTACCCAGCGAATAAAAAATCACCGTGTCGCGCCCATCCTGCGTCTTGTAGGTCTCAATTGGCTGCAACACGTGGGGATGCGCGCCGACGATCACCGTCGCGCCAGCCTCCAGCATTTTGTGGGCGATGTCTACGTCTTCGGGCCGCGGCGCGGTCGCGTACTCAACGCCCCAGTGAACGGAAATCACCAGCAGGTCGCATTGTGCCCGCGCGGCTTTCACGGCGGCCAGCACGGCGGCCTCGTCCGCTCCGGTCGCGCCGCCGGCCTCGCCCGGATAGGGAAAGAAATTCACGTGCGGCTGATCGTCCTTGTCGGGATTGCGGCCGCCGTTGAGCCAGCGCGTCATGCCCAACCAGCCCACCTTGATTCCGTTGGCCTCGGTAATCACGGGCTGCCACGCCGTGGCCGCATTGTCGGACGTGCCGGCAAACAGCAGGCCAATCTCCTTGAGATGCTCGCGGCTCTCGACAAATCCCGCCCAGCCCTGGTCCATCACGTGGTTGTTGGCGAACGAGACGATCTTGATCCCGCTGGCCTTCAGCGCCTGGGGCAGGTCCACCGGAGCATCGAAGAGAAACGGCTTGGTGCCGTGCGAGTGAGCGGGCGCCACCGGCGTTTCCATATTCACGAATCCGAAATCCGTTCCCTCAAAAACGTCGGCTACATCCGCAAATAGCGCCGCCCATCCCGGCTCGCCGTCGCCGGCCGCTCTGGCCGCCGCGCGCACCGGCTCATGGGGAATCACGTCGCCTGCTACCGCAAAAGTCACCTGGGCCAGGTCGTGCGGGTAGGGCGTGACCACCGCCGCCAAGCGCCGGCCGTGGAACGCCGTAAGGAGGGCCACGCCGACGAGCGCCAGCGCGACAAACCCCGCCGCCCAGCGCCAGTTCCGTCGCAGAAACGAGCCCATTCCGACGGCAACCCGCGCGGGCCGGCCCGATGCGCCACCCTTGCTTTCCTCGGCTTCCATATGACTTCTTCCCAAAACCCAATCCATGGCTGGCCTTCGCTCCCTCTTCGCGATCGGAAAAGGATTGGAATCAGCATACAGGGACTCACATGCTTCCCGGCCCACGGTGCATCCATAAGGCATCCAGAGCCCCACCCCTCCACGAACGTTCCGAGGCTCTTCCCCGTCTATTTTTTGAGTCAAGACTGTTAACCTTAAGTAGGAGCAACTCTTTAAGAGCTTTCCGGCCGCTGAAGCGCGGAACCGGTGAGAACGACCATGACAGAGTTCGTGATCAAACTGGCCGATGAGCGCGGCCGCGTGCAGGAGCAGGTACAGACCGCGGCCACGGCCGAGGAGCTGCGAAACCGCTTCGTCCACGCGGGCTACCACGTCTTTTCGGTCCGTGCCCGCGGCGCCATCGGTCGCGGCCGCCGCAAGGTCAAGCTCGAGCCTTTCCTCATCTTCAATTCGCAGTTCCTCACGCTCATCCGCGCCGGCCTGCCTATCCTCAGCTCGCTGGAAATGCTTGGCAAGATCCAGAAGAACGCTACCTTCGCCGGCCAGTTGGAAGACGTTGCTGCGCGCGTCAAGACCGGCGAGGCGCTTTCCGCCGCCTTCGAGGCGCAGAGCGGTTTTCCGCTCATGTACACCACCACGCTCCTGGCCGGCGAGCGCTCCGGCAACCTGCCCGAAGTTCTGGATCGCTATGTAAGCTTCCAGAAGGTCGCCCTCGCGCTGCGCAAAAAGCTTATCGGCTCGCTCATCTATCCCACGGTGCTGATCACCCTGGTGTGCGCGCTGCTCATCTTCATGTTCACGGTAGTGGTGCCGCAATTTGCCCAGCTATACGACCAGCTCGGCAACAAATTGCCGGCTCTGACCATGGCCCTGCTCACCTTCGGCACGTGGCTGCGGCACAACATTCTTTGGATGGCGCTCATTTTGGTCGCCACCGCCGTCGCCCTCTATCGCTTCATTCTCACGGAGCGCGGCAAGGACTTTGCAGACGGCGTGCGGATTCGTCTTCCCATCCTGGGCAAAATCTGGCTCAAGTATCAGGTGGCGCTCTTCGCGCGGACGCTCTCCACGCTGCTCACGGGCGGTTTGCCGCTGGTGCCCTCGCTGGAGACGGCCTCGCGTTCCATCTCCTCGCGTCGCGTATCCCGGGCCGTGCAGACCTCGGTGGGCACGGTGCGCGAGGGCAAAAGTCTCGCCGATTCGCTTGCCAAAACCGGCATCTTCCCGGACCTGGCTACGGAGATGATCACTGTGGGCGAGCAAACCGGCGCGCTGCCGCAAATGCTCAACTCCATGTCGGAATTTTTTGAGGACGACGTAGCCACGGCCCTCGCCGCCGCTCTCGCGCTCATTGAGCCGGCGATCCTCATCGTCATGGGAGTCGTGGTTGTCTTTATTTTGATCTCGCTCTACCTGCCCATTTTTTCGCTTGGGCAGGCGACTGGAATGTAGGAGGTTCGTCGCATGTCCGAGACCAACGTGCTGCCCATGCCCACGCCCTTGCCCATTCCTGGGACAGTGGACGAACGCGCCCAGGCTGAAGCCCTGGCGCGCCGCTACCATGCCGAATTCGTCGACCTGAAGAACTTCAAGATTCAGCACGAACTGCTGCGCACCGTGCCGGTCGAACTCATGTTCCGCTACAACTTCGTGCCCATTGAGCAAACCCCCGACGCGCTGGTGATTGCCGTCAGTGACCCTTCGCGCCTGATGGTCGTGGACGAAATTGCTGGCCTGCTTGGCGCGCGCATCGTGGCCCGCGTGGCGACTCTGTCACAAATTACCGATCTGCTCAAGAAGACCGAGCAGTCGCAACGCGTGCTCGACGAGGCCAGCGAGGGGCTGACCTTCGATGTGCTCACCGGCGACGATAACTCCGACGAAAACATCTCGATTGAGAAGTTGACCAGCGAGGCCGAGGATATCAGCCCCATCATCCGCCTGGTCGACACCACAATTTTTACCGCGCTCGAGCGCCGCGCCTCCGACATTCATATCGAAAGTTACGACGATTCGGTCCACGTTAAGTACCGCATCGACGGCGTGTTGCAGGAGGCCATGGCTCCCATCGCCCGCGAACACCACGGCACCATCCTCGGCCGCATCAAGATCATGAGCGAGCTCGACATCGCGGAAAAGCGCGTGCCTCAGGACGGCCGCTTCCGGGTGCGCTACAAGAACCGCCTCATTGACTTCCGCGTCTCCATCATGCCCACGATCTACGGCGAAAATGCCGTGCTCCGCGTGCTCGACAAAGAGTCAATGAGCGAGAAGTTCAAGCACCTCACGCTCGACGTCGTCGGCTTTGCGGAAGAAGATTTGCGCCGTTTCCGGCGCTACATTCGCGAGCCTTACGGCATGGTGCTGGTCACCGGCCCCACCGGCTCCGGCAAAACCACTACCCTCTATGCCGCGCTTAACGAGATCAAGAGCGACGAAGACAAGATCATCACCATCGAAGATCCGGTGGAGTACCAGATTCGCGGCATCACGCAGATTCCCGTCAACGAGAAAAAAGGCCTTACCTTCGCGCGCGGCCTGCGCTCCATTCTGCGCCATGATCCCGACAAAATTCTGGTGGGCGAAATTCGCGACCAGGAGACGGCGCAGATCGCCATCAACTCCGCGCTCACCGGGCATCTTGTTTTTACCACCGTTCACGCTAACAACGTGGTCGACGTGCTGGGCCGCTTCCTGAACATGGGCGTCGAGGCCTACAACTTTGTCTCCGCGCTTAACTGCATCCTGGCGCAGCGCCTGGTGCGCACCGTTTGCGAGTACTGCGTGCACACGGTTCATCACGACGACGAGCTATTGATCGCCAGCGGCCTTGATCCCGCCCAATGGCGCGACTTCGACTTCCGCGAAGGCACAGGCTGCATCGAATGCGGCGGCACCGGCTTCCGCGGCCGCACCGCCATCCACGAGCTGCTCGATCTCACCGACACCATCCGCGAGATTATTCTGGCCAAGAAGCCGACGTCGGAGATTCGCAGGCAGGCGCAAAAAGAGGGCATGAGCTTTCTGCGCGAGTCGGCCATTGAGCGCGTGCGCCGCGGAATCACTTCACTCAAAGAGATCAACAAGGTTACATTTATTGAGGCGTCGCGATAAGGAGGTAACATGCGAATCGGCATTACCGCGATCCTGATATTTCTCGGGCCGTTTTCTTGCTTTGCCCAAGACAAATCAGAACAGTGTCGCGTTTGCATGGATAAGGCACACACACAAGCCGAGTTAAACTCCTGCGCGAGCGACGATTCGAAAAGAGCAGACTCGGAACTGAATAGCGTCTACCATCAGCTACTTTCAAAGGCCAAGTCGACCCCGGGAGCGACTGAAAAAGTCGAAGCGGCCGAAAGGGCTTGGGTCCAGTTCCGGGACGCCTATATAGCAGCGATGTTCCCGGCCGAAGATAAACAGCTGAGTTACGGAACGATGTACCCCATGGAGGTTGATTTAGATATCGCCTCTTTAACACGCGAGCAGACGGTCAGAATTAAGAATTTGATCAACGAAGGTGCTCAATGAGCTGGTTTAGAAACGTAGCCGAACTCGGCGCATCTTCGGGCCGTCCGCCGGCTGCGGTCGAGCTATCGCCCGAGGGGGTTCTGGCTGCCGCGCTTCCTGCGGCAGGCTCGCGTCGCAGCGGATCCGCGGCGGAAAAAGGCTGCGTCTACGCCTTCGCTCCGCTGCCGCCCGGCCTTTTGGTTCCCAGCCTGGACGAGCCCAATCTGCGCGAGCCGGGAGCCGTGGCGTTGGCCATTCGTTTGGCGCTCTCAGAGGTTGCGCCGCGCACGCGCGCTGTTACATTGGTGTTGCCCGACACGCTGGTCCGCGTCTTCGTGCTCGACTTCGATTCCATGCCCGCCAAAGCGTCTGAAGCCGTCTCCGTGGTGCGCTTCCGCCTGCGCAAAATGGTTCCTTTCGACGTGGAGCCCGCCGGCGTCAGTTGCCAGGTGCTCTCGCAGAACGAGTCAGAGTGCAGAGTGCTGGCCGCTATCGTGCCGGGACCCATTCTCGCAGAGTACGAAAAAGCCGTCCGTGACGCGGGCTACGAACCCGGCGCAGTTGTGTCCTCCAGCCTGGCCGCGCTGGAAGCGGCTGATGCCACCGAAGGCGTGCTGGCCGCCAACCTCAGCGCCCACTCGATGACCACGGTGGTGACCAGTGGCCAGGATTTGCTCCTCTATCGCACTCTGGATCTGCCCTCTGATCCCGCATTCCGCGCCGCGGAGATTGCGCGCGCGATCGCCGTCGCGGCCGCGTACTTTGAAGACAAGCTTGGGGCACCGCCGCGGCGGTTGTATTACGCGGGCATCGAGAGTCCCGCGGAGTTTGCGGCGTCGGTCGGCGATGCTGAAATCGAAGTCGTGGCATGGGCCGAGCGGCCTGAAGAAGGCGCCCTTACGGCGCTGCCACAAACCAGTTTTGCCGGCGTCGCAGGCGCGCTGGCGGGAGCCAACTGACGGATGAGAATCACACTCAATCTCGCCACGCGCCCCTTCACCGATCTGGGCCCGGCCATCAAACACCTGCGCATCGGCATGGGCGTTCTCGCCGCGCTTTGCCTGCTCTTTGTGCTGGGGCTGCATCTGTTCGACAGCCAGGCGGCAGAGGCTCGCGCCCGCGAGCACTCCCTCGATGGCGACCTTGCGCGCGTCGAGGCCGAGCGCCAGCACGATCAGGAGATGATGCGCCAACCCGCCAACGCGCAGATCCTCAAGCAGGCCGAATTCCTGAATGAACGCTTCGATGAGAAGGCCTTCTCGTGGACCCTCGCCATGGAAGCCATGGAAACCGTGCTTCCCGCCGGCCTTCAGGTCACCTCGATCGAGCCGCAGCGCAGCAAGGACGGTCACATCAATGTGCAACTCCGCGTCCTTGGCCCCCACGACCGCTCCGTCGACCTGGTGCGCAACCTCGAGCGTTCCCGCCGCTTCCTTAAGCCGCGCATTGAGAGCGAAAGCGCCGAGAACAGCACCAACTCCAGCCAGCAACTGGGGCCGGTCAGCGCCACCAATCGCTTTGAGTTCGAGCTGTTCGCCGATTACAATCCGCCCACGCCCGAAGAACGCGGGGCATTGAGAAACGTTTCGCCGACAAACGCATCGTCCTCGCCGGGTTCGCGCGTTGATCCCGCATCTCCGCGGCAACGCGGACGCAGACCCTACACAGGGCCCGTGCAGTTGCCGGCCCATCCGGCGCACGCTGCGAACGGAGGCCCGCAATGAGCGCTACGCATTCCTCCATTCCGTGGCGCGAGCGTCTCGCCTCCCCGCTCACATGGCATTGGGCTGGCTTCGTTCTGCTGTTCGCGCTGGCCGTGGGGCTGGCCATCCGTCTCGGCCTCGACTGGGCTGTGATGGACAGCCACTCCAGCGAGGTCCTTGCCGGCAAGCAGATGCAGTTGCGGGCTCTGGAAATTCAAACCCTCCCACTGCGCGGCCTCGATCAACGCGTGGAGAAAACCCGCGAGCAATTAAATGACTTTTACCAGAAGCGCATCCCGCCCAACTACTCCTCGATTGACGCGCGCATCGTGGAGTTGTACGTCGCTTCGGGCGTGCGCCTTACGCGCGTGCAATACACGCAGGGCGATCCCGGTCCCGGCCTGACGGAAATCAGCATGGACGCCAGCATCAGCGGCAATTATCCCGCCATGATGCACTTCATCAACAGCCTCGAGCGCGATCCCATGTTTTTCATCATTCGCACGATGGCTCTCACCGGCCAGCAAGGCGGCCAGGTCAACCTGCGTTTGCGCGTCTCCACCTGGCTGCGCCCCGCCGACGTACCCAGCGGCCTGCCCACGACGCCGCCAGACAACGCGCCGGCAGGCAACACCGCGCCTCCAGCTTCCAGCAAGGAGGGCGAATAATATGGCCCTCGCTCTCGGTCTTGAAAACAAGCGCAAGGTGTTTCTCGCTATCGCGCTCTTCGCAGTTCTCATCGGCGTGATCGTGTGGTTCTTCTCCGGTTCAACTGCGCCGCCTCCGCCTGCGGCCTCGCAAACCACTCCGGCGCAAACCGAGGCCCCGGCTGGCCCTGCCGCGCCCGGCAAACCTGCGGCGGGCGGTGGAGAAGCGCAAAGGCTCTCGAACGCGGGCATCGATCCCGCGCTGCACTTTGACAAGCTGGCGCAAAGCGAAGACGTGCGCTACGAGGGCACCGGCCGCAACATCTTTTCGGCAGACTCCGCGCCGGCTGTCATCCCCACCCCGCTCAAGAGCGCGCGCAACACGCCGAACGGCACCGCAGCACCGCTCGTGCCCGCTGTGCCCAAGCCCCCGGACATCGAGATTAAGTACTTTGGCTACGAACAGGATCAGGACAAATCGTTCCGCGCCTTTTTTGTTCATGGCGACGACATCTTCATCGCCCGCACGGGAGAAATCGTCGACCATCGCTACAAGGTCGGCGCCATCCATCCCCTCAATGTCGAGGTCACGGATCTGGCCTACAACAACACGCAGACGCTCACGTTGTCGCAGTTCTGAAAGACAGGGAGCAAGGGCGCGAGGGAATACGACGAAACGATGAGGGAATCGATACCAATTCGGCGACGCGTGAAGCCTTCCGAGGAAGGCTACGTGATGCTCATCGCCATTTTTCTCATGGCGCTCCTGGTCATCTCGCTGGGCATCGCCGCGCCCCAGGTTGCCAAGTCGATCCAGCGCGACAAGGATCTCGAAACTTATCATCGCGGCCTGCAATATCGCCGCGCCGTTCAGCTTTATTACCGCAAGTTCCACGCCTATCCGCCCAACACCGACGCCCTCGTCAAAACCAGCGACATTCGTTTCCTGCGCAAGAAATACGTGGATCCCATCACCGGCAAGGTCGATTGGAAGCCGGTTCTCTACGGCCAGAACAAAGTGCCCATGGCCATGGGCTTCTTTGGCCAGCCGCTCGCAGGCGGAGCCACGTCGATTGCCGGGATTGGCCCCAGTGGCGGCAACGGCCTCGGCGGCAGCAGCGGCAGCACCATCATGCCTCAAGGAATCAGCAGCATCTTCGGCGGCAGCTCCACGAGCAGCACGTCGAGTTCGGGCTCAACCAGCAGCCCAACCGACACTTCGGGTGCATCCAGCGGAAGCGGGAGCACAAACTCAACCACAAGCTCGACCACAAACTCAACCTCGACCACTTCGTCGGGAACGAACTCCAGTGGGAGTTCAAGTTCCTCGACCGGCTCCGATCAGAGCGGGCAAACCTTCGGCGGCGGAGGCATCGTCGGCTTCTCGCCTGCCAGCCCCAGGAAATCCATCCTCATTTACAAGAAAAAGAACCACTACAACGAGTGGGAGTTCACCTACGACCCGATCTCCGACATGCAAACCATGAGCGGTGGCAACGCTGGCAACGGCGCCGGGATCGGCCAGCCCGCCAGCAGCACATCCACACCGGTCGGCACCCCCACTTCCGGCAGCCCAACTTCGGGAACTAGCACCACTCCCAGCCCGACCTCAAGCACTCCGCAGCAGTAATCCTCAGGCCCAACCAGCGTGTTCCAGGCCAGCCAAAGACACGAAAGGCCCACCCTGCCGGGCGAGCCTTTGCTTTCTTCCCTTTTTTCCGCTCCAGCCCAAACCGCCCACTCACCGCGACGAGCTGGGATCTAAAAGCTGCTCTTACACCTGGAACGAGGAACCGCACCCGCAGGTCGACTTGACCTGTGGATTGTCGAACTTGAAGCCCGCGGCCTCGAGGGTCTCCATGTAATCCACGGTGCAGCCATTCAGGTACATGAGCGACGTGGCGTCGACAAATACCTTCAAGTCCTCGAAATTGAATACTTTATCCATCATTCCGGGCTGGTTCTCAAAGGCCATGGAATATTGGAAGCCGGAGCAGCCTCCGCCCACTACGCCAATGCGCAGGCCGGCGGGAAGCGGATCCTGGGTGGCCATAATTTCGCGCACTTTGGCAATGGCCGTGGAAGTGAGCACAAGCGGCGGTTTCTTCTGGGTTTCCTGCGTCGGTTCAATGGTGGTGGTGGTTGTGGCCATAAATCCTCCCTTGGGTGGCGCTGTTTCCTTCTTTCACTTTACCTATCGGCGAACTCCTGCACAAGCCCGGTTCGCTGCTCACCCCTAATAGATGCCGCCGGTCGGGGACGGTCGCAATACCTCAAGCCACATCAGTTTCACAGTTTCACAGTTTCTGTGGAGTTCCACTATTTTGTCTGTAACGCGATGATTATTAATGTTTTGCGTGCTTCACAGTTTCACAGCCCGTTTTTCGAACTTTTTTCTCTATTTATTTTCTAGTTAATAGGGGGGGGGTGGGGGGAGTAACTAAGGTGTAAAACGGGGCATCGCTGACATTTGAACCGGCGACATGCCTGGCAGGTCAGCGGGGCGATGGTTGGAGCCGGGAAGGAGATTGGATGCAACCAGCATAAGTCCATTGTGCGCCGGATGCGCTTAATTCTCTGCAAATCGGCGGAATGGATTCACTGATTGATTTCAGTGAGTTGGAGAAAGGCGGGGGTCTGGAGATATTGCGGGACGGCGGACGGCCGTCGCTGAGCCCGCTTGAACCGAAGTTCTCGCCAATCCCCAGCCGACCCATCCCATCGGTGAAAATCTCATAAGGTGGTTCACAACTCCACCTGTTTGGGACTATGATGGTCAACCGTAGTGGCCCCTCTGGCTGCGAGACCGCGATTCCCCACGACCCCGCTGGTACCTGGGACCTAATTCGTTGGGAGGTGCAGTATGACGGTTTCCGCGATCGTGGTGTGGAGCGTGTGGGTTGCGTTCGCACTCTTCCTGGCTGTTTTGTATATCTATCGTTCCAGCCTCACCCGCGATGAGGAGGACCAGATCTTCCTCGACGAATCATTCGATCACGAGAAGGCACACCAAGCGGCGATTGCGGCAAGGGTCGCCAAAGTGGAACCCCTGGTACGCATGGCTCGCTGGCTGGTGGTGGCCATGACCGTCGTGGTGATTGGCTATTACGTTCGCGACGTGATGCTGCAACTGCACATCATGCAGTAAGGCGGCCCTTACTCGACGGAGGCTGACTGGCCACGCCCAGGCCCGACCGGCCACGCCCAATGGGGGCCGCATGATCGTTTCGTGCGGCGGTCACGGGCGGCATTGCGGCCGCCTGCGACTCCACCGGGGACTGAACGATGCCCTGTCTTCTCTATTTGCCGAACTGCCGGACCGCATCAAGAATGTAATAAGCCAGAATCAGAAGCGTCATCAGGCCCGCAGCCGCCATCACCCCGTGCTTGAGCGGCTGAATTCTGCCGATCCGCGCTGCAATGGCTTCCTGTTCGGTCTTCTCGTGACTGGACGAGTCGGCGAGGAAAATCTGCGACTCCTCATTCCTTCCCAGTCTTGCCGCATAGAGGCTCACGCCTATCGTCAACAGCAGGGACACACCCCAAACTACCCACATCACTGGAACCATTCCGATCCTCTTCTCCGCGCAACAGAATTATGCGGCCCCATAACCCAACGGCTGGTGCGATCGCGGCTGGCAATGCTGTCGCGAGCGTCAGGGCCTCACGGGCTCATCATAGTTTTGCGGAGAGGGCAACACGGGTGACAGGAGTCACGCCTGCCTTGGGAAATGCCCAAATCGAGCCACATTGCGAAATGGATTCTGAAATGGATGCGCGGATTTTACTCAACTTCCTGTTTGGCGCGGTACCCGTCGCGGGTAATGATGTCGTACTTGAGCGGCTTTTTCTTCTCGTCCTGCATGCGCAGCGGCAGGCCCTCTTCGTCCACAAGTTCCACGCGGATCTTGCGGAATGTTCCGTCCAGCCTGGCGTTCGTGGGGTGGTAGATGAGTTCGTATTTGGCGCGGATGGTCTCGTTGATGGCCTTCACATCGTCGGGCATTTCGCCGACGAACCGCGGCGCAAAGTGCATGCCTCCGGTCCAATCGGAGAAGCTCTTCATCTCGTTGTCGGCCTGTAGGAAGGACATGTCGCGCATGGCGCCGCCCATGCCGCCTCGGCCCTCGGTCATGGCCTCAAAGAACCCGTCTGTAGAGATGGTGTCGATGGTGATGTCGCGCGCAGCCTTCACCCGCTTCTCAATCTTGTCGAAGGTAAGCTTCGAAAAAGTATCGATGCCGGTGGCAATCAGAACGATGTATTTCTGTCCTTCGACCCGCTCCAGCCGGTCGATCGACTCGTTCAGCGCGTCGAACACGTTCGATTCGGAAAATGCCGCAGGCATGTAGACTTCGTTCTCCAGCATGATCATGCCCTGCTGGAGCTGCTGCTTGTCCTGCGTGAAGTCGGTGATGATGTGGGTATTCATGTCAAAGGTCATCATGGCGATGTAGTCCTGGGGCCGCAACTGCTGGGCAAACGCCAGGGCCGCGTTCAACGCCTGGATTCTGAAGATCATCCCGCGCGCCGAATACTCCATCAGGATCAGGCACGTGATGGGCGCTTCTGTGCGCTTGAAGCCTTCGACTTTTTGCTGCACGCCATCCTCATACACGCGGAAATTCGACGGCTTCAATCCCGGCACGAACTGGTGCGTTTTCTCCAGCATCACGCCTACGTCGACCGTCACCTCGGGCACATTTACGTGCATGGTCACGTTACCCATGCCCTCGGGGTTCTTGAACTGAGGCGCGGCCGGCGCAGGCGGCGGGGGCGCTTCGTCGGGATTCTCCTTCTTTTTGGGCACGGCAATCACGCCGGTGTCACCGCTGGGACCGCCGGCGGCAGGCGCGGCCTGGTCGGGCTGCTGCGGTTGCGCCGCGGGCTGCTGCCCTCCCGATGCGGCCTGCCCTGCCGCCCAGGTCCGCGACGCGCCGGCCAGAGCCACAACTACCACCAGCAACAGGTCAAGCGTGAGACGTTGCGAAACGGAGAACTTAAGGCGCGGCATGGTCATGACATCCCCTTGTGAACAAAGCATACGCGATTGGCATGGGGCTAAAGCCCCAATCTGGTTTTGCGCAGCTTGCGGCGCGCGACTCACCCACCGGGTGGGTTCCCCGCTCGCGCCCTGATACAAAACTCCCTGCCAATCGAGCTTTTCCGCAGCCTGTCCAGACCAGGCTGTAGCGCAGGTCGCCAGACCTGCACCGGTCAGCGGACCGCTGTACTCTTATAGACGTGGAAACTCGTCCAAACGCACACAAACGGGGGCTCTCTGCCCCTGCCTATTTCGGCATCGCCTTTTTGCTCGTTGTGGCGCTGGCGGCAACTGCTCCGGCCCTGCTCCCCGCCCAGACGGCCGGGCAAAACCCCGCCCCGGCCTCCGCGCAGCAACCCGCTTCTCAACCGCCTGCCGCACCGCGGAACCCGCCATTTTTCCCACTGAATCAGGTCCGTCCGGGCATGACCGGCACCGCCTGGACCATCTTTCAGGGAAGCACTCCCGAACCCATGCAGGTTGAAATCCTGGGCGTGCTGCGCGGTGCGCGCGGCCCCGGCCAGGACCTCATCCTCGCCCGCCTGCACGGCGCCAAACCCGAGTACACCGGCGTGGTCGACGGCATGAGCGGCAGCCCGGTCTACATCGACGGTAAGCTGGTGGGCGCGCTCTCGTATCGCATCGGGCAATTCACCAAGGAACCCATCGCAGGCATTACCCCCATCGCACAGATGCTCGAGGTGCGCGACCTGTCCGCCGCTGACCTTGCGGTTGGCCCACCCGCCTCCGCGGAAGCACGCAGCGAAGACGCGGAAAGCGTGGGAGACAACGCATCCCCATCCCCGCTCTCCGACGGCAAAATGATCTTCATGCCCATGGAAACCCCGCTCGTCCTGAGCGGATTCCGCCCTGAAGCGATTCGCTTCTGGCAACAGCAAACCGCCGGAACCGCGCTCGAGAACGTCGCAGCCGGCGGGGTTTCGGCCGGTTTGGGCGGTTCCTCCGCGCCTGGCAAATCCCCTGAAGCCCCGGTACCGCCTTCACTTCAGCCCGGTTCCTCCGTCAGCATGCTGCTGGTTCGCGGCGACGTTGAAGTTGCCGCCACCTGCACTATCACCTATATCGACCCCCGGCAACTGCTCGCCTGCGGACATCCGGTCCTTGGCTCGGGACCGGTTTCGCTGCCCATGACCACTACCGATGTCATCACCACCGTGGCATCGCCGCTCGACGCCTTCAAGATCATCAATACCGGCGTCACCATCGGCGCCTTCACCCAGGACCGCGAATCGGCCATTCACGGTGTCTTTGGCGCGCAGGCGCGGATGATCCCCATGCACATTTCAATCGACGTCCCCACCGGCGATGCCCCCCCCGGCCAGCGCCAGGTCAACGTGGAGATCCTCGATCTGCCTTCCCTCACACCGATCGCGATGCAGGTGGTTCTGCTGAATGCCCTCACTCAAACCAACGAGAGCAGCGACGCTCTCAGCTATCACCTGACGGGCAGCATCGATCTCTCGGGGTACCCCTCCATGCCGCTCGACCTCTGGGCACCGGCGGCATCTGGACTGCCCGCTTCCATGCAAACCGTGATTCTGGCTGGCCAGCAGTTCACGCGCCTCTACTCGAACGGCGCCCGCCAGGGCGTAATTCGCCAGATCGATCTCCATATTCAGGCGGTTCCCCGGCCCATGCAGGTCACGCTCGAACGGGCGCACTTCGTCTCCGGCAATATCGCCCACGCCGGCGACACCGTGGAGGTCGAAGCCACTCTCCGTCCCTGGCAGGAGCCCGACCGCAACGTCCGCATCGCCTTCAGGCTCCCGGCGCGCCTCGCGGCCGGCAATCTGCGCTTGCTCGTCTCTGACGGCGCTACGTTGGACCGCACCCTCTGGCAGCCCCGGCTTAATGCCCCGCCGCCCGATCTCTCCACGGTTGTTGCTGAGGCCCGCGATCAGCATCCTGCCGACCGCATCTACGTCAGTGTGCTTGCTCCAGAGGCCCAGGGCGAGCTCCATGGCCAAGCCCTTACCAGCCTCCCGCTTTCCATGGCTAATGCTCTTGAGCCCTTGCGTAATACCCAGAACGCCAGCCTCAATGGCGAATCGGCCGAACTCGCCGCCGAGGCCCCCGCGGGCGGCGTACTCACAGGTTTCCAGGTTCTCAATATCCACATCGAGCCAGGCGGAGGGTTAAACTAGGGGAAGTAAGAATTCAATTTTCCTCCAGATCGGAACGGTGCTTTGGGGACCCTCCCGGACCGATGGCCAATCAGTGAGGCTTTCGGAGCACAATATGGCTCAGATTCAAGGACTTGCAGCCCATGCAGCGGGAGCCGAACTCCTGTCTTTCCGTTATGATCCGGGCAAGCTCGGTGCGCACGAGGTCGAAATTGCCATTACGCATTGCGGCGTCTGCCACAGCGATCTGCATCTCATCGCCAACGATTGGGGCATCAGCCAGTACCCCTTCATTCCCGGTCACGAGATCATTGGCAACGTCTCCGCCGTCGGCTCCGAGGTCAAATCCCTCGAGGTAGGCCAACGCGTTGGCTTAGGCTGGCAGTCCAATTCCTGCGGTCACTGCGAGTGGTGCCTGACGGGACGGGAAAACCTCTGCCCTGAATCCGAGGGCACCTGCGTGCACCGCAACGGCGGCTACGCCGACCGCGTCCGCGCCAACGCACGTTTCGTCGTGCCCATCCCCGACGCCCTGGACAGCGAACACGCCGCGCCGCTTCTGTGCGCCGGAATCACGGTCTACAATCCGCTGCGCATCAACGGGATCAACCCCTCGTCCCGCGTGGGCGTGGTCGGCATCGGCGGTCTCGGCCATCTCGCCATCCAGTTCGCCCGTGTCTTCGGCGCTGAAGTCACTGCCTTCTCCACTTCTCCGGCAAAGGAAGAGGAGGCCCGCGCTCTGGGCGCGCATCACTTCGTCAACAGCCTCGAATCCAAGGCCATGAAAGAAACCGTAGGCGCCCTGGACTTCGTTCTCACCACCGTCAACGCCGACCAGGACTGGGGCGCGTATCTCCAGGCTCTCCGGCCCAACGGAACCCTCTGGTTCGTCGGCGTTCCGCCCGCGCCCGTCTCGGTGCAGGCCTTCCCGCTCATCTCCGGCCTGCGCACCATCGGCGGCAGCCCGGTCGGCAGTCCCTCACGCCTGCGCGAAATGCTCATGGTCGCCGCCCGCCACGGCGTCAAAGCCACCACCGAACTCTTCCCCATGGCCAAGGCCAACGACGCCATCGAAAAGGTGAAGAAAAGCAAGGTGCGCTACCGGGCGGTGCTGGCGAATTAGGGCGCTGACTGCTTGAAGAGCTACCCTTCGGTGCCCCATCCTTTCGCCCGATTTTTGGGCGAGAGGGTGGGATCGCACGCAGCCTTGCTCGCTCCCTCGCTCCCTTGCTCCCTGTCTCTCTCGATTTCCACACCCAGTTTCGCTAAAATATTCGCGATGCCTTTTCCGATCCGCACCTGCGTCGTCTGTCACGAGGAGTTTGAACTCCATCCCGACAAGCCCGGCTTTGCCAACCGCTGCCCCTCATGCAGTGAACCGGAATCGACCGAGCCGGCAGCGGCAAACGCGCCCGACGTCTTTGACCCCAAAGCAGAGCGCGAAGTGAACGCCGCACGCCGCCGCGCCATTCGCGACCTGCTTTACCGCAAAGACAGCTAGCCACAGTCCACGATTCGCGAGCCACGTACAATAGTTCTGTGACCAAAATCTCCCCGCCCGCGGCCCCTTCCGTCGGCTTCATCTCCCTCGGCTGCCCTAAAAACCTCGTTGATTCCGAGGT
>Ga0302267_10000961_pt1 | contig 37736 bp, 22 predicted proteins | sample III_Bog_E1_3_FD_194555 | JGI IMG/M metagenome (GOLD analysis project Ga0302267, IMG submission 194555) | Peat permafrost microbial communities from Stordalen Mire near Abisko, Sweden - III_Bog_E1_3 | ecosystem: Environmental > Terrestrial > Soil > Wetlands > Peat | place: Sweden: Abisko...
GCTACCGCGTCATCCGTCGGGCCGGCCGGTACTCGGTCTTCCCACGATCGATCCTGTCCGGTGCCGTCGGCCGGATCGGAACCGGCGACGGCACCGTCGAGATCTGGAACGGCATGCCGTTCTTCAGCCCCGTGTGGTCCCGCAGCCCCCACATCACCTTCCTGCACCACGTGCACGACGAGATGTGGAAGCTGGTGCTACCCCGCGGCCTGGCCGATGCCGGGCACCTACTCGAGCACCGCATCGCACCCCACTTCTACAAGAAGAGCCGCATCGTCACGTTGTCCCAGTCGTCGAAGGCGGAGATCGTGGAGCGCCTCCGCCTGTCGGTGGACCGGATCACCGTCACGCCGCCCGGCGTGGAGCCCCGGTTCACCCCGGGTGGTGAGCGCTCGGAGGTGCCGCTGGTGGTGGCCGTCGGACGGTTGGTGCCGGTCAAGCGGTTCCACCTGCTGGTCGACGCGCTCGTGCGCCTCAAGGCACGCCAGCCCGACCTGCGGGCGGTGATCGCCGGCGAGGGCTACGAGCGACCTGCCCTGGAGGCGCTGGTCCACTCCCACGGGGCGGAGGGCTGGATCGGGCTGCCCGGATTCGTGGACGACGATGCACTCATCGGCCTCTACCGTTCGGCGTGGGTCGTCGCCTCGTCGTCGTTGCGGGAGGGGTGGGGCATGACGGTGACGGAGGCGGGGGCCTGCGGTACGCCGTCGGTGGCCACCCGGATCGGTGGCCACGAGGACGCCGTGGTCGACGGCACGTCGGGACTGCTGGTCGACTCCACCGACGACATGGTCGACGCCCTCGACGCGGTCCTGCGGGACGAGGTGCTCCGCCGGCGCCTGGGCGTCGGTGCACTCGACCACGCCAGCCGATTCACCTGGGACGCCACCGCACGCGGCACCCTTGCGGCGCTGGGCACCGAGGCGCTCGCCCGGACCGACTGATCCACGCTTCGGGGAGCGGGTGGCGAGTAGCCGGCCCCCACCCGGCGCCGGCGTCAGACGCTGCCGGGGCGGACGGGTCCGGCAGCGTCGTCGGCCGTGTCCGGCATTGCGCTCGTGTCGGCGCCATCGCCGGCGTCGACCCGACCCGTCTGGAGTCGGTCCAGTCGACGTTGCCGGGCCCGCAGCGCGACGTCGACTGCCCCGTCGGCGCCGAGGAAGACGACGGCGCCCCAGGCCCACTGGCTAGCCACCCCGAAGGACTGGGGCCATGCACCGTTGTCCGGGGCGAGTGTCTGCTGCTGGTGGACCGCCACGTAGATCCCGGCGACGGCGACGCAACCGACGGCCGCCACGGCCAACAGGAAGCGCAATCTCGGGACGAGCAGCACCAGCAGGGTGCCCACGGCCACCGCCAGGCCCGCCCGCGGTGACGCCACAGCCGCGGCCACACCGCCGGCGACGACGGCAGTCACCACGGAGACGGGCACGGAGGCGCGCGAACCCTCGGAGGTGAAGGGCAGCTGCAATCGGGGGCGCTCGTCGAGGGCGACGGCCGACGCTGCTGCCTCCTCGGTGGAGGTGGGGTCGAGGTCGAGCGGTGGTGAGCTGGGCGCGTGGGCGTGCCGGCGGCGTCGGCGGCGCTCCACCGGCCACAGCGCCAGGATGAGGCAGGCCACGATCGTCACGGCCGAGACGATGAGCGCCCAGTCGACGGTCCTCTGGGGTGTCCACGCCAACGTCACCGAGAGCGACCCGTCGTGGACGTAGGGGGCGACGGCCGCCGGGTCGACCCGCCACCCGTTGGCGAAGGCGTCGATGAGGACCGGCTTGCCCAGACCGGGGCCCCCACCCACGGTCGCCGTCCACCCCTTGTTGATCGACTCACCGAGGATGAGGTCGAAGGGGGTGGTGCCGGCGGCGGTCGACATGCCGTGGACCGTCACGTGCACGGTGGTGGCGGTCTGGGAGTCGACGACGGCGACGGGCGAGGCGGATACGGGCGGTGCGGCCACGGTGGTGGGACTGGCCAGGGGCATCGCACCCCCGCCCGGCGCCGAGTCGAGCGCGAGCTGGTCGATGTCGTAGCCGACGTCCTGGCCGAGGGAGGAGCGCAGGGTGTGATCACCCGCTCCGAGCATGAGCCCATCGGCATCGGGGCCGCACAGGGTGACCGTCAGCGGGTTGCGGTCCAGCGCGTCGGCCGTGGTGCCGGTCACCTGGACCCACACCGGGGCACCGTCGACCGACAGCAGGTCACTGCGGCACGACGTGGGCACGTCCGCCGGCAGGGGGGCCGCGGCGGGCGCACCCGGGATCCCCACCGTGGCGATGCCGATGGGCAGGGCGATGGGGGTCTGGGAGTAGTAGTTGAGCGTGTTCTCGATACGGACGGTGCCGAAGGTGAGTCGGACGTCCGGGCCGTGCAGCGTGGGCAGCGGCACGCGCACGTCGACGACAGCGCCCGCCACCTGGCTGTCGGCGATGGGCGGCAGCGGGACGGTCGCCGAACCACTTGCGGTACTGACGGTCACCTGGGTAGGCACCGAGTGCCGCCCGTCGGCCACGACCTGGAGGTCGACGTGGTCGAAGGTGACGGGCTCGGCGAAGTGGTACTGGAGCCACTCACCGGCCTGGTGGGAGCTCCCGAACCCGGGCTCCCAGACGGTGGACGGGTCGGCGTCGAGTGTCGCCATGGCGGTGGCCCGCAGGTCATTGGGCAGCCGCCCCTGCGAGTAGGCGACCGTGCCCGTGTAGTCGGATCCCGGCCGGCCGACGAGCCGGTCGATCTCGTCGTCGGGCACCAGCGGTGAGATCCTGGCCTGACCGGTCAGGGAGAACGTCCGGGCCGTGGGCAGCCAGAACGAGCGCTGCAGCGAGGTCTCCACGTCGGACCGTGGTGGCGTGCCCGAGGCCCGTAGGCGGGTCATCAGCAGCGTCAGGCGGTCGGCCAGGGACGACGTACCGGTGGCCCGCAGGAGGTCCTCGGGCATGGCCACCGTCTCGTCGACCGCGATACCCGGGATCCCGATCTCGGCGAAGCCGACCGAGCTGCGCGAGCCGACAGGCGACGTCGGGTTGTCGACCACCACGCCCGACACGGTGATGCGGAGCGTGGTGAACGTCCGGGCGGGGAAGGTCACGACCTGCCCGGCCGCCGTCCGGGACGGCGGGGAGAGGGGGAGGGACACCGAGCGGCCACCGTCGAAGGTGAGCGTGACCCGGGTGATGTGGCGGTCCGGGTCGCCGGTCTGGGGCTGGACCAGGAGCAGCTGGTCCTCGGTCCGGGGCTTGGCCAGCACCACCTGCCACCACTGACCGAGCTGGCCCACGAAGGAGTTCGTCAACCACGCCGTCTGCGTGTTGCCGTCGAGGGCTGCGGCCGGGCGGTCCTCGGGGAGGTAGGTGATCGACGAGCCGTAGGAGGAGGCGGTCACCGACGACACACCGGCCAGGACCGTCGTCGTCTGGGCGTCGGCGGGCGCCCCCGGGAAGAGGTCGAGCGGTGCGTCGCTCGGGTCACTGGTGTCCGGGCCCTGCGCCGCCGTCTCGGTGTACCCGGTGTTCTCGTTGAGCGAGTTCCACCGGTAGCCCTGCTTGCGGTTGGTGTCGGTGACGACCAGGGTGGCCGGCTTCGTCAACGTCTGGTGCTCCAGGACGTGGTCGGTGTCGAGGGTGCCGGCGTAGAGGATCGTCGGGTTGCCGCTCAACAGGCCGACCGAGGCGGCGGCCACCACGCCGTTGGCGTCGCCGTCGACGACCAGTGGTGTGGCTGTCGACTCCGTGCGGACGATGGGGCGCGGGGCGGCCACGGTGTACGACACCAGGGGCGCCGTCCACCCGGGATCGGCGGGCAGCGCCAGGGAGCCCTCGTCGAAGTGGGGGAGGAGCGGCACGTTGGGCCGGGGGGTGCCGTAGGACACCGGGTCGGACAGGCCCGGCGGCGTCGTGGCCAGCTCGGCGGCCAGCGTCTGGGGATTGGGGGTGTCGTAGCGCTCGTAGGCCTGGTCGTACTGGACCAGGACGTCGCCGGCGTCCAGCAACGAGGCCATCGGCGCCATCGCCTGCCAGTTCATGACCCCGTCCTGCAGCGGTCCGTCGACCGCCTCGAGGACGTCGGCTGTCGGCAGCGAACCCATGATCTGTTGCTCGTGGGTGACGAACGGACGCGTCATCAGTCCCGGGTAGACGGTGTCGATCGTGTCCCCCCAGCGCTGGGCCGCGAAGTTGTTACCCGGCATGGCGTAGACCCGGGTGCCCGGATGCGAGCCGTCGAGCGCCTTGGCCGCGGCGCGGACGTAGGCCGGTGGCTTGGCGGGCTGGGTGAACCCGTCGGCGATGATCTGGCCGGTCCACAATGGGCTGGAGGCGCCGGCCACGGCCACGATCACCCCGGCGCCGATGACGAGGCCCACCGCCCGCACGCGTAGGTACAGGGCACTGACCCCGGCGCCGAGGAACATGGCCAGGCAGAGGATGACCAGGGGTGAGGCCCGGTCGGTCGAACGCATGGCCAGGCCGGCCGTCGTGTCGACCATGATCTTCTTGATGACGGAGCCGATGCCCGACGGGTGGTCGTAGGGGTTGGGTCCGACGGCCAGCACCATGCCGACCACGGTCATGAGGATGAAGTAGCTCCGGTACCGCCACCGGGCCACGAAGGCGGCCAGGACGGCGAGCACGGGCACGCTGAAACTCCACAGGATCAGGGCGATGCTCTGCGTGTACTGGACCGACGTCTGGGTCCAGGGCCCGACCCGGTCGGTGCCGTAGAAGTACCAGTAGCCGAGTCCGCGCAGGATCTCCGAGGCGAGCGACGCCGCGCTGGTGGCGGGCACCGTCTCGGTGTATTTGAGGACGTTGACGCCATAGGCGGCCTCGACCTGCAGGCCGACGGCCCACCACACCGACACCAGGAACGTGAGGCCGGCCACCTTCCAGGCCACCCCCCAGGCTCTGCGCCAGGTGGCGTCCTTGGCCACGAGCACGGCGTAGGGCAGCCAGAGCGCCGGTGCGATGCCCACGTAGAGGATCGAGCTGGCATTGATCCCGCTGACCAGGGCCACCACCAGGGCGAAGAGGGCTGGATACCGCCAACCTCCCTTGCGGAGGGCCAGCACCACGAAGGCCAGCATCCACGGGAGCCCCGACCACGGCATGAGGATGACCGAGATCCGCCCGGAGTACTGCAGCACGTAGGGCGTGAACATGTAGGCCAGGGCCGTGACGTACCGGCCGGCACCGGACAGGCCGAGGACCCGGCACAGGTACAGGGCGCCCGCCCCGGCGGCGTAGAGGAGGCACCCCATCCACAGGCGCTGGGCCACCCACAGCGGGACGTGCAGATCGGCCATGGCCCAGTAGAAGGGCCCCATCGGGAGGAGGTAGCCGATGTTCTCGTGGGTGACCGTGCCCAGTCCGACGTGGGGATCCCAGACCGACACCGCCTGGCGGACGTAGCGGCCCGGGTCGAGGTAGAGGTAGGTCTTGGTGTCGTCCGTCACCACGCCCGGCTGGGAGGCCAGCATGGGCACGAAGGCGAGGACGGCCAGCGCCAGGTAGTCGACCCAGGCGCGCAGCGCGCTGGGCGACCGCAGGCGGTCGTAGAGGGAGCCCCTCCGGCCGGGGGTCCGGTCCGTGGGCCCGGCAGGGGAGGGTTCTGGTGCTGGCACGAGTGGTCGGTAGTGTAAACAACCGCAGCGCCGCGCCGGCAGCACCTGGCGGCGGCACGAGGACGGGGAGCCAGATGGACGAGTCGCAGCAGGTGTGGGGTCGTACCCGGGGCCGGTCGGTGCGATGAGCGCGGCACAGGTACCGGCCGGATCGGCGGCGACCGCCGACCGCAAGGGACGCCAACTGACAGGGGAGCGACCGCAGCAGGGTGTCACCCCCGACTCACTCCTCGCCCTCCATGCGGCCGGCTACCGGACCATCATCGAGCGGCTGGGCCGGGGCACCGTCCTCGACGTGGGCTGCGGCCAGGGCTTCGAGTCGGCCCGGTTCCTGGCCCCCGGGCGCCGGGTGGTCGGGGTCGACTACAGCGCGGAGGCCGTCGAGTTGGCCAAACGCTCCTACGGGTCGGACGGCCTCGAGACCGCACAGATGAACGCCCTCGCCTTGGGATTCACCGAGGGCGGCTTCGACTGGGCGTGCTCCTCCCACCTCATCGAGCACTTCGACGAGCCGGAGGGTCACGTGACGGAGCTGGCCCGGGTGCTGAAGGACGACGGCACGGTGTTCTTCCTGACGCCGAACGCCCCGGCCGACTTCGAGAACCCGTTCCACATCCACCTGTTCGAGCCGCCGGAGCTGCGGGACATGCTGTCCCGGCACTTCCACGACGTCACCATCCAGGGGCTGGACGCCGTCCCCCACGTCAAGGCCGATTTCACCGCCCGTCGGGTCAAGGCCGAGAAGGTGCTCCGCCTCGACTTCCTCGACCTGAGGCACAAGATCCCCCGTTCGTGGTACATCGGCTTCTACACACGGGCCCTGCCTCTCGCCTACAAGGTCATCGCCCGGGGGGACTCGGGTGGGGTGACCGGGATCACCGCTGACGACTTCTTCGTCACCGACGACCTCGACGGCACGACCATGGTGCTGTTCGCCACGGCCTCGAGGCCACGGCGTCCGGCGTGAACGGCTGGACGGGCACGACATGTTGACCATCGGCCTGACCGGCAACATCGGCGCCGGCAAGTCCACGGTGGCCGAGCTCCTGGTGGCCCACGGCGCAGCCCTGGTGGATGCCGACAAGGTGGCCCGCGAGGTGGTGGAGCCGGGGGCACCGGCCTACCAGCCACTGGTCGACCGGTTCGGCACCGATATCCTCGACGCCGACGGTCGCATCGACCGGCCCGCGCTGGCGGCCAAGGTCTTCGGGCATCCCGAGGAACTCGAGGCCCTCAATGCCATCATCCACCCGGCCATCGGGGTGGCCATGATCGAGGGCAAGGACGCCCATGCGGGCACCGATCGCATCGTGGTCATGGACATCCCCCTCCTGAAGGAGTTCCACCGGGAGCTGCTCGCCCTCGACGCCGTGGTGGTCGTCGACGTGCCGCCCGAGCTCGCCCTGGAGCGCCTCACCACCTTGCGGGACATGTCCGAGGACGACGCCCGGGCCCGTCAGGCCGCCCAGCCGACCCGGGCCGAGCGGTTGGAGGGGGCGGACTTCGTGGTCGACAATTCGGCCGGGACCGAGCAACTGGCCGCCGAGGTGGACCGGGTGTGGGCGGCCCTCGAAGCACTGCCCGCCAAGGCGGCGATCGGCGCGCCCGACGAGGTGCCACCCGAGGGCTGAGCCACCATCCGGGCCCGCGTCCGACGGGAACGCGGCGGGGGCTGTCCCACCCTCCCGGTACCCTGGACCACGTGCCCCCCTTCGAGGTCGTCTCACCGTTCCGCCCCGCCGGAGACCAGCCCCAGGCCATCGCCGGGCTGGTCGAGGGTCTGGAGCGCGGCGACCGCTATCAGACCCTCCTGGGCATCACCGGCTCCGGCAAGACGGCCACCATCGCCTGGACCATCGAAGCGGTCCAGCGGCCCACGCTCATCATCGAGCCGAACAAGTCGCTCGCGGCCCAGCTCGCCGCCGAGCTGAAGGATTTCTTCCCGAGGAACCGGGTCGAGTACTTCGTCTCGTACTACGACTACTACCAGCCCGAGGCCTACGTGCCCTCGTCGGACACGTACATCGAGAAGGACTCGTCGATCAACGACGAGATCGACCGACTCCGCCACGCCTCGACGTCGTCGTTGCTGCTGCGCCCCGACACCATCGTGGTCGCCTCCGTCTCGTGCATCTACGGCCTGGGGTCACCCGAGGAGTACCGCGACCGCATCGTGGCGCTCGAGCGCGGTGGGGAGTACGAGCAGCGGGACCTCCTCAAGCGCCTGGTGGAGCTCCAGTACTCGCGCAACGACATCGCCCTCACCCGTGGGCAGTTCCGGGTCCACGGCGACACGGTGGAGATCCATCCGGCCTACGAGCAGCGGGCCGTGCGGATCGAGTTCTTCGGCGACACGGTGGAGCGCATCCGTCCCTTCGACGTACTGACCGGTGAGATCGGCGACGAGCTCGACGACCTCGTGGTCTTCGCCAACACCCACTACGGCACGGGTGACGAGCGCATGCGCCGGGCCGTCCTCAGCATTGAGGACGAGCTGCGCGGTCGGCTGCCGGAGCTGGAGTCCGCCGGCAAGCTGCTCGAGGCCCAGCGGTTACGGATGCGCACGGAGTACGACCTCGAGATGCTGGCCGAGACGGGGGTGTGCTCCGGGGTGGAGAACTACAGCCGCCACCTCGACGGACGTGCACCGGGAGAGGCCCCGTTCACCCTGCTCGACTTCTTCCCCAAGGACTACCTGGTGGTGCTGGACGAGAGTCACGTGGCCGTGCCCCAGCTACGGGGCCAGTACGCCGGCGACCGGTCGCGCAAGGAAACCCTGGTCGACCACGGGTTCCGTCTGCCGTCGGCAATGGACAACCGCCCACTCCGCTTCGAGGAGTTCACCGAGCGGGTGGGCCAGGTCGTGCTCCTGTCGGCGACCCCGGGCCCATGGGAGCTCGAGCACAGCACGAACATCGTCGAACAGGTCATCCGCCCGACCGGCCTGGTCGATCCCGAGGTGGACATCGTCCCGACGACCGGGCAGATCGACGATCTGCGGGAGCGCATCGACGCCACCGTCGCCGCCGGCCACCGGGTGCTGATCACCACCCTCACCAAGAAGATGGCCGAGGACCTGACCGACTACCTGGCCGAACAGGGCATGCGCGTGCAGTACCTGCACTCGGACGTCGACACCATGGCCCGCATCGAGATCCTCCGGGAGCTGCGCCTCGGCGTGTTCGACGTGCTGGTCGGCATCAACCTGCTGCGGGAGGGCCTCGACCTCCCCGAGGTGGCGCTGGTGGCCATCCTCGACGCCGACAAGGAGGGCTTCCTGCGGTCCGCGTCGTCCCTCATCCAGACGATGGGACGGGCCGCCCGCAACGTCAACGGCCGGGTCGTCATGTACGCCGACCGGGTCACCGACTCGATGACGGCGGCCATCGGCGAGACCCAACGTCGGCGGGCACGCCAGATCGCCTACAACGAGGCCCACGGGATCGACCCGACGAGCATCACCAAGTCGGTCACCGACATCCTGGAGCGGGTCCGGGGCGACGCCTTCAACTCCGAGGGCAATCTCGCCGGCCTCACCCCGATGTCCGGATCACGGCGGCAGAAGGGCCCCAAGGGCGAGCGGACCAGTGTCGACCCCCGGGCCATGGCCGCCGAGATGGCCCATGCCATCGGCCCCGACGCCGACGAGCTGTCGAGCCTGATCCACCGCTTGGACGCTGAAATGGTCAAGGCCGCCGAGGGGCTCCGCTTCGAGGAGGCGGCCCTCATCCGGGACGAGGTGGCCGAACTGCGTGCCCTCCTGGCCCGGGACCCGGTCGACGGCACTCCGGTGCTACCGGGGTCCACCGCCGACGTCGAGGCTCCGGCCCCGGCCTGACCCCGGCCAGCCCCGACCCCCGCACCGGTATCCTCACGCCATGGCCGATCGACTAGTCGTACGAGGCGCGCGCGAGCACAACCTCCAGGACGTGTCGCTGGATCTGCCCCGCGACCAGCTGATCGTCTTCACCGGCCTGTCCGGTTCGGGCAAGTCGTCGTTGGCCTTCGACACCATCTACGCCGAGGGACAACGCCGCTACGTCGAGTCCCTGAGCGCCTACGCCCGCCAATTCCTGGGTCAGATGGACAAGCCCGACGTGGACTTCATCGAAGGACTGTCGCCGGCCATCTCCATCGACCAGAAGTCGGCATCCCGGAACCCGCGTTCGACGGTAGGCACCGTCACCGAGGTCTACGACTACCTCCGGCTCCTGTACGCCCGGATCGGCAAGCCCCACTGCCCGGTCTGCGGACGCCCGGTGGCCCGCCAGAGCCCTCAGCAGATCGTCGACCGGATCCTCGCCCTGGAGGATGGCACCCGGTTCATGGTGCTGGCACCCGTAGTCCGCGGTCGCAAGGGGGAGTACAGCGCCCTGCTCGACGACCTGGCCAAGCAGGGCTTCGCCCGCGTCCGGGTCGACGGTTCGACCATCGAGTTGTCCGACCGTGAAACCCTCGAGCTCGCCCGGTACGAGAACCACACCATCGAGGTGGTCGTCGACCGCCTCGTCCGGCGCGACGACATCCGGAGGCGTCTGACCGAGTCCCTCGAGACGGCACTCGGACTGGCCGAGGGCGTGGCCGAGATCGTGGTGGTCGACGGCGACGGCACCGAGCAGGAGGCCATCACCTTCAGCCAGCACCTGGCCTGCACGCACTGCGGCATCAGCTTCGAAGACCCGTCCCCGCGTAATTTCTCGTTCAACTCGCCCTACGGGGCGTGCCCGGCCTGCACCGGTCTCGGCACGAAATTCGAGGTGGACCCTGAGCTCGTCGTACCCGATCCCTCCAAGTCGCTGTCCGACGGGGCCCTCGCACCCTGGTCGGGTGCCCGGAGCCAGTACTTCGAGCGCATGCAATGGGCCGTGGCCGACCTCGGCGGATTCTCGGTGGACACCCCGTGGGAGGACCTGTCCAAGGAGGATCAGGACCTCGTCCTGTACGGCACCGGGGACGAGCAGGTCCACCTCAAGTACCGCAACCGCTACGGTCGCCAGCGCTCGTTCCACTCGAGCTATGAGGGCATCGTCAACTGGCTCGAGCGCCGCCACACCGAGGCGGACTCCGACTTCCTGCGGGACAACCTGGAGGGGTACCTGCGCGAGGTGCCCTGCCCGGAGTGCGGCGGCAGCCGCCTCAAGCCGGAGTCATTGGCCGTGACGGTCGGTGGGTTCAACATCTATGCACTGTGCTCCCTGCCGATCGGTCGGGCCGTCGAGGAGGTGGGTTCGCTCGAGCTGTCCGACCGCGACCACATGATCGCCGACCGGGTGTTCCGTGAGGTCCAGGAGCGGATGCAGTTCCTCCTCGACGTCGGCCTCGACTATCTGACTCTGGCCCGGTCGGCCGCCACCCTCTCGGGGGGCGAGGCCCAGCGGATCCGTCTGGCCAGCCAGATCGGCAGCGGCCTGGTTGGCGTGCTGTACGTGCTGGACGAGCCGTCCATCGGGCTCCACCAGCGGGACAACCAGCGCCTCATCGGCACCCTCCTGCGACTGCGCGACCTCGGCAACACCGTCATCGTCGTCGAGCACGACGAAGAGACCATCAAGGTGTCCGACCACGTGGTCGACGTCGGCCCGGGGGCGGGCGAGCACGGCGGACGGATCGTCCACTCCGGACCGGTCGACGGACCGGGCGGGATCCTGACCAATCCCGACTCGATCACCGGCCAGTACCTGTCGGGGGTCAGGTCGATCCCGGTTCCCCAGTTCCGTCGCCCCGGCAACGGGCAGCACCTGGTCGTCCACGGCGCCCGCGAGCACAACCTGCAGGACGTGTCGGTGCAGTTCCCCCTCGGTCAGCTGGTGGCCGTCACCGGCGTGTCCGGCTCGGGCAAGTCGACGCTCGTCAACGACATCCTGCTGCGGTCCCTGGCCAAGCAGGTGCACCGGGCCAAGAGCCTGCCGGGCCTGCACCGCACCATCAGCGGCGTCGAGCTGATCGACAAGGTGGTCGACGTCGACCAGGCGCCCATCGGCCGGACCCCCCGGTCAAACCCCGCCACCTACACGGGCGTGTTCGACCACATCCGCAAGCTGTTCAGCCAGACCAACGAGGCCAAGGTGCGCGGCTACCTGCCCGGACGGTTCTCGTTCAACGTGAAGGGTGGCCGGTGCGAGTCGTGCGCAGGTGACGGCACCATCCGCATCGAGATGCACTTCCTGCCGGACATCTACGTGCCCTGCGAGGTCTGCCACGGCGCCCGGTACAACCGGGACACCCTCGAGGTCACCTTCCGGGGCAAGACCATCGCCGACGTGCTGGACCTGTCGTGTGAGGAGGCGCTGGGCTTCTTTGCCGCACAGCCGCCGATCGCCCGTCATCTCCAGACCCTGGTCGATGTCGGGCTCGGCTACATCAGGCTCGGCCAGTCGGCACCGACCCTCTCGGGCGGCGAGGCCCAGCGGGTCAAGTTGGCCACCGAACTCAGCCGCCGGTCGACGGGCACGACGCTGTACGTGCTCGACGAGCCGACGACTGGGCTGCACTTCGACGATGTGCGCAAGCTCCTCGACGTCCTCAACCGACTGGTCGACCAGGGCAACACGGTCATCGTGATCGAGCACAACCTCGACGTCATCAAGACTGCGGACTGGATCATCGACATGGGACCCGAGGGCGGTGACCGGGGCGGCACGGTCGTGGCCGAGGGCAGTCCCGAACACGTGGCCGGCGTGGCCGCCAGCTACACCGGCCAGGTGCTGGCACCCCTCCTCGGCGTCCTTCCGGGCATCGCGGCACCTCCGGCCCGGTCGGGCAACGGCACGGACCCGAAGAAGCCCACCGCCAAGAAGAAGCCCATTGCGACCAAGGCGGCGGCCAAGAAGAAGGCGGCGGCAACGGCCGCGTCGACGGTCGGTCGGGTCAAGAAGACGACTGATGGCACGGCCAAGAAGTCGCCGGCCACGAAACCGGCGGCCAAGAAGTCGCCGGCCCGGAAGGCGACCGCCTCCCGCTGAGCGTCAGACGGTGGCGAGCATCCGCTCCAGGGCCACCCGGGCCCAGGTGGCCGTGTCCTCGTCGACGACGATGCGGTTGCGGACCTCGCCCTCGACCAGTCCTTCGAGCACCCACGCCAGGTGGGCCGCATCGATGCGGAACATGGTCGAGCAGGGACACACCAGTGGGTCGAGGGAGACGACCGTCTTGTCCGGGGTCTCGTCGTCGAGGCGCTTCACCAGGTGGATCTCGGTGCCGACACCGATGACCGCACCGACCGGGGCATCGGCGACCGCCCGGATGATGAAGTCGGTGGACCCGACCTGGTCGGCGGCCTCGACCACGTCGTGGGCGCACTCCGGGTGCACCACCACGATGCCGTCGGGGTGCTCGGCCCGGAAGGCGTCGATGTGGGCCGGGCGGAAACGCTGGTGCACGGAGCAGTGGCCCTTCCAGAGCAGCAGCGAGGCGGACTTCAGCATCGCGTCGTCGATCCCTCCCGACGCCAGGCGCGGATTCCACACCGCCATGTCGTCGGCGCCGTAGCCGAGTTCGAACCCGGTGTTCCGGCCCAGGTGCTGGTCGGGAAAGAACAGGACCTGGTCGCCACGGCTGTACCCGGTGCCGTCGGCTCCGAGGGCCCAGGTGAGGACGGCCCGGGCGTTGGACGACGTGCACACGACCCCGCCGTTGCGCCCGACGAAGGCCTTGAGGGCGGCCGACGAGTTCATGTAGGTGACCGGCACGACCCGGTCGATGTCGGTGACAGCGGCCAGCGTCTCCCACGCCTCCTCGACGGAGTCGATGTCGGCCATGTCGGCCATCGAGCAGCCGGCATTCAGGTCAGGGAGGAGGACCTGCTGATGCTCGCCGGTCAGGACATCAGCCGACTCGGCCATGAAGTGGACGCCGCAGAAGATCACGAATTCGGCCTCGGTCTGCTCCGCGGCGATTCGGGAGAGCCCGAAGGAGTCGCCTCGGGCGTCGGCCCAGGCCATCACCTCGTCCCGCTGGTAGTGGTGGCCCAGGATGAAGACCCGGGACCCGAGCGCCGCCTTGGCGGCACGGATCCGCTCGGCGAGTTCGTCAGGACCAGCGGACGTGTAGGCGTCCGGTAGTGCGTTCTGTAGTCGGAGCATATGGGTAGGACCTCCTCGGGGAGGCGCTCCGGTCAGTGGCCGGCGGGGACAGCCTGGTCGCCCATCCGCGGGGATGTCGGCCCCGGAGCGGTAGATGTTCGCCGGGAACCAGGCCGGCACCTCCCCAGTGTATTGCCTGTGACCTGGGAGCGCGCGCCGCTCCGCCTCCGGGTCGACCCGATGACCCCTGTCGGCACGGCACACTGGACCCGTGGTCACCCGCCCTCTCCCCGGATCGCTCCCCGACGAGCCCGGCTCCTACCAGTTCGTCGACGCCGACGGCAGGGTCCTCTACGTCGGCAAGGCCAAGTCGCTGCGGTCCCGGGTCAACTCGTACTTCCAGGACCCGGTCAACCTGGCGCCCCGGACCGCCCAGATGGTGCTGTCGGCCGACCACGTCGAGTGGATGGTCGTCGGCACCGAAGCCGAGGCCCTCCTGCTCGAACACAATCTCATCCAGCAGTTCCAACCGCGCTTCAACGTCCGGCTGAAGGACGACAAGAGCTATCCCTGGTTGGCCCTCACCGTGGGGGACGAGTGGCCGAAGCCGGCCGTCGTGCGTGGGCGCAAGCGCAGCGGGGTGCGCTACTTCGGTCCCTACCCGAATGTGGGCGCCATCCGCGGCACTCTCGACCTCCTGCTCCGCTCGTTTCCGGTGCGGACCTGCTCGGACGCCAAGTTCCGCAACCACCAGCGGCTCGGGCGCCCGTGTCTCCTGTTCCACATCGAACGATGCTCCGGTCCCTGCGTCGGGGCCGTCTCCCGGGAGGACTACGACGGCATGGTGGCCGACCTGTCCACCTTCCTGGCCGGCGACACCGCCCCGCTCGAGCGAGAGCTCGAGTCGGGCATGCGCGAGGCGTCCGCCGCGCTCGACTTCGAGCGGGCGGGGATCCTGCGGGACAAGCTCGAGGCCGTTCGCACGGCCGATGCCGTCCGCCAGATGGAACTCGACCGTCCGGAGGACCTCGACGTCCTGGGCCTGGCCGAGGACGAGCTCGAGGCGGCGGTGCAGGTGTTCCACGTCCGGGCGGGCCGGGTCGTCGGACGGTCCGCCCTGTTCGTCGACAAGGTCGAGGACCTCACCCCGGACGAGCTGGTGGCCCGCCTGCTGGTCGACATCTACGCCGATGCGGCCTCCGGAGTTCCCCGCCAGATCCTGGTGCCGACGATGCCCGCCGACCTGGACGCGGTGAGCGAGTACCTGGCCGACCGACGGGGCGGACCGGTGATCGTGAAGGTGCCTCAACGCGGTCCCAAGGCGGCGCTGCTCGAGACGGTGGTGCGCAATGCCGGCGACGCCTTCGTGCGTCACCGGCTGCAACGCACGTCCGACCACAACAGCCGGGCCCGGGCCCTGGAGGCGCTCCAGCGCGAGCTCCGACTACCCGTCGCCCCGCTCCGCATCGAGTGCTACGACATGAGCCACCTGCAGGGAACCGACTACGTGGGCTCGATGGTGGTGTTCGAGGACGGACTGCCGAAGAAGAGCGACTACCGGCACTTCAAGGTGGCCACCGTGGCCGGCAACGACGACTACGCGGCCATGGAGGAGGTGCTGACCCGCCGACTGACCGCACTGCTCGAGGAGGAGGCGCGGGTCCGCGACCGCCCGGAGGACGTCGACGGCGCGGTCACCGCCGGCGCACCTGCCGCCACGGCCCGTCGCCGGTTCGCCTACCCACCCCAGCTGCTGCTCATCGACGGCGGGCTCGGGCAGCTGCATGTCGCCACCCGGGTGCTCGACCGGCTCGGCCTGTCGGACAGGATCCCGGTGGCGTCCCTGGCCAAGAGCTTCGAGGAGGTCTATCTGCCGGACTCCTCGGTGCCCGTGCGCCTGCCCCGCACGTCCGAGGCGCTCTACCTGCTGCAACGGCTGCGCGACGAGGCCCACCGGTTCGCCATCTCCTACCACCGGACCCTGCGGGGCAAGCGGATGACCGTCGGGGCCCTGGACGGCGTCCGAGGACTCGGCCCGAAGCGGCGGTCCCGCCTCGTCGACCAGTTCGGCGGCCTGGGCGAGCTGCGCAAGACCACCCGGGACGAGTTGATGGGCCTATCGTGGTTGCCGGCGGAGGTGGGTGCCGCGGTGTTCGAGCGCCTGCACACGCCGTTGTCGCCGGAACGATGACCGACGGGTGAGAGTGGAGCGATGAGCGAGTACCTGGTGGTGACCGGCATGTCCGGGGCGGGGCGGTCCACAGCCGCGGCGACGCTGGAGGACCTCGGCTGGTTCGTGATCGACAACATGCCGTCGGCCCTCATCGCCAAGGTGTCCGAGCTGGTCGACGGGACGGGCTCGGAGATGGAGCGGGTGGCCTTCGTCGTCGGGCGCGGCGGTGGGGACCTCGACGACGTCCTGCCCGCCGTGGACTCGCTGATCGCCGGTCGCAACCGCGTCCGCATTCTGTTCCTGGATGCCGCCGACGACGTCCTGATCCGCCGGTTCGAGGGCACGCGGCGGCGTCACCCCCAGGCGGCACGCGGCGTGGTCGACTCCATCGCCGACGAGCGGGCGCTGCTCCTGCCCATCCGGGACCGGGCCGACCTCGTCATCGACACCGGCGAGCTCAACACCAATCAGCTGCGGACGCGCCTGATCGAGGTGTTCGGCTCCGAGGAGCAGGGCGGCAGCATGCGCACCTCGGTGGTCTCGTTCGGCTTCAAGCACGGCGTGCCGCTCGACGTCGACCTGCTGTTCGACTGCCGCTTCCTCCCGAACCCCTACTGGGACGAGAACCTCCGGTCCCACAGCGGGCTGGAGCCCGAGGTCCGCGAGTACGTGCTCGACCGACCCGAGACGCTCGCGTTCCTGGACAAGGTGGAGGACCTCCTGACGATGCTCATCCCCGCCTATATGAAGGAGGGGAAGTCGTACCTGACCGTCGCCATGGGCTGCACCGGCGGACGCCACCGCTCGGTGGTGCTGGCCGAGGAGCTCTCCCGTCGGCTCGACGCCCACCAGTTGCCCACCACCGTCTTCCATCGCGACGTGGACCGGTGAGCCCGACCGTGCAGCGCCAGGGCGGCGGAGGCGGTGCAGGTCCCCGGGTCGTCGCCATCGGTGGCGGCCACGGGCTGGCCGCCACCCTGCGTGCGGTGCGGACGTTCACCGACCGGGTGACCGCCATCGTGGCGGTGGCCGACGACGGCGGCTCCTCGGGCCGGCTGCGCGAGCTGCTGCACATCATCCCCCCGGGCGACCTCCGCAAGTGCCTGATCGCGCTGGCCGAGCCGGGCAGCCCCCTGGCGACCGCGTTCGACTACCGGTTCGACCAGGAGGAGCTGGCCGGCCACGCCCTCGGCAACCTGGTCCTGGCCGGTCTCATGGACGCGTCCGGCGACCCGGTGTCCGCGCTCGACGAGGCCTGCCGCCTGCTCGGCGTGCAGGGACGGGTCCTCCCGGCGTCCACGGAACCCGTGGTGCTGAAGGCCGAGGCGGCCTGCGGCGAGGTGACGGGGCAGGTGGCGGTCAACGGGACCGACCACATCCTGCGGGTGTCACTGGTCCCCGCTGATCCGCCGGCACCCCCGGCGGCGATCGCCGCTCTGGCGGAAGCCGACCAGATCGTCCTCGGTCCCGGGTCCCTGTTCACCAGCGTCCTGGCCGCCGTGGTCGTGCCCCAGATACGCGAGGCGGTCAACGCCTCGTCGGCCCAACGCGTCTACTTGTGCAACCTGCGCCCCCAGGACACCGAGACGGCGGGCTACGACGTGGCCCGGCACGTGTCCGCCCTTCTGGCGCACGGGGTCGAGGTGGACCGGGTGGTCTGCGATTCGACCGGGATCGCCATCGGCGCGACCCCCGTGCCGGTCGTGGACGTGCCCTTGGCCAAGTCCAACGGACTCGCCCACGACCCGGCCAGACTGGCGCAGACCCTCGCCGATCTGCTCGGATGAGGCCCCGGACCCTCCGGATGCCGTAGCGTGGACATGCCCCGGTCGAGTCAGGGGTGACGGGAGGCCACCGGATGGTCCTCCCGAGGAGTCCATGCGATGAAGGGTGAGGCAGCAGCGACATGACCGTACGGATCGGCATCAACGGCTTCGGGCGCATCGGCCGGCACTACCTGCGGGCGGCACGTCTGCTGGGGGCGGACGTCGAAGTGGTGGCCATCAACGACCTCACCTCACCCGAGACCCTGGCCCACCTCCTCAAGTACGACTCGACGCACGGTCGGCTCGGTGCCGACGTGACCGTGGGCAACTCCAAATTGACGCTCGACGGCAAGTCGATCGTGGTCCTGGCCGAACGTGACCCGAAGGCCCTGCCGTGGTCCGATCTGGGCGTCGACGTGGTCATCGAGTCGACCGGTCGGTTCACCTCGAAGGACTCGGCCAGCGCCCACCTCGACGCCGGCGCCAAGCGGGTCATCATCTCGGCCCCGGCCACCGGGGTGGACGCCACCTTCGTCGTGGGCGTCAACGACGACGAGTTCGACCCGGCCAAGGATTTCGTGGTGTCCAACGCCTCGTGCACCACCAACTGCCTGGTGCCCATGGTGAAGGTGCTCGACGACGCCTTCGGGGTGGAGTCGGGCCTCATGACCACGGTGCACGCCTACACGAACGACCAGAACCTGCTCGACCTGCCGCACACGGACCTGCGTCGGGCCCGCGCCGCCGCCGTCAACATCGTCCCGGCGTCCTCGGGAGCCGCCCGGGCGACCAGCCTGGTCCTCGCCTCGATGAAGGGTCGCCTCGACGGCGCCGCCCTCCGGGTGCCCGTCCCCGACGGTTCGATCACCGACTTCACCGCGGTGATCCCCGGCGAGGTGACGGTCGAGCAGGTCAACGACGCCTTCCGGGCGGCGGCCACCGCAGGCCCACTGGCCAAGGTCCTCGTCTACACGGAGGACCCCATCGTCTCCTCCGACATCGTGGGCAGTCCCGCCTCGTGCACGTTCGACGCCGGCCTGACCATGGTCATGCCGTCGGCGTCGGGGATCACCCTCGTCAAGGCGAACGGGTGGTACGACAACGAATGGGGCTACGCCAACCGGCTGGTCGACCTGTCGCTCGTCGTAGGCGCCGGGGCCTGAGGCCGAGCAGCGGACGAGTGGAAGCGCATCGAGGGGAGACGGTGAGATGAGCGAGTCCGACAAGAATCCGCTGCTGAGGGGCCTGCCGCTGCTGGAGGACCTGCCCGACCTCGACGGTGCCAGCGTGCTGGTCCGCGTCGACTTCAACGTACCGCTCCGCCCGTGTGACGACGCGCCGGCCATGGTCACCGACGACTTCCGGATCCGGGCCGCACTGCCCACCATCGAGTACCTCGGCGCCCATGGTGCCCGGGTGACGGCCTGCACCCACCTCGGACGGCCGAAGGGGGCACCGGACACGCGGTGGGAACTCGGCCCCGTCCGCGAGGAGCTGGCCCGGCTGGCCCCCCAGGTCGAACTCCTGGAGAACCTCCGCTTCTACCCGGGCGAAACGGCCAACGATCCCGCCTTCGTGGAGAAGCTCGTCAACTCCCACGACGCCTACGTCAACGACGCCTTCGGCGTCTCCCACCGTCGCCACGCCTCGGTGGTCGGCCCGCCCGCCTTCCTCCCGAGCGCGGCGGGCCTCCTCCTCCAGAAGGAGATCGAGTCACTGGGCAAGCTCCTCGGCCGGCCCGACCGGCCGTTCGTGGCCGTGGTCGGCGGGGCCAAGGTGGCGGACAAGCTGGGTGTCCTGAAGGCGCTGCTGCACCGCGTGGACGCCCTCGTGGTGGGTGGGGGGATGGCCTACACGTTCCTGGCCGCCCAGGGCCACGACATCGGTGGATCGATGGTCGACAGGGACCGTGTCGACGAATGCGCCGAGCTGCTGGCGTCGGGCACCCCGATCCACCTGCCCACCGACACCTTGGCCCTCGAGCCCGGAGCCGACTTCGGATGCGACTGCCGTCGTGGGGAGGTCCGCACCGTGGGGTCCGACATACCCGACGGGTGGCAGGGGCTCGACATCGGGCCCGACACCGTTGCCGCCTACGCCGAGGTCATCGCCGGCGCCGGCACCGTGTTGTGGAACGGCCCCATGGGCGTCTTCGAGGACCAGCGCTTCAGTGCCGGGACGGCGGGCGTGGCCGAGGCCGTGGCCGCCTGCGCCGGGTACACGGTCGTCGGTGGTGGCGACAGCGCGGCCGCCGTCGACGAGCTCGGACTGGCCGATCGCATCAGCTTCATCTCCACGGGGGGCGGCGCATCCCTCGAGCTGTTGGAGTTCGGTGACCTGCCGGGCCTGGCCGCCCTGCGGGGGGCACCGAACGCCCCCGGGCACTCCACCCGGTGAGCGCCGCCACTCCGGGGCGTCGGCCGCTCGTCAGCGGCAATTGGAAGATGCACTTCGACCACCTGGAGGCCATCCACGCCTCGCGGGACCTCGGCCTCCGGCTCCAGCCCGCCGACGTGGGACCGGTCGACGTCTCCGTGCACCCGCCGTTCACCGACCTGCGCTCCGTGCAGTCGGTGCTGGAGGGGGAGGGGATCCCCGTGGCCCTCGGCGCCCAGAACTGTGCGATCGAGGACGCCGGGGCCTTTACGGGCGAAGTCAGCCCCGTGATGTTGGCCAAGCTCCACGTCGAGTACGTCATCGTCGGCCACTCCGAACGGCGGGCGCTGTTCGCCGAGACGGACGCCGTCGTGGCGTCCAAGCTCCGGGCCGTGCTCCGCAACGGCATGACGCCGGTCTGCTGCGTCGGCGAGACGATCGACGAGCGGGACATCGGTCTCACCCAGGAGCGCCTGTCGGCCCAGGTGGGGGCCGCACTGTCGGCGGTGCCGGCAGAGGCCGTGCCGGGCCTGGTGATCGCCTACGAGCCCCTCTGGGCCATCGGGTCGGGCCAGCCGGCCACACCGGAGGACGCCCAGGACGCCTGTGCGTGGATCCGGGGGGTGGTGGCGTCCCAGGTGGGAGAGGACGAGGCCACCCAGGTGCGGATCCAGTACGGCGGGTCGGTCAAGGCGGCGAACACGGGGGAGCTCATGGCCTGTCCCGACGTGGACGGGTTACTGGTCGGTGGGGCGAGCCTCGACGCCGCCGAATTCGTGGAGATCGTCCGGGCCGCTGCCCGGGTCGGCCGCTGAATTTGCTAGCGTCTCCGGTGGTCCCTACCCCGAGGAGAGGCTTCCCGTGCTGACCGCAGTCATCGTCGTACTCCAGATCCTCTGCTGCCTCGCGCTCATCTTCCTCATCCTCATGCACTCCGGCAAGGGCGGCGGGTTGTCCGACATGTTCGGTGGCTCCGTGGGCTCGGCGGCTGCGGGGTCGACCGTGGTGGAGAAGAACCTGGACAGGATCACGGTCACCGTGGCCGTGATCTTCGCCTTCACCAACATCATCCTCCTCCTGCGCCTGCAGTGAGCGAGCCGGGTGCCGGCACCACCGAGCACCGGTCCCGGATGTCGTCACTCTGGCGGGAGCGTCGTGCCCGGTGGACGTTGCCGCTGGTGATCATCCTGATCATCGCCGCAGTGGCCGTCGTCGACCACCTGAGCAGCAGACAGATCAGCCAGGTCGACCAGCCGGCCATCCCGCCGCCCGTCGCCACCACCGGTGGGACGTCGATCGTGCACCTGCCCGGGCCGTGGTCGGGCTACAACCCGAACACGCCGGCCGGTGCCTCGTCCACGACCGCGAGCCTGCTCGACGCCGTGCTGCCCAGCGCCTACACGGTCAATCCGAAGATGCTGCCCCAGGTCAACACCGACCTGCTGGCCAGTGTGGAGGCCACCTCGACGTCTCCCCTCACCATCCAGTACGTGATCAACCCGAAGGCCGTCTGGTCGGATGGGGTTCCGGTCTCGGCCGACGACTTCATCTACGCGTGGCTGTCCCAACGGGGGGACGGGACCGACGTCGACGGCCAACCCGACCAGGTGGCGTCCACCCTCGGCTACCGCGATGTGGCATCCGTGACCGGCAGCGACGGCGGCCGCACGGTGACCGTGGTGTTCGCCAGGCCGTTCGCTGACTGGCGGGTCCTGTTCGACCACATGGTGCCGGCCCACATCGCCCGCAAGGTCGGATGGAATGCCGGATTCGACACGTTCGATCCGGCGGTGGACCTGTCCGCCGGACCGCTCCTGCTGAAGAGCGTGTCCGCGTCCGGCACCGCGCTCCTGGTCCGCAACCCGACGTGGTGGGGGACCCCGTCGGTCCTGACGTCCGTCACGGTGTCCGCGGGTCAGACCGACGACAGTTGGATCGGCCCACTCGCCTCCACCAACGGTGCAGTGTCCGAACCGGGACAGTTCACCCTGTCGGCGTTGGATTCGGTGACTTCGCTGCCGAACGCACAGAGTTCGGTGCACCCGTCCCTCGACTTCCTGTCGCTGGAGTTCGACGTGAAGTCGACGATCGGATCTCACGTGGCCGCCCGCCAGGCCATCGCCCACGCGATCGACCGGTCGGCGCTGTTGAACCGGCTGTTCGGGACCATCGACCCGTCCCTGTCCGTCAATGAGGACCACCTGGCCGTGGCATGGCAGACGTCCTATGCGCCGTCGACGGCGGCGGGGGAGTACTCGACCCCTGACCTCGATACCACGGACACGCTGCTGCGCTCCCTCGGCTACACGCGTGGCACTGGTGGCGACTACGTGGATGCCTCGGGCAAGCCACTGGTGGTCCGGATGGCGGTGGAGCAGGGTGACCCGTGGATCGACGCGGCGGCGTCCGGCATCGTGGCGCAGCTGAAGGATGTCGGGATCACCGTGGTGGCCGAGCCGGTCCAGGGCCGGGCCGGCCTGGCGGCCGCAGCCGCCACCGACTCCTACGACATGGCCCTGGTGACCAGGACGGCGGGGCCCTTCCAATCGGCGACTGCCGGGTGGTATTCGGACGGACAGGGCAAGGCGGGTGTCGACGACCAGCAGAACTGGAGCCGGTTCGACGATCCCCAGGTCGACCAGCTCTTCCTGCAGGCCGCCCAGGAACTCAACCCGGTCACCGGATCATCGGTCTACACGCAGATCGACGATCAGCTGTGGGACCAGATGGTTGCGCTGCCGCTCTTCGGCGAGCCCGGGCTGGCCGCCAACGGGGTGCAGGTGGCGAATGCGACCTATAACCCTTCCGTTGACGGCATCCTCTGGAACGTCGCGCTCTGGACGATGCTGAAGCCCGCACCGACCACCACGAAGTCCTGATCGGCACGGGGCACCCCCGTGGGCGCGCTACCATGCCCTTCGCCCCGATGACCAGATCGGAGCCACTTCGTCGGAGTGGCGGAATAGGCAGACGCGCTAGCTTGAGGGGCTAGTGTCCGAAAGGACGTGGGGGTTCAAGTCCCCCCTCCGACACCACCATAAGCCCAGGTCAATGATGTCTGACTTGTTGGAATGGGCGGAATGTTCCACCACCGTTCCACCAACGTCGTCACTCAGGCTCCGTTTCCGAAGATCATTGCTGCGACATTCTCAGCAGCGTTCGACGCCATGGCCTTGGTCACGTGGCTGTACGTATTGAGCGTGACGTTTGTCGAACTGTGTCCGAGGCGCTCAGCAACGACCTTTGGATGTTCTCCGGCCTTGAGCGCGAGGGTGGCCCACGTGTGGCGCAGATCGTGGAGGCGCAGCCGGGGGAGTGGTGCCGATGGGTGCAGCCGGTTGTAGGTGGCCTGCTTTCGTTCGAACTCCCGAGAGAACCGCTCCGGGTGGAAACCACGGCCATCGGGCAGACAGAACAAGAGGTTCTCATTCGAGTAGCCCTCGCCGACCAGCAGCCTCTCTTGGGCCTGCCGGGACCATTGCTGGCGCAAGATCGCCACGGTCATCCCGTCTAGCTCGATCTCCCGCGCCCGACCGCTCTTCGTCGCCCCGACCACAGGCTTGTGGTCGATGGCGATACTTGCTCGACGGATTGCGGCAGTGCCGCCCTCGAGGTCGAGATCATCCCACCTGAGGCCCAGCGCTTCGCCGCGTCGCATGCCGGTCGTTGCGAGAAACGCGAATGCAGGCCCGTATCTATCGTCCCTCAATCCGTCCCGTTCTCCCTCTGCTGCGCTGTCGGTTCCCCTACATCGCGGCTCGACGGGGATTGCAGCGCGCACCCGAAATCGCCGAACGGTACACGGTTAGCGAACAGATGGCGGCATTCCGGGTGCGCACGACGGGTGTGTTGCGACAGCTCGGAGCTAGCTGAATAGACACTCTTGCCGGCGCGCCACCGCCTACAGGCCGGCTTGCGAGACGAGATAGAGTCGCACCTGGCGATCGTACGGGCGGAGGTGGTGATGCATGGGGACCCACGATCGAAGAGGTGTACCCCCTGGCTTCTGGCGGCCTGAACACAAGAGCTCCGGATCAGCAGACAGAGGAGACGCTCCGGAGCGCGCGCCGCACGAGGTGGAGGGGATAGGTCCGGGGCATCGACGGAGTCGCTTCCTGGCCCGATCAGGATCGATCGTGTCAGCTCTGCTCCTGATCACAGCTGGTGCCATCGCCTGGCTCCCGGTCCAAGCGGCGGCGGCGTCCAACCCTCCGGTCCCGATCCAGGTGACCGTCGGCGCTACCCATACGTGTGCCCTGATGGATACTGGAGCCGTCGAGTGTTGGGGCGGTAACAGCCTGGGACAGCTCGGCGACGGCACCTTGGTCGATCGGTCTTCACCGACAAGAGTGCCCGATCTTCCTCCGGCAACGGAGATCGCGGCAGGTGACAACTTCACGTGCGCTCTCACGACCTCCGGGGCCGTCTGGTGCTGGGGCTTGGGGATTTCGTACGGCCCCGGGGATCGCACAACGAGCAACTGGTGGGACGTTCCCAATCCAATTCCCGGCGTGGGGTCCGGAGTTACATCGGTCAGCGCCGGGGGTGAGACTGCATGCGCAATCTTGGCCTCCGGTGCCGTTGAATGCTGGGGCGATAACACCTCCGGCCAGATCGGCGACGGAACCACGAACTATGCCAACGTTCCCGTGTCGGTCGTAGGCCTCCCCGCGGCCGCTGCGGAGATCAGTTCGGGGTACCAGCACACCTGCGTTGTGACCGTAAACGGTGCAGCGCTCTGCTGGGGCAACAACAGCTTCGGGCAGCTAGGTGACGGATCGGCAGCGAACAGCTCCACTCCGGTCGCGGTGGAGTCTCTGCAATCCGGTGTCACGTCCATCACCGCTAGCGGCGACAACACTTGTGCGATCACGACGACCGGAGGGGCGAAGTGCTGGGGGGGCTACAGCGGTGGCCAATTGGGATCGGCGCCTGATCCGCCGCTCACCTGTCCAATCTCGCCCTTGCAGGGCGCTCAAGCAACGCCGATTGATGTCCCAGGTGTCTCGAGTGTCGTGGCGTTGGCCGGGGGATTGGCGCACCAGGGCCTGGCCGTTCAGGTAGGAGTCGGTAGCAGTTCTCCTTGTGACGGAGAGGCGTACCCGGTCGTCGCCTCGTTCGAATGTGCGTTGGCCAGTGGCGGTTCGGTCATGTGCTGGGGCGACAATACGCCGTTCGGGCAGTTGGGTCGTTCGACTGGGTCGTCTGCTGACGGAGCTCCTGGTGTCGTGCCCGGTCTTGATGCTGGTGTGACGAGCATCGCGACCGGGTCCGGAGACCACGAGTGCGCCATTCAGGGCACATCGGTGTGGTGCTGGGGGAGAGATTCGAACGGACAGGTAGGAGTTTCACCAGAACTCTCCGCTCCGCCGACCTCAGTCAGCTCGTCGTGGGCGACGACCCCCGATCCTCCAACTGGTGTTAGTGCCACCTCCAGCATCGGAGAAGCAACAGTCAGTTGGGTCTCGACGGGTGCCGAGGGATCCGCGGTGATCAGTTATACCGCGACGGCACATGATCAAACGTCTCCTGGGGCCAACGGAGACGGAACAACATGCACCTACATCGTCACTACGCCTGAAGTCGATTTGTGTTCATTTTCTGGGCTAACCGCTGGTGACTCCTACACGTTCACCGTGTCCGCTACGAACTCAATAGGCACAGGTTCAGCGTCTGAACCCTCCAATCCTGCGGTGCCTCTTGGACCGCCGAGTGCTCCCACCCAGGTCATTGCGAGCGTTGGTCTGTCAGCAGTGCAACTCACTTGGGCTGGTCCGGCTTCTGACGGCGGGAGCCCCGTCACCGGTGCCGTCGTCCGGTATTCAAGCGACGGCGGCTTGAGTTGGACATCGCCAGACTCCTGCTCGAGCGCTTGGGAGAGTTGTTTGGTTACCGGCCTCACCGGGGGAACCACCTATACCTTCGAAGTGGCATTCGTGAACTCCGTCGGGACGGGATCGTTCTCCCCGGGCGTTTCCGCAACGCCACCAGGTCCTCCAAGTGCGCCCTCTGGGGTCAGCGCAGCCCCAGGGAACGGAACGGTGTCGCTCAGCTGGACCCCGCCCTCTTCCGACGGCGGTTCGGCGATCACCGGCTACGCCGTGCGCTACTCGTCCAACGGCGGGACCACCTGGTCGACTGCGACCTCCAGCACAGCCTCCACGTCGACCAGCTACATGGTCACGGGCCTGACTAACGGCACCGCGTACGTCTTCGACGTGGCCGCGATCAACGCCGCGGGCACCGGGAGCTACTCGACCACCTCTACGGCTGTCACCCCCTCGACCGTCCCGGGCGCCCCGACGGGCGCCACGGCCACGGCCGGAAGCTCGCAGGCCTCGGTCACCTGGACTGCACCCGCGTCGACCGGCGGCTCGGCGATCACCGGCTACACCGTGACCGCGGGGGACGCGACCACCCCGGCCAACGGCGGTGAGACCTGCACCACGGCCACCACTTCCTGCACCGTGACGGGGCTGAACCCCGGTGACGCATACACCTTCACCGTGACCGCGACCAACGTGGCGGGCACCGGCGCGGCCTCGTCGGCCTCGAGTTCGGTCACCCCCTCGACCGTCCCGGGCGCCCCGACGGACGCCACGGCAACGGCCGGAAGCTCGCAGGCCTCGGTCACCTGGACTGCACCCGCGTCGACCGGCGGCTCGGCGATCGTCGGCTACACGGTGACCTCGACGCCGGGCAGCCTGTCCTGCACCACGGCCACCACCGCCTGCACGGTGACCGGCCTGACCAACGGCACGGCCTACGCCTTCACGGTGGTGGCCACCAATGCTGATGGCACCGGCTTGGCGTCGGCCCCGTCAACCTCGATCATCGTCGGAGAGACCCCCGCTTTCACTTCGAGTTCCACGGCGTCCTTCACCACGGGCACAGCGGGCTCGTTTGCCGTGACCACTGCCGGCACCCCGGTTCCGGCCTTGAGTGAAGCCGGCACCCTTCCAGGGGGCCTCTCCTTCCACGACAACGGGAACGGAACGGCCACTTTGTCGGGGACGCCGGGTGTGGGTGGCACCTCATCGATCTCGATCACCGCCACGAACGGTGTCGGCGCCAACGCCACCCAGACGCTCTCAATTTCGGTCGTGACTCCCACTCCGACGTCGCTCACCATCACCACGGCCTCGCTACCTGCCGGGTCGCTCTACACGAAGACCCACAAGGTCCTGTACTCGGAGACCCTGGCAGCGGTGGCTGGCAACGCCCCCTACAAATGGACCCTCGGCTCCGGAGCCCTACCGACGGGGCTGAAGCTCAAGTCGACCGGAGTCATCTCCGGCAAAGCCACAGTGGCGGGCACCTTCACCTTTATCGTCCAGGTAATCGACACCAAGACCAAGACCAAGCCGCACGTCCAGCACACCGCGACGAAGGTCCTCTCGATCACGGTCTCGTAACGAGGCAGCAGGTGAAAGCTCACTACCCTCGCCGTTGTCGGTTCTGAGTCCGGGGAATCCGGCATTGGCGCACGGCTGCGACTAGCAGTCAAAGACCGTGTTCGGGAGGGAGGGTGGCTCACAGGTCGGCTGGGAGCCGACCGTGTCCATTGTCCGCGATCGGTGCCCGAATCCCTCAAGATTGCCCCTACGGGCGGCTGGGCCGGCCTTGACCGATCCCGCCCGTGCCGATCGGGCGCCGGTTTGTTTCGCCGTAGCGCCTCAGGTGGCACACTGGAGAGGTGACAAAGAGCGTCGCCGACGAGGAGATTCTGGCCCAAGAGGTCAGTGAGCAGGACGAGGACGCCCTCATTCGGACGCTCGCCACCGGTCGTCGAGAGGGACGTGACACCTCTCAAGAAGTCGAGGCACTTCTCGAGGTCACTGCCCGGCAGAACCGGGCAGCACTCGACCGACTCGCCAAATAGCGCCCTCCGTGGCTCCATCGGACGGATGGGAAGTCGTCTACCTCGAGCTGGACGACTTCCATCGCGCAGCGGCGAAGGCTTTGAATCTGGACCTGACCACCGTACGATCCATCACCAACGAAACCCTCGCCGGCTCTGCGCTCGCTGCTCCGGTTGCAGGATTCGGTGATTTCGAGCAGTACCCCGACTTCGCCACCAAAGTGGCCGTGCTCATTCAGGCCGTGGCCAGCAACCACCCACTCCCGGACGGAAACAAACGGACGGCGCTGCTCTGCGGTGCGCTCTTCTGCCAGATCAACGGATTCGCGTGGATTCCTCCTGAGGCCGACGACCCCGACGGTACCGAATCGGCAGAGGTCATCGAAGCCGTTTCGACAAGGTCCGTACCTCTCGGTGCGCTGACGGCGTGGGTCGGGGATCGTCTACTGGCTGTGCCGCCGGCACTTCCCGAGTCGCTAACTCAACGACCGCCGCCTGTCATCTATCCCGCCGAGTACGTCGGTGCACTTCCCTACTCCGATCACACGGTGACGATCGGCGACCTGGTCATCCATGATGTCCACGGCTACAACCCGGCTGGCGTATACGTCCGTAGGATCAGCGGCAAGACGGAAGGCATCTCGGTTGCCGAGGTCATCATCTCCGCGGTCGGCGATGGCTACGCCCAGGAGGAGCTCGACGCTGAGAACGCCGAGGCGCAACGGTATCCGCTGGGAGTGAAGGAGTTTTGGCGGGGCCGACTGGTTGGCAAGGCGACGTACGGGAAGGACGGCCATCCGATGACCGACGAAGAGTTTGAGTCAGACTGGGCAGAAGGGGAACGGAGCTAGCGGATTCAGGTGCACATGCTCGGACGCCGGCTTCGTTCTGCCTATCGCTGAATACCGTGGCCTCAACAATCGTCGGTCTATGTTGTGGGCACAGCACAAACAGGAGGTTCGACCTTGTACACGATCAAGTGGACAGGGCTGGAACCCAAGGAAGGCGGTTGGAGTCCCCCCTCCGACACGCATGTTCCCAGACCGATCACCCTTCGGGATCGACGGTAGCTGCCGGTAGATTGCAGCCTTCGGTGACCTCAATACGGGGTGCCGGACCGACCGGGTCCACATCCCTGGGGCGTGCTTCCGTGATGCAGGGGCCATTTCCCTTAACTGCGGCACCATCGACCGAACAGCAGCACCCGAGCGTGGATCTGCTGACATTGTCCCTGCAACCGGGTGCCAACACGTTCCGATCGCTTGACATCCGGACCGACCCTGCTGATGACGCCTGGTGTTCTGGCGGGCATCCACCGGCGCGAGCGGGTGGGGGTGTCATGGATCGATCCGGGTCATGCACGGCGGTCGGGCCACGCAGGAGCACCGCAACCGCCCGCCATCTGATCTCGGTACTGGCCGGCACCACGCTCGTCCTCGTCGTGCTCACCGGGGTCAGTGCCGTTCCAGCCGGTGCCGCGAGCATCAAGTACGCAGCCATCGTGGGCGACGCGGGAGGTACCGGGTACTGGTTGGTCCAGTCAGGAGGCTCGACCGTCGCACATGGTTCCGCCCCGGCCCCGTCGAACACCGACGGTGATCCACTGTTCACCGCGCCTGTCCTCGGCGCCGTGGCCACCCCCGACCACCTCGGGTTCTGGGAGTACAACGCCAATGGTGGACTCGCGTGTTTCGGCGACGCCACGGACTGGGGGTCGGGCGACCCGCACACGCTGCCCGACCCGATCGTCGGCATGGCGTCGACCTATGACGGACACGGGTACGTCATGGTGGATCGCATCGGTGACGTCATCTCCTGGGGTGACGCCTGCTACCTCGGCTCACCGCCCGCCCGCACGAAGCACAAGCCGATCGTCGCCGTGGCGAGCTACCCGTTCGGCTCGGCGTCGTGCCCCTCGACGGGCTACTGGGTGGTCGGCTCGACGGGGACCGTGTACCCCTTCGGGACGGCCGCCGCCTACGGGACCACGACCAGCCCGTCGCCCATCGTCACCCTGGTGAGCACACCCAGCGGTCTGGGGTACTGGGAGCTGGCCAAGAGCGGAGTGATCACCAACTTCGGGGACGCCGCGTCACTCGGCTGGACATCGGTTGTCGCGTCCAGGCGTATGGTGTCCATGGCCATCACTCCCAGCGGCGCGGGCTACTGGGAGCTCGGCCTCACCGGGTAGGTATGGCCCCACGGCACCGCGGTCTCCTACGGCAACGGCCCCTGACCGACCAGCGGACCCGCCCGGGCCGCTCAGCCCGCCAGTGCCCGCACCACGGCTGTGGCCGTCCGCTCCCCGCTGAACATCGCGCCCTGGAGCGACGCGGTGTCGCGGTGGTCGCCGCAGACGAACCGGCCGCCACCGAGCACCACCCGTCGCTTCGGCGCGAAAGGCGGCGACTGTCGGGGTTGGCCGTGGGGGATGACGTCGGTGCGCAGGAGCTCCCAGTCCTCGGTCCCGGTGTCGAACCAACGCGCCAGTTGCTCGACGACACGGTCCCGCAGCCCACTGTCGAGAGCGTCGGGTCCTGGCACGGCAGCGGCCACCAGGCTGCGACCGGCGGGAGCGTAGGTGGGCGCGACCTCATTCATGACCGCCAGGTTGCGCACGGGCCCCGCACCGGTGCCGTCGAGCGCGAGCGCCGTGCCCCGCAGTGGGGGTGCCGAGGTGGCGAACCAACAGCAGGCGGCCGCCCGTGACCCGGGATCGGGGACGTCGGTTCCGAGGAGCCGATGGGCCTCGGGACCCTCGGTGGCCACCACCACGGCACGGGCGTCGAGCACCTCGCCACCGTCCAGGTGCACCGCAGTGCCGTCGATCCTGTCCACCCGGGCGCCGAGGCGGATCATGCCCGCGGGAAGCCCGCGGGCCAACTGGTCCGGGATGGCGCCCATCCCCGTTGCAGGAACGGCGGTCGGGCCGGACGCCAGCATGCGGAGGATCACGTCGAATCGCCGTCGGGAGACTTCGAGATCCGGGTCGAGCTGGATCCCGGCGAAGAGCGGGCGCCAGAACGACTCGATCATCCGGTCACGGAAGCCGCAGTCGCGGAGTCGGACGAGGGTCGTGGTATCGGGTGCCCGCAACAGATCGCCCACCGGACCCGATCGGACCGACAGGACCAACCGGGCCAACCGGGCCTTGTCAGCCAGCGTGCCGATGGGGGCCCGCAGGGTCTCCAGCAGTTGGGACGGTCGGCGCAGCGGATCGCTCACCGTGTGCATGCCGCTGACCGTGCGCACGACCGCGCCGGGAGCGAAGGGGCGGAGGTCGAGGGCGTCGAGGTCGAGTCGTTGCTGCACCTCAGGATAGGCCGTCAGCAGGATCTGGAAGCCACGGTCGAGGAGGTACCCGTCCACCGCATCGGTGCGGACCCGGCCTCCCACCCCGTCCGACGCCTCGACAAGGGTGCAGTCCACCCCGGCATCGGCCAAGTCGTGGGCACACACCAGACCGGCGAGGCCGGCCCCGATGACGACGACGTCGGTCAAGGGCGCCGCCCACCCCAACGGCCCGCTGCGCCACCCGCATCGATCCCCATGACACCTGTCGTGTCCATCCCGACCACACTAGGGCCCACGGCTGGTGGGACCAGAGCGGAAGCCGTACCGGTGCGCCCCTCTCCTCCGGCCTACGTGGGCGGCGCGGCGTCGGCCACCGCGTACTCCTCGAGCAGCCGTCGCTCGTCGTCCTTGTGCGGGAAGTAGACGCCGACCACGACACCCCCGAGGACGATGGCCACGCACCCGGCCAGGTATGCCCAGTTCGACCCCGTCATGAACGAGTTCCGGGCGGCGCGGATGATCTGGCGGCTGTGCGCGGGTTCCTGCTGGGCCACTGCCGCTGCGCTGGCGTAGGAGCGCTCGAGGGTATCGGTGATGCTCGCGGTCAGGTTCGGTGAGTTGACCCGGACCGTCTTGGCGATGTCCGATGCATAACTGGCTGTCAGGATGGCGCCGAGGAGCGACTGCATGATCGACCCCCCGAGGTCGCGCTGGAGGTCCGAGGTCGCCGAGGCCATGCCGACCCGACGTACCGGGACCGAGCCCGTCAGCGAGTGCGAGGCGGGGGTGCCGGCCAGACCGACGCCTACGCCGGCCAGTCCGAAGGCGAGGATCACGACGGCGAGCGGGGAGTGCTCGGTCCAGGTGACGAGCATGACGATGAATCCGAGCAGGCAGAACGTGTAGCCGGTCAGGAGGGTGAGTCTCGACCCGACGCGTTCGATGAGCTTGGCCGACTGGGGAGCGACCAGCATCATGCACACCGCGGCCGGGATGACGGCTGCTCCGGACCGGAGCGTCGAATAGCCCATCACGTTCTGCAGGAACTGGAGGCCGATGAAGATGGCCCCCATCAGCGAGCCGAAGACGATGAGGCCTCCCACGGCGGCCACCCAGAAGATCCTCCGTCCGGCGAGGGAGAGGTCGAAGAGCGGCTGGGCCGCCGTGCGCTGGCGGAAGAAGAAGGCCGCGAGGGCCACCAGGGACACCGCACCGGTGAGGAGGGCGACCCGGGCCGCACCCGGCGTCGGGGCGAAGTTGATGGCCACGATGAGGGCGACGATGCCGAGGATCGACAGGACGCCTCCGAGGTGGTCGACCGGGCTGGTCGTCTCGTGCACGTGGGCCGGGACGAGCTTCCAGGCGAGCACCAGGGCCACGACGGCGAGCGGCAGAGTCAGCAGGAAGCAGGAGCCCCACCAGAACCAGTGCAGTGCGAGGCCGGCCAGGAACGGCCCGAGCGCGGCCACGGAGCCCCCGACCGCCGACCGCCGACCACAGGGCGATCGCGTGGGTACGGCGCTGCCCTGTCCACAGCGCCGTGATCAGGGCCAGGGTGGTGGGGAAGGCCATCCCGGCAGCCACACCGCCGAGTACACGGGCCACGATGAGGACACCGATGTTGGGCGCGTACGCCGCCAGAAGGGACGTGGGGATGGCGAGGAACGTTCCCAGCAGGAGCATGGTCTTGCGTCCGTAGCGGTCACCGAGGGCCCCGAAGTAGAGGACGGTCCCGGCCAGGCCGAGCGAGAAGCCGACCGATACGAGGTCGAGCGCGGTCTGCGACGCCCGGAAGGCCGCGCCGATCTCGGGGAGTGCCACGTTCGCGACGGCCAGGTTGAGGTTGGCCACCACGGCGACGAGTATCAGTGTGTTGAGCACCCAGCCCGCACCCTCCGGTGACGTGCCCGAACTCGTCGTTGCCGCCGGTTGCATCGATGTCTGCATCGCCTCGCCGCCGTCTGTCGCTGCCGTCTGTCGCCGTATCGGAGCCAGACCCGTCCTGTCGTACGAAATGGCTGACGCGATCATGCCGCGCCCGGCCGTCACGGCGGGCCATGCGGCCCACCGGGTGTCGCTGCACCCTCCTCGGCTCCGCGTCGGACGTGGCGGGTCCGGAGCACGGGACGGGAGCCCGGAGGATGCATGATGATGCCGTTGACGACGAAGGGCGGGAACGGTGGCTGACGAGATGGATCACGAGGCGCTGCGCCGGCGCTACCGGGCCGAGCGGGACAGGCGGCTCCGTCCCGACGGCTCCGCGCAGTACGTCGAGCCGACTGGCCGCTTCGCACCGCTGCTCGAGGACCACTACACCGTGCCCACCGAACGTCCGGCCCGGTACGACGAGGTGGAGGTCGCGGTCATCGGGGCGGGATTCGCCGGACTCGCCACGGGAGGCATGCTCGTCGAAGCGGGGATCGACGACTTCCTCATTCTCGACGGCGCCGGAGGCGTCGGGGGCGTCTGGTATTGGAACCGCTACCCCGGGGCGATGTGCGACACCGCGGCCATGGTCTACCTGCCGCTCCTCGAGGAGACGGGGACGGTGCCGTCGATGAAGTACGTCGTCGCACCGGAGATCCACGCCCATGCCGAACGCATGGCCACCCGATGGGACCTCCACCGGCGCTGCCTGTTCTCCACTCAGGTCCGGCGTCTGGAGTGGATCGAGGAGGCGGGTCGCTGGCTGGTCTCCACCGACCGGGGTGACGAGATCCGGGCCCGCTTCGTGACGATGGGGACGGGCCCCCTGCACCGTCCGAAGCTGCCCGGGATCCCCGGCCTCGAGGACTTCGAGGGAGCGTGCTTCCACACCGCCCGCTGGGACTACGCCGTCACCGGCGGGGACCCGTCCGGCGCACCGATGACCGGAATCCGCGACAAGCGGGTCGGTATCGTCGGAACCGGAGCGACCTCCGTGCAGGTGGTGCCCGCCGTCGCCCGGGACGCCGCCGAGCTGTACGTCTTCCAGCGCACCCCGTCCGCCATCGACGTGCGCGACAACCGGGCGATCGACCCCGACTGGTTCGCCGCCCTCGCCACGGGATGGCAGTCCGACTGGTTGACGAACTTCGCCGTGCTCCAGACCGGCGGGGACGCGGAGGTCGATCTCGTGCAGGACGGTTGGACCGACATCTCCAAGCGGATCTGGGCGAGGATCCGCCAGAAGACCGCTGGCGGGCCGATCACACTCGATGATGTCCGACTCGCCTACGAGGCATCGGACGACGAGAAGATGGAGGAGATCCGAGCCCGGGTCGACGAGGTGGTGGACGACCCGGCGACGGCGGACTCGCTCAAGCCGTGGTACCGCCAGCTCTGCAAACGGCCCTGCTTCCACGACGAGTACCTCCAGGCCTTCAACCGGGACAACGTGCACCTCGTCGACACGGACGGGAAGGGTGTGACGCGCATCGACGCCACGGGGTGCTGGGTGGGGGAGACCCACGTCGAGCTCGACCTGCTGGTCATCGCCTCGGGCTTCGAAGTGGGGACCGACATCGCCCGCAGGTGCGGCTTCGAGACGGTGGGCCGGGGAGGGAGGACGCTGTCCGAGCACTGGGCGGAGGGGATGCGCTCGCTCCACGGCATGCACGTGGCCGGCTTCCCCAACCTCTTCGTGGTGGGGCCACAGCAGCAGGCCAACCTGATCTCGAACATCACCCACAACCAGGTCGACGCGGCCCGGACGATCGCCGCCGTCCTGACCGCGGCCCGGGACCGGGGCGCCACGCTCGTGGAGGTCTCGCCCGAGGCCGAGGCGGCGTGGATCGCCCCGATGACCGAGGCGGGGCGCCTCCTGGCCGGTGACCCCGAGTGCACCCCGGGCTACTACAACAACGAAGGGGGTCCGATCGGTCGGCGCCAGCGACTCAACGCCGCCGGCTATCCGGACGGAGCGCCCGCGTACTTCGCCTACATCGACCGTTGGCGCACCTCCGGGCAGTTCACCGGGCTGGACATCCACTGAGGCAGCCCCACTTCCGGCGCTGGGCCGCCAGTTTCCCGATGGCGTGTCCGGGTGTCTCAGTGGGCAGTCGGTCGGTGCGGCTCCGGTGACGACGTGACGGGCACCGGGCTGTCGACGACCAGTCGCCCGTCGGCATGCGCCTCCACCGTGATGAATCCGTGTGGGGTGGGGACCGTCGCCCTCGCCCAATCGAGTCCGCCGAGGGCCGGGGCGACCTGGACCGACCCGAATCCCGGTGATCCGGGAGTGATGCCGAGGACATGGACGATGAGGTCGCGGGTCGGCGTCGACGACCAACCGTGGCAGCGGGTTCCGCCGGTCCAGCACTCGGGCCAGGTGGTCTGGCCGGCATCGAGGAAGACCTTCCAGTCCCGACAGGCTCCGGCCACGAGGTCGGCCCGTCCGGCCCGGGCCAGTCCGTCGTGGAGGACGTACCGGAAGAACGGCTCGGCCTCGACCATCTGGTCCTCGACGTTCCACGTCGGCGGTGGATAGCCCGTCACGAGATGGACGAACCCCGACGAGTCGCCATCGACGGTCACGGAGTCCATGACCCATGAGTGTCGCAGCAGGCGGGACCGATCCATGAGGCGCTCGATCACCCGGGCCCGACGCCCGTCGGGGACGATGCCGGCAGCCAGTGCGGCAGCACCCGGGTGCTGGGCGGCCGGACGCTGGGGCACCCCGCCGAGTACGTGGTCGACATAGACGCCGCGTCGCTCGTCCCAGAACAGCTCGAATCCCTCCGCCACGCCGCCGCGGCGGGCAGACGCCCAGTCCGCGGTGCCGGTGTCGCCTGTCCACGCCGCCAGCTCCGCCAGGTCTTCCAGTGCCCGGGCCCAGAGGGCGTTGAGCGTCGAGCAGGTACCGGCCGAATGGACGCTCGCCCAGTCCAGCAGCACCCATCCCGAGACGTCGTGCAGCAGGCCGTCATCGCCCAGATAGGACTCGAACCAGCGCAGCACGCGTGACGCGACCGGAAGGAGTTCACTGACGAGCTCCCGGTCGCCCGTGTAGCGGTAGAGATTGTGGAGCGACCGCACCCAGTGCAGGGCCCAGTCGGGGACGATCGTCCGGTCATCGAAGGCGAAGTCCGACGCCGGAGCCATCGCCAACATGCCGTCGGGCCGCGGTTCGGCGGCCAACTGTGGGTGCCACCGGGCCATCGACCAGTCCGGATTGGCCACGAGGTCCACCATCTGGTGCACCACCGAGTCGCCCGTCCACGCCCGTTGCTCGCGGGTCGGGCAGTCCACGTACGCGTCGAGTGCGCACAGGTCGACCGTGCGTAGTCCGATGGCGTAGATCTCGTTCACCAGCGGGTCCGAGCATTCGAACGACGCCCCGTCCGGTCGTGGCCGGTGGCGATCCTGAACGGCCAGGTCGAGCCCGACGCGCGCTGCCCCGACCGAGCGGACGGCGGCATGGAGGTGACGGGCGCCGATCACGTCGGACGTCTCGAATTCCTCGACGTCGCCTCCTGCGCACACATACCGGAATCCGGCGTGCTGGCCGAGTGGCGCCAAGGTTCCGTCGGCGGCCTCGTGCTCGCCGACGGCCACGTCGATGACCGTTCCTGACGGGGCGCCCTCGACGCGGAGCAGGACCGTGCCGGCGGCGATCCGTCCCAGGTCGAAATCGCGCACGACGAGCCCGGTGCCACCCGTCGCCTCGTCAGCCAGGAGTTGCCGCACCGGATCGACGGCGTCGTCGCTCCGGCCGGCGATCCGCTCGCCGACGAACGTCGCGGTGTGCCGTGCGCCCCAGGGGAAGCCCCTGCGCACCGGTGGGTGCAGCATCCCGAACGGTTCGCTCGGAGGGTGGGGATCGCTCCGCCCCCCGGTGTGGACAGCGGACAGTGCGATGGCCGGGCGCCATCCGCTGTCATCGAACCCGATCCACTGCCACCCACTCGGGTGAGCGCGGGCGTCGAAGGACTCCACGGGGAGGCAGGCGACATCGCCGGGCACGGGAACGGCGGTCCAGGCGTGCCCGGGTGCCACCCGCCACCGGTCGTCCGTGGTGAGCCACTCCGTTCCGAGCCTGACCTCGAGGACGAGGCTTCCTCCACCGAGCGAGTAGGTGGGCGGAACCGGCGTCCACCACGAGGTCGCCTCGCCATAGTGGTGGGCGGTCACGGCGAGGACGTTCTCACCCGGTCGGAGGAACGGCGCGAGGTCCACCACGTCGTAGTGGGCACGCCGGGGATCCGAACGGACCGGGCCTCGTGCGACCTCGAGACCGTTGACCTCGAGCACGTAGCGCCCGTCGACCCAGACCCGACACGGGGCGGAGTCGGGGACCGTAACGAGTGCGACGCTGCGTCTGAACAGTCCCACGGTGGCTCGGGGCTCGGACAGTTCAGGTCGGGTGGCCGTGGTCGCCACGATGGCGGGCCGCTCGAACCAGATCCACGTGGCATGCCATGTCGGGCCGAACGGCTCGGGATGGTCGAGGCGCATCGGGCAACGATACCGAGACCGGCGCGGATCGTCGGGCTGGGAACTGTCGGGGCTCGACGCTCCTCGCTAGGCTGGTGCTCGCCGGTCCGTCGGTGACGGTGTATCGGGCAGACGGTGACGGTGTATCGGGCAGAAAGCAGGACGCATGGTTCGGCGACGTCGACGGATGCAGCTGGTCCGACGGGTCGCCACGGTG
>Ga0302267_10000962_pt1 | contig 37734 bp, 24 predicted proteins | sample III_Bog_E1_3_FD_194555 | JGI IMG/M metagenome (GOLD analysis project Ga0302267, IMG submission 194555) | Peat permafrost microbial communities from Stordalen Mire near Abisko, Sweden - III_Bog_E1_3 | ecosystem: Environmental > Terrestrial > Soil > Wetlands > Peat | place: Sweden: Abisko...
AAGAATTTATCCGCCGGTTGGTAGAACGGCTCGTCAAAGGTCGAATTATGGGTTGCTGCCATGAGGGAAAATGCCTTCCCTTTACGCCGGTTGGCAAGTGAAAAATGACCGAAAAAATGGACGGACAGCCGTTGAAAAAGAGAAAGCCCGGACACAACTCCGGGCTTTTCACACACACGCACCTGAGAACCGGGTGCGTTAAACACAGGCATACCTTAACAGAATCCCCGTCCCCAGCCAGTCACCAGTACTGGTGACACGACCGGATGCCTCATACAAACATCCGATGGATTATCCGGGCGGGATGCGTTAGGGTGTTGAATAATATCCATCGTGCCACTGAATGAAGCCAACCCTCGTTCCAGAATTGTGCCGGTCACGATTTCGTCGGTGGTCCGTTACAGAAACCTGCGGTCAATCCCTGAAAAAACTGAAACCAAACCTAAAAACCCCATGAAAATCAACCTCTCCAAACCCCTGTGTCTGTTGGCCGGCTTATGGCTCTTTAGTTCGGCCCCGGCCCCGGCCGCCAACATCACCAACGCCGACGTGTCGGCCACGCTCAATCTGGGAACTTCCTGGGTGGGCGGAACGCCCCCGGGCACCAATGATGTCGGCGTGTGGGACCACACGGTGCAGGTCAACACCACCCGGGAACTCGGCGCTAGCCTGGCTTGGGGGGGCATTCTCCTGGCGGATCCGGCGGGATTGGTGACCCTCGCGGCGGATGGCAACACCCTCACCCTGGACGCCTTGGGGATTGACCTGAGCGCGGCCAACAACGGCCTGACGATTGGCACGCCGCTGGTCTTGGGGACGAATCAAACCTGGCTGGTGACCAACGGCCTGACCCTCACCGCCGGCGGGGTGGTCTCCGGTTCGGGATCGCTGACCTTGAACAACGGCGGGAATAATGGCGGCACGGTAATCTTAAACGCCGCCAATACTTACACCGGGGGGACGCTGATCAACAGTGGCGTGGTGGTGCCGGGCACCGCCACCAGCTTCGGCACGGCGGGCATCACCAACAACAACGGCACGCTGCTGTTATCCACGCTCGCCGCCTCCGGCATCATCGCGAACAACTTCATCATCAATGGCACCACACTGTTGGACATGGACAACCGCGCGGTCTCCCAGGTGTTGGACGGCGCCTTTTCCGGTAGCGGAACCATCTTGGTGACCAACGAGGCCAGCGGCTCGACGCTGACGTTCGGCGGCAATGGCAATGGCAATAACGGAAATTTCAACGCCTTTACCGGCTCCATCATCGTGGTCACCAATGCCTCCGGCACGGCCAGCGCCGGCAGCCTCCGGTTCAACAACGGCGGGGGCAGCCCCAATACGGGCAATCCCGGGATGATCCTGAATCTCGGCACTGGCAGCGTCCAGTTCACGGAGAAAAACCCCGGGACGACGACGAGTTTCGGGGCGTTATATGGCGGACCCAACACGGCACTGGCCAAGGCGGAAACTTACTCCATCGGCGCACTGAACCTGAACACCCTGTTTGCCGGAACCATTCAGAGTTCATCGTCGCTCACCAAAGTCGGCACGGGTATTTTGACTCTGACCGGCAACAACCCTTACACGGGAACCACGACGGTCAATGGCGGCATCCTGCAAATCGGGGATGGGGTGACGGCGGCGGCGGGGACGCTGGGCACGGGGGCCATTACGCTGGGCGGCGCTGGTGAATTGCTGTTCAACAAGCCGGATAGTTTCACCCTCGCCAATAACATCAGCGGCTCCGGAACCCTGGTTCAAACCAACACCAGCACTTTGACTTATACGGGTAATGACACCGCCTCCGGCATCACCCTCATCAGTCAGGGCACCCTGCAACTGGGTTCGGGCGGTCTGCTGTCCGGCCCGATTTTCGTGGCCGTGGGGGCGACGTTGGATCTCTCGCAAAATTCAAGTTTCACGCTGAACCAGACCCTGTCCGGTTCGGGTTCGGTGAACGGGTTGTTGACGGCGGTGGGCGGTTCGATCAATCCAGGCGGTTCCGGCGTTGCGGGCACCCTGACGTTGCTCAACGGTTTGACCGAATCCGGCAACGTCAGCCATCAATTGGCGTTATCCACGCCGAGTGGGACGAACGATCTCATCAATGTCATCGGCAACCTGACCCTGAGCGGCACCAACTATCTCGCGCTCAGCCATTTTGGCGGGGGGAGCATTCCGGTGGGCACCTATCCGTTGATCACCTATAGCGGCACCTTGTCCGGGGGCACCCCCAATTTTCTGGTGACCGCCATCGGGGTCTCTGGGATCCTGACGAATATCACCACCACGAGCCCGGCGGAAATCGCCGTGATCATCACGCCCACCTCGCGCGGCGCGACCAACCTCACCTGGGTGGGGGACGGCGCGGCCAATAATTGGGATCTGACCACCAGCAACTGGGTCAATGGTGCGACGGCCTACAACTTCCAGACGGGCGACCGCGTGTTCTTCACCGACGCCGGCGCACCCAACACCAATGTCAACCTGGCCCTCACCGTGGTGCCCGGTTCGGTGGTGGTGAGCAACACGCTGTCTTATCTGCTCACCGGGGCCGGCAGTGTCGGCGGAGCCACCAGTCTGATCAAGACCAACAGCGGCATCCTCACCGTTGCCGGCCTGAACACCTACACCGGACCCACTGTGGTCGGGCAGGGGGTGTTGGAGGCGTTAAACCTGGGCATCAGCGGTTCGGCCAGTTCCATCGGCGCGGCCACCGGCAATCCCACCAATCTGGTGGTGTTCGGGGCTGACTTCCGGTATTCCGGCCCCTCGACCACGACGGATCACGGGGTGACATTGGAGTCGGCCAACTCCACCATCGAGGTCACCAATGCCACCACGACGCTCACCGAAAGTGGCGTGCTGACGGGACCGGGCGCCCTGACGGTGTTCGGGGCCGGCACCCTGAGCCTGGCGGGGGCCAACACTTACACCGGCGGCACGGTGCTCAGCAACGGCATCCTCTCCACCGCCAATGAAACGGCCAATGTTTCCGGCTTTGGCCCGACCGCCAGCCCGGTCACGTTTTATGGTGGCACTTTGACGCTGGATAACAGCACTTTTGATGATGGCAGCACGGTTTATTCTTTCAACAATCCGCTGGTCGTTCCCGCCGGGCAGACCGGCACCTTGAACATCTTTGAACGGGGCGATGACAATGGCTCCCTGTCGGGTGGCGGCACGCTCAATATCAATTCCCGTGGCACCCGCGACGGCTTTGCGGGTAACTGGTCGGCGTTCACCGGCACGATTGACATCACCGGTGATTTCCGCATCGAAAACACGTATGGCTATGCCAGCGCGATCGTTTACCTCAATACCGGTGCGGACTTGGACGGCGGCACTTCTTCGGGGGTTTATTCGTCCAATCCCACCTTTGCCATCGGGGAGTTGGACGGGGTCGGCACGCTCGGCTCCGTATCCAAGCCCACACCTTATCCCATCTGGCAGGTGGGTTGGTTGAACACCACCAGCAGTTTTGCCGGAACGATTCAAGATCCGGCCGGCGGTCAAAACTCCATCACCAAAGTCGGCACCGGCATCTGGTATTTGTCCGGGCAAAACACCTATTCCGGTTCCACCGTCGTCAGCAGCGGAACGCTGGCGCTGACCAATAATTTCACCAGTGGCTCGGATGGTTCCATCAACAACTCCACCAACATCAGCATTGCGGCGGGCGCGTTCCTGGATGTCTCCGGCCGCAGTGATGGCACCCTGCCCATCGGTTCCGGCCAGTTGCTGCACGGCTATGGCACGGTTCGCGGCATCGTGGATAATTCCAGTGGCGGCATCGTCAGCGCCGGCGATGGGTTCGCGGGCAACCCCGGGGTGCTGACCGTCACGAACACCCTCAATCTGGGGGGCACAACCTGGCTGAAACTCGACCGCACGAGCAGTCCAAACAGCGACCAACTGGTTTCATCCACGGCCGGCGTCATCAATTATGCGAATGGCACCCTGGTGGTGACCAACGTGGGGGGGAGATTGCAAGTCGGCGACACCTTCAAACTGTTCAGCGCTCCGAGCCTGCTGAACACCTTTGGCAATGTGAGCCTGCCCAATTATTATACTTGGCGGACCAATCTGGCGGTGGGCACCATCACGGTGGCCGGCATCGTGCCGCCGCCCGCCATCAGTAGTGTGGATTACAGCCAGTTCGCCAACGGCACGATCACCCTCTATGCCACCAACGGGCTTCAGAGCGGGGCGTTAACCTTGCTGAGCACCACCAATCTGACCCTGCCGCTCAGCGATTGGACGCTGGTAACCACCGGCAACTTTGATGGCAGCGGCGACTACAATACGGCCATCACCGTGGATCCCACGGCCCCCGCGCAATTCTTCCTGTTGGAAGCCCAATAATCATTGATCGGACAAATCGGCTTGCCGCCCCCCGGAAGCATGGTCCCGTATTGCAGGGCCGCTCCGGGGGCGGCCGGATGTCTGCTCATACAAACATCCGATGGAACGGCGGCGTGCAGCGAGTTAATTTCAACCCGGACACCCGTTTGGCAACCGCATGAAATCAGCCCGCCCGGGCGCAGGCAATGATGATTAAAATATTGATGAGGCGCCCTTTCGCCGGGCTGGTGGCGGGTTTGGTTTGGATGATGAGCGCCGGGTGGCCGGCTCCCGCCCGGGCCACCAGTGCCGTGTGGACGGGGCAGGGCGGCGACAATACTTGGACCAACACCGGCAATTGGAGCCCGGCCGTCATCCCCAACGGCGCCAATGACACCGCCACCTTCACCAACAACAACCCCGTCTGGACCAACCTCAACCTCGGCCCCGCGAGCATCACGCTCTCGAACTTCGTGCTGGCCGCCGGTGCGCCGGCATTCACGTTCAGCGCCAGCGGCGGCGTCTATCTGCTGCTCTCCGCCAATGGCGACATCACGGTTTCCGCCGGGGTCACCAACATTGAAGATTTGTCCGGAGTGCCCTTGATTCGCGGCGCCTCGGGAACGTCCACCGCTTTCAACGTGGCCAACAACGGCACCGCTTTGCTCAAGCTTCCCGTGCTGACGCAATACACCGGCAGCGGCAACATTCGCGTCGTCTTTTCCGGGGCGGCCGGCGCTCCGATTTCCGCCACCGTCAATGACCGGGGCGCGCAAACCACCGAGGCCCTGCTCAATGCCCCGGTCGTGCTTTACCTTCAGGACACTGGCAATAATGGCAATTTCAACGGGGGGTTGTTCCTGCGGGCGGGCACCGTCAGCGCGGCTTCCGTGGCGCTGAACAGTGTCGGCCACAGCCCCCTAGGCACCGGCAATTTTGTCTTCGTGGGCTCGGACGACAACACCGGCCAATCCAGCACCGTTCAGTTCACCGGCCCCGGTGCCGGCACTACCGACGAGCATTTTGCCCTCACCAAGGGCAATACCGGGGTTTTCGACATCACCAACTCGGGCGGCAATCTGATCCTGACCAGCAGCCTCAATGAGTCCAATTCCAGCAGCACCACCCTCCCGGGTAATTTGGTCAAGACCGGTCAGGGCACGCTGACCCTCAATGCCAAGGGCGGGTTCACCGGTTCGACCACCATCGCCAATGGCACCCTGTCACTCGGGGTGGCCAATGCCATTAGCACCAGTGGCAATGTGATGCTGGGCGGTGCCGGTATGGCGGGCGTTCTGGATCTGGGTGGTTTCAGCCAGCAGTTGGGGGCCTTGGCCGTTGCCAATGCGGCGGTCGCGGGCAGTCAGGTCATCAGCAATGGCAGTACGTCCAGCCCGGCCACGCTGGTTTTCAGCAACGCCCCGGCCAATCCCTCGGTGTTTGGCGGGGTCATTGTGGACGGGGCCCGGCCGGTGGCGTTAACCGTTTTGAACGGCAGCCTGACGCTGACTAATGCCAGCACTTATTCCGGCATCACCACCATCACCGCCGGCACCCTCGCCCTGGGGGCGGGCGGCTCGCTCGCCAACATTGCGGCCATCCTCATCAACACCAATGCCACGTTCAATGTGTCCGGCGGGGGCTTCACCCTTGCGACCGGCCAGACTCTGGCGGGTTACGGGGTGATCACCGGGGGCGTCTCGGCGGTCGGCGGCCTGATTTCCCCCGGCACGAATGGCGTGGCCGGCACCCTCACGTTTGCCAACGGACTGACCCTGGCCGGCGGGGTGACCAACCATTTTGATCTCGCCCTCACGCCCAATCCGGCGGGCAATGATTTGATCCTCGTGGGCGGCGCGTTGAAGGTGAGCGGGACGAATACCATTGAAATCAATCCGTTGGGGACCACGCTGTCGGTCGGCACCTACAGTTTGATCAAGTTCGGTTCCCTCGCCGACGGCGGCGCGGCCAATTTCCAAGTGACCGGCAACCTCGGCGCGAGTTTGCAGGGGGCGGTCAACGTGACGGCCGCGGAAGTGGATTTGGTCGTCTCCCAGGTCGGCGGCACCGCGCGCACCTGGGTGGGGGATGGCGTCCTCAACGCCTGGGACGACACCACCCCGGACTGGCTGTACGGTGGGTCGCCGGCGGTTTACAGCGATGGCGATTTTGTGACCTTTGACGATACGGGTTCCCGCACCCCGCCCGTCAATTTGACCACCCTCCTGCGACCGGCGGCGGTGGTCGTCAATGCCGTCGCCGATTACACCTTCACCGGCGCGGGGGCCATCTCCGGACCGGCCACGCTGACGAAGACCAATGCCGGCACACTGACTATTCTGACCGCCAATAATTATTCCGGCCTCACCACCATTGCCCAGGGCACCCTGCAATTGGGCGACGGAACTGCGGCCGGCTCGCTCGGAACCAACGCGATTCAAAATTCAGGCACCCTGGTGTTCGATCTGCCGGGCAGCGCCAGCATCGCCAATCTCATCAGCGGCCCCGGCAACCTCGTCCAGGCCGGTTCCGGCACCCTGACGCTGACGGCGGGCAACACCTATGCCGGCGGGACCACCATTAGCGCCGGCACCCTGCAAATCAATACCGGGGCCGCCTTCGGCAGCGGCGGCGTGACCAACAACGGCGCGCTGGTGATCAACAGCACGGCGGCTGCCAACGTGAGCGCCGTCATTAGCGGCACCGGCTCATTGACGCTGGCCAATACTGGAACCGTGGCGCTGACCGGCAACAATCTTTACGGCGGCGGCACGACGGTCGGCAAGGGAACGCTGCTGGTGAATAATACCGCCGGGAGCGGCACCGGTTCCGGCGCGGTGATCGTGGCTGGCGGCGCCACGCTGGGTGGTGGCGGGGTCATTGGCGGGCCGGTGACCATCACGAGCGGCGGCATTTATTCGCCGGGGAATCCGGTCGGGACATTGAACATCGCGGGCGATTTCACCGCCGTCAGCGGCGCGACCCTCGATTTCACCCTCGGCACCGTCAGCGACCGCACGGGGGTTGGCGGCAACCTCGATCTGAGCGGCACCCTCAATCTCACCGCCGGCACCGGTTTCACCAGCGGCACTTATACGCTGTTCACTTATAATGGCGCGCTGATCCTCGGACCGCTCACCTTGGACCTGCCCGCCAACACCACCGCCACCCTCGACACCAACACCCCCGGTCAGGTGAACCTGATCGTCGGCACTCTCCAGTCCAATATTCCCGCCTTTCCGGGCGCGTATGGCTTCGGCGCAAATGCCACCGGTGCGCGTTTTGGTGGCACGGTCTATCATGTCACCAACACCAACGACAGTGGCGCGGGTTCGTTTCGCGATGCCGTGAGTCAATCCGGCCGCTTTGTGGTCTTTGACATCGGCGGTTACATCTCCCTGGCCGGCACCGTGAGCTGCGCCAACAATCTCACCATTGCCGGCCAGACCGCGCCCGGGGGCGGCATCGGGATCATGGGCCACGAGGTTTCCTTCAGCGTCAAAACCAATGATATTGTTCGTTGCGTGCGTTTCCGGCCCGGCAGCATCGCCAGTGACACCGAGGACGGCATCAATATGGGCGACGCCACCAACATGATTTTCGACCATGTCTCCGTCGAATTCGCGCCCTACAACAACATTGACGCCCACGGCAATGACACTTGCGGGAACCAGATCACCATTCAAAATTCCATCCTGGCCGACCCGATTTATCAACAATTCAACGCCCACACCGAGGCCAGCAACAATACGTTTTCCTGGCTTTACAATATTTTCTCCAGCGGCCACGACCGGAACCCGCTGGCCAAGGTCAACACCATTTTCATTAACAACGTCGTCAACAACTTCCAGGGCGGCTACACGGTGGCCGGCACCGGCGGCAATTTCTCGCACGACATCATCAATAACTGCTTTATCACCGGGCCGGCCACGACCAGCGCCGGCGATGACTTCTTCCAGTTTGACTCCAACCAGTCGGTCTATGCCGCCGGCAACCTGCTCGACAGCGCCGATAACGGCACCCTGGGCGGTTCGGCCACCGCGCCGGGCGGGGTCACGGTGCTGGCGGCGCCCTGGTCGGCGTTGACTCCGGGCATTCCCACCGTCTCCACCGTGTCCGCTTACCGGCGGGATGTTTCCCTCTCCGGCGCCTGGCCGCCGGATCAAGTGGATCAGAACGTCATCGGCGATGTGACCTCGCTCGGCACCGCCGGCATGGGCGGTGGCTTGTGGACCACTCAGACCGCCACCGGCCTGGGCAACAACGGCTACGGCGTGATCACCAACGGCGTCGCGCCCGCGGACACCGACGGCGACGGCGTGCCCGACTACTTTGAAGCCGCCGTGGGTTCCAATCCCGCTGTCGCCGACAGCCTCACCCCCGGCACCGGCGGCTATACAAAATTGGAAAATTATTTGAACTGGCTCGCCGCGCCGCATGTCGCGACCGCCGTCAACACGGTGGTGACCGTGGATTTGTCGCCGTATGCCGCCGGCTTCGCCGGCGTCGGCCCGGTTTATTCCGTCAGCGCCGCCGCCAACGGTGTGGTGGCCCTGCGCAACGGACACTTGGCGCAATTCACCCCGGCGGTGAATTTCGCCGGCCTGGGCGGTTTCAATTTTGCCGTGCAGGGCGGCGATGGCTCCGCCATGACCAACGCCGTCGGCGTCTGCGTTTCCCCCCTGCTGGCCTCGGCCGCACCGCTGGGTCACCCCCAGTTCCAGCAGTTCAACGCCGGCACCGGCGGCCTGGTGATGAGCGGGGCGGGCGGCCCGGCCGGCGGCTATTACTTTTTGCTCGGCGCCACCAACCTGCTCCTCCCGCCGGGCCAATGGACGCTGCTGGCCACCAACCAGTTTGACGGCAATGGCGGCTTTGGCTTCACCAACCCCGTCCCCGCCAACTCCCCGTTGATGTTCTACCTGCTGCAATTGCCCTGAACTTTCGCCCGGCGGTGCATCCCCGAGTGGTGGGCGGCTTTCAGGCCGGAGGCATTTGGAGTGCGGCGACAGGTCGCCGCTTTTAGACGAGACGACACGTCGTCGAGTCCAAAAGTGCGCACCGGTCCGATCTAAACAATAATCTGGGGATGCCCCGCCGCCCGACCGGTGTTTCAGTGGAACTTGCCAATTCGGGCGAATTCAGGTTACATAGTCTGGATGTGCCGACTTGGTAATGTGGTTTGGTTGATGATGATTGCGCTGGCGGCAGTAATCAGGGCTGGCGCTGAATCTGCCGAGGTTAATTTGGATTATGTGAAAACCCGGGCGCTCGAACGCGCCCAGAACCCTTTTCATTCCCCGCGGGAAGATTTGCCGCCCGTCCTCCGCCAGGACAAACTGGATTACGATAAATACCGCGAAATCCGCTTCCGCCGGGACAAGGCCCTCTGGACCGTCGCCGATGCGCCCTTCCGCATCGAGTTCTTCCATCCGGGTTACCTGTATCAGGAACCGGTCCACGTCAACGAGTTCACGCTCACCCATGTCCAGCCCATCCGCTTCGTGCAGGATTTTTTCGACTACGGCAGCCTCCACATTCAGGATCAGATTCCGGCCAACACCGGCTATGCCGGCTTCCGCGTGTTGTATCCGCTCAACGTCACCAACCGCCTGGATGAACTGGGCGCATTTCTGGGGGCCAGCTATTACCGGTTGCTGGGCCGCGACCAGCATTATGGATTGTCCGCCCGCGGCCTGGCGTTGAACTGCGGGGAAAACGGGCAGCCCGAGGAATTTCCCATCTTCACCGACTGGTGGCTGGGCAAACCGCAGCACGACGACACCGAATTGCGGTTGTTCGCCATCCTCGACAGCGTCAGCGCGGTCGGGGCGTATGAGTTTTTGATCCGGCCCGGGGAAACCACCGTGGCCAGCGTCGAGGCCGTGATCTATTTGCGCGAGCCCGACAAAATCAAGGTCGTCAACCCGAATCAGTTTCCAATTAAAACCCTGGGCCTGGCCCCGCTGACCAGCATGTTTTGGTTTGGCAAAAACTCCGAGCGCAAGCCCGATGATTACCGGCCGGAAGTCCATGACAGCGACGGCCTGCTCATCCGCATGGGGAATGGCGAAACCCTCTGGCGCCCGCTGGACAATCCGTCCGTGCTGCGGCATCAGATTTTTAACGCCCCCAACATCCGGGGCTTCGGGCTGATGCAGCGGGAGCGTTCGTTTGCGGCCTATCAGGACAGTTTCAATCCCTACCATTTGGAGCCCAGCGTGTGGGTGGAACCGCACGGCCTCTGGGGTGAAGGCAGTCTGCATCTGGTTTCCCTCAATTCAGGTTTTGAGGGGCTGGACAACATCGTGGCCTTTTGGGATCCCAAGAACAAACCCGCGCCGCTGCAACCGTATCGTTTCGGTTACAGCGTCTATTGGACGATGGAGAACGATTTCAAATTATCCGACAACAAGGCGGTTTCCACGCGGGTTGGGCAGGACTTGAGCTGCCAGGATTGCCGGCAGTTCATCATTGATTTCGCCGGGCCGAAACTGGACCACCTCCCCGAGACCAACGGGCCGGAGTCCATCGCCAATTGCAGCGGCAACGCCGTGATTTTGAACGATCAAGTCATCCGCTGCCCCGAGTTGAACACCTGGCGCGTGATTTTGAAAATGCAGCCCAAACCGGGCAACACCGACCCCGTGGATTTGCGCTGCACCCTGCAGCAGGGGACCAATATTCTGAGTGAGACCTGGACGTATCAATGGAGTCCGCCATGAACCCGGAGATTTTGCCGGATCAGACCGGGCAACTGGCCGGCCGGCCGCTGGAAGAGTGGAATGATGCGTATGCGAAGGTGGAGAGTTATTTCAACGCCCTGCGCATCCGCAACCGCCCCCTGCTCGGACAAATGGTGCTGCGCGTCCTGGATCGCGCCCAAAAACGCGCCCCGCTCGAACCCGCCCGCACCGCCACCCAACTCGCCGCCGAGGAAATGGATCATATCGTGACCGAATGGTTCGCGGAGGTGTTGCAGGTGCCGCCCACGAATGCGGATCAAATGCTCTCCACCCGGGGGCGGCTGGCGCTGTTGCTGGCCGACATGCCCGGGAAGTGGCAGGACCAATTTTTACGGCCCGGCCCCTGGCCGGAGGAGTTCACCGAGGCGATGCGGGAAACGTTTTTGCGGGCCGGCCCGGATTTTCAACTGTCCAAAATGGCGCCCCGGCCCCTGGACTTGGGGCCGCTCACCACGCTGGGCAACCTGGGGCGGATGCCCTACTTCCGCATGATTTCCGCCTGGGGGCTGTTCGCGCTGCTCTTGATCCTCCTCTTCCGGCTGCATTTGACGCACCATTGAACCATGCCCGGAAAAAACGCCAGCCTGGAGATCACCGCCCTGCCGCGCCGACCGCGCGGCTGGCGGGTGTTCGTCTTCTTTTCCTGTGCGTTCCTGCTCACCGGGCTGGTTTCCATGCTGTTTGCGGATCTATTGTGGCGCACCGGTTGGTCCTTCTCCCGCTCCGTGCTGCTGGTGCTCTTCATCATTCTTTTTCTGTTTGCCGCCATCGGCTGCGTACACGGCGTATTCGGCTTTATCCTGCGGATTCGCGGCGACCACCGGCGCATCACCAACCCGGAGACCTATCGCAGCCAAAAAATCGAGGGCATCAGCACCGCCATCATCTTCCCCGTTTTCAATGAAAACGTCGTCCGCGTCTGTGAAGGCTTGCGCGCCACTTACGAATCGCTCCAGAAAACCGGCCAGTTGGAACACTTCGATTTTTTCATCCTCAGCGATTCCACCGACCCCAACCATTGGGTGGAGGAGGAGCGGCGCTGGTATGATTTGATCCGCGAACTGGATGCGCTGGGGCGCATTTATTATCGCCGCCGGCTGATCAACGAAGCCCGCAAGAGCGGCAACGTGCGCGACTTTCTCAACACCTGGGGCCGGCGCTACCGCTACTTCATCTGTGCCGACGCCGACAGCGTCATCCGCGGCGAAACGCTGGTGGACCTCGTCAAACTCATGGAGACCCATCCCTCCGTGGGGCTCATTCAAACCGTGCCCGCCCTGGTGAACGCCGAATCCCTTTTTGGTCGCATCCAGCAATTTGCCAACCGGTTGTATGCCCCCGTGTTCATTGCCGGGTTGAATTACTGGGCGCAATATGGCGGAAATTATTGGGGGCACAACGCCATCATCCGCACGGAACCGTTCATGCAATTTTGCGACCTGCCGCAACTGCCGGGGCGCAAGCCGTTTGGCGGGCAGATTCTGAGCCATGATTTTGTGGAGGCCGCCCTCCTGCTGCGCGAAAACTGGGAGGTTTGGTTTGCGTATGATTTGGAGGGCAGTTACGAGGAGGCCCCGCAGGCGATGATTGACAATGCCCAGCGCGAACGCCGCTGGTGCCAGGGCAACCTCCAGCACACCCTCGTCCTCTTCACCAAGGGCTTGCGCGGTGTCAGCCGCCTGCACCTGATCCTGGGCATCTTCGGCTATCTCGCCGGGCCCCTCTGGCTGGCCTTTCTGCTCACCTTCAACTGGATCCGCTGGTTTCACGATTTCACCGGTTTATCGGACATCACCGTGCCCGCCTTCACCCCCTATCTCTACAACCTCAGCGGCACGGCCCACGCCTTTTTGATTTTCATCATCTGCATGGTCGTCATCATGCTGCCCAAATTCCTCGCCCTCGTTGATTTGGCGTATGACTGGCGCCGCCGCCGCGCCTTTGGCGGCTTGGCCCGCACCACCGCCGGCGTGTTCTGGGAGACCGTTTTTTCCACCCTGCACGCGCCCATGCTGATGCTCTGGCACACCCGTTTTGTCATCACCAACCTGCTCGGCATCGCCGTCGGTTGGACCACCCAGAAACGCGCCGCCGACGGCACCACCTGGCTCTACGCCGTGCAGCGGCACTGGGGCCACGTCCTCATCGGAACCGTTTGGGGCTGGTTCATGTGGCGCCTGGACCCCGTCATGTTTTGGTGGTTCACCCCCGTGCTGGCGGGCATGGTGTTGTCCGTGCCGTTGAGCGTCCTCACCAGCCGCCGCAGCCTCGGCCATCGCGCCCGCAGCCTGGGCTTGTTTCTCACCCCCGAGGAAACCGCGCCGCCGGAGGAAATTGTCATGCTCCGGTCCCGCATGAAAATCCACGAACTGACCACCGAGGAACATTCGTTCCGCTCCCACACCGGACTGGCCGAAGCCGTCCTGGACCCCTACGTCAACGCCATTCACGTCTCCCTGTTGCGCGAAAAGCTCATCAACCCCGTCTATGCCGAGGAATGCCAGAAGCTCGGCGTGGGCGGTGAGCGGGTGCGGGCCCTGGGCGAGAAATTGCTGCTCGACGGGCCGGACAAACTGACGGCGGCCGAGCGCCTCCTGGTGCTGGCCGATCAGGCGGTGCTGGTGCGGTTGCACCAGCAGGCCTGGCAGCGCTCCGGCGAATCCCTCGCCGCCTGGTGGCGTGCGGCCATCTCCGAATACCGCCGGCGCGATTAGTAACGTATAATTTCGAGTTCGTGTCAGGCTGAAGCGCCCGCTGGCGGCCGGCGGCGAAAAACGGCGCTTTAATCCGCCGGATGGCCGCCACGCATTGGCCGATCCGCTTTACTCGTTCACTTGTGACAAGATGAAATTCTCCACCGTGGCATCCACAAAGAATCCGGCCTCGGAGCGCAGCCGGTGGATTTCGTCCCGGACGTTCGGAATCCAGCCCGCGAGTTTGGCATGAATGAGTTCACCGAGTGCCCCAGCCACCACCAAACCACAATGCCGGGCCGCCTCGCGGCCGCGTTTTTCGTCCATGAGCAGCACTCCGGCCCTGAGTTGGCGGGCGAGCGCGATGGCGGCGGTTTCCCCGGCATCAAGGGGAAACGGCAGTGGCGGTGTCATGGTCTGATTCAACGGTTCGATCCTCAGCCAGCGTTCCGCAATGGCGGCCTGAATGCGCTGCCTGCCGGTCGGGTGGGTCAAAGCCGCCAGTTCACCCGCCACCGCCGGAGGAATGCGTACAATGTCATATCGCCGCCGGAGAAAATCAAGCCGGTCAATAATCGCGAGGTTGGAAACGGGCGAGGTGTTACTAACGACGAGCATGGGCGAGGTCTTCCTGAGCCTCGGTGACTCCGTATTGCCGGGGAATGCCGCGTTCCGCCAGCGCCACGCCAAACGCGTAGTGATCCAAATGCGCCATGGTGGCCCCCTGAGTCATCGTCAGCCAGCCGGAAGCATAAAAGCGGCAGGCCAGTTCGATCTGCATATGGCGTTCGCGTTCGCCCGGCCCGAAGGGCAGGCTGGCCAGGGCTTGCTCATCCAAATCAAGAGTCACGCTCATAAATTTCGTCGTTCCAACCCTATTCTAACACGAACCTTGCCGGTGGCAACCGCTGAAAAAACGAGTCCCATGGCGTCAGCTCCTCCGGGCCCCCTCCCGGGGGGGCCGTAACGCACATTCATTCAATCCCGCACCACGCGGATCCCGCCATTCTGATTTTCCAGGCGGACGCGCGCCGCGCTGGGCGCAACCCCGGCGAACGGTTCCCCGCCGGTCGGATTCGCCAGCACCGGAAAATCAGATTCCACTTCGCCAAACGTCGTGTGCGCCCGGATGGCGGGCTGGAGGCCGGCAGGCAGATGAATTTCCAGCGCCTCAAAACTGGTGGTCGCTTCGAGATTGGTGAGCGTGGTCGAGGTGACGTGCAGCCGGATGGCCCCGTTCTGATTGTGGCAGACAAATTGGGAACCCGCCCCCGTCACTTTGATTTCCGCGAAGGAAGTGCCCGCCCGCACCGAACCGGTGACGCCGCTCGCCGTCACCCCCCCGTTCTGATTTTTCAGAATCGCATTTCCCCGGACGTCTTCCGCGCTCAGGCCGTCAAATGAAGTTTCCGCCTCCGCATCGCCTTTGACCCGGCTGAGCCGGACCCCGCCATTCTGATTGTGCAAATGAGCCGGTCCGTCAACATCCTGCGCGGTGAGCGCATCAAAACTGGTTCCCGCATCGAGCGCCCCGCCAATCCCCACGGCCTCGATCCGGCCGTTCTGATTATGCAGCGTGGCCGCGGCACCAATCTCCTTCACCACCAGCGCGTCAAAGCTCGTGCGGGCGTCCAGCCGGCCGTGGATGCGGGTGGCGTTGATCGCCCCGTTTTGGTCGTTCAGCGTCGCCGGTCCCGCGACGTCCTTCGCCTCAAGTGAATCGAAGCAGGTCGTGGCCGTCAACGGGCCGCCGATGCCGGTCGCCCGGATCACTCCGTTCTGGTCCGTCAAAGTCGCCGTCCCGGTGTTGCTCACCGTCAAGGCCGCGAAGGAAGTCCGCGCCTGCACCCGCCCGCCCACGTCGTGAATTTCCACCGCACCGTTTTGATCCGTGACCTCCGCGTCGCCGCCCAGATCGGCGATTTTGATCCCGCCAAAGTGATTCTGCACCCGGACGGCGGCGGCCTTCGGCACCCGGATTTCAAAATTGGATTCGAGGCTGTGCGGTTCTTTCGAATCGGGCGGCAGGACCACCAACTTGAGTTGGTCGCCGTTCTGTTCCACTTGGCAGCGCGTCGCGCCGGCGATTTGTTGGGCGACGAGATCGGTGCGGGCGCGGACCGTGAGTTTCCACGTCCAGCCGGTGGCTTCGTGGTCGGTGCCCGTGATATGGACGTTGCCAAAATGGTTGTCCACCACCAAACCCTGGAGCCCGGCCGGAATCTCCGCCGTCTGCACCGCATTGGTGCCCGCCTTCAAATCCGCGTCCGACCAACCGCCGGAAAGCCGGGCGAAGCGCGGATCGCATCCGGTGATGACCGCCAGCAGACCGGCGATCAGGGTGGCCGGGCAATATTTTTTCATACGCAATGAATCAGGTTTTCCAGCGGCTCAGCTTAAAAGCGATTTGGTATTAGACCGGCGGATTCCGGCTCCGGGCCGCTTCCGCGAGCCGGGCCTGCCGTTCCGCTTCCCGGGCGGCGGCCAACTTCCGGCCCACGGCGAAGTAGTAAATCAGGCAGGCCACGCCCATCCCCGCCGGAATCAGCGCGTATAACCCCGCATCCCCGCCGGCGTCCATGTGCGCGACCGTGAAGTGCAGCGCCAAGTATAAGGTTAGACCGGTAAACAGCAGGATCAAGCCAAACAACAGGGTGCCGTGCCCGGCGCGACGCGGCGCTTGGCCGTCGCCGGCATCCTCGCGGAAGAAATCCTCCGGCAACGGCGGCAGCTCGATGCCCTTCTCAATGGCCGCCATCCTTTCCTGATGATACAACGAGAACATGTCCCGCCGATTACGGTATTTGGAGAAAACGGCGAGCATGCCCAGGCTAAAAGCCATCACGATGGCAATGATGGGGATCATCTCGCCGACAATATTTTCAATCATAAAGTTTACAGTGTGGACCGTATTTTGGTTGTTGGTGCCCGAAGCCGGCATGCCCCGGTCCCCGTTCGCAATTTGAGACTCCGCCCACCGGCCAATTGTTTCAAATTACTTTCCGGGCCGCCCGGGCGGGGTGAGATGCCGCTCCGCGAGGGCCAAACCCGAGGCTGAAAACTTATGCACGTATTGGCTGGTTTAACTTTGTTTCAACCTTGTTTCAACCTGGTTTCAACCTGGTTTCAACCTGGTTTCAACCTGGTTTCAACCTGATTTGGCTGGTGCCGGCGGGGGGCGGCACGGTGGCCGGCCGGAGTTCCCCGGTGAGCCGGGCGGACCCATGATGGCTCAATTCCAGGCCGCAGGTCCGGGCATCCCGGGCCAGTTGGCGGATGGGTTGGCGCCGTCCCGGTTGTTGCCGCCAGAGTTGATACCCCCCGAGGTGCCATTTGCTCCCGCCGGCCGGCGGAGAGACGTCCGATTTTGCCGCGATCGTGATTTATCATCATGTCCCCATAATAAGCATCTAAATGCTTTATGTCAATATGCAATGAGTACTTTATTGCATATAGCGGTCGCTCACCCGGTTGAGTGGCCCGCCAAATGTTTTTGAAACCCGGCGGCCGCCGCCGTAGTATAAACCATGCGCCCCCGGCCCGTGTCCGGTCGCATTGTGAGCGAATCAAATTCATCCCTGCCCGATCAGGACATTGTGCGGTTGCTGGAAGCCCGGCGCTATCACGAGGCGTTTACGCCCTTGGTGGCGGCCTTCAAAGACCGCGTGTTCCGGTTGGCCGTCAGCCTGTTGCATCACGAGGCCCACGCCGAGGATGTCGCGCAGGAAGTGTTTGTGAAAATCTGGAAGGGCTTGCCCGCTTATCACGGGGGCGCCTCCCTCTCGACTTGGATTTACGCCATCACGCGCAACACCTGCCTTACCGAACTTAAACGCCGCGACCGCCATCCCACCGTCTCCCTGCAATCCCCGGAAATGGAAGCCGCCGCCGCCGGCCTGCCCGCCCTCCAATGCGCCGACCCCGAACCCGGGGCGGCCATGGATGTGGCCGTCCTGCTCGCCAGCCTCTCGGAAAAACACCGGCAGGTGCTCACCCTCTTTTATTTGGAACAAAAAGCCTACGAGGAAGTCGCGCTCATGCTCGGCCTCCCCCTGGGCACCGTCAAGACCCTCCTGTTCCGGGCGAAAAAGGAACTCCTGCATTCCCCGCTCCTGCGCACGATGCCGGCGACGGTCGGACGTTCGCCGGCCAAACCCAGCCTCATCCCGATGGCGGCGGAAGCCGGTGCCCCGCTCATTGCCCAACCCGCCCCCCGGCTCATCCCCACCTGACTTATGACCTGCGCCGAAATTGAAAACCAGCTTCTGGATTATCAGGAGAACCAATTGCCACCCGTCCAACACGCGGCGGTGGAAACCCATCTGGCCGCTTGCCCCGCGTGCCTCCAATTCGCCCGGCAACTCCGGCAACTGGATGCCGCCCTCGTCGCCGGGGTGAAAGCCCCCATCCTGACGCCCGGATTCGACCGGCGCTTGCAGGCGCGAATCCAAGCCCTGCCCGCACCCTGGTCCGAGGCGCAGCGCGACGAGTGCAAACGCCGGTTGCAAGCCGAATATGAAGCCGGCCGGGCGCGCATTGAACGCAGCCTGTTCGCTTGGAACAGTTTGCGCGCGCATCTCACCTGGCCCGTGCTGGCCGTGCTCGCGGGCGGGCTCACCTGGCGCTTCACCCAGGCGCTCACCGTTCACCTGCCGGTTCATCCCCCCGGCGTCCTTGACCCGCACCTCCTCGCCTGGCTGGCCGCCGGTGCCGTCACGTTGGCCGTCGGCCTGGCCGAAGCCTTCCCGCGCCCCGGGCGCTTCCCTGGCTGAAAATAACACCGCTTGCCTCTCCGCCGCCCCTTCTGGTAACTTCCCCGCCCTTTCAAATGAAGAAACAAACGGACGCAGCATTGTCGTTATCCGCCCTGGGTCGTCGCACGGCGGCCCCCGCCATTTCCTGGCTCATGGCCACCGCCCTGGGCCGGCCGAAATTGATTTCCCTCGCCGCCGGCTTCACCGACAACGCCACCCTCCCCGTGGCCCTGACCCGCGAGCTGATCAACGAAGTGTTGAGCGATCCCCAGGCCGGCCCGCCCGCCCTGCAATACGGCATCACCGCCGGGGAAAACAACCTGCGCCAGTTCACCGCCGAACACGTGCAAAAGCTCGATGGCGTCCGCACCCCCGCCCACGCCTGGGAACGGGTCATTGTCACCGGCGGTTCACAGCAATTGCTCTACATGACTCTGGAAGCCCTCTGCGACGAGGGCGACATCATCCTGGTCGAAGACCCCACGTATTTTGTGTTTCTCGGCATCCTGCAAAGTCAGGGCATCCAGGCCCGCGGCGTGCGCCTCGAGCGCGATGGCTTGGATCTCGCCCATTTGAAAACCGTCCTGGACGGATTGAAAAAAACCGGCCAACTGCGCCGCGTCAAGGCCCTGTATCTCATCACCTATTTCCAAAACCCCACCGGGGCCAGCACCACCCTGGCGAAAAAGCGCGCCGCGCTGGCGCTGCTCAAGCAGTATGAAACCGCCGCCGGCCACCCCCTGTATCTGCTCGAAGACGCCGCCTATCGCGAACTCCGTTTTGCCGGCCCCGACACCCCTTCGGCCCTGACCCTGCGCGGCGCCGCCAGCCGGGTGATCTACACCGGCACCTACAGCAAACCCTACGCCCCCGGTGTGCGCGCCGGCTTCGGTTTCCTGCCCGAACCGCTGCTCACGGCCGTGCAACGCATCAAGGGCAACCACGATTTCGGCACCGCCAACCTCCTGCAACAAGTGCTGGCCCTCGCCCTCACCTCCGGCCGCTACGACCGCCATGTGGCTGGCATCGAACAGCGTTACGGCGAAAAAGCCCGCGTCATGAAACAGGCGCTCGCTGAATATTTCCCCCCCGCCGTGGAAATTTGGGAATCCGGCGGCGGCCTGTATTTCTGGGCCCGGCTGCCCGTCGGCGTGGTCACCGGCGTCAAATCGAAAGTGTTCCAGGCCGCGCTGAAAAACGACGTCCTCTACGTCCCCGGCGGCCTTTGCTATGCCGAAGACCCCGCGCGCCCCATCCCGGACCACGAAATGCGGCTCAGCTTTGGCAGCGCCAGCCCGGAAAACATCCGCGAAGGCGTCCGCCGCCTCGGCGCGGTCGTGAAGAAATTTGTATAAGCGCCGGTTGGGAAAAAACAGTGGTGCGCGCGGCGGGAGTTGAACCCACAACCTTCGGCTTCGGAGACCGACGCTCTATCCAGTTGAGCTACGCGCGCGCAGTCCCGGGAAGATACGCCACCGCCCGCGCCCACTCAATCGCAAAACATCGTTTTCTTCGGCCCGCAAAACGATCCGCCTCAGCCTTTTGCCAGGGCGCCGGCCTTCACCTCCCAGCGGAACAGGTCGCGACCAAGTTCGCGGGGCCAGTTTTCCTCCGTGCAAGTCATGAAGACCTGACCGCTCGTTTTGCGCGCTTGTTCGAGCAGGGGCAGCAAACCGCTGCGGCGTTTGACATCCAGTTCACCCATGACGTCGTCAATCAGCAGCACCGGCGCGCTGCCGTGAATGCCGGCGAGGTATTCCGCCTGCGCCATCTTCAGGGCGATGGCCAGAGTCCGCTTCTGACCCTCGCTGCCGAACTGGGCGGCGGACTTCTCGTTGAGGAGCAGCGAGAGTTCATCCCGGTGCGGCCCGACCAGCGTGGAACGGTAACTGCGCTCGCGCAGCCGCGCCTGGGTCAGTTCCAGGGCGAAATCATGTTTCACACTCGGCAGGTATTCCAGGCGCAACTCCTCGGCGTCATTGGAAATCCGCCGGTAAGCCAGCCGGGCCAGCGGCGAAAACCGGGGGATCAACTCCATGCGGGCGCGGATGAGTTGGTCGCCGGCCACCACGAGTTCCCGGGAAAAACCATCCAGCGCGGCCTCGTCGGGAGTCCGCTGCTTGAGCAGGGCGTTGCGGGAGCGGACCGTGTGCATGTAACGCTGGAGCAGCGGCAGGTAGCCGGGACTCGTCTGGGCCAGCAGCAGGTCCATGAAGCGGCGGCGCGACCGGGCCGTGCCCTTGACCAGTTCCAGGTCTTCTGTGCAAAAAATGACCGTCCGCAGCGTGCCCAAATAATTCGCAAGCTTTTTGACCGGCTGACTGTCCAGCGTCAAATTCCGCTCGCGGGCGGCCCAATACATTTTGATGTCATGCTCGCCCTGGCCGATCACCCGCCCGCCGACGAAGTAGCCCTTCTGGCCGTGCCGGATCATCTGCGCCCCGCCCACGCCGCGAAACGACCGCAGCGTGGCCATGAGGTAAACGGCTTCGAGAATGTTGGTCTTGCCCTGGGCGTTGTCGCCGAGCAGGAGCTGGAAGCCGGGCGAAAAGTCGGCGTCCAACCGCGCGTAATTGCGGAAGTCCCGGAGTCGCAGATGAGCCAGATGCACTCCGGGAAAATGCCGGGCGCAGGACGGGACGGCGAGTTATTTTGCGGGGTGGGTCTATGCTTATGTGAATCGCCGGTAAGAAAATTTCAACTTTGCCAAGCGGCGGGGGATTGCTTAATCATCATCCATGGTTCCCTGCGTCATTTTTGAGGATGAGCATCTGCTGGTGGTTCACAAACCCGCCGGCTGGAACACCCATGCCCCGGCCCCCCATGCGGGCGAGGGGATCTACGACTGGTTACGGCATCGCGAGCCCCGCTGGGCCCCGCTGGCCATCCTGCACCGGCTCGACAAGGAAACCAGCGGCGTGTTGGTGTTTGGCAAAACTCCCGTCGCCAATCGCTCGCTCACCGAACAATTCACTGCCCGCCGCGTCCGCAAAACCTATCTCCTGCTCACCGACCGCCTCGGTCCGCCGCAGGGTATCACCGTCACCAGCGCCTTGGTGCGGGTGGGGGAAAGATATGCGGGCCGCCCGGTCCATGCCGGCGCGGAAGTCGCGGAAACGCGGTTCCGGCCCCGGCCGGACGGGCTGATTGAGGCCGAACCGTTGACCGGCCGCACACACCAGATCCGCGTCCACGCGGCGGAGAGCGGCTTCCCGATTCTGGGCGACACCCTTTATGGCGGCACGGCGGCCGGCCGGGTCTGCCTACACGCGGCCGAGATTGCCTTCGCCCATCCGGCGACGGGCGAGCCCGTAAGCTTCCACGCCCCGGTGGATTTTGGAATGAATATGGAGTGCGCGGACAAGTCCGCGCTTTTGGACGAGGCGACATGTCGCCTCGTCCAAAAGCGGCGACTTGTCGCCGCACTCCCCAATTCGCCTGGTCCACACCACGATTTGCGCGCCGCCGTCATCGAGCCCGCCGCCACGGACGCCCATCGCGTCATTCACGGCGCGAGCGACGGCTGGCCCGGCTGGTATGTCGAACGGCTCGGCGACTTTCTGCTCTCGCAATCCGAATCCTCCCTGCCCCCCGCGCAACAGGAGGAACTGACCCGCCTGGTCAAACGGTTCGCCAGTCGCGGCGCGTATCACAAAATCCTGTCGCGGCAGGTGCGCCGCACCCCCGCGGCGGAGGCTTCGCCGCAACCCGTGCTGGGCGAAGCCGCGCCGGAACGCTTTGTGATCCGGGAAAACGGCGTGCGTTTTGAACTGGGCTTCAACGAGGGTTATTCCACCGGCCTGTTTTTGGATCAACGCGACAACCGGCGGCGCTTCCTCACCGGTCATCTCGCGGCGGATTTTGCCTTGTGGCCGGACGGCGCCCCCGTTACGCCCCGGTCCATGCTTAATGTATTCGCCTACACCTGCGGCTTTTCCGTGTGCGCGGCCCGGGCGGGCGCGCACACCACCAGCCTTGACCTCTCCAAAAAATATCTCGAATGGGGCCGGCGCAACTTCACCTTGAACGGGCTCGACCCGGCGGCGCACGATTTCATTTACGGTGACGCCTTCGACTGGCTGCGGCGGCTCGCCAAAAAGGGCCGCGCCTTCGACGCCGTGGTGCTCGATCCGCCCACCTTTTCCCAATCCAAGGAATACGGCACCTTTCGCGCGGAAAAAGATTACGGCCGCCTCGTGACCGCCGCGCTGCCCGTCCTCAAGCTTGGCGGTGTGCTGCTCGCCGCCACCAACGCCGCCGACTGGCCCCAGCCCGATTTTCTCGCCATGGTTGAGGGGGCAATCCATGCTGCCGGGCGGAAAATCCAGCAGCGCCATTACATCCCCCAACCGCCGGACTTTCCCGTCAGCCACGCCGAGCCCGCATATTTGAAAACCGTTTGGCTGCGGGTGGGATGAGAGGTAAATGGGCCGGGGGAAAAAGAGAAAGCCCGGACACAACTCCGGGCTTTTCACACACACGCACTTGAGAACAAAGTGCGTTAAACACAGCCATACCTTAACAGATTCCCCGTCCCCAGCCAGTCACCAGTACTGGTGACACGGGGGAACGGATGAGGTCAACGCAGAAATCTTGGTTTGGCGGGGTTCGGGCGGCGGTGGCGGCGTTCCAGCCGGCGTAGGAGTAGTATGATCAGCACGAGCAACAGCAGTAACCAGATCAGCCAACTGGTGGCCCGCCAGCTATCCCCGGCCGTCTGGGCCAGCACTTGCGGGAAGGTCAGTTCAATGGGCGCGGCCACCGCCCGCCCCTGGTGGTTGGTGGCTGAGGTCTGGTCTGCGGCGACTGCGCCCGGACCGTTTGTTTCCGCCGGCATTGAGCCGGGAGTCGCCTGCGGTGCGGCGAAGCGGGCCGGGGCGTTCCCGGCGCCGGGTTGATTTCCAAACGGGCCGCCCCCGGGTGAATGGGCGGCGCCCGAGGAGGACGCGACGGCCGTGCGGTTGAGCATTAGCATCGTCGAATACGACGTGCCGGAGGCGGTGGGCGTGTAGGCTGCGGCCGCCGGGGGGCGGGTATAATAGGAGGCATAAGGATTGGCCACCGGCGATGGCGTTGAACCCGACCCCGTGGATTGCCCCGGCGGCGGCTGGGTTTCGTCCACGTCCGGATACACCACGTTTTCCGCCGCCGCTTCTTGCGCCGGTGCCTGCGCGTCATTGGATTCCTCCACGTGATCATCACCGAACAGCAGATTGCCTTTGCGTTCATGCAGTCCCCGGCCCCAGAACGCCGCCAGCGGTGGCGGTAGCTGCTGGATCGTCGGACTGGTTCCGTTGGTCAGCGGCCCCGTTGGCAGCGTCCGGTCCCCGGCCAGAATGACGCCGGGCAGACCGGGGTCCGCTTTGAGCCCGATGACATAACTCAGATTCCAGTTGTTGAATGCGCTGAAATTCACCGCCGGCGAACGTTCCAAATCCGCCGGGCAAGCCAGAAGGTTTGGCGTGCTGAGTTCGCCGGCCAGCGGGAGAAAATGCCGATACGAAAGGTAGAAAGGGCCGCGCGTCTGATACCCGGCGGTGACGTATTCCAGCGAACCCCCGTCATTGGTGCTGACCTGCATGGGAAATTTCCCGCCGTGGTCATTGGCGAATAACAAAAAGCCCTGGCCTATTTCCCGGAGGCCGCTCACGCATTGAATCCGCCGCGCGCGGGCCTTGCTCCGGCTCAACACCGGCAGCAGCATGGCGGCCAGAATTCCGATGATCGCGATAACCGTCAGCAGCTCAATCAATGTAAACCCCCCGAACCGGTTTCTGATGCGAGTCGCATTCATACTCGAAACCGATTGAGCATATTCCCTGCCAAGGCGTATTCCTTGGGAATTTGTAATTCGGTCGGGGAGGAATGCGCGAAATTCACGCATTCCGCGTGAAATTTTCCCGCCGGGCTTCTTTAAACCGTAGGAGCCGACGTGAGGAGGCTTTGAATGAGGGTCTTCACGACCCTTCAACTCAACCATCCCCATAATGTTACTCCGCGACCCTTGGCCCCTGATGCTGTTGCCATCGCTTTCGACAACCTCCCCCTCCCTTCGCTAAGGATTGGGGCATTTGTTCCCCCCGGACAACTTGCCATTGCCACGCCCCCCGGATTCCGATACAACCAACCCAACATGAAAGCCACCTTCCACGCGGATTTCCGACCGGCCGGATTCTCGTTGATTGAGCTGCTCGTCACCCTGGCGATCATCTGCATCCTGTCCGTGATGCTGTATGGCTTTGGCTCGGCCCGGCACCAGCGTACGCAGAAGGAACTTTGCTCGGACAATCTCCAAAAAATATACATCGCCCTGCAAATCTACGCCCAGGACTTCAGCGGCCGGCTGCCCGCCGCCACCAACGCCGCCACTTCCGAGGCGGCGCTGGCTGTGCTGGTGCCGCGCTATGCGGCGGACACCGCGCTCTTTATTTGTCCCGGCGGCCGGGACGCGGCGCTGGCCTCCGGGGCCCCGCTGCAGTCGGGGAAAATCAGTTACGCCTATTACCAAGGCCGGCGGCTGGACGATCCCCAGGCCGCCCAGCAGGCGCTCATGTCCGACCGCCAGGTGAACACGCTGGCCAAACAAACCGGCGACCAGGTGTTTTCCATCACCGGTAGTTCGCCCGGAAACAATCACCATAAATACGGCGGTAATTTCCTGATGGGTGATGGCGCGGTACAGGCCAGCTCGCCACTGGTGCCGTTTCCGCTGCCCCTGCCCCCGGGCGTCATCCTGTTAAACCCCAAACCCTGACCGCCATGAAAATCCAATGTTCCTGCGGCGCCAAATATTCCTTTGATGTGACGCCGGAAAACGCCGCCAACCCGGTGCGGTTCATCTGCCCCAATTGCGGGCTGGATTCATCGGCCTTGGTCAATGAACTCATCCAACGCGAACAGGCCGCCCCGGCGCCGAATCCACCCGCGCTCGAAGTTCTGGTGCCCGCCGCCGAGAAAGCGCCCCGCTTGCGAATCTCCCTCGCCCAACCGCATGCCCCGGCCACCCCCGCGTCCGATCCGTCCGGCGCGCCGGCGACCGTGTTTTGTGCCAAGCATCCCCGCGAACCCGCCACTGAAAAATGCGCGGTCTGTCACAAGCCCATCTGCCCCAAGTGCCTGGCTTTGTTCGGTTATTTTTGTTCCCCCTTCTGCAAGGCCAAAGCCGATGCGGAAAACATCCGGGTTCCGGCTTATGCCAACCTGTCCACGGCGGTGGAGGCCCGCTTGCTGCGCCGGATGGCGCGGGTTTTTGCGGCGATAGCCGTCTTGGTGGTGCTCATCCTCGCCGCCGGCGGCTGGTATATATTTTACGGTCGGCTGCCGCACGCGGTTTATTCGGTCCCGTTTGAACAGCGCGCCAGCTTCGGTCAATGCCGCCCGGTGGGTGCGGACCAACTGGTGTATCTTCATGGCGGCACCCTGGCCCGCTGCGATCTTAAAACCAAAAAAACCGTCTGGTCCCATGAACTTATCTCGCAGGCCCAGGTGGACGCCGTCACCACCCGCCTGTCGCAAATGGAAAATGGCCAATCCTTCCACCACAGCGGCGAGCAATTGCAAAAAATCGCCTGGCAGGCCCTGGAAGCCGAACTCACCCTGCGGGTGTCCGGCAGCAATGTCTGGCTGGGGGATGCCGGCAGGCTGACGCACTACGATTGGGACACTGGCGTGGAATCGCAATCCCTTCCCCTGGGACCGGACGGCACCCTGGCCGCCGGCGCCGGTGAATTACTCGTGATGCGCGAGTCGGCGGCCGGCGCGAAATTCGCCACCCACATCAATTATGCCGATGGCGCGGAACGCACCGAGGAGTTTCGCGGAACCGGGAAATTGACCCTGATCACTGCGACCGAGGCTCCGGCCGGCGGCGGCCTGCCTTCGGCCAATGGGACTCCGGGACGGGCGCTCGATCCGTCCAAAGTGGCGGAGCAAGCCCAGAATCTGAGCACTCCGGCCCGGCTGGCCCTGCCGGCCCTCTTGGCCAACAATATTCATCAGCAACAAATCATGGCCGAGGTCAACGACGACACCCCCCAAAAAACCAAGCCGCCCGAACCGGCCGTTGCGCCGGTCGAAACCTTCGCGCTCGTTCCCGGCCCGGCCGGTCTCGTGCAATACTCGGTGAAAATGATCGAGAAAAACTTCGTCAGCCGCTCGGCCATGAAGGCGCCCGGCAAGTCAGTCATCAATGGCAACCTGAATGCCGGAATGGGCACCGAGGCCGTCAACGAGACCCTCAATGAAATGCAGCGCGCCAACGGTGGCGACCTCGTCACCGAGGATCAGAGCCGCTACCAAGTCACCCTCCGCCGCCCCGATGTCGCCGACGCGCCGGATTGGACCGGTGAAGTCATTGGTTATCCCGCGGTTTATGCCCTGAAAACCGTCACCGTCATTGCCGCCGGCAAATCCGTGCTGGTCTTTGACGCCGCCAATAAAAAAATCTGGGACGCCACCCTGACCTACCCCGTCGCCCCCGACCGCCGGGGCGCGAACGGCGAGGCCTCCCCGCTGGGCGAGGGACCGTGTGTCGAGCGGGACGGCACGTTATATGTGGTGGACCAGGCCGTGCTGTCCGCCTTCGATCTGGCTACCGGCAACGCCCGGTGGCGGCTGCCCTCCGTCGGCATTGTGGGCTTGTTCTTTGACGGGCCGGGCGCGATTTACGTCAACACCACCACGGCCAACCCCGATAAAATCAAATATTCCCGCCAGATTGACGTCGCCGAATCCATTGACGCCCTCCTCCTCAAGGTCGAGGCCAAAACCGGGCGGAACCTCTGGACCGCCCGCACGGGCGGCTTTGCCAGTTATGTTTCCGGTCCCTATCTCTATACCCTGCAAGCCCACGATGTCGTGGTGGACGACATGACCAGCGACCTCACGTCCGGCCTCCAAAAACCGGCCTTCCTGAAACTCTTCCGGCTCGACCCGGCCAACGGCCACACCCTGTGGGAATACGATGAACCCCGCGCGCCGCTGGCTGTGGCCTTCAATAAAAACGTGATCAGCCTCGTGTTCCACTCCGAAGTCGAGGTGCTCAAAGCCCTGACGCTTTGACCTGGACTCATCACTCCGCAACCATGATCTTCGCCGCGATTTCCCGCGCCTGACCGATCAAATCCAGGTCTTCCGTGAGCCGGCCGAAACGCAGGTCCGGCAGCCCGCTCTGATCGCGGCCCAGCAATTCCCCCGGTCCCCGCAACTGCAAATCCGCCTCCGCGATTTTGAAGCCGTCATTCGTTTCCGCCAGCACCCGCAGCCGCTCCCGGGCCTCCGGCGTTTTCGCGCCGGAGATCAATATGCAATGGCTCGCGTGCGCCCCGCGCCCGATGCGCCCGCGCAATTGATGCAACTGCGCCAACCCGAAGCGCTCCGCGTTCTCCACCAGCATGATCGTGGCGTTGGGTACATCCACCCCCACCTCGATCAGCGCGGTGGCCACCAGCGCCTGGAGCGTGTTGGCGCGGAACTCCGCCATCACCGCCTCCTTTTCCGATGATTTCAGCCGCCCATGCAACAGCCCCACCCGGTAAGGAGCCAGCGCCTTTCGGACATTTTCCAACTCCAGCGTCACCGCCTTGAGGTCCACCGTGGCATCGGCGGCATCCACCCGGGCATAGATGATGTAGGCCTGCCGGCCGGCGGCCAGTTGCTCCTTGATGAACGCCCAGACCTGCGGCAATTTGTCCGCCGCGCGCACAAACGTCTGGATGCGGCCCCGGCCGCCGGGCAGTTCGTCAATCACGGAAACGTCCAGGTCGCCATACAGCGTCAGCCCCAGTGTGCGCGGGATCGGCGTCGCCGTCATCACCAGCAAATGCGGGAACCGGCCCTTGCGCAGCAATTCTTCGCGCTGGGCCACGCCGAATTTGTGCTGTTCATCAATCACCACCAGCCCCGGGTTCGCCACCCGGAACCCGGTCTCGATCAGCGCGTGCGTTCCGATATACATCATCGGCCCGGCCGCCGCCGGTTCCTGCGGCTTGTGGGCGCCCGTCTGCAATTCCACCCGGAGGCCGAAGGGCGCGAACCAGCGGGTGAAATTCCGGCGGTGCTGTTCCGCCAAAATTTCCGTGGGGGCCATCAACACCACGCTGAAACCACTCTCCAAAGTCATCAGCGCCGCGCAGGCCGCCACCGCGGTCTTGCCCGAGCCCACGTCCCCCTGCAACAGCCGCCGCATCGGGTGCGCCCCGGTCAGGTCGGCGCGGATTTCCCGCAACACCCGCGTCTGGGCCGCCGTCAGCTTGAACCCGAGTTCCGCCAGAAAGGGCCGCATCCAGCGGTTGTCGCCCCCGCAGGGCAGGGCGCGGGCGTGCGCCTCGAAATTTTTCCGCCGCCACTGGATTTGCCGCTGCAACTCCACGAACTCATCCAGCGCCAGCCGCCGCCGCGCCCGGTGGCAGTCGGCAAACTCATCCGGGAAATGCAGTTGGCGCACGGCGGCGGCGCGCGTGGGCAGCCCGGCGGGAGCCAATCCCGGCCAGGGCTCCGCCAGTTGGTTTTCAAACTGTCCCAGCGTGCGCCAGATCAAACCCCGCAGCCAGCGTTGCGGCAGCCCCTCCGTGAGCGGATAAATCGGCGCGATGCGGTTGATGTGAATCGAGCTTTCCTCGCCGGCCTCGATCACCTCCGTTTCCGGATGATCCACCGTGCGCGGCCGGGTCTCCAGGAGTTTGCCATACACAAACACCTCGTCACCCATGGCAAAATAATTCTGCATGAAGGGCAGGTTCCACCACCGGCAGTGCAACCGGGCCGTGCCATCATCGAGAATGATCTCAAACACCGACTTCGCCCCGTGGCGATAGCGTTTGAGCCCCAGGGCCACAATCGTTCCTCGTGTCGTGCCCGCCGCCTCCTTGGTTAATTCGGCAATCGTGCGAAAATGCCGGCGATCTTCATAACGCCGGGGCGCGTGCATCAGCACATCCCCCACCGTGAAAATTTTCAGCCGCGCCAGTTGCTGGGTGCGCTCGCCGCCCACCCCCCACAGGGAGTTCACCGGCAAAGCCAGGGGCGAAACAGCAGCGGCATTTTCAGTCGGCGTCACCCCGGCACAATAACGGTGAACCCCCCCGCCTTCAACGGCAAAGCGGCCGATGCCGGGGCGGGACCGCCCACGGCGAGCACGTCCGTGCGAGCCGTTTCCCTCCCCGGCAATTTTTCTCCGGGCAACTGTCCCCCTTGTTCGGGGGCCGTGTCCGGCACCCTTCCCAACCCGTTCATCGGCGCGGCCCGTCCGATCCGGGCGCGCTGAATGATCCTCAGCCTCAGACCGTAAAAAAAGCGGCATTGAATCCGCCGTGGAAAACCGCAAGACTGTCCGCCATAAATCTATTCCTCACATGATACCCCGGCGTTGGTTCCGCATCATTCCCGTCGCGTTGATCATGTATACCATTTCGTATGTGGACCGCACCAACGTCTCGCTGGCGTTGGACCCGAAAATTTCGACCATGATGCACGATCTGGTGATGGACGATCGCATGAAGGGGCGGGCGGCCGGGGTGTTTTTTCTCGGCTACGTCCTCCTGCAAATGGCCGGCGGCCATCTGGCCGGCCGGTGGAGCGCCAAAAAACTGGTGAGCCTGTGCCTGATTTTCTGGGGCGCGTGCGCCGTCGGTTGCGGTCTGGCCAAAACCTTCGGCCAGTTTGAGACCGCGCGGTTTCTCCTGGGCGTGGCGGAAAGCTGCGTCTTCCCCGCCACGGTGGTGCTGCTCGCCCACTGGTTCCCCAGCGCGGAACGCGCGCGGGCCAACGCCCTGTGGAATTTGTGCCAGCCGCTGGCGGTGGCGGCCTCGGCCCCGTTCACCGGCTGGTTGCTGGGGGCTTACGGCTGGCAGACCATGCTCATCCTCGAGGGCACCCTGCCGTTCCTCTGGCTGCCCATCTGGTGGTTTTTCATCAGCGACCATCCGCGCGACGCCGGCTGGATCTCCCCGGCGGAACGGGAATTTTTGGAGGCCACCCTGGAACGGGAGGCGGCGGTGGCCGAGCCCGTGCGCCCCATCCCCTTCTGGCGGCGGCTGGCCCGGCGCGAAATCGGGGTGATGATCGTCATGAACTTCCTCCACAACTCGGCGGCTTACGGCTGCATGACTTTTTTCACCGATGGCTTGAAGGCCCGGCATTTCAGCGGCGTGCAGTATGGCTGCCTGTTTGCCGCCCCCTACGCGGTGACCGCCGTCATCATGGTGCTCAATTCATGGCATTCGGATAAAACCCGGGAACGGCGCGGCCATGTCGCGTTCGTCTACACGCTGAGCGGGCTGAGCCTGATTTTAAGTGTTCTGACCCGGGGGCATTTTTGGCTGTCCTACGCCTTCCTGTGCCTGGCCATTCCCGGCCCCTTCGCCGCGCTGGCCCCGTTCTGGGCCATTCCCACCGAGACCCTGCCGCGCGCCGTGTTTGGCCCGGTCATCGGCCTGGTGAACGCCCTCGGCAACACCGGCGGGTTTGCGGGACCCTACATCGTCGGCTGGCTCAAGACCGTATATCACGGGGTGGCCGTGCCCTTCACCGCCCTGGGCCTGGGAATGTTGCTGGCCGCCGCGCTCGCATTCTTGCTCCCCAAAAGCGCCGGTCCCGCCCCAACCGAGCGAACCTGATCCGCCTCGCGGCGACCGTCGCTCAATCCTGCGCGAAGGTGGTTTCCGTCAAATGGCAATCCCGCTTCAACTCAAGCCGGCGCGACGAACCGCCGACCAGGATCCGGTAATCGCCCTTTTCCGCCACCCACCCCTTTTTATCCGGGTCGTAGTAGGAAAACGCGGCCGGATCCAGATGCACGGTGAGGGTTTGCTGCTCACCCGGTTGCAGCGCGACTTTGATAAACGATTTCAGTTCCTTCAGCGGGCGCATCACCGTGGCGGTGAGCGGCTCCACATAAATCTGCGCCGTTTCGGCCCCGGCCCGCCGGCCCGTGTTGCGGAGTTCAAACGTCACCGTCACCCCCGCGCCCCCCGCCGCATCCGGGGTGAGCTTCAAACCGGAATATTTAAATTTCGTATAGGACAAGCCATAGCCAAAGGGAAACAGCGGCTCGATTTTTTGGGTGTCGAACCAGCGGTAACCCACCAGCAGCCCCTCCGCATAGGTGACCGTGCCGTTTGTGCCCGGATAAGCGCCCGGATCATTCCGCGCGTGCGCCGGGGAATCACTGAGTTGCCGGGGGAAAGTGCAGGGCAGCTTGCCCGAGGGATTCACGTCCCCAAACAACACGGCCGCCAGGGCGTTGCCGCCCTCCAGGCCGGGATACCACGCGTAAAGCAGCGCCGGGGTTTGGGCCAGCCACGACCCCATTTCCACCGCGCCGCCACCGTAGAAAACCACCACCGTCTTGGGATTCGCCCTCACAATCGCCGCCAGCAACGCATCCTGTCCGCCCGGCAGCTTCAGATCGCGCCGGTCCGAACCCTCCGTGTCATAACCGCCGCTGTGGCTCAGCCCGCCGAGGTAAATCACCGCATCCGCCCCTTGGGCGGCCGCCACGGCTTGGGCGATCAAATTCGTGTTGGCACCCGGAACGGCGGCCACCGCATCCCCCCGGTCGCGCCGGCCCCGGCCCGCCGGCTGAACATAGCCGGGCGCATAGACCAGCTTCACCCCGGCGCCCAGGCGGTTGCTGATGCCCTCCAGCGCGGTGATTTCATACGGCGCCTTGATATTGGCCGCCCCGCCGCCACTGGCGAACTTGGCCGTGGCATTCACCCCGATGATCGCCACTGTCTTCAGCTTCGCCGGGTTCAGCGGCAGAAAATCCTTGTTCTTCAGCAACACCATGGATTCCTCCGCCACCCGCCGCGCGACCGCCTGATGTTCCTTCGTGCTCAACACCCCCGGGTTGGCCGCCGCCGCCGCCGGTTGGGCCGGATCGCGGATCAGGTTCAGTTTAAACATCAAATAAAGCTGGCGGCCAACCTTGTCATCGAGCACGGACATCGGGTATTTGCCGGAGTTTAAGCCCGCCAGAAACGGGTTGGCCAGGTAGTTGTTGGTGTAGGGCGGGCGCGAACCCATTTCCAAATCCATGCCGTTCATCGCCGCCTCGGCGGTGGAATGCACCCCGCTCCAGTCGGACATGACCAGGCCTTTGAAGCCCCATTCTTTTTTGAGCACCTGATTGAGCAGATAATCGTTTTCACAGCAATGCTGGCCGCGAAACTGGTTGTAGGCGCCCATGAGGCTCAGCACCCCCGCCTCCTGCACGCTCGCGCGAAAGGCCGGCAGGTAAATCTCCCGCAACGTCCGCTCGTCCATCTCCACATTGATCGAACCCCGCTGATATTCCTGGTTGTTCGCCGCAAAATGCTTGGCGCAGGACGAAACCCCCTGGGACTGTTCGCCCTTGATGTAATTCACCGCCATGCGCGAAGTCAGCCACGGGTCTTCGCCCATGTATTCAAAATTGCGTCCGCACAACGGCGTGCGCTGGATGTTCAGGCTCGGCCCCAGCATGATGTTCTTGTTCCGTTGCCGGGCCTCCTGGCCGATCACCGCGCCGTATTCCCGGGCCAGCTCCGGGTTGAACGTCGCCGCCAACCCCAGCGTGGCCGGCATCGCCGTCGCAAAATCATCCTGGCGGTTGAGATTGCGGAAACCCTCGCCCACTTCTTCCCGCACCCCCATCGGACCGTCATCCATCCACAAATCCGGGATGCCCAGCCGGGGCACCCCCTGGTCGGCAAACGTGGACCGCGCATGGACCAAACCGATTTTTTCATCCACGGTCAGGCGCGGCAGCAAATCCGCGACCCGCGCTTCAATGGATAGCGTTGGATCGAGATAGGCCGCCGGCTGCGCCGACAAACCCAAAGTGGTCAGGACCAAGGCCGCGCCCAAGGTCACCCGCAGGTTGATGGAGTAAGGCATTTTTTGGTGGTGGAATTAAACAGGATTTCCGGTCCTTGTCTTGTCATGTAAATGACCGACACACTTCGTTCGGATAAAGCCACTGGCGAGGAACCAAACCGGCGAGATAACCCGCGGTTTGCGGGGGCAGCCACCCGGGCTAGGGCCGGGGGCCCGCCACCGGGTCAGACGCGGCTCCGCGAGGGCCAAAATCGGAGGCGAAAAACTTATGCACGTATCGGCTGGATTAACTTGGATTCCGGGGAATTTAGCTCGGTTTCTTGGGAATTTAGCCTGGTTTCCAGTTGGTTTCCATCTGGTTTGGCTGGTTCCGGCGGTGGCCGACCGGAGTTCTCCGGTGAGCCGGGCGAGCCCAGGTGTCTTGGGAGGGAACGGCGCGCACAGGGCGCGCGCCGGGACAGGCTGGAAGCCTGTCCCACCTTGAAGCCGCCGCACCACGAGGACCAAAACTGGAGGCGAAAAGCTTATGCACGTACCGGCTGGTTTAACTTGGATTCCGGGGAATTTAGCCTGGTTTCTTGGGAATTTAGCCTGGTTTCCAGTTGGTTTCCATCTGGTTTGGCTGGTTCCGGCGGTGGCCGACCGGAGTTCTCCGGTGAGCCGGGCGAGCCCAGGTGTCTTGGGAGGGAATGGCGCGCACAGGGCGCGCGCCGGGACAGGCTGGAAGCCTGTCCCACCTTGAAGCCGCCGCACCACGAGGACCAAAACTGGAGGCGAAAAGCTTATGCACGTACCGGCTGGTTTAACTTGGATTCCGGGGAATTTAGCCTGGTTTCCGGCTGGTTGGCTGGTTCCGGCGGTGGTCGGCCGGGGTTCTCCGGTTTCCCCGGCCTCAGGGCGTTGGATCAATGGCTCCCGCTGGCCGACGGGGAGTCGTCCAGTTTCGATGCGATAGATAGTCATATATCTTCGCCCTAATAATACGCAACTATATGCTTTAAGTCAATATAAAACGGCGTTATATTGCATGTTTTTGCACTGCACCGGCGGAATGACCGAAATTCGGGTCAAACCACGGGGTATGGCCCATTTTCAGCCGTCCCGGCGGCGGCCCTCCACCGCTGTGGCGGTCCAACGTTCGACTCGGCCGGCCGCATCCCCCGCCGAGCCCAATTGAAAATTTTTCCCCGGGCAGCGCATCTGCGGTTGGAGTCCTCGTTTTGGCGACGGCTCCGCCAGGGATTGGGGGGGCATCTACAAATGTAAATTCCACGCTCGACTTCCTTGACGTTTGTAGAGGCTATCCGTGCATGTCTCATGCCAAACGTCGAACTCACCGAGGCCGACTGGTCCGTCATCAGGGCCGTTTGGGAACCTCATGAATAACTTCCTCGAACGCCTCTGGGGGCAGCGCACCGCGCGCCGCACCGGCCTGACTCTGGCCGCCTTACTCGGCATCCTCGCCATTATCGCTGTCGCCGTGCGCATGAGGGATGCGACCACCGCGCCTGCTGGCGGGCAGAGCGAGCTAAGCAAAACGATGGCGCAAAAAACGACCCCGCCCCAAGTACCCATCAAGGTCCGCTTTATTGAAGTGCCCGCCGGAACGTCGGCCGCAGACGATGCTTTTGCCCTCATCAAGGCCCGATGGATCGAAGCCCCCGCCGGGACGTTTGCCGCGGATAAAGCATTGTCCAGCACCAATGCCGACGCCGCCGCGGGATTCACGGGCATCCTGAGCGATAAGAATTTTCGGCCCCTCATTCACGAGTTGGAACAAGGAAAAGGTTCGGAAGTGCTGGGCGAGCCCGAGGCAACCACCCTGGGCGGACGGCGGACACAAATGAGGGCGACCACCACCGAGCAGGTGGTCTTCAAACTGGTTTATCAACCGCCTTCCGCCGGCACCAATCCCATTGTCCCACAGATCGAGCCCGTGGAGACGGGCCCGATTATCGAGGTGACCGCCCGGGTCTTGGAGGACGGCCGCGCGATCGCGTTGCAAGCCCAAGCGTCGCTAACCGAGTTCCTGGGTTATGACGAGGCGCCCGCCGGCGCCGTGGGGGATTATGTGAAAGAAATCAATCAGGCGGTGCCCCCTTTATTGCCCCGGTTTTCCGTCCGCGAGGCGCCCGCCAATGTGAAAATTTGGGACGGGCAGACCGTGGTATTGGGGAAACTGGCCCGGCGTGAAACCGGGGGGTATTACTTCCTCAAGGGCAAAAAATTCAATGCGGCGACCCGGATTATGACGCCCATCTGGCATCGGCGGGCTCCAAGTCAGCCTTGCCGAATGCTCAACCCGACGATGCCAACATGGAACTCTTCGTCTTTATCACGGCCAACCTCGTTGATTCGGCCGGTAACCACACCCATACCGCAGCCGAACTCGCGTTCGCCCAAACCACCATCCCGCCGCAATAAGCACCGTCATTTCCCGCCGCCCCATTCGTGCTGGCCCTCCCCGCCGGGGGCCTTGCCGGTGAACTGCGGGTGTCCCACCCAAGGCCACTCACTTTTCAAAACTCAGGTTTGTCGAAACAGTATTTGTAATCAACCGGTTACGCTCGTGATCGCGGCTTTTCAGGCCGCCGGACGCGGGGGGTGGCCCCACCCAGCCCGCCGGGCTGGGCTAAGGAATTACGGCCCGTTGGGCCGGAGCCGGTGCCAGCCTGAAAAGTGGGGCAGCGGATGGAAAATCAACGGTCTTTGGCTGATGGAGGGGTGAAAAGTTAGTGGCATTGGGGGGGGCACCCGCCGCGCGCCGTCAGAAAAACCCGGACGGAAAGGGGTTCACGCTTTCCGCTTTGGGCTTGAGGTTGGATTTCAAATCTTCCTGGGATCTTGGCGTTTGAAATTTGAACTTTCTCCCCCAGTCCCCGCTCCCAGCACAAAAAGGCCGCCGTCACTGACGGCGGCCTTTTGATTCGGCTCAAGCCTTACTGCTGGTCGCCACCCCCGGGGCCGCCGGGGCCGCCCGGTCCATGATCAGGACCGCCCTGACCGTCCGGTCCGCCGTTGGGGCCGCCCGGGCGGTCCTCCGGCCCGCCGCGCCGGTCGCCGGGACCGCCCTGGCCGCCGTTATAACCGCCCCCCGGACGGCCGCCCGGCCGCGGCGGGCGCATTTGTTCCAATTGCTTCATCTGGTCGGCCGTCAGAATCGCCGCCAGTTTGGCTTTCACATCGGCTTCCAGCGCCGCGATTTGTTTCTGTTGATCGGCGGTCAGGTTCAACCGCTCGCCGGCCTGGGGCGGCAGCAGGTGAAACCCGCCCCGGCGCGGGCCGCCATCCGGACCGCCGGGCCCGCCATCGAAGGCCGGCGGACGCTGACCGTCGGCGGGGGCGTTCGTGTTTTGGGCGTTGACGAACCAAGTCGAGGCCCCCAGGGCCAGGACCATGAGGAGTGCTTTTGTTTTCATAATATGCATTGCTTTCTATTGGGTGATTTCCCCGCCAACCCCCCGACCGCACCATCCGGTGCGGTAAACCATTCGGTGGGCGTGCGGAAAGGGTGGCCGCACTGGCGGCGTCAAGAAGACCCAGCGGCCCCGTGCCATTCCCCCGGTGAACTTCCCCGGGAGCCGGCGGGCCGAATCAGGCTTCATCGTTTTCATGAAGCCAATCTACGCCCCACCACCTTAAGCCGGCGTGAAGCCGTTAAAATAATCTGGGAACCTCGGACTTTGACCTGTCCGCCAGCCTGTCCTCCGTAGCTTTAGCGAAGGGGGAAGCCTTGGCGAAGGTGGAATTTTCCGTGGATTTGGGAGTTCGAAATTTGAACTTTTCCCTCCCGCCTCACGTCACCAACGCCGGTCGGCCACCCTGCTCGCCGGTCTTGATTTCCGCCCGCTCCGGGTTCCGCGCCCCGGGGTCGCCCGTGCGCGGTTTACGATCCAACCAGGCGGCCCACAGAAAGATGAGTCCAAAGATCGAGAGGCAAATCGCGTTTTGCCAGCCGGCCGGGAGCGGCGTCATTTGAATGACCACCCCGGCCGCAATCACCAGCGGGAGATGCAGCGCAAAAACCGCCAGCGAATGCCGTCCCAACAGGGACAACGGCGCCAGGGGCCGGGGGGACGGATGCGGATTCCACGCCACCAACAGCAGCGTCCACGCCGCGAAATCCAGCAGGCGCAGCGGCCCCAGCGTCCATTTGTCCATCCACACAAAATAGTCATCATTCCATAATTGATGCGGCCAGAACCCGCGCCGCAGAATCAGGCCCAGCAGCACCACCACCCCGGCGGCCAGCCCCACCACCGGACGCAGCGAGCCGGGCAGAACCGCCCGGCGCCGGGCCGTTTCGCCCAGGGCGACGCCCCCCACCCACAGAAACTGCCAGGCCAACAAATCAAACGCCCCCCACCGCAACGG
>Ga0302267_10000964_pt1 | contig 37679 bp, 23 predicted proteins | sample III_Bog_E1_3_FD_194555 | JGI IMG/M metagenome (GOLD analysis project Ga0302267, IMG submission 194555) | Peat permafrost microbial communities from Stordalen Mire near Abisko, Sweden - III_Bog_E1_3 | ecosystem: Environmental > Terrestrial > Soil > Wetlands > Peat | place: Sweden: Abisko...
CGACTGATATCGCTTGGATAGGATTTTCTTGGCCCCATCCCCTACTATTACTGCACGGGGAACAGCACGAAGATCACTTTTCTGCATCCTCGCAATATCTAGCATCAAGATCGTAAACAGGTTCTTACGGCGTGGCTAAAGCCGCGCCCCTTCAAAACAAAGAATTGTGCAGAGCTTCCATAGATACCACTGACGCGCAGGATCGCTGTGCGTCAGTGGTATTTTTCTGTCTGCAACCAAATAACGCACACAGCAGAGATTGTCATTCTGAGCGCAGCGAAGAATCCCCGTATTTTGTTCGATACACAACGATCTTCGCTATAGACGAAAATTATCAGATTTAACTTTTGCCTGATCGTTCGGGTATCATCCTTTTGCCGGTGCAAAGGAATTTTTTGTGCGCTCGGCATTATTTTTGCGGGAAGATTGAGCGAGGTCAGGCGATGTCAGTTCGGCGAGTTCTGGTTGCATCTGTGGGCGTTTTTGCGATAGGAATGATTCAGCAAGGCGCACATGCGCAGACGGCAACTTCGCCGCAGACGGCTCAAACCCAACCAGCCGCCGCGCATTCGTTTCCCAAAGAGCTGACCGATACTCCGGTGGCTCCGCCGAACACCGACGCAATGCGTCTGGCTGGGATCGCCAAGGATGCCTCGCGGCAGTTTGGCAGCGATCCAGATGAGCCGGGCTCGCTGGACCGGGATCTTTCGCCGGAGTTGACACCGAAAGCCGTTGGCGCGGCCATGCGCAAGGTCGCCGACTGGCAGCTTGGCCAGACGCAGACCTACTTCAGCGTGATCGACAAGGCGCGCAATCTGGATGGGCGCATCTGGACCTGGGCCGTTCTCTACACCGGATACGCGGCGGCGGCCGATGCGCTGAATGAACCGAAGTATCGCGAAGCAATGGAGCAGATGGGCAAGAGCTACAACTGGGAGTTGCGCGACAATGGCAAACTGCCCGGTGGCGACGATCAGATTCTTGGCCAGACCTTCCTTGAGCTGTATCTGATCGACAAGAAGCCGGAGCAGCTTACCAATACGCGCGCCAACTTCGACGAGATTCTGGCGGCTCCACGCGTCCAACTAGGCTCGAATCAGCGCATCGCCTGGTGGTGGTGTGATGCACTCTTTATGGCTCCGCCAGCCTGGGCGCGGATGTACGCAGCAACCGGCGATCGCAAGTACCTCACTTACCTCGACGAGGAGTGGGCCAAGACCTCGCAGTCGCTCTACGATCCGCAGGAACATCTCTACGCGCGCGATGCGAGCTTCATCGGAAAGACCGAGAAGAACGGGCAGAAGGTCTTCTGGTCGCGTGGCGAAGGCTGGGTGATGGGCGGGCTGGTGCGCACGCTGGAGTATCTACCCAAGGACGATGCAGCCCGCGCGAAGTACGTCACGCAGTTGCAGGAGATGGCCGCAGCGGTGAAGAAGATTCAGGGGCCGGATGGGCTGTGGCGTCCCGGCCTGCTTGATCCTAAGTCCTACGATCAGCCGGAGATCTCCGGCTCGGCGCTGATGGTCTACGGCATGGCCTGGGGAGTTAACAACGGCATTCTCGACCGCACAACCTACCTGCCGGTGATTAGCAAGGCGTGGGCGGGAATCCTCAAGCACGTCTACGCGGACGGACGGCTGGGAGACATCCAGCAGACCGGAGCGCAGCCCTCGACCTACAAGCCTTCGGCCAGCTACAACTACGGCGTCGGCGGATTCCTGCTGGCAGGCAGCGAGGTTATTAAGCTGAACCAGACAGGGCAGAGCAAGAAATAATCAATCGAGATAGAAGATGTAAATGAGACGGAGCGAGGTGAGAAGATCACTTCGCTCCGTATTTATTAGAGCGTTTTCAGTCATAGTGTAGAGTGCGAGGCGCGAAGGAAAAGCAGATTCCTCCGCTTCGCTGCGGAATGACAAACAAATTGGTCTATAGCCATTCCTAAAATGCTCTACTCCGCGCGGATAAGGGTTGCAGCCAATAGCGCGACGACAATTCCATAGAGATCTGTCTGGATCTCAAGCGAGGCTAGAGTCTTGTGCGAGTCGAGCGGCAGATGCAGAATCGTCGCAGCTCCGCCCGGAACGGCGCGGCCCTTGCCGTGGAAGGCGACGGGGTCGAGCAGACGCGTCTCGCCGGTGCGCAGATCGACGCGCGGAGGCAGTGGAGCATCGTTGACAAAGAGGTAGTCGTCCAGCATGTAGTCCTGCTCGATGGGCCACCACGTCTCGGGATTGCGCAGAGCGAGCTTCGACGAACTGCCATCGGCGTAGTTCACTGCGACCGTAGCGTGGGTCATGCGGCTGCACTGCGGCAGAGTGGTTCCGGCGAGCAGAAGATAGATCCCGCTGGCGCGACCAGTGAGAGGGAGTCGTGCCGAGGGCGCGTCCTGCTTCCAGTAGGAGAGGAAGAGGCAGTTGGGCGTACGGCCCGCAGGAGTGAGGAAGGGAACTCCGAGCGGCGTCTTCAGAAGCCCCCCCGAAGCGCGTAGACCCGCGTCGTCAATGATGGCGCGATTGTCGGGATTGGCCCAGCCCCCGAGCAGGTTGTCGGCGATGGCGAGCGAGCAGTAGGGCGAACGCGGCTCGGCGTAGACACGGGTAAAGATCTCGTTGAGCTGATCCTTCAGCAGGGAAGTAAGGTCGAGCGGCTCGGCGTACGCGCCCGCGGTCAGCAGGGGAATGGGCGCGAAGGCGGGCTCGGCGGGCTTGGCGTTGAAGGAGATGGGGAAGGTCCAGCGGCATTCGCCGTCGTGAATATTAGCGAAGACGGTGTGGAAGCCGGGGGATGTGACGTGGCCAGCGGTGAGCGCGTGTTGCGGGTCGTCGATCTGTGCGAGGGTGACGCCTTTGGGGAGGACGATGGAATCGCCAATGCGATAGGTGTTTGGGAGTTCATGGAGGTTATCCCACGTCATGTTCTCGTCGCCATCGCCATACTTAGATTCCACGCTGATGTTGTATGTTCGCTGCGCTGGGAGTTGGATGACGACTTGCGGCGTACCGACGGCTTCGGGGTCGAATGTGCACTGGACCGGTGAGCCGTTGCAAAAGACTTTAGGCAGAGTTGTGGTGCCCTGTGCCGTGGATAGGATCAGCGTAACCGGGACGACCTTGGGCAATCGGCTGGTGAACTCGTAGACCTCCGCAAAGACAGGGCCTGTCCCGATGGTTGCGGGTCCGCTACGCACGGTTCGCTTAAAGTCGAAGTCTTTGTGGTGAAGGGAGACGCGATTCCCGACAGCGCTGGGCCGTATGATGCGTATGCAGTTGGCGATGAGGTCGGGCTGGATGCCGAAGAGGCCTTCGACGAGGGCGCGCGCGGTGATGCCGATGGGGTCGGCGAAGTCGCGCTGCGCCTCCTGCCGGTGCGGGTCGAGCGCCGAGGTCATGTGGAAGTCGCCGGGGCAGAGGCCCATGAACATTGAGTCCAGCAGACTGCCCTTCAGGATACGGTAGGCCTCGTCGCTCATTCCCGCTTGCCACAGCGCGAGGGCCATATGCGCGTTCTCGGCGAGGAGCAGTAGGTTGAGCGACCACATATACGGCAGCCAGTCCGTGCAGGAGAGCATGTAGAGGTTCTCATCCAGAAGGTCCTCGCCGTGGATGGGAACGGGTCGCAGCGTGTGGAGCCGTTCGGCGCAGATCTGCCATGCCTGACGCGGCGTTGCGGCCTCGCTGTCGATGGTGTGATAGATCGTCCACAGTGCCGGATTGCTGTAGACGATCTGCGGGCCGAGCAGGTCTTTGGACTCGGCGAAGGCTCCCTGCGCAGGCAGCCAGAGAAGTCGCTGGATGCCTTCATCGAGCAGCGCGGCCTCGGACTCGTACGTCGAGGGGTCTTCGCCGAGCAGTCGGGCGAGCCGGGCCGCCGTACGCAGGGCGAAGAGGTTGTAGGCCGATGAGTGCATCGCGCCGCCGCCGTTGTACTGGAGGTTGTCGCTCGCCCAGATGGCGGCGTAGGCCTCGTAGAGCGGCAGCGTCTTGCCGTCGGACGTGGTGTAGGTGCGGCGAAAGAGGCGTCGCTCCCAGGCGAGATGCCGCTGCAACGCAGGCCAGACCTCGCGGGCAAAGGCGAGGTCTCCGGTCCACATCAGATGACGCAGCATCATGTCGATGAAGACCAGATTCATGTCGTAGTGATTGCCCGAAAGGTCGCCGTTCGAGTGCAGCAAGGACTCCTTGCGTGTGCGATGGATGTTGGGCGCAGGATCCCACGGCCCGGTAACCTGCCCTGTGGCCGAAGCGCCGGTGGTGATGGCCGCTGCGTTCTGCTTCTTCAGCCAGTGGCGAATGTGTTGCTGCGCGCGGTCGTGCTGGCCCAGCGAGTCAAGCACATAGGGCCCGCGCCATCCGGCCAACGCCACGCGCCATGCTACGCCGCCGTGCAGAACGCACTGCTGCCGCGCATCCCAAAGCGTCTCTGCGGCGATGGCCAGCGCGGTACCAACGGCGTTGATGTACTCGTCGGGCGTATCGATCGTCAGCGTCGCGGCCAGTGCTTTGACCTGCGCGCTGCGAGATGCGAAGAATGGAGCGGGATCGAGACCCAGACTACTGCCGCTTGCTTCCGGTCGCGCAGGGATCTGATTTTCTGTTGCAGCTCTTTCGATTCGATCAATTGTGACAAAGAGCGGAGTGTCTTGAAGTTCAGCAGAGCCCGTAAGAACGGCCTGCTTAGCTTTAACTCCAAAAGCATCTCCAACTGCCGGCGGTGCATTCCACGCAGCAAACTCGTCCTCACGTAGCCACGAGTTCGGCGGGAATGTAAGCAATAGATCGCACGTTGTGCTGACAAGATGACTTGCCATTCGCTTGCTTACATCGAGTCTGTTTTGGACGTAGTCGTAGGCCTCACCATAAATAGCACTGATGTAAGTATTTCCCTCGCACTCTTCGGGGCGGAGTTGGAAGAACTGGCTGACGGGCTGGACCTCGCAGCCGATGTCGCCGTTGCGACGGCCCTTGCGTCCGCTGACTCCGCCAAAGGCCCAGGCAAGACGTGTGCCTGCGGGAAGATTGGTGCCCTCAACCTTCAAAATCAGTCCGGCACCCTCGGCTGCGGTAAGTAGTTCGGCGCGGATGACCCCACTGCCTAGAATGGAGTCGCGGATCTCGTAGATCATGCGGCCGGGGCGATAACGCGCGATGACCTCGTCGGCCTGTGCGGCCCACTTCGACGCTGCCCCCTTACTGCCCGCCGCGTTGCCAGCGATGAAGCCGAGCTTGAGGTTTCCTCCGTGGCCGGGCAGATAGAGCGAGAACTCGGGCACATCGCTCGCGTCCACGCGGAAGTCTGCAGAGTGTTCGGTGGAGCAGGGCGCGTACAGCGGGCGATTGAAGTACTCGCCGCCGTTGCGGATGACGAAGTCGCCGTGGTCTGGATGGTAGCGCAGCGGTCGCGCGGTGTGACCCTTCATCAGCGGCTGAATGCTGGCAGAGATCACCTCCGGCGGAGGCAGAATGCGCGCGGTTCCTTGCTCGGACGCTGGGGCCGCGCCGGTCGCCTGACCAAGCCCGTTGAGGCCGACTGCGGCCTGCGCCGCCGCCGCGCTGGATACGGCCAGAAAACGCCGTCGCGACCAATCCTTGCCAAATTCCATTCTTCCTCTGTGCCTCGGTAAGATTCAACTCGTCTGAAGCTGCGGCCAATCTGCTCCCTCATGGTAAACGCGAACGCATGGATTCGCTCATAACCCACGATGGAACTTTCAAAACTTATTCAGATCTTCCCGGATCAACTTGTTTGCCGTAACAGTACGAACGTAACGTTTCGATCCGCTACAGGCTAGTCAGCGCTCGTCAACCTGCCGATGCATTCATCAACGAAGCTCCCACGCAGGGCAGAGTCGCCGAGGTGTACTATCTTCTCCTCAATCCAATCCGTCGCCTCCAAGCCCGCACTTAGAACCATGCGGCGGCTCTCAATTCTGCGTAAGCTCATAGCTCTCGCTGGACTGCTCTTTGCGGGCCTCATTCTGACCGCTGCTCTGCGCGCGCGAGCCCAACAACTTCCCAGTCCCGTTGGAGCCGCCGTTCCCCATCGCTATCTCATCGCCTACCGCAACAACATCATCCCCAGCAACGTCGAATCTCGCGTCCTGACTGCCGGAGCCCGCATCGTTCGCCGCAATCAGAGCTTCGGCATCGCCGTTTTTGACGCCTCCTCGGCCAGCGACGAGACAGCGACAATCGCCGCCCTGCGCGCCGATCCAAACGTCGAGTACGTCATCCATGATCGCATCCTCTCGGCGCACTCGCTGATCCTGCGCGCGATCCTTCCTGCAACCATCGGCGTCACCGTCGGCACTCCGCCCAGCACTCCGACCACGCCCACGCAGCCGGTTCAGTCCGTGGCTCCCTACGATACCTACTACACCTCCACTCCGCAGAACTGGGCGGTTTTGCAGTCGGGCGGATACGGCGCTGGCATCAGTGGAGGCCCATCCCACGGCCCATGGAACACCACAATGGGCGCGGGAGTTCGCATCGCAATTCTGGACAGCGGCGTCGATGCCAACCACCCGGACATCGCTCCCAACCTCGCCTTGAATCTCTCCGAGATCGATCAGACTCCCATCACCGGCCTGCCCAGCGCCTGCGACGATGGAACAGCGCAGGATCAGCAGGGACACGGCACATGGACCGCATCGCTGGCCGCCGCCGCCATGGGATCGGGCACCGGACTGCTCGTCGGCGTTGCTCCCGCAGCCACAATCCTCAACATCAAAGTTCTGGAACGCTTGCCCGATCCCTCCAGCACGGCGACCGACATCGCCACGCAATGCAAGACCGGACAGGCCAGCGGCATGATGAGTTGGGTCATTCAGGGTATTGAGGACGCCATCGCGCAGCACGCCAGCATCATCAGCCTCTCGCTGGGAACGCTGGTAGATCTGGAGACCGGCGAAGGAGCGGGCCTACAGGCTACCTTCGACCGCGTTACCTACGCCGCAGATCAGGCCGGAGCCGTCGTCATCGCTTCGGCTGGAAACGATGGCGTTAACCTGAGCAATCCCCGCTACGTCGAACTCCCCGCACAGTCACGCAGCGTTCTGGCGGTCGTCGCCTCCACCAATCCAGCCTGCGCTGAGAATCTTATCTACGGAGCAACCTGCGCCCCCGGCCCTGTTACCTTGCCCTACTACAGCAACTACGGTGCGACGCTCAATGCCATCGCTGCACCCGGCGGAAGCTACCCCGACAGCCTCTCCTCGAATTCAGAGAGCGGAGTCAGCGGATGGGTGCGCGGAGCCTGCTCGAACGGCCTTGCCAACACGTCCGACGGGTTGCCCACGGACGGCGCGCACAGCTTCGGTTGCTTCGACCTTGGCCACACCCAGTATGTTCAAGCCATTGGAACCAGCGCTTCGGCCCCGCTCGTCGCTGGAGCCGCAGCCCTATTGCGCGCTGCCAATCCGACCTGGACTCCTGAGCAGATCATCGCCGCCCTGCGCTCCTCGGCCACCGCTACACGCGGCATTCCCGGCGCACCACTGCTCAACCTCGCCGCCCTACTGCCATAAACGCGCGGGAGACTTAGCGGTCCGTGGTGAAAGTCCAGACTACTTGAAAACTTCCCTCAGGGGCTAACGTCCACGTTGATTTTGCCATAGTTACGGCACAGCTGAAGCTATGCCCTTTCAAAACTGAACCTTCACCACGGGCTGTTAGCGAAGGCTGGCGCTAGCGAAGTTGGCCAGATGAAGAACGTGGTTGGGAAGAATGCCAAGCATCAGCACAGCCGCAGCAGCAAGCGCGAGAGCAATTCCTGCCGGAACGCTGATGGCAACTGCGCTGGTTGAGTCGAGCGACGCGGTCAGGTCAACAGTGCTTGATCCGGCGGCGGAAGCAAGAGCTTCGGTGGACTCTTCCGGCTTGGCATAGACCGAAGCTAGCAGTCGCAGATAATAGAAGCAGGCCACACCGCTGTTGAGCAGGCCGATGATGACGATCCAGACGTGTCCAGACTGTAGCGCTGCGTTGAAGACGTAGAACTTGCCGAAGAAGCCGCCGGTGAAGGGAATCCCGATCAGCGAGAGCAGGAAGAAGGCGAGCAGCGCGGCGAGAACGGGGCGACGCAGAGCCAGACTTCTATAGTCTTCAATCGTGCGCAGGCTCTCGTTGTAGCCGCCGACCTGAGTGACGACCGCGAAGGCTCCGACGTTCATGGCTGCGTAGGCGGCGGTGTAGAAGCAGGCAGCGGAGATGCCAGCCGCTGGAAACGCGGTGAAGGCAACCAGCAGGTAGCCCGCATGGGCGATGCTGGAGTAGGCAAGCAGACGCTTGACGTCGTTCTGCTTGAGCGCGCCAAGATTGCCGATGGTCATCGACAGCGCGGCCAGACCCCAGATCAGCATCGACCAGCGATGCTCCATCAGCGGGAAGCCGGAGAAGGTGATGCGCAGCAAAACCGCAAACGCAGCGGCCTTGGGTGCGGTTGACATCATTCCAACGACCGGTGCGGGCGCTCCCTGATAGACGTCCGGCGTCCAGACATGGAAGGGCGCGGCGGAGACCTTGAAGCCGAGGCCGACGATCATCATGCCCAGCGCAAGAAAGGCCATGTGCGGAGTCGCGCTGGTGGCAAGGCCGTGAGCGATCGCAGCGATCGCGGTCGATCCGGTAGCTCCGTAGGCCAGTGCAATGCCATAGAGAAAGAAGGCCGTGGCGAAGGAGCCGAGCAGGAAGTATTTGATGGAGGACTCGACCGCCGTTCCCTGGCCCTTGCGGAAGCCAGCCAGAATGTAAGTCGAAATCGAAGAGATCTCCAGACCGATGAAGACCATCAGCAGTTCGACCGAGCAGGTCATCAGCATCATGCCGACAGCTCCGAACAGAACCAGAGCGAAATACTCGCCAGCAAGGTTGACGTGGCCCTCGAAGTAGTCGAGTGAGCCGAGCAGCGTCGCCAGGACGACCGCCGCGATCAGCAGATGAAAGAATACGCTGAAGGCATCGACCTGAATGCTGCCGCTGAAGGCGGTGAGTGTGCCGAGGCGAAGCTGATAGTAGCTGATAAAACCGGCTGCCGTAGTGCCCGCAATGGCCAGCCAGCCGAGCGGCTTGCGGCTCGTTCCGGGCTTGAGAACGGCCTCAACGAGCATGATGAGAACGCCGGTCAGGGTGAGAACGTATTCGGGCAGAAGCGCAATTATGGAGGTGTGAAAATTCATTAGCGCGCGCCTCCTGCGGTCGTTTGTAATGATGTGACTTGTATGGACGTAGGCGCGGCAGGGGAGAGAATTGCCGCATTCACCGCCGTGCCATAAGTGTCGATGGAGCGAGTCCAGAGAGAGGGTGCGAGGCCCATAGCGAGGAAGAGCACGACCAGAGGCCAGAGCGCGAGATGTTCGCGGGTGTCAAGATCCCAGCCCGCGATGGCCTGCGGTTTGGAGCCAAGATCGCAGTAGAAGACGCGCTGTAGCATTCGCATCATGTAAGCTGCGCTGAGAATCACGCCGGTGGTTGCGAGTGCCGTCAGGATGTGCCGATGCGCGAAGGGCGATTGCATGGAGCCGGAGAGGATCAGGAATTCTCCGACGAAGCTGTTCAGCATAGGCAGGCCGATGATCGAGAGCGTGGTAATGGCGTAAAGAGTGACGATCCACGGCAGTTTTTGCGCCAGACCGCCGTACTCGCGGATGTCGTAGGTTCCATAGCGCTCGTAGAGCAGGCCCAGCAGCATGAAGAACGCACCGCCGGAGATGCCGTGGTTCAAAATCTGGTAGATACCGCCGTCGAGGCCCGCAACGGTAAAGGTAAAAATTCCCAGCGTAATGAAGCTGAGGTGACCGAGCGTAGAATATGCGGCGAGTTTCTTGAGGTCGTTCTGCACCAGAGCGAGCAGCGATCCGTAGACGATGCCGATGACCGCAAGCACGATCATCAGGGGTGCAATGCGGTGGGACTGCTCGGGGAAGATCGCGAACGAGAAGCGCAGGATGGAGTAGAGAGCGGTCTTGCCCGCAAGCACCATGACGGCTGCCGTCGGAGCTTCACAGATTGCATCCACCAGCCATCCATGCAGCGGGAAGACAGGAATTTTTACGGAGAAGGCGAGCAGGAAGCCGAGCGAGGCGATCCACAGTGCAGCGGAACTGGGCGAGATTGCATGTTGCGCGGCGAGCGTGGCCAGCTTTGGCAGGTCGAAGGTTCCGGTCTTCGCGTAGACCCACAGCATCGCAACCAGAAGCAGCGCCGAGGGAATGAAGGCGTAGAGGAAGTACTTGATCGCGGCGATATGGCGCCGCTTGGTGCGTCCGAAGGTGGAGATCAGGATCGCCATCGGGATCAGCGACATCTCCCAGAAGGCGTAGTAGAGGAAGAGGTCGAGCGAGACGAAGATGCCCATCATCGCGACCTGCTGTAGCAGGAAGAGAATGTAGAAGAGCTTCTTGCGACTATCGATGGCGCGCCAGGAGATCAGCACTCCGAGCGGAGCAAGCAGGCCGGTCAACACCATCAGCCACATCGAGAGACCGTCGACGCCGAGGTGATAGCGAATGACGGGTGAGGCGATCCAAGGCAGGTTCTGCTCAAACTGGAAGACGCCCGACGGATTCGCGTAGGAGTAGTGAAACGGCAGATGCAGCGTCAGCAGAAAAGTGAAGAGAGTGACGGCGAGAGCGGCCCACTGCATGGTCTTGCCGCGATCCGGCAGCAGCGCCAGAAGCAGCGCTCCCGCCAGCGGGACGAAGACGATGAGGGTCAGAATGATGTGGTCGATGTTCATCGTTTCCTCATAGGTGTGCCCATAGCGAGCTGCCGAAGACCATTACCGCCATTACCACGGCGGCACCGATGGCGAGCCATCCAGCGTAGGAGCGAATGTTGCCGGAGATCTGGGAGCGAGTAAGCCAGGCGAATCCGCGAACCGTCGTTCCCGCTGCACGGCCCGAGCCATTGACGACACCGCGTTCAAAGATGAGTTCCATAACGCCGCGTGTGAACATCAGCAGGGGAGTCACCAGGTAGATGTTGTAGAACTCATCGACCCAGTACTTGTTGCTGAGAATCGCGTAGGCGGGGCGGTTGCGTTCCGCGATGGCGTTGGCTGTGCCCGGCTTCTTGTAGTAGAAGACGTATGCGACAAAGAAGCCGAGGGCTGCGACGAGAACAGAGATCGCAGCAAGAGCGAGTTCGAGTCCGTGGCTCGTGGTCGATACAACGGCCTCGGCGGCGGGGGTTGCGAAGACGGGATCAAGGAAGCGCTCAAAAACATTGTTGCCGCCGAGCACTGCGGGGATGCCGACCCATCCGCCAACCACCGAGAGAATAGCGAGAATCACAAGAGGAAGCAGCATGATCCACGACGACTCGTGAACGCTATGCTGGCCGTCGCCGTGCTGGTCGATGCGCGACTCGCCGAAGAAGGTCTTGAACCAGAGGCGGAACATGTAGAACGAGGTCATGCCTGCGGTGAGGAGTCCGACCAGCCACAAAGCGATGTGCAGTGGGTTAGGCGAGGTGAAGGCGCGGTAGAGAATCTCGTCCTTGGAGAAGAAGCCAGCAAAGGGAGGAATGCCTGCGATGGCGAAGACTCCCGCGCTCATCGTCCAGAAAGTGATGGGAGTACGGGTGCGTAGCCCGCCCATCTTGCGCATGTCCTGCTCGCCGGAGAGGGCGTGGATCACCGATCCGGCGGCGAGGAAGAGCAGCGCCTTGAAGAAGGCGTGCGTCAACAGATGAAAGATGCCTGCGGCGTAGGCTCCCACTCCGCAGGCCAAGAACATGTAGCCGAGCTGCGAGATGGTGGAGTAGGCCAGAACGCGCTTGATGTCGTGCTGCACCATGCCGATGGACGCGGCGAAGATCGCCGTAGCCGCGCCGATGGTGGCAACGACCGAGAGCGCCAACGGTGAGCTGTTGAAGAGTACGTGGCAGCGCGCAACCATGTAGACGCCCGCCGTCACCATCGTCGCGGCGTGGATCAGTGCGGAGACCGGCGTGGGGCCTTCCATCGCGTCGGGCAGCCAGATGTAGAGCGGAATCTGCGCCGACTTGCCTGCTGCGCCGAGGATCAGAAGAAGGCATATCGCAGGCAGGAAGTGCGCTCCCTGCGCCTGCCATCCGGGATGCTGCGCGACGGTGTCAAAGACCTGCGAGAAGCTCAAGCTGCCGAAGTGAACGATGAGCAAAAACATCGCGAGCAGAAAGCCAAAGTCTCCGATGCGATTGACGATGAAGGCTTTCTTGCCAGCATCCGCCGCAGATTTTTTCTTGAAGTAGAAGCCGATCAGCAGGTACGACGCGAGGCCAACGCCCTCCCAGCCGACGAAGAGCAGCAGGAAGTTGGAGGCCAGAACCAGCACCGACATGAAGAACATGAACAGGTTCAGGTAGGCGAAGAAGCGCCAGTAGCCCTCTTCGTGCGCCATGTAGCCGACCGAGTAGATGTGGATGAGGAAGCCCACTCCGGTGACGACCGTGAGCATGATCAGCGTGAGGTGATCGACCGTGAGGGTGAAGTCCACCGTAAAGTCCGTGATGGCGATCCACGGACGGCTGATGGTCTCGATCACGCCCGACGCGCCTGCGGAACACATCGTCGCCCACAGCCACGCAACCAGCGCGGCGGGCAGAGCGGTAAAGAACAGCGCAACGGCGCTAACGGTAGTGCGCGGCAGCTTGCGGCCCAGCGTCCCGTTGATCAGGAAGCCGGCGAAGGGAAGCAGCGGAATGAACCAGAGATAACTCGTGGGCATTGGGTTCATAGTTTCATCAGGTCGATCTCGTCGACGTTCAGCGTCTGACGGCTGCGGAAGATGGAGATGATGATGGCGAGTCCGACCGCAGCCTCTGCGGCAGCGACCACCATCACGAAGAAGACGAAGATCTGTCCGGCGACCTGATGCCACATGTGTGCGAAGGCGACGAAGGTCAGGTTGACCGCGTTCAGCATCAGCTCAATCGAGATGAAGATGGTGATGACATTGCGCTTGATCAGGAAGGCGGCGATGCCGATGGAGAACAACATCGCGGCCAGGATGAGATAGTACGCGGTGGGCACCATTACTTATGTCCACCCTTCTTCTTGCAACATGAACCCGGAGTGAATGCGCCGATAAGAGCGGTCACCACGCCAGCGATGATTGCAATCCAGCATGCAAAGGGGATGCCCATGGTTATTGCTCCTTCCGCGCGAGCACGACTGCGCCGAGAATGGCGACGAGGATGAGGATCGAGGTGACCTCGAACGGCAGCAATTGGCGGGTGAAGAGCATCGCGCTGACGTCGGCGATGTTGTCGGCGGCGTTGCTCAGGTCTCCGCCAATGTTGGAGGTCATCAGCGCACTGCGCTCCGAGAGAAAGACGAAGCTGAGCAGGCAGAAGATCGCGGCGGCTCCAGGGATGCCGACCGCGTAGGCCGCGCGACTGCCGTTGGTGCGATGTTCCTCGCCTGCGTTCAGCAGCATGATGACGAAGACAAACAGCACCATGATGGCGCCTGAGTAGACGATGACCTGCGCTGCGGCGAGGAACTCCGCGCCCAGCGACCAGTACAGCACCGCCAGCGACATCATCACAACGACCAGCGAGAGCGCGCTGTGGATGGGGTGACGCTGGTAGAGCAGATTCAAAGCTCCGCCGAGGGCCAGTGCGCCAAAGATGATGAAGAGTGCCAGTTGCATGGGTTCCGTCGATCCTTCGTAGTGCGTAGATGCGGCTATTGAGTGTCGAGTCGGTGTCTAGTGATTGTAAAGCAGTGCGGCGTTATCCCCGCATTGCGAGTATAAAACTGGTGGCAATAATATTGGCCATGGCGAGCGGAAGCAGAAACTTCCAGCCAAAGCCCATCAGTTGGTCATAGCGGAAGCGGGGCAATGTGGCCCGCACCCAGATGTAGAGAAAGAGAAATCCGAAGACCTTGGCGACGAACCAGAAGACCGGCAGAATCGCCTGCACTATCGCTCCGCCAAGGGCTGGGATGAGATGGCCGAAGGGACTGGATGCGCCGCCGAAGAAGAGCAGCGTGGCCAGACAGCTTACCGTAATCATGTTGGCGTACTCGGACATGAAGAACATGGCAAACTTCATGGAACTGTACTCGGTGTTGTATCCGGCGACCAGTTCCGTCTCGGCCTCGGGCAGATCGAAGGGAGCGCGATTGGTCTCGGCGTAGGCTGCCATCAAATAGATGAAGAAGCCGACGAACTGCAATCCGCCAAAGAAGTTCCAGGAGAGCATGCCGTGCGCAGACTGGCTATCGACGATGACGCGCAGGTTCAACGACTGCGCGCGCAGAACAACGCCAACCAGCGAGAGGCCGAGGGCAAGCTCGTAGCTGATAACCTGCGCGGTTGAACGCAGCGAACCAAGCAGCGAGTACTTATTGTTCGACGACCAGCCGGAGAGAGTTATGCCGTAGACGCCGATCGACGTGATGCCAAGGATAACCAGCAGGCCGATGTTGACGTTGGAGATCTGAAAGAGATCCACGCCATGAACGCGCGTGACTGCGCCAAACGGCACGACGGCGATAGAGACCAGCGCACAGCCCAGAGCCAGAATCGGCGCCAGAATAAACAGCGGACGCTCTACTGCGAGCGGCATCATGTCTTCCTTTAGGAAGAGTTTTGCCCCGTCAACCAGCGGCTGAAGCAGACCGAATGGCCCAACGCGGCTGGGTCCCCAGCGATTCTGTATGCGGCCCAGCAGTTTGCGCTCAAGCAGTACGGTGTAGGCCACCGCCATCAGCGTAATGACCAGAACAACCGCAACCTTGAGCACGCTCAGGAGCAGGAAGGCTTCGATATTGGTTAGATGGCTCAAGGTCTCTCTCTGGTCTACTCGACCGATGTCTGGTCAGTCTGGATTTGTGTTTGTCGGGGCTGATGCTGTTGCAGATCGTTGAGGCTCGCCGAGTAGCAGGTGAGCGAGCCGGAGGTGAATAATGTATCGCCTGCGGGCAAAACCAGGTCGCGACGGTTGGAGATTTGTACCAGGCCTGCGTTGTCCTTGATCGGTACGGCCGCTGGTTGCAGGTGCTGATCGTTGCCGGAGAGCAACTGGAGACGAAGCAGGTCGCCGTAGCCCGGAACCAGCCGCTGAATCTCGTCGAGAATCGCGCTTGGGTCGAAGGGGCTGAGGCGCGGTTCAAGGTTGTTGGCGGTAAGCCATACGGCGTAACGATCGGCCTCGCCGGCCTGCACGCCACGCGTCTGGCCCATGTCTGCGCGAGTGCCTGCGGTGGCCTGTCCAAAGGGAACCAGTGCGCGAACGTCTGCGCCCATCTTGTCGGCGATGCGTACGATCATCTCGAAGTCTGTGCGAACGCCAGCGCGGTCGGCAGCTTTTTTGACTTGTTGCAGATCGCCGTAGCTGTTGGTCACCGAGCCGGACTTCTCGTAGAGATTTGCGGCGGGCAGTATAACGTCGGCCAGCGCAGCGGTCTCCGTCAGAAACATCTCCTGAACCACAACGAAGGTGTTCTTGAGCGCGGCTGGATCGACATCGTAACGCGCTACAGGATTCGCTCCGACGACGTAGAGCGCGGAGAGATTGCCTGCGGATGCGGCGTCGAAGATCTCGACGAGGTCGAGGCCGGGTGTGGTGGGCGAACTGTACTCGATGGCAATCTTGCTGCCGGGGTCTTGCGTGTCGATGGGGCCAATCGGCGCGTAGCCGGGAAGCAGGTCGGGCAGAAGTCCCATGTCAGCAGCGCCGCGCGAGTTGGCGTAGTCGGCCAGCAACGCGAACTTTGCATTCGGCAGGGTCAATCCAAAATCAATCAGACGCTTCAACTCAGCGCCGCGCAGTTCATTGCCGATCAGGATGAGCAGCGACTCCTCGGTCTTGACCGCGTCGCGGAAGCTGGCCAGCGAAGTCGCATCTGCGGCGGTTGCACTTGCTGCCGCATCGTCGCCGGAAAGATACGCGGCCAGAGGCCCGTAGCCGTACTCGGCAAGATGCACGAAGACCTTGGCCTGTCGGCGCAGCTTGATCTCTGCCGTATTTGCAATGTATAGCTTGGCGCGATTGAGCCGAACATTGGTGCGCAGATTCCACGCCGTTGCGGGACTCTGATTGGTCGGATCACCGCCGACCAACAGCACAGCCTTCGCCGTCAGCGTCTCGCGCAGTGATGCCGTGCGGTCGGTCGTCCCCGCCAGCGATTGCGCAAAGGTGACGTAGTCCGCCGTGCGGTGGTGGTCGATGTTGTTGGTGTGCAGAACCGAGCGCGCAAACTTCTGTAGCAGGTAGGCCTCTTCGTTGGTCAGGCGATTGCCGCCGATCACGCCGATGGTCTTGCCGCCGCGCGAGTCACGCAGTTCGGCAAACTTTTTGCCAACGAGGGTGAGGGCTTCTTCCCAGCTTGCGGACTTCAACTCGCCGTTGGGCTGACGAACCATTGGCTGCGTAATCCGCGCGTCGTTATTGGCGAAATCGAATGCGTAACGTCCCTTGTTGCAGAGGAAATCGCCGTTGATGCCGGACTTGTCGCGATTGTCGCCGCGCACAATCTCCGAGCCGTCAGCCGTGGAGCGAACGCCGAGCGTGGTCTTGCATCCATCGCCGCAGTGCGTACAGATTGTTGCAACGTGGTTCATCTCCCACGGTCGCGTCTTGTAGCGATAGGCGCCAGAGGTCAGCGCGCCCACCGGACAGGCGTCGATGCACATGCCGCACTGTTCGCAATCGAGGTGGGCCAGATTGTCGGGCGCAAGCTGCGCGGGAACATTCGGCGCGATGATCGACGACGAGCCGCGATTTTCCACCGCGAGCGCGAAGACGTCCATGCCCTCGCCGCACATACGCACACAGCGATAGCAGAGAATGCAGCGCGGACGGTCGAAGTAGACGACAGGCGACCACTTCTGCTCTTCGCGATGATTCTTCGGCTCGGCGTAGAAGCTGTCCGCTGCGCCGTACTTGAAGGTCATGTCCTGTAACTCGCACTCGCCGCCCGCATCGCAGACCGGGCAGTCCAGTGGATGATTTCCCAGTAGCAGTTGCAGCGTGGCCTTGCGCGCCTGAATCACCTCGGGTGTGTCGGTGAAGAAGACCTGTCCCTCGGCGACCTGCGTGGTGCAGGCGGTCTGCAACTTCGGCACCTTTTCCTGGCGCACAACGCACATGCGACAGGCGGCCTGCAAGCTGAGCCCGGGGTAGTAGCAGAACGCAGGAATCTCGATGCCCGCAGATTTGCAGACCTCAATCAGCAGCGTCCCCGCAGGCGCTGTGATCTTCTTGCCGTCAACGGTAATAATTACATCTGCCATTTCTAATCCCTATTCTCTACAGATCATCGTGCCGCATTCGTTCTTCTTAATTAAATCTGTGCGATTTCTGAAGCAAAATCTGCTGATCGGAGCTTTGGTGGTGCATCCTCGACTGAACCAGCACGCCGAGAACAAAGAGAGCAAAGACTATTGCAAAAATTACGACGATCATGAATCCACGGTTGCTCAGTGTTCTGCTCCGACTAGCTCCTGCACCGTGATGAGCGGTGTTCCTGCCTTCTTGCCTTCGATGTAATCTTCAAACTCTTTGCGGAATTTTTTGACAAATCCAAGCGTAGGCATCGCCGCCGCATCGCCCAGCGGACAGAACGTTCTGCCCATCATGTTCTCGGCGAGATACTGTACGTTGTCGATGTCCTTCTTCTGCCCGCCGCCCTCGTAGACGCGGGTCAGGGTCTTCTTGATCCAGTCGGTTCCTTCGCGACAGGGGATGCACCAACCGCAGCTCTCATGCTGATAGAACTTGATGGTACGCAGAGCGAACTCGACGATGGAGACGGTCTCGTCAAGCACCACAATCCCGCCTGATCCGAGCATCGTTCCCGCCTTGGCCATCTGGTCGAAGTCGAGGCCTACGTCGATCTCGTCGGCGCGCAGAACTGGACAGGACGAGCCGCCTGGGACGACGGCCTTGAGCTGCTTGCCGTCGCGAATTCCTCCCGCAACCTCGTAGATCGCCTTGCGCATGGAGTAGCCCATCGGCAACTCATACACGCCGGGGCGGTTGACGTGGCCGCTGATTCCAAAGAGTCGCGTGCCGCCGTTGCGCTCCGTGCCCAGCTTGGCGTATGCCTCGCCGCCCATCAGCAGAATGTGCGGCACATTGGCGATGGTCTCGACGTTGTTGATGACCGTCGGCCCGCCATACAGTCCGACGACGGCAGGGAAGGGCGGGCGAATTCTCGGCACGCCGCGCTTGCCTTCCAGCGACTCCATCAACGCCGACTCTTCGCCGACCTCATACGCTCCCGCGCCGGTCTGGGTAACAATGTCGAAGTCCAGGCCGGAGCCAAAGATGTTCTTGCCCAGATAGCCGCGGGCGTATGCGTCAGCAACCGCGCGCTCCATGATCTGGAGCAGGTAGCGATACTCGCCGCGCAGATAGATGAAGCCCATCTTCGCGCCGATGGCCAGCCCCGCGATCATTGCGCCCTCGATGATGGTGTGCGGATCTTCGCGGAAGATCAGGTGATCCTTGCACGTCCCCGGCTCGCTCTCGTCGCCGTTCACCAGAACATACTTCGGCTTGGCCGAGGTCTTGGGGACGAAGCTCCACTTCAATCCGGTGGGGAAGCCCGCGCCGCCGCGTCCACGCAGTCCGCTGGCCTTCATCGTGTCGATGATCCAGCCCTGCATTGCGTCGGGGCCTTGCGCAATTGCCTTCTGTACGGCGGCATAGCCCTCCAGCTCGACGTACTTGTCGATGGAGGCCGCGCCTTGGCCAAACCTGCGCTTCAACACAATCGCTTCATCGGGATGGGATACGAGTCTGGGCATTATCTCCCGTCCTTTTTGCTTGCATAATCTTCGAGAATCTCGTCTACTTTGGCCGGTGTCAGCTCGTCGTGAAAGTCGTAGTTCACCTGCATGGCCGGAGCGGCACAACAGTCGCCGATGCACTCGACCTCTTCCAGCGAGAACTGTCCGTCCGGCGTGGTCTGCTTATGGCCGATGCCCAACTTCTGCTTGCAGTGGTCGAGGATCTCGTATCCCCCGCGCAACATGCAGCTAATGTTGGTGCAGACCTGCACGTTGTAGCGGCCTGCGGGTTTAGTGCGCAGCATCGAGTAGTAGCTCAGCACCGAGCGCACATCGAGGTCGATCAGGTCGAGCCGCTGGGCGATCTCTTGAATGACAGCCTCGGAGACGTAGCCAACCTCATCCTGCGCGTAGAGCAGCATCGGCACCAGCGCCGAGCGCTTGACCGGGTAGAGGGTCACCAGCTTGTCGAAGCGCGCCGCAAGCTCCGGCGAAAAAATCGAATTGGCAATCGCACTCATACTGTCCCTTACCGCCCTTACCCGCCAAACCCTATAACGCTCGTCATTCTGACTCGCAGAGTCAGAATCCGTATTTCGCCTTTGTCCTGGCCTGCCTTAACTCTCGTCATCTCGACCGGAGCGCCCCTAACGTTCGTCATCTCGACCGGAGCGCAGCGGAGTGGAGAGACCCCCGCATTTCGCTTTTGCCGTTGCCTCTTACCCCATCAACTCTCGCGTAACCCGTTCCGCCGCAAAATCCATCTCATCCATCTTACCGTCCAACATCACCGTTCCATCCTCACTCAGCCCAAACGAAACCTTGCGTCCATCGCTCGACTCCATCGCCTCATGCGTAAACCGGTCCCACCTCGCATCGACCCGCACCACAATCTCATCTTCCCCAAACTCAATCACCGCAAACTGCCTGCTATTCAGCCCATGAGCCGCCGCATAAGACCGCAGCATCGAAGCCCACGAAATCCAAAGCTCGGTGTGAAGTTGAGAGTTGAGAGTCGTCAGTTTCAGCCCCGGTTTGCTTGCATTGTGCGATCTAACCTCTGCTTCTCCTTAGTAACTCGTCAACGGCCATAACTACTCCGACCGCTACTAGAGCATAGAAAGTTACAGCATAACTTCGTGGCATATGCCCACGAAACGGAGCCCAAATTACCAGCGCCGAAATTACCACGCTCTGAACCAGCCAAACAATGATCTTGTGCTTCGACTCTGACTTCATCGTTGTACTCCGTTCAATTTCTTCTTCATCGATCGATCTCCCCCAGCACAATATCAATAGACCCAATCACCGCCACAACATCCGCCAGCAGTCTCCCCTTGCACATAGTCTCCAAAGCCTGCAGCGTAGCGAAGCTAGGATTCCGCATGTGCACGCGATAAGGCTTAGCGGTCCCATCGGACACAACGTAATACCCCATCTCGCCGCGCGGGCTCTCCACGGCTTGGTAAACCTCACCCGCCGGCACCGCAAAACCCTCAGTCACAATCTTGAAGTGATGGATCAGCGACTCCATCTGGGTCTTCATCTGCTCGCGGTCCGGCAGCACAATCTTCGGCGCGTCCGCCACAATCCGCCCATTCGCCGGCATCTGCGCGAGCATATCCATCGCCTGCTGGCATATCTTCACCGACTCGCGCATCTCCAACATGCGGACAGTGTAACGAGCCCAGACGTCGCCGTCGGTCGAGGTCGGCACATTGAACGTGAATTTCTCGTAGCCGGAGTAGGGCATATCGCGGCGCAGATCCCAGTCCACGCCCGAGGCGCGCAGCGGCGGCCCGGTAACGCCCAGCGAGATCGCCTCAGCCGCAGTCAGTGTGCCAACGCCCTTGAGACGGCCCATCCAGATGGGGTTGCCGGTAAGCAGGCCCTCGTACTCGTCGATGTGCGCGGGCATGGCGTCGAGGAAGGTCTGCACGGACTCGTAGAATCCCTTTGGCGGCTCCAGCGCCAGCCCGCCGATGCGGAAGTAGCTGGTCATCATGCGCTGGCCGCTGACGGCCTCAAAGATGCGCAGAGTCGCTTCGCGTTCGCGCCAGCAGTACAGAAACATGGTCAGCGCGCCGATGTCCATGGCGTGCGTTCCCAGCCAGACCAGATGCGACTGGATACGCGTAATCTCGTTCAGCAGGACGCGAATGAGCTGTGCGCGCTCGGGAATCTCCAGTTCCAGCAGCTTTTCGACCGCGAGACAGTAGGCCAGATTGTTAGTCATCGGACTGAGATAGTCGATGCGGTCGGTCAGCGGAACAACCTGCTGGTAGAACTTGGCCTCGCAGGTCTTCTCGATGCCGGTGTGCAGGTAGCCGATGTCCGGCGCCAGCGCGAGAACCATCTCGCCGTCGATCTCCAGTACCAAGCGGAGTACGCCGTGGGTCGAGGGATGCTGCGGCCCCATGTTGAGCACCATCGAGTGCTCGCCCGTGCCAGCGTTGCCGTGCAGCTTGGCGTCGGCGATGATGTCTTCCACGCCGGGAGTGATGCGGTCGGGAGCCACAACGGGCGGAGTCTCTAAAATAGCCATTAGCGGTAGCCCTCCACGGGATAATCCTTGCGTAGCGGATGGCCCTGCCAGTCCTCGGGCATCATGATGCGGGTCAAGCGAGGGTGGCCAGTAAAGTTAATTCCGAAGAGGTCAAAGACCTCGCGCTCGTAGAAGTTCGCCGAGGGCCACGCTGGAGTGATTGACGGAACGGTTGCATCGGAGGAATCGAGAAGGACGCGCAGGCGCAGACGCTGCTTCAGGCTGTGCGAGACGATGTGATACGAGAGCTGAAAGCGCGGCTCCTGCGGATACCAATCGACGGCGGTGGCGTCCTCGAAGAAGTTGTAGCCCGCCGCTTTCACGGCCTCACACGCGGCGACGATGTTCTCTCGCGCGACGGTGATGGTCAGCTCGTTGCGGTCGAATTTGGCGTCGGTGGCGAGGTCGGCCAGAGCCACGACAGCAGGATTCTCCGCCATCGCCTCGAAAACGGCGGTCTTGCCAGTGATGGCGGTTGCTGGATCGTACATGCTAGAGGTCTCCCTTGTCGTACGACCAGTTCAGAATGCCCTTCTTCCAGACGTAGAAGAGGCCGACGGCGACGAAGCCGATGTAGACCAGCATCTCGTAGAAACCAAACATCCGCGAGCCGGTCAACGCAGGCAGGCGACGGAAGATGACCGCCCAGGGAAGCATGAAGACCGCTTCCACATCGAAGAGGATGAAGAGCATTGCGACCATGTAGAAGCGCACGGAGAAGCGACCGCGCGAGTCGCCGACCGGATCCATGCCGCACTCATAAGTGCTCAGCTTGGTGCGCGAGCGTTTGTGCTTGCCGATGAAGTAGGACGCCGCCACCATGCCGACCGCCATGCCGAATGCGGCCACGATCTGCATTGCCAACGGGAGGTAATTCCAGAGGTAAGGGATTGTCTGCATGGCTAGCCTTGACTGTAGAGTCGTACCGGTAAAGTGTCAAGTAATTGGAGCTAATTGAAAGCAATTAAATCGTCTTGCGAGGGCAAAATCCAGCCCTTTTCTAGCGGTCGAAGTCGCCGAGGATGACATGATTGAGGACAACAACAAGGCTGCTCCTGTGTATTGTGGAGCAGCCTTGTTATTTACAGAGTTGTTGCGGCGATCGTTGCAATCCGCCTCGGCTATTGAATCATTCGGCCTTTCCTGAACGGCCTGTGGCATTATTTGTTCCGATAGCGGGGGAGATGGGGTCTTCGCGGAGTTTGGACTGGATGTTCTCCCAGACGCGGTCACTGGGGTCGGCCACGGGTTGAAAGAGGATGCGCGCGGTCTCGGCGATGGTCTCCAGATCGCGAACCAGAGCGGCGCAGTCGGGGTGCTTGGCGAGAAACTTCTTCAGGCGCGGGTCCTGACTCACCTTGCCGTTCCCGTTGGCGAAGAGGTCGGGGAGGACGTTCTCGAATTCCTCGGGCTTGAGGTTGTCGAAGTCGATATTTCCGGACAAGGTCATTTTGCGGACTCCGTGGGCGCGGTTGGCTGAGGGGCATAGCGGAGCATTTCGCGGAGCTTGAGCCGTGCCTTGTGCAGTTGGGATTTACTGTTACCGGTGGAGCAGTCGAGCATGCTGGCAATCTCGTTGTGTTCAAAGCCCTCGACATCGTGCAGGACGAAGACCATGCGGTAGCCGGGAGGCAGGGCGGCGACGGCGCGTTCCAGAGCTACGCGGTCAACCGAGCCGGTCAGGACTGGGTCGCGGCTTCCGAAGTCGCGCTTGGGAGTGTCATCATCTCCGGGGTTGATGGTCTCGTCGAGCGAGACGAGATTGAGTCCCTTCTTGCGCAGTTGCATCAGAACCAGATTGACGGTGACGCGATGCAGCCAGGTGGAGAAGGCGCTCTCGCCACGGAAGCTGTCAATCTTGCGGAAGAGGTGGAGAAAGGCGTTCTGGGTCATGTCCTCGGCGGCGCTGACGTTGCCCAGCATGCGCAGGCAGATGGTATAAACGCGTCGCTTGTGCATGTTATAGAGCTTGGCGAAGGCGTCGGCATCCCCGCGCTTGGCAGCCTCAATCGTTTCGGCCTCGCCGACAATGGGAGCGTTGCGCTGGAATAGGCCGGGATTTGGTCTGGCGGGGGTCACTTGCGTCATCTGGCCTTCGCAGTTCATTCAGGTCGGCTCCGGGAAATCGCCCAGGCTTTCGCCTGTTCAGGGTAATACATTTTCGGATTTAGAACTGTTTGATTTGATGCAAAAGACACAGGAAGGGTTGTTTCGCAGGAGCGCGGTTGGAGCCTTTTCGTCGTGGCGAAGAGTGTCGTGGTGCGAGCAAAAGCAGATTCCTTCGCTTCGCTACGGAATAACAAACAATCGCTACGGAATGACAAACAATTGCTATTGTCCTGTCTCTGGAATTCGCGGCAGAGATTCCCTCGGGGGCTAAAGCCCGATTGATGATAGATGATTTATGGCGGGACTAAAGTCCCGCCCTTTCAAGACAGAGGCTTGTACGGAGCTTTCCTAACAGCCCGTGGTGAAAGTCAAGTTTTGAAAGGGCACGGCTTCAGCCGTGCCGTAACTGGTGCAAATTAACGCGGGCTTTAGCCCCTGAGGGAAATTCCAGGCAGCTTGGACTTTTACCACGGCCTGCTAAGCTCCGATGAAGCGGGCGTAGAGCGAGCGGGCCTGAGCGATGTCGGTGGTGCCCTGCACGATGGCGCGACCGTCGGCGAAGACGGTGAGGGTGTGAGTGCCACGGCGGAAGCGGAGCAGGAGATCGTTCGAGCGGAGGTCTACAATCTCAGCGTGGGACTCGAGACGGGCGCGCAGAGCGGCAAAGTCTACCGGGCGGTGATGCTCGTGGATCTGAACAGAGTCTCGTCCGCAGAGCGTGATGTGGGCGCGATTCTCCCCGGCGAGGTGGGTGAAGATGCGCTGGCCGCAGACCTCGCACTCCGGGCGCGGAGTTCCGGTGGCGATCTCGGAGTGGTCGATCTTTCCTGTGCCGATGGGATTCCACAGGTCGAAGGAGACCAGAGTGCGGCGCATCAGATGGGCCTGACCGGTGAGGAACTTCAGCGTCTCGGTGACCTGGATGGAGGCGGCGAGATTGACTGCGGTGGAGAGGATTCCGGCGGTGTCGCAGGTCTCGACGTTGCCGGTGGGGGGCTTGGGAAAGATGCAGGCGAGGCAGGCCGTGGGTGGTACAGATTCGAGGTTTGAGGCTTGAGATTCGAGAGAGACGGGCAGGATGTTCATGGTGGCGGCGTAGGCGCCGATGGCGGCGGCGTAGATCCAGGGAAGGCCGCGCTGCACGGCGAAGTCGTTGATAAGATAGCGCGTTTCGAAGTTGTCGGTGGCATCGAGGACGATCTGAACGTCGGAGGGGATTAGCTCGGCGATGTTGCTGGGCGTCAGGTCGGCGATGCGGGGGTGGACGGTAACGCCGGAGTTGAACTGGGCGATGTGGCGGCGCGCGGCTTCGGCCTTGGGCAGAGTCTCGCGGGCGTCGGCCTCGTCGAAGAGGACCTGGCGTTGCAGGTTGGAAGGCTCGACGAAGTCGCGGTCGATCAGGGTCAGCGTACCGACTCCGGCGCGGGCGAGCAGAGAGGCAGAGGCCGCTCCCATCGCTCCGCAACCGACGATGGCGACGTGCGAGGTGGCCAATCGCTGCTGGCCAATGGCCCGGATTCCGGGGAAGAGAATCTGACGTGAGTAGCGGTCGGCGTCGGAGATCGAGTCGGCTGGAAGGGAGCTATTTTTGTGCGAGGTTGCAGCTTGCGCCTCGGCGCATTCGTTTAAATGCATCGTTCTTCGTAGTATAGGGAATTGCGTAGGAGAGTTCATCCGGGCTGGCGCTGAATTGTTTACCTTGGTTCAGTGCCGGATGGAGGTTTCACTGCAAGGATGGCGGAATGGATAGGATTTACTGAGACATAGGGAGGCTTTGTTGCGCGTTTGGCTCGAAAGATCAACGGCGAGGGTGAGCGGACGTTGCGCGCGCCTGCTTGCCTGTGCCCTCCTGCTTGCATGGGCGGGGAGTTCTGTGGGGCAGAGCGCAACGCCAGTGCCAGCGATAAAGTCAGCCGCAACGCCGCTGACGGAGGCTAAGGCTAGCCTATCGACGTGGAAGGGGCTGCTGGTTGTTGCGGTGGAGTTTGAGGGCGTGACGTTTGCCGCGGGGAATCCTCTGCCGGGATTGCTGGAGCAGAAGGCGGGCGCGGCGCTGGAGCCAGCGAAGGTGGAGGCCAGTCTGCGGCGACTATTCGCTAGCGGGAGGTATCGCAACATTCGCGTGGAGGGAGTGCGCGAGGGCGATGCGGTCAGGCTGATCTTTGTGGGTGTGCCGCGCTACTTCGTTGGGCGAGTCTCGATTGTTGGAGTGAAGGACGAGCGGCTTGCGTCGCTGCTGGAGTATGCAACGAAGTTGCAGCCCGGAACAAATTTTAGCGACGCAATGATTTCGACGGCGACCGAAGGAGTGCGTCAGGCGCTGGCCAGCAATGGCTACTTCGAGCCGGGAATTACTCCGAAGACGACGGTTGATGAGGCGGGCGATCAGGTCAACGTGGAGTACACGGTGCAGGTGGGGCCGCAGGCTCACGTGGGTCTGATTTTAGTGGAGGGCAAGGACCCAGGTTTGACGGTCGACGAGATTCGCAAGAAGGGAAAGATGAGGCAGGGCGGCAAGGTGACGCGCGAAACCACCAGCAACGCGTTGACAAGGGTGCGCGCGCAGTATGAGAAGCGGGATCGGTTGGAAGCCACAACCTCGTTGCGGACGCAGACCTACAACGCGGCGCGCAAGCAAGTGGACTACAGCTTTACTGCAAACCAAGGACCTCTGGTGAAGGTGGAAGTGATCGGCGCGAAGTTTTCCCAGAGCCGGATGAAGCTGCTGATACCGATCTACGAAGAGGGAACGATCGACAACGATCTGCTGAATGAGGGAGCCTTCAACATGAAGGACTTTCTCTATCAGGAGGGGTACTTCGACGCGATGGTTTCGGTGAAGGTGACGGGCGCGGATACGGCGTCGGAGAGCGTGACCTACACGGTCGACAAGGGGAGAAAGCGCAAGGTCGGGGCGGTGACGATCGTGGGCAATCACTACTTCGATACGGATCTATTGAAGGAGCGGATGCGGGTGCAGAAGGCGGACATGTATCTGCGCAATGGTCGCTACTCGCCGGCGCTGATGAAGGCGGATGGAGAGTCGATTCAGGCGCTGTATCGCGCGAATGGATTTGATAAGGCTACGATCTCGACCTCTACTAGGGACATTGATACCTCGAAGGCGGGAAAGAAGCTGAAGGTCGGCGAGATCGCCGTGGCTGTGACAGTGTCCGAGGGGCCGCAGCAGAAGTTTGGCGCAGTGACGCTGGCCGGAGTGGACCAGAGCAGAGCGCAGGCGGTCAAAGCGTTGCTGAATGCGCAGGCGGGGCAGCCCTATTCGCTGATTACGCTCTCCGGCGATCGCGATGCGATTCTGAGTTACTACCTGAGCCACGGATTCGAGCAGGCGCGCGTCGAGGTGAAACAGCAGACGGAGGGCGCAGAAAAGACTGCTGTAACGTTGAGCGTTACAGAGGGCGAGCCGGTGAGCATCGACCGCGTGCTGGAGTCGGGGATCGTGCATACGCGGCCAAAGGTGGTGGCGCGGCAGGTGACGTTTCATGCTGGCGATCCGCTGGATCAGAGCGCTCTGCTCGATACCCAGCGCAGACTCTATGGACTGGCATTGTTCAATGAAGTGACGACGGCGGCGCAGAATCCCGACGGCGATGCTCCGACCAAGAATGTTCTATTGCAGTTGAGCGAGGCTCGGCGTTGGAATGTGACCTACGGTTTCGGAATGGAGGCTGAGTCGGGAACGCCGCAGAATGGAACGATCAATCCAGCGTCTGCGATTCTATTGGGGCTTTCGCCGACGGCGACTTATTCACAGAACGGCAAGACAGGGATAAGCCCGCGCATCTCGCTCGATGTAAGCCGGATCAATCTGCGAGGCTCGGACAACTCGCTGACGGTGCATACGTCCTACGGTTTGCTGGAGGAGGTGGCCAATATGACGCTGCTGAATCCGCACTTCTTCGGCAAGGAGAATCTCTCGGACAGCGTGTCGGGCGGCTACTCAAATGTGCAGAATATCTCGACCTTTCAGGCCTCGACTCTACAGGCCGACTATCGCATTACGCAGAAGGTGCGGCGCGCCGACACGTTCATCTACAACTTCGAGTTTCGTCGTGTGGCCGTGAACCCTGCGACGTTGCAGGTCTCAGCGAATCTGATTCCGCAACTCTCCGAACCGGTGCGCGTGGGCGGGCCGGGGATCACATGGTTCCACGATAAGCGCGATCCGGGGCCGCTGAATGCGACCAAGGGATCGTATACCTCGGTGCAGGATTTCTTTGCCTCGTCGAAGTTTGGCTCAGAGGCGAACTTCAATCGCGCTGATCTAACGAACTCGACGTACTACGCCTTTGGCAAGCATAAGTATGTGCTGGCTCGCAGTACCCGGCTGGGCTTTGAGTCTAGCTTCGGAGCGAATCCAAATGCAGGCAGCACGAGTTGCGCGGGCGCGCTGCTGGAGACGAATGCCAGTTGCAATGCGGTTCCTCTGCCAGAGCGTTTATATGCGGGCGGAGCGACGTCGGATCGCGGATTCGCAATCAACGGCGCAGGGCCGCGCGACTTGCAGACGGGCTATCCGGTGGGCGGCAACGGCGTCTTCGTCAACAGCACGGAACTGCGTTTGCCAGCAGCTACGCTGCCGTATCTGGGCGATAGTTTGAGCTTTGTCGCCTTCCACGACATGGGCAATGTCTTCGCGCATGTCTCGGATATGTTTCCCAGCATTCAGCACTTTCGTCAGCCGAATCAGCAGAGCTGCGCGAATGTTTCCAGCGCGTTTGGGACGTGTAACTTCAACTATTTTTCCCACACAGTGGGGCTGGGCGCGCGCTACAAGACGCCGGTTGGGCCGATCCGTCTGGACTTCAGCTACAACCTGAATCCCCCGGTATATCCCGTGATCTATGACTTCGACGGCGCTGCGCCGCATGAGGGACAGGCCAGCCACTTCAACTTCTTCTTCAGCATCGGACAGGCCTTCTGACAGATGAGCATAAACGGATACAGCGCGATGAATAGAGCGAACGGACGATTCTTGTTGGCGTCGATGGCCGCGCTTGCGCTCGTATTCGCGTGCGAAGTGGGCTGTGCGCAGGAGGGAACTACAAAAGCATCTGCCGGTTCGTCTGCGTCGAAAGCGCAGCAGCGGGTGGTAATGGATCGCGTGGTTGCGGTGGTCAATGGCGATCTGATTCTACAGAGCGACCTTGATGAAGAGGCGCGAATGGCGGCCTTTCAGCCCTTAGACGATCGGACGCCAGCGACGCAGGAGAAATTGATCGAGCGATTGATTGATCGCGCCCTGATTCTGCAACAGATTCGCCAGCAGCCGCAGGTTGCGATCAACGTGGCTCAGTTGGATGCGGAGTTGACGGCGTTACGCAAGAACATTCCTCAGTGCGTGGCGTACAACTGCGCGACCGATGCGGGGTGGGAGAAGTTCGTCGAGGCGCAGGGCTTCACGCTGGTTGAGTTGCACGATCGCTGGCGGCAGCGCATGCAGGTTCTGCGCTTTGTGGAGGAGCGTTTCCGCATGGGGATTCGCATATCGCAGCCCGAGATTGACGCATATTACGCGAAGCTGATTCCTGCGTATCGCGCGGAGAAGGTGACGCCTCCAGCAGAGGACACGATCGCCGATCGCATTCAAGAAATTCTGTTACAGCAACAGGTGGACAAGCTGCTTGACGACTGGCTGACCTCGCTGCGCGCAGAGGGAAGCGTGAAGATTGTGAAGCTGGGGGAGGAGCTGCCATGAGCGCAGACCAGAAGTTGCCCGGCGACGAGAAGCAGCCAGTTCCAGAGAAGAAGCACTCTGCGGAGAAGCTTTCTGCCGCTGCGGACAAAATTATTGCGGTGGAAGATTCGTTGCTGAAGGCTGTGCATTCTGCCGCAGCGACGGTGAAGCGACGCAGTCTTGCGTGGCACATTACGCGGGCGGGAGCGTGGTGTCTGGGAGGCGCGCTAGCGCTGCTGATTCTGCTGCTGAGCGCGATAACCTGGTACACCACGACGGCGAACTTTCAGCAACGCGTGAGCCGCGAGATCGTTACCGTGCTGAGCGATGCGACGGGCGGTCGAGTGGAGGTGCGCGGCGTTCACTTCTGGCTGTGGCGGCTGAAGATTGAGGTCAATGGGCTGGTGATCCACGGGCTGGAGCCAGCAGGGCAAGCTCCGTATCTTTCGGCGGAGAAGATTCAGGTGCGGGTTGGAATTTCCAGCTTCTTCTCTCACGCATCGGGCACGGGACTGCGCTCGCATGTGGGTCTGAAGCTGTTGCGCGTGGAGCGTCCGCAGGTGCATCTGATGGTGGACAAAGACGGCAAGACGAACGTGCCTTCGCCGAAGCATCCGTCGACGAGCAAGCAGCCGGTGGTCGATACGCTGCTCGACCTGCGCGCCAAGGAGGTTGCGCTGGTTAATGGCGTGGCTCTAGTCAACGATCGTGCGATTCCGTTCGATATGGCGGCGCGCAATCTGGACGCGGAGGTGCGCTATCTGCGGGCGACGGATCGCTATGGGATTACGCTGGGGTTGAACGATCTGCGGACGAAGATAGGCGCGCAGCCGGAGGCTCGTTCGAGGATGAATCTCGATGCTGAATTGGGGCGAGACACAGCGGTTGTAAAGTCGCTGGAGTTCGATTCAGGCGCGCTGTCGGCTCTACATGCGACCGGCTCGCTGATCCACTTCGCGCAGCCGCAGTGGCAAATCGCCGTGAGCGGGACGGTCGATCTGAAGCAGATCACCGTGCTGACGGCGGTCGAGGGATTTACGGGAGGGTCGGCTGATCTCTCGCTGATCGGACATAGCTGCGTTGTCGCTCCGGTGGCGAAGCAGGCCGCGAAGACGCGCTTTTGGCAGCGAAAACGAACGGGGGCGAATGCGAAGTCCTCTGCGCCAATGCAGCCTGCGGTCGATCCCGAGTGCAGGTCGGGCTATCTGTTGATGGGCAGCGCGAAGTTGCACAAGGCGGGCTACGTCAACGAGTACGTGATTCTGCACGATATTGACGGCAGCTCGAAGATTCACATTACGCCGAGTGAGTTACTGCTCTCGGATATGAACGGATTCTTGCAGGGCGGGGGCAGTGCGGCTGGCAATCTGCGATTTGCGGACTGGCTAGGCGGCTCGGCTCATGCGTATCTGAACGCAAACGTGACGCGGATTCCGCTGCGCACAATTATGGAGACGACTGAGACCGGGGGGTATGGCGACCTGGGCTTCGATACCGCTGTCACCGGGCCGGTGAAGGTGGAGTGGGGCGGAGGGAATCCTGATGATGTTGCCGCCACGGTGATCGTCGATGGACAACTCCAACTCCAGCCGACGGGAGTGATTCGTAAGGGCGCACTGAATAATGTTCCCGTGAGCGGCACGGCGGATGCGCGTTACGAAGGAAAGCATGAGACGGTCGATATTCGCCACGCATCGTTCGTGACGCCGGGTTCCACAACCAACGCAGCCGGGACTCTTGGCGTCAACGAGGGCGACGAGCTGACCGCGCTCAAGGTGGACATGGCTGTGGGCGATCTGGGCGAGTTCGACCAACTGCTACAAACGCTGGGATTCAGCGCCAATGGAAAGAAGGGTAGGGCGGCGATTCCGCTGCAACTGCACGGCGGGATAAACTTCCATGGCACGGCCTCCGGGCCGGTGGCGGATCTGGATGTGAAGGGCCATGTGCAGGGTTCGCAGATCGAGGTGAAGCTAGGCTCGGATCTGGGACTTGGCATGGATACGCTGGTTGACTCGCTGGTGGGCGACGCGGAGTACTCCTACAACGAGGGGCTGGTGATTACAGATGCGACGCTGCATCGCGGAGCCTCAGTGATGACGGTGGCAGGAAATATGCGCCCGAGCCGGGTGATCCTGCGCAATGGATCGGCGCACCGCAAGGATGTGGTGGACTACCTGTGGGATGGCGGGACGAGCATCGACGCAACAGTGAAGCTGGTCAATGCGGAGGTCTCGGACGTCTTGCAGATGGTGGGCGATCAGCAGAAGATTCCTCTGACGGGAAAGATTGCTGCGAGCGCACAGATCGGCGGAACGCTGGCGAATCTGGAGGGAACGGGGAAGCTCGCGCTGTCGAATGGGACGGCCTATGGCGAGCCATACAACTCCGCTGTCGCCGATATTTCCGTGCATGGGCAGGAGGTTGACGCGGCCAAAGCCGTGCTGCTGTTGCATGGCGCGCGCATCGCGGGGCAGGGTGGATTCAACATGCAGACGAAGCATCTGCAGGGACACCTTGAGGGCGACAATCTGGTGCTGTCGAAGTTTCACACCTTTGCCAAGGCCAGTCCCAATGCCGATGGAACACTGACCCTGATTGCCGACGCCAATGGCACGATGGAGCAGCCGGGGTTGAAGGCTACGGCGAAGCTGGTTGGCGTAACGCTGAGCGGCAAAGCTTTGGGCGATCTCACAGCCGAGGCGCATAGCGTGGGCAGTGAGTTGTTCTATACCGCGCAGTCGCGGCTGATTGGAGCGAAGGTCGATGCGTCCGGCGTGACGCAGTTGACCGGCGACTACCAGACGCAGAATCGGCTGGCGTTCTCCGGCTTCGACGTGGGCACGGCGCTGGCTCTCTTCGCTCCGGGCAGGATCAAGGTGCAGTCGTCTATTAGCGGCGTAGTGACGATGAGCGGCCCGCTGAAGACTCCAGTGAAGCTGAGCGGAGCGGCGGAGTTGAACGACTTCGACGTAAAGCTGGAGGGAATCGAACTGAAGGCCGCCGAACCGCTCCGCGTCAGTTTGAAGGACGGCATTGCGACGCTGGAGCGGGTTCACATCGTCGGCCAGGACACCAACATGCAGGCCGGCGGAACAGTGCAGGCCTTCGGCGCAACCGATCCGCTGGGCGGCAAGCTGAATATGCGCTCCAGCGGAAACGTCAGCGTGGCGATTGCACACCTCTTCGACCCGGATATTCTGTCGAACGGCAAGGTTGAGTTCACCATGGCTGCGGGGGGGCGAGTGGCCAAGCCTTCGCTGACTGGCAGGGTCAAGTTCGATCAGGTGAATCTTGCGATGGAAGGAATTCCCAACGGGCTGAGTTCGGTGAACGGGACGCTGGTCTTCAACGAGGATCGTCTGGAAGTCGAGAACCTGACCGCAATGACTGGCGGAGGGCAGTTGAAGATTGGCGGCTTCCTGACCTATCGCAACGGTCTCTACGCCGACCTGACGGCGACCGGCGATGTGGTGCGCGTACGATTCAGCGGGCTAAGCGCAACGGGCAATACCAGCCTGCGACTCCAAGGCGGATTGCAGAATATGCTGCTTAGCGGCAACGTTCTGGTGACGCGCTTCGGCATAGGGCCGGAGGTTGACTTTGCGGCTTTCGCCTCGGCGGGAGGAGTTAGTTCGCCGCCGGATCCGAACGCTGCGTCGAACAAAATTCGCCTCGACGTGCATGTGACCAGTTCGCCGCAACTCGACTTTCAGAACACCTACGCAAAACTGGCGGGTACGGCCGATCTGACCGTGCGCGGCACAGTCGCCGTGCCGACCATTCTGGGACGCATTCAGATCACCGACGGCAGCGCAACCTTTGCCGGAACCAAGTACCAGTTGCAACGCGGCAGCATCTACTTCAGCAATCCAGTGCGCATCGATCCGACGATTGACGTGAACGCCACGGCTCATGTGGAGACCTACGACATTACGGTCGGCTTGCAGGGCACCATGAGCAATCTGAAGTCGTCCTATCGTTCCGAACCTCCCCTCAGCGAGTCGGACATCTTCGCCCTGCTGGCGCTGGGACGCACTCAGGAAGAGGCGCAGATCTTTCAGGAGCAGCAGATGCAGGGCAGCGCCAATCCGACCACCAGCGCGTTGCTGGGAGGAGCGTTGAATGAGACGGTGGGCAGTCGCATCGGCAAGCTCTTCGGCGGCGGAAGCGTGAAGATTGATCCCGCCTTTGTGGGTACACTGGGTAATTCGTCGGCGCGCATTACGGTGCAACAGCAGATCTCGCGCCAGCTCTCGATGACCTATGCAACCAACGTGAACTATACGGCGCAGCAACTGATACAGGCGCAGTACGACATCACTCCCAACCAATCGATCGTGCTGACACGCGATGAGTCCGGCGTTTACAGCGTTGTTTACAAGATTCGTAAGCGCTATCGCTAAAAACCCGTTTAATAACTACAGAACTCCGTAGTCCTAAAGCCGCTGTTTTGTCTCTGAGATAGGTCAGGGCTTTACAGGTTGGGAAAACTCTCCGTCTTGAAATAGAACGTCTTTGTTTTGAAAGGGCGCAGCTTTAGCCGCGCCGGAAGCCATCCATTTTTAATGGGGCTTTAGCCCCGGGACACGGTCTTCGTCCGGTCATACATCGCTGAATGGAGAGAACTGTAGGTTTTAAAACAAATTCTAGATTAGTTCCCGTAATGGTGTGTGCCGTCATCGAACGAACAAAAAGCAGATTCCTTCGCTTCGCTACGGAATGACAAACAAAATGGCCTAAAGCAATTCGGGGACCATTCTAAAATTCATTTTCGTTCTCTATTCTCGACTTTGTCGTTTGTCCTCACCTCTGTCGAAGCCTCTATCCGTCTTTGCCTTATCCGTGTTCATCCGTGCTTCTATCCGCGTCATCCGTGTTAAGTTTTTCTCTCCCTTTGCGATATTCCAACCTTTCGGGGGCAGATTTTGCGCAGAAATAGTGGGTTTTGCGCGGGGTGGCTATCTTGAGATTGCCGGACGCAGTATTCTATTGACGTGAGCATTGATACGATTCAAGTCCAGCTTCCTGATGGGTCCCTGCGCGAGGTTGCGCGTGGGACGACTGCCCTAGATATAGCCAACAGCATCTCGCCGCGGCTTGCCGCCGTCGTCGCGGTGGCGCGCGTTCGTCCGCTGAGCCTCACCCGTGCCGGTGAAACGGGCACAAGCGCGGCAGACTCTGCCGCTGATGCGACCTCGGAAGACGCGATGTACAGCGCAACCGGAGCCAGCGAAGACGGCTCGCGACTGGTCGATCTTACCGCGCCGCTCGACGAGGACGTGGAGCTTTGGCTGCTGAAGGAGTCCGACGAGTCGGTGCTGCGTGTGCTGCGTCACTCCGCTGCGCACGTCATGGCGACGGCGATTCTGGAGCTCTTTCCCGAGACCAAGCTGGGCCACGGTCCGGCCACCGACAGCGGTTTTTTCTACGATGTTTATCGTGCAACGCCGTTCACCGAGGCAGATCTGGCCGCGATTGAGACGAAGATGGCCGAGGTCGTCGCGCGCGACGAGCCATTCGTTCGCGTAGAAGAGACGCGCGATCAGGGTCTCGCCGAGTACACCGCTGCGGGCGAGTTCATGAAGCTCCACTTCATCGAGAAGTTCACCAAGCCGGGCGACGCCATCTCGCTGTACAAAAACGGCGGTTTCAGCGACTTCTGTCGTGGGCCGCATCTTCCCTCGACCGGGCGCATCAAGGCCTTCAAGATCACCTCCATCGCCGGGGCGTACTGGCTAGGCGACGAGAAGAATCAGCAGTTGCAGCGCATCTACGGCACGGCGTTTTTCAACGCCAAGGACCTCGACGCGCACTTCAGGCGGCTGGAGGAGATCAAGGCACGCGACCACCGCGTACTGGGCAAGCAGCTCGACCTCTTCTCGATTCAAGAGGTCGCGGGCGCGGGGCTGATCTTCTGGCATCCCAAGGGCGGCCTCATCCGCAAAACGATGGAAGACTGGATGCGTGACGAGTGTATTCGCCGTGGCTATCTGCTGGTCTACACGCCGCACATCATGCGCCGCGAGCTGTGGAAGATCAGTGGCCACGAGGGCTACTACAGCGAGAACATGTATCCGCCGATGGAGCTGGACGACGCCGAGTATCGCCTGAAGCCGATGAACTGCCCCGGCCACATCCTGATCTACAAGAACAGTCCGCGCAGCTATCGCGACCTGCCCCAGCGCTACGCCGAGCTGGGCAACGTCTATCGCTACGAGCGCAGTGGCACGATGCACGGCCTCTTGCGTGTACGCGGATTTACTCAGGACGACGCGCATATATTTTGCACCCCCGGCCAGATTGAGGACGAGGTCGTAGCCTGCATCGACTTTGCGCAGTCGGTGCTGAATACCTTTGGCTTCAAGGAGTTCAAGGTCGAGCTTTCGACGTGGGATCCGGCCAAGCCGAGCGACTACACCGGCTCTGCCGACAACTGGCAGAAGGCCATCGACTCGCTGAAGCACGCGCTCGAACGTCGCGCCATTCCATATCGCACCATCCCCGGCGAGGCGGCGTTCTACGGGCCGAAGATCGACATCAAGCTGGTAGATGTGCTGGGCCGCATGTGGCAACTTTCCACCGTGCAGTTCGACTTCAACCTGCCTGCGCGCTTTGAGTTGGAGTACAAGGGCGAGGACGGCGAGATGCATCAGCCCGTGATGGTTCACCGCGCTCTGTTCGGCTCGGTCGAACGCTTCTTCGGTGTGCTGATTGAGCACTACGCCGGAGCTTTTCCGTTCTGGCTCGCTCCGGTGCAGATCGGTCTGGTGCCGATCAGCGAGAAGCATCTAGCCTATGCCGAGAGCGTTAAGGCGAAGCTCGAAGCTGCTGGTCTGCGCGTTGAACTTGACGCGCGCAACGAGAAGATGAACGCCAAGATCCGCGACTTCGGTCTGCAAAAGGTTCCGTTCATCCTCATCATGGGCGACAAGGAAGCAGCCAGCGAGAGCGTCAGCGTCCGCACAAGAGGCAAAGGAGACGAGGGCAGCGTCGAACTGGCAGCCTTCCTCGCCCGCGCTCTGGAACTATCCAACACCCGCGCCGTCGCCCTGTAATAAAAGTGCTACACCAATGCCGGAGAGTTACATTTGATGTGAGTCTCCGGCGGTGAGCCAGTGTAAGGCGTTGGCCAGGAAGCGGGCTTGCAGAACCGGATGCATCTCCGGCACGCGGTGGTAGAGTATCTTGCCTGCGCCAAGTTTAGTGGTAAAGGTTCCTGCGCCGATGAGTCGGGAGTGGTCGCGCGAGTAGGCGGTGATGATCTCGACCTCGGGGCCGTTCGGGGCGCGGTCTACCAGTAGACCATTGGCTTCGCGGCCCTTTACCTGATAATGAATTCCCATCGCCTGATCGACGGCAAGGCCTTCGTAGACCGCGTGTTTGCGCACGAAGTGCCAGTTACCCATCCATGGCGCGCGGGTATCGCCGACCGTTCCGTTGTAGATGAAGGCTCCGGCTGCGGCGAGCTGTTTGGCCACGCCATCGGAGAGAGAATCGACCTGCGGGATCGCCAGCAACGGCGTTCCAGCGAGGACGGCATCGAGAATTCCATCAGCCAGAACGCCCACCTGCGCCGTCTTCTGCACCGCTCCAACAACGGTGGCTGGCTGTGCTTCGAGGCCGGTCGTGTCGCCCGCGCTCTGCTTGGTGGAGACTCCCGCGACGATGCCGGAGGAGATGATGGCGTCATACTTCTCGCCGGGCTTGAAGTCGACAACCTCCTGACACGAATCGCTGCCCAGTGCTGCAATCTGCTTGCGCAGCGACGCGGTGATGCCGGAGACTGCGATCCGCATGTGCCGCTTGCACTCCGCATTTCGATCTGGACGCTCTGCCACCCAGATCTCCTTGGTCTGCGTGGCGAGTGGTGCGGAGCTTAGCGCGAACTTGAAGCGATACAGGCCAACCTCGTTGAGTGGCGGGGTGACGAACGCTTCTTTGACGAGGTACGAGAAGACATCCGGCGTCTGCGTGGGGGCAGGGAATTCGCCCAGCGCAAGCCGCTTGCCCGAGGGCGTGATGGCGGTAAAGCTGAGCGTGCCGGGTGCGGGCTTCGGCGTATCGTTGAGCAGAAAGAGGTCGAAGGTTGCGGGCTTACCTTGCTCGGTACACAGCGACCGCTGCTTGGCGACGGGGCGGATGGGCAGCAGCGCGCCAGCGATGGGCGCGGGGTCGCCCTTGAAGTTGCGCAGGGCGTCGACGATGCCGGAGTGGTTCTCGATGGAGGTGGACTCCCAGCCGGAGATGGCGCAGAAGTCCAGCGCGTCGTTGATGCGCGCGTTCTCCATGTAGTTCTGCCAACTGTCGTAGCACTTCTTGCCCAGCGAGAGCCAGAGCTTCTCGGTCGCCGGGAAGGCCGCGCGGAATCCCCAGCGGTCAATGAATTTGTCGTATGCGGCCAGAATCTCGCGGTGGTCGGCGAGGTCGTAGCTGGCGTTGGCGGGCTGGTTGCCGAGGCCAGTGCCGCGCGGGTCGGCGTACTGGTGCAGCATCAGCGAGTGGTTGTCGGGCACGGCGCAGCCCTCCATCTCGCCGTACTCGGCGATGGCCTTGCGCTCGGGCGAGTTGTAGGTAAAGTCGGTGGGCGACTTGTAGAACTC
>Ga0302267_10000967_pt1 | contig 37534 bp, 33 predicted proteins | sample III_Bog_E1_3_FD_194555 | JGI IMG/M metagenome (GOLD analysis project Ga0302267, IMG submission 194555) | Peat permafrost microbial communities from Stordalen Mire near Abisko, Sweden - III_Bog_E1_3 | ecosystem: Environmental > Terrestrial > Soil > Wetlands > Peat | place: Sweden: Abisko...
ACTTCCGTGCTGCTGTCCTGGATCAAAGAAAAATATGACAATGCGGAGATGATCGCGTTCTGCGCGAATGTCGGGCAGGAGGACGAACTTGACGGTTTGGAAGCCAAGGCCAAAAAGACCGGCGCCGCCAAAATCTATATTGATGACCTCCAGGAGGAATTCGCGCGCGACTTCATTTATCCGATCATCCAGGCCGGGGCGATTTACGAGGGCCAGTATTTTCTGGGCACCAGCATCGCCCGGCCGCTCATCGCCAAACGCATGGTCGAGATCGCCAAAAAGGAAAAGGCCGACGCCATCGCCCACGGCGCCACGGGCAAGGGCAATGACCAGGTGCGCTTTGAACTCACCGCCGCCGCGCTGGCGCCGGATTTGCAGGTGATCGCCCCCTGGCGCGACGAACGGTATCGCACCGAATTCCCCGGCCGGCAAGAGATGATTGACTACTGCGCCCGGCACCACATTCCCGTGCAGGCCAGCGCCAAAAAGCCCTTCTCCATGGACCGGAACCTCCTCCACATTTCGTATGAGGCCGGCATTTTGGAGGATCCGTGGTTCGACGCCGGTGATTTGAAGAACCGCAGTTATTTCACCACCCTCTCGGTCCTGCCCGAAGACGCGCCGAATAAGCCGGAATTTGTGGAACTGGAATTTGCGCGGGGCAGTTGCGTGGCGGTCAATGGCGTGACCCTCAGTCCCCTGGAAGTCATGCGGGCGCTGAATAAACTGGGCGGCAAACACGGCGTCGGCCGCGTGGACATGGTGGAAAACCGCTACGTGGGCATGAAGTCGCGCGGCGTGTATGAGACCCCCGGCGGTGCGATCCTGCAATTCGCCCACCGCCAGATCGAGAGCCTGACCATGGACCGCGAGGTGATGCACCTGCGCGACTCGCTCATTCCCAAATACGCCGAACTCGTCTATTACGGCTATTGGTTTGCGCCCGAACGGCTGGCCCTCCAGGCGCTGGTCTCGGAAAGCCAGCAGCACGTCACGGGCACCGTGCGCGTGAAATTGTATAAGGGAAACATCATTGTGGCCGGCCGCAAATCCCCCGTCAGCCTGTATAACCCACACATCGCCACCATGGAAGCCGACCCCACGAAGGCCTACAATCAGGACGACGCCACGGGTTTCATCCGGCTGAACGCCCTGCGCCTGAAAGTCGCGGCGAAGGTCCACGCGAAGAAGAAAAAATGACGGCTCACCGGCCGGCCGCCGCGCGCTCGGCGGCCGGGGTTGGCCCCCCCGGCTTATCCCGGTGCCCGTCCCAAATCCATGGCCAAAAACGAAATCAGTCTTTGCCATCGCTTTCCCTCTCTTGTTAAGCTGCCTCATGCTTGCAAAGGTTTGCTCCGCCGCCGTCAATGGCATTGAGGCGTATCCGGTGGAAGTCGAAGTCAATGCCGGCTATGGGGACACCCTCGTCATTCTCCTCGGGTTGCCGGATGCCGCCGTCAAGGAATCGCGCGACCGCGTTTCCACCGCACTCATTAACTCCGGCTTCAAATTCCCCATGGGGCGCACCACCATCAATCTCGCCCCCGCCGACGTCAAAAAAGAAGGCCCCAGCTTTGATCTCCCCATCGCCCTGGGCATCCTGGCCGCCAGTGAACAAATCGAAACGGACCAGCTCGACAACTTCGTCATTGTCGGCGAACTGGCCCTGAGCGGGGCCATCCGCTCCTGCCGGGGCATTCTGCCCATCGCGCTCCGCGCCCGGGCGGCCGGCAAGACCGGCATTCTGGTGCCGGAGGAAAACGCCGCCGAAGCCGCCGTGGTCGAGGGCCTCCAAGTCATTCCCGTGCCCAATCTGCGCGCCGCCGCCCAATTCCTGGAAGGCGATATCAAAATCCCCCGCGCCCGGGTGGACCTTGAACAAATCTTCGCCCAGAACCACGGCGATGACCTGGATTTTGCCGAGGTCAAAGGCCAGGAAAGCGTCAAGCGCGCCTTGGAAATCGCCGCCGCCGGCGGTCACAACCTCCTGCTGATCGGCCCCCCCGGCACCGGCAAATCCATGCTGGCCAAACGGCTGCCCGGCATCCTGCCCCCGCTCACCCTGGATGAAGCGCTGGAGACCACCAAAATCCACAGCATCGTCGGCCTGCTGGCGCCGGGCCAGGCCCTGGTCACCCAACGCCCCTTTCGCACCCCCCATCACACCGCCTCCGATGCCGGCCTGCTGGGCGGCAACATCAATCCCACGCCCGGTGAAATCTCGCTCGCGCACCACGGGATTCTGTTTCTCGACGAACTGCCCGAATTCAAACGCAGCGTGCTCGAAACCCTGCGCCAGCCGTTGGAAGACGGTCGCGTGACCATCTCCCGCGCCGCCGGCACCATGACCTTTCCCTCCCAATTCATGCTCGTGGCCGCCATGAACCCCACGCCCGACGGCAAAATGCCCGGCGAATCCCGCAGTTCACCCCGTGAAATCCAGAATTATCTCGGCCGCATCTCCGGCCCGCTGCTCGACCGCATTGACCTGCACGTGGAAGTGCCGCCGGTCAAATTCCGTGAGATGACCGGCCACGGCACCGGCGAGCCTTCCGCCCGGATCCGCGACCGCGTGGTGGCGGCACGGCAACGGCAATTGGCGCGGTTCAAAGCCAAACCCAAAATCACCTGCAACGCCCGCATGGGCGCCAAAGAACTCAAGGCCTGCTGCGAACTGGATGAGCCCACCAAGGAACTCTTGAAGATGGCCATGACGGATTTGAATCTCAGCGCCCGGGCTTACGACCGCATCTTGAAAGTGGCCCGCACCATTGCCGACCTCGCGGCGGCGGATACCATCACCGGCGAACACATTTCCGAGGCCATCCAATACCGCTCCCTTGACCGGCAGTTGTGGACCTGAATTGGATTTGGCGATCACCGACATTTTTGATGGGCTGGATAGTGTGGGTCACTGCTCTCGGTGAAGGGGTTCAAGCCCTAACCAATTCGCTTTTTCACGCTTGACCGCTCACGCCAATCGGGGATCCCTTTATGCCGGAAATTTTCCCTGGGAATTGAATCCCTTGCCAAAACTCGGCGGGCGATGAAGGATTCACGCGCCATTGGATTCAGGCAAGGAACCGGCGACCGGCACGACCTGCCAATGGATGACGCGCGACTTTGATCCCAATTCCATCAACAATCTTTATCTTGATACCGAGTGCGGCATCAATCGCGTCGCGATCCGTTCGTCATTGACGCCCGGCACAATCACGCTGACGGCTACACGCGACGGGCTTGAGCCGGCCACCCTGAAGGTTGATTCAAAGCCGGTGGACATTGCTGGTGGATTATTGCCTTAAACAAAGCGTCTCCGATCTCCCTGAAAGGAGAAAATCAATCGCTCGCCGCCGTCTGCTGGATAACCGCAGCCATTCTGGCTGGCTTCACTCTGGCCATTCAAACCCCAACAGCAGTTTTTTTGAGCGGGAGACTCGGCCCCCTTTGCCCGGTTTCCCACCCCCCAGGCATTTTGACGCTGACGCCTGATTCTGCTGCCATTTGCTTCCTTGTTTTCCGCAAATTCAGTCTGTTTTGCTCCATCATTTAACGCCTGCGCCGCTGCGGTCACGCAACCCCGGGGTCCGGCCCCCGGCGAAAAACTGTCCGCTTGCCAGCCGCCGCACCCCGGTTGCATCATGGGTGCTGATGGGACACATGATGAAATCATGCGCCACGATTCTCGCCGGGTTTACCGCCGCGGGCCTGACCGCCTGCGGCGCCGGTGCGCCCGATGCGCCCATGGCCGGGAAGGTCACCGCCCCCGAGCCGGCGGCGCTCCGAACCCTGCAGCAGATTAAGACCGTGTTTGTGATCCCGCTGGAAAACCACGATTGGGTGCAGGCCAACCCGGAGGCGCATCCCCAGCAGATTTTCCACAATCCCGCCGCGCCCTATGTCAACAGTCTGGTGACGCCCGGAAACTCGAACGCCGTGCAGGTTTCCTACGCCACCCGGTATTACAACGTGGCCCGCGGCGAGCACCCGTCCGAACCCAACTACGTCTGGTCCGAAGCGGGAACGGATTTCGGTGTGCGGACGGACAAGGATCCCAGTCCGGCGGTGGGCAACCTGTTCAGCAACGTCATGCATCTCTCCGGCCAGTTGACGGCGGCGGCCATTCCCTGGCGGACTTATCAGGAGGACGTGCAATACAGCGCGGCTTCCACCGTCAGCGCCGCCGGCTCCGACGCCCCGGTGAATCCCTATAACGGCACGACGGAATATCGTTATGCCGTGAAGCACAACCCCATGGCGTTGTTCACCGACACGCAGAATCAGAACTGTTATCCGCTGACCAACTTCTGGCCGGACCTGGCCCGCGGCGACCTCGGCCGTTACAACTGGATCACCCCCAACGTGTATAACGAGATGCACAGCGCCCTGCCGGCCGGCTTTGAATACCATGGCGTCCACTTCACCGGCAACCAGGCGGCCATCGCCGAGGGGGACAACTGCCTTGCCCTCATCGTTCCCCGCATCATGGCCTCGCCGGCGTATCAGGATCACGGCGTCATCCTCCTCTGGACGGATGAGACCGAAAGCACCGATGACACCAACACCACGCTGCCGTTCATCCTCATCTCGCCGCTGGCCCGGGGCAACGCCTACGCCGGCAGCCAGCCCTACAGCCATTCCTCCACGCTGAAAACCATGGATGAAATCTTCGGACTGGCCTTCCAAACCAATGCGATCCCCGCCAGTCGGCGGGACGCGACCGGCACGGGTTATAATTATGTGGACGGTCGCAGCGCCCCCGTCAACGACCTGAGCGACCTGTTCCGGCCCATGAATTAGTGCCGCCTGGACCCGGAAAATCCCCCAAAAAACTCGCTTGCCGGCAACCCCCGCCCCGGCTCATAATCCGCCCTCATGACAAGCATTTCAAAAATCTCGGGACTTATTCTGGCCGGCGGCCTGGCGCTGACCGCTTCCGCCGTGGATCTGAGCCAACTGCCGCCGCCCTCCCCGCGCACCGGCCTGACCTTCACCAATGATATTCAACCGCTGTTCAAGGCGTCGTGCGTGCGCTGCCACAGCGGCAACCGGCCGCGGGCCGGGCTCAGTCTGGACACCCTGGCGGGGACGCTCAAAGGCACGGAAGACGGACCCGTTATTACGGTCGGCGACAGCACCAAGAGCCAGTTGGTGATCGCCATTTCACAATTGGATCCGAAAACCGCCATGCCGCCCAAACGCCGGCCCCGCCGGGGTCCGGGTGGTCCCGGCGGCCCCGGTGGCCCTGGTGGCGGGCCGGGTGGTGCGGAACAACGGCCCCCCGGCGCTCCGGGTGATGCCGGTCCTGGTGGCCCTCCTCCCGGAGGCCCCGGGCCCGATACCGCCGCCGCCACGCCCGTTGGCACCAACGCCCCGGCCGGTGGCCCCGGACGTCCGCCCGGACCGCCCCCGAAACCCTTGACGCCGGAAGAGGTCGGTTTGGTGCGTGCCTGGATTGATCAGGGCGCGAAGTAACCGCCCCTTCGTCGCCATTTCAATGCGGCTACCAGCGGAGACGAAGGCGTCCCAGCTTCAGAAGTCAGTCGGGAAAGCGCCGTCCGCCGCTTTGTTTATTTCGGTGGCGCGGGGTTTTCGCCGGGTGCGGGGTCGGCACCGGTGGTGAGGGCCAGAAAGATTTCTTCGAGTTGCCCGGGACGGCCGCTGAGGCGGCGGAGTTCGTCGCGCGTGCCCACCGCGACGAGTTTGCCACAGTGAATGATGCCAATGCGGTCGGCCATCTCCTCGGCGATGCTGAGTTGATGGGTGGAAACCAGCACCGTCATCCCCGCGAGCGAGCATTCCTTGAGCACGTCCTTGACGATGCGCGCGTGCTGGGGATCAAGCCCGACCATGGGCTCGTCAATAATGAAGACTTCGGGATCGTGGAGCAGGGCGGAGACGATGGCGACGCGTTGGCGGGTGCCGTGCGAGAGCCCCTCGAGGGGGCGGTGGGCAAAATCCCGGAGATGAAACCGGGCGATGAGTTCCTGCGCGTGGGCTTCGAGGCGGGCCTCGGGCAAATGAAAGAGCCGGCCGGTGAAACGCAGAAATTCCCACGCCGTGAGCTTGTCGTAGAGGAAGGGGAAATCGGGCACGTAGGCCAGGCGGCGGCGGGCCTCGAGCGGTTGCGACTGGATGTCGTAACCGGCAATGCGGGAGTGGCCGGCGGTGGGCTTGATGAGGCCGGTCAGCATTTTCAGCGTGGTCGTTTTGCCGGCGGCATTGGGGCCGAGCATGGCAAAGAATTCCCCCTTGGCGATGGTGAGATTAATGTCGTCCACGGCCAGGAGGTCGCCGAATTTTTTGGTGAGTTGGGTGAGTTGGATCATGATTTATCCAATTCGTCGAGGGTGGCGATGATATTGCCCGGCAGTTCGACGCGCAGAATTTCGCCCAGGGTGCTGACGATGAGAACGATCGGGCGGTCCAGCACCCGGGTTTCCAGGCGGTAAACGGGCACCGGTTCGCGACCGACAATCATCCGGGTGCGCGTGGCCTGCCAATGGATGCCACCCGCCCCGGAAACGCCGGTGCCGGACAGCGCGGGCAGTTCGAATCCGGCCAGGAGGCCGAGCGGACCGGCGGCATAATCGCCGGCGAAGGAGCGCACGAGCTGGGCCGGATTGCGGAGTTCGGCGAAGGTGAGGGTTCGCTGGAGGGCCACGTCCTCGTTGGTGAAGGTGACTTGCAGGGTTTGGTTCGAAGCGGCGGATTGGAGGGTGATGGCCAGGCCGCGCATGAGGATTCTCAAGTCCAGATGGCGCCAGTCGCGGTTGGGGGCGAATTGGAGATGCCCGTCGAATTTGACCCGGTTGGTGAAATCACCCAGGCTGGCGTTGCCGTTGATGTGGATTTGGTAGCCGGCGCGGCCGAGGAAGCCCTCGGGCGGCGGCTTACTTTCGTCCAAGAGCGCCATCTCCTGGCCGACCGCCGTGGAAAACTCGCAGAAACCGGTGCGTTTACCATTTTGAAAGACGCTGAGGGACGAGGCCTCGGGGGCGGTCATGATTTTACGCCAGACGAGGCTTTCAGGCACCCGCAGGCCGGCTTCGCGGGAACCATATTCCGCCCGCCAGACGAAGACGTTCATGATGACACACAGGGCGGCCAGGGCCGGCAATGTCAGGCGTTTGAACATGACCGGGTCAGAAGGGGGGCAGGTTGAGGGTCTGGCCGGCCCGGAGTTTCTTGGGATTCACCCCGGGATTGGCCGCCTGCAGCGCCGGGAGGCTCACGCCAGCCTTGCGCGCAATGGCAGCCATCGTTTCCCCGGCGGTGACGGTGTGACTGCGCAGTCGGATGGGGGCCACCGGAACGGGGTGGAAATTAGCCGGTGCGCCGGGCAGGCTCCGCCGGGCGGTGGACGCCGCCGGGCTGTCCGTGATGCCGATCGTGGCGGGCGGACCGACCGGCGGGAGATAACCCGGGCTGCCCGGGGTGGCCGGAACCGGATTAGCAACGGGACGGGCGGTGGTTTGGGCCGCATAATAGGCGTGCCATTTATCCAATTCATCCTGCATCCGGCGGTTCTGCTCGGCGAGTTTCTCGATTTGCTGCTGGGCGGCGGGGGCGCTGGGCAACTGCATGACATCGGTGACGAGCTGTTGTTTACAGGCGTAGATGTGCTGGCGGATGACATCGGGGTTGCCAGCCTTGGAATCGAGCAACAAGTATTCCTGATAATGATAAATGGCCGCCGCCGGGTCGGCCAGTTTGTTTTCGTAGAGCCACGCGAGCTGGTAATGGGCGGCGGCAGACCGGGGGCTGACCTCCAGCGCCTCTTGAAACGCCTCGGCGGCGCCGGCATAATCCAGGGCGTTGACCCGGCTCTTGCCCAGGACAAAATGCGGCTCTCTCTCGTCATCCTGCGGACTTTCGCCGGACAAGGAGCAGCCGCCGAGCATCAGGCCCAATAACACGGCCCCCAAGCTCCCGATCAAACGGTTCCGAAACAACATCGCGTTACCTTAGTCGAAGCGCGGGCGGCGTGCAATGGCGCGATTGCGCCGGCACCGGTAACGCGGCGGGTTTGGCAGAATTTGCAGGCCGGTGAAAACCGCCGCCGGTCCCCTCACCCCTGTCCGAGCAGTATGCGCACGTCCACGGCGTCCATGCCCGCCGAGCGGACGGCTTGCAGGCCCAAGTCAGTGTCCTCATAGCCGCGGCAAAATTCCGGGGCCACCCCGATGCGCCGGGCGGCCTCGAGGAAAATATCCGGCGCGGGCTTCTGATTCTGGATCATTTCGTTGGTCACGATCGCGCCGAAGAGATGGCGGAGGTTCAGTTGTTCCAACACGGCGGTGATGATCGGTTGCGTGCCGCCGGAGGCCACCGCCATCGGGATTTTGCCGTAATTCGCCCGCGCAATCGCCGCCACCGCCTCGATGGGTCTCACCTGTGCCATGAGGGGGAGATATACCTGTTCTTTTTCGTGCGCCACGGCCAGGTAATCCAGCGTCCGCCCCTGTTCGGTGGCGAGCAGTTTCACAATGTCGCGCGAGGGCACGCCCCCGAGCGAATAAAACCGGTCCATGGGGAAGTGCAGTTCGTGCCGTTGAGTGACGATCTGCCAGGCGCGCCAGTGCAGCGGCATCGTGTCCGCCAGCGTGCCATCACAGTCGAAGACCAGTCCTTTGATTTCCCGGCTCATAATTTCAACAACCCCAATTTTTCCTGCATGTCATGGTTCATCAGCGGCTCGATGAGCGCATCCAGCTCGCCTTCAATGAAATTCGCCAGATTATACAGGGTCAGCTCCACCCGGTGATCAGTGACCCGGTTCTGGGGAAAATTGTAGGTGCGGATTTTTTCGCTGCGCTCGCCCGTGCCGACTTGGTCTTTGCGGAAAGCCGCGTATTTGGCGTCTTCCTCGGCGATCTTGCGTTCCAACAGCCGGGACCGCAGCACGGTGAGGGCCTGGACCTTGTTTTTTTGCTGCGAACGCTGGTCCGCGCAACGCACGATCATGCCCGTGGGCTTGTGGATGATTTGGACGGCGGAATCGGTGGTGTTCACCCCCTGGCCCCCCTTGCCGGAGGCGCGGCAGACGTTGATTTCGATTTCATCGGGCTTGATCTCGAGGTCCACCTCCTGGGCTTCCGGCAGCACGGCCACCGTGGCGGTGCTGGTATGGATGCGCCCCTGGGCCTCGGTGGCGGGCACGCGCTGCACCCGGTGGACGCCGCTCTCGTATTTAAGCCGCTTAAAAACATCCTCGCCCGTCACCGAAAAAATAATTTCCTTGAACCCGCCAAGGTCCGAGGGGTTGGAATCCATGGGGTCAACCTTCCAGCCCCGGGCTTCGGCGTAACGGCAATACATGCGGTATAAATCGGCGGCGAACAGGGCGGATTCGGACCCGCCGGCACCGGCCCGAATTTCGATGATGGTGTTGCGCGAATCCGTGGGGTCGGGCGGCACGAGCCCGCGCTGGACCTCGAGGGTGAGGCGTTGCTCCTCGGCTTCCAGCCGGGCGACTTCCTCGCGCGCCATCTGGCCCATTTCGGAATCAGGCGGTTCCGTCTTGAGCAGCGCGCGGTTGTCTTCCAACTCGGTCCGGGCCCGGGCATAGGCCGTGCCGGTGGCGACGAGCCCCTTGAGCCGGGCGTATTCCCGCGAGAGTTCCTGGGCGCGCTGGGCATGGTCAAAGGCCTTGGGATCGCTCAGGGCCGATTCCACTTCGGCCAGGCGGCGGGCAAAACGCTCAATGTGCGGGCGCAAATCCATCAGGCGGGGCGGAAATTAATTCCAAGCCGGAAGCCGGAACGGGCCGGGCAAAAATAAAATCCGCCCGCCGGGGCCATGGGTGCCGGCGGGCGGAGGGGAAAAACCGCGCTAAACCTTGCGCTTCTTCTTGCTGGCAAACGCCTCCTGGGCGGCCTGCGTCTTGGCGGCGCGCTGCTGGAATTTATCCACGCGGCCGGCCGTATCCACAAACTTTTGCTGGCCGGTGTAGAAAGGGTGGCACACGTTGCAAATGCCAACGATGACCGTGGGCTTGGTGGAACGCGTCTTGATCACATTGCCACAGGCGCAACGGATTTCGGCGTCCACATATTTCGGGTGAATGTCCGTCTTCATAAAAATGGATAGTCAAAATACCATGAAAACAGCGAATGACAAGCGGGATTTTTAAAATGAACGCCGGTTTCGTAAAAATAACTGTTTTTTTTTCAACTTTGTATTGACTTTCCGTTTCAAAAACGTAACATTGAAAGTATTCGGGTAGCAGCACGTTTCTTCAGCGGGGTTCCCCACCCCCACCTCCTTGGCGTCTGCTGCCCGAATTTTTTCTTTTTTCAGCCCACCCCCCCCCTGAATATTGGCTCCGCCCCGCAAAAATGCCGTTTTTGCTCAATCCAAGCTTGCTTTGGGAACCGTTTCATCCATAATTTGCAATTCCCGTTGGTAATAACGGCACAAAAACGACATCTTAAAGCATTTATTTTATGGCGACAGCAAACGATTTGCGGCGTGGCATGGCAATCAATTACAACGGCGACATTAGCGTGGTGCTCGATATGCAGCACCGCACCCCCGGCAACCTGCGGGCCTTTGTCCAGGCCACCCTCCGCAGCATCCGCACCGGTAAATCCTCCGACGTCCGCTTCAGTTCCACCGAGAAAATCGAGGCGGTCCCCATGATCACCAAGAAGATGGAATTCAGCTACAAGGACGGCGTGGATTTTGTCTTCACCGACCCCGAAAATTACGAAACCGTCACCCTCGCGGCCGAACTCGTGGGCGATGCCAAGAACTACCTCGTCGAAAACGGCCTCGTGACCGTCACCTTTGTGGATGAGAAAGCCGTGACCGTGGAAATCCCCCCCAGCGTCGTCCTGACCGTGTCCGACGCCCCCGAAGGCGTCCGCGGCGACTCCGCCAACAACGTCCAGAAAGCCGTCACCATGGAAACCGGCATCACCGTCCAAGCCCCGCTCTTCATCAAGACCGGCGAAAAGATCAAAATTGACACCCGCACCGGCAAATACATGGAACGCGCCTAAGCGCGTGGGCCGCCGTCAAGGATAACGCCACACCCAATCGCCCTTGGCAATGTCCTGCGTCGGGGGCTTTCCCTTGGTCAGGCCCACCACGCCGCCGTCATCGGTTTCATTCCAGCCCACCGAATACAACACAAACCGACCGTCATCCGTCAGCCGGTAATGCAGGGGTTGACCGCCGATGACATCGTGCGGCACTTCCCCGATATACTGCGGTGCCAGCGGGTCGAGCGAACCGGGATACCGCCCCTGCGCCAGGCGATAGCGTTCCAGGGCCATCGCCACCCGCGCCAAATCCACGTCACCTTGGGCCAGGGCGAACCTTCGGCCGGCCGTGCCCAAGGCCGGCAGGAATTGGCGTGCCAAGACGTTGTAAGGGGTCGAATGCCGGCTTTCATTTCCCATGTAATCGTCGCCTCGGCGCGCCAGCGCCGGATTGAAGGTCCGGCTTTGAACGTCCGCCACCGGCAGATAATATTTCTCCATGGCCAGGGCGCAATTCAGTCGGTTTTGATAAAGCCAGCCGCTGGGAGCCAGATGCAATTGCATGAGGATGGCCAGGGCGCCTTCCGCCGCCGACATTTTCGATCCTTCGCCGCCACCTTCATTGAAAAGTTCGAGGTATTTTCCCGGATGCATTTGCAAATAATCAAGGTGGGCGCCCTGAAACACCAACTCACAATGCATGCCCCGTTTATAACCCGTCAGAAAATCCAATTTGGCCAGGTCCGCATCCAACGCCGTCAATTGCGCCCCCGTCCAGCGATGGTCCGCCAACCCCTCCCAAACCGGCTGCAACGCCAGTTGCACCATCGCGATCCGCACCAGATGCGAAATCAGAAACGGCTCGCTGTGGATGGCCTCGGTCAGCCGCTGAATCAGCGTGATGTCCGCCAGCGCACGGTCGCTCTGGCCGGTTTGCAATTCGGCCGTCGCCCGCAACGCCAGCACCTGGGCGCAGCGCTTCAAGGCGGCCAGATGCGGCAGCACAATCGCCGCCTTATTTTCCGTGTCATAATCCAGCGGAAAGCGCGAGTATGGCAGTTCGGCGTCCTGCCGCAGTTCCTCGAGGGTCGGATCCAGCCGGCTCAGGGCCAGCAACACATCGGCGGCGGGGGATTGTGGAGTGGGTGGTACCGGGAACAAGTTGGTTTTCGCCGCCTGCTCTTGGTAATAATGCTGGAAGGCGGTTAAATCGGTTGCTTCTCCCAGGGCCCAGCCATTCAAGTTGCCTGGCGGGTTGCCTCCGTCCCAATAACTCATCCCCAGCCGGGCCACCAGATTGGTGTTGCGGGGTTGGAGCCGGTGCCCCGTCCGGTCCAGCATCTGGCCGTAGCTGCTGAACACCAGCGGCGTCAGCGCAAAATTCTGGTCCTCCGGCACCGGCGGCGGGACCGCGCTGGCAAAGTCAAACCGTTCCCCTTTGGCCTCCCATTCGCGCCGGAACTTGTTCCAAGCGTGATGACCGCGCCAATCTTCCTCCGCATAAAACAAGGCGATGACCGTGGCCGCACAGGCCAGCAGAAACACCGCCCGCCGCCAATGGAAACACAGCCACAGAACCAGCCAGAGGGCGGTGGCGGCCAGGGCGCTGAAGCCGGGAATAAACACCAGGGCTCGTCCCCAATCGGCCCCCCCGCGCGGTCGTGCGCCGGGAATGGTCAACGTCGCCACACAGGTGATGACGAAGATTGCCGCCAGCAATATCAGCCACACCCGGCACCAGGAGATTTCCGCCCCCCCTTTCCCACCCGCTGTTTTAGTTTTTTCGTTCATAAATTCACGCCATCAAAATCCGCACAGACTGTGTGCGCGGGGACCGGGTTCGCGGCCGGTCCGCGTCGGGGGCCGCCGGCACCCCCAGTAATTCAACCAACCACTGCTGCTGCTGCCGCAATTCCGCCAGCAGGGCGGGTGAGGGCGGCGCAGAGTTAGACCACCGTGCCGGGGATTCGTCCCGTTGGGAAAAGTGCAGCAGCAAAATCACCACCCACACCGCCGCCAGCCCCGCCCAAGCCTGCGGATGCGGCCACAGCACGTCGTGTATTCGCGCCCGCAACCACCCCAACCACGAGCCGCGCGCCTTGACCGCCGGGGCCGGCACCGCCGCCGCCAAAATTTCCGCGCGCCAATCGTTGGGAATGGACTTCACCGGCACCCGGCGCAAACGTTGTTCAAACTCGTTCATTTGATTTCGTCATAGAGGGGACGCAGCCGCCCCCGTAATTTGTCCACCCCGCGGCGATACCGGCTGGCGGCCGTGTTCGGCGGCAGCTCCAGCAGCGCCGCAATCTCCTCGAACGTCAACCCCTCCCAGAGCTTGAGATGCACCACCACCCGTTGTTCCGCCGGCAGTTCGCCCAGGGCGGCGGCCAGTTCCCGGCGGAAAGTGGCTTCATCCGGATCATCCGCCGGGGCAAAGGGGCTGATTTCCGCCGCGAAACCCTCGCGGGTCCGATCACGGGAACTCCGGCGGCGCATCAGGTCCACCGCCGCATTGTGGGCCAACCGCAGAAGAAAGGCGCGTTCCTCCCGGACACCCGTCAGCCGCCCCGGTTCGCGCGCCAGCTTGACGAACAAATCCTGCAACAAATCGCGCGTGTCCGCCTCATCGCGGGTGAAGTTCAGAAGCAAGGCATACAATGCCCCCGCGTGCTCGTCATAGAGCCGTTCAATGGGTGGACAACCGGGCATGGTGAGAATAGGACGCCTCCGCCGGCGAAATTTGTCCAGTGAAAACGACTGTTGGCCGGCAAATCAGCGCGACGAGTCCGCCCTCATCCCGGACTGCTCCCCCTGAGGTTCTGTCACCTGCTCTGGGCTTGCGCATAAGCGGGGCCTCCACTCGCAGCGTACTCCGCGCTGTGCGCAAAAACGGCCCCCCGGGCTTTCGGCTGCCCCCCGCGGCCGGGCGCATCTTGCTGCCCCCCCGGTTTTCACCACCCGGACGCAAAGTACCGCAGACTTCCCAGTCTGCTGTCTCGCAGGTTTCCAAACCTGCAGGCCGTTGAAACCGGTGGCGCCCATGAGCTTCGGAAGCTGCGCTGATTTGGCAAGGGGTGATCCGGGGACAGCAGGATGCGCCCCAACCGGCCGGGGAGAGAATTTAAATTTTTGCGGCCTTGCGCAGGGTCAGAAACCAGCCGGTGAACAGGAGCGCCATCGCCAGCGCGGCGGCACCGGGCATGATGCGCAGCAAGTTATCCGGGGTGTTGCCCATCAACATGAGCGTGAGCCAGTAGCTGAGTCCGAGGGCGCCGTAAAGCAGGGCGAGTTTCAGCCAGCGGCTGGCCAAGGCCCACCAGGCAAAGGCTTGAATGAGACCCACGGAGACCATGGTCCAGACCAGGGGGGTGATCATGGCGTTGGCGGCGGGGGTGTTTTTGTGGATGAGGCCCAGCCAGAAGGCGTGCAGGCCGAGCAGACCGGCGGCACCGACCACCAGGCCGAGTCCGTAAAGACCGAGCAGCTTGAATTGCTCGCGCACGGCTTCCCGGCCATGGGTGTGCGCGGCGGAACGGTGGGTGAACAGCACCGTCAGGAGCGGGGCCACGGTCATGGGGAGCGAGCGGGCGAACACCCCGGCGGCGGTGTAGGCGTCCTGATCGGCGGCGAGGAATTTATGGCGGGAGATCACCAGCAAATCGCCCTGGGTGAAACACCATTGGCCCCCGGTGAAGGCGGCGGCCACAATGAGGAATTGGATGAACTCCCCGTCCCAGGGCGACACCGCCGCCTTGCCCGGCCAGGTGAGTTCCTGCTTCCAGAACAACAACACCGCAAACGAAAGGGTGGAAACGCCGGTGGCGGTGACGGCCCAATCGGCATTGGGAAATTTTCCGGTCGTCAACGCCCCAAACAGCAACCGCAGGGTGACGGTGAGGATGCTGATCAAAGCGAGCCGTTTGAACCAGCCCAGCCCCTGGCACAGGGCGGTGGCAAAGCCCCCCCACAGGCCGGCCAGCACACTGACCAGGGCGATCACCATGAGCCCCAGGCGGGGAAAGTGGAAGAAATCACTGAGCGGTTTGGCCAGCAGGATGGCCAGCAGCGAGCCGCCGATGGTCAGGCGCAGGAGGAATTTGTGACAACCGGCCAGCAAATCCCGCAGCCGGGCGTCATCGCCGGAAAAATTGAACCGGGCGATGTAATGGGTGATCGCGGTGGTGGCGATGGCCATGGGCAGCCCCAACAAGCCCATGAAGCCGATGGTGGTGTTGACCAAACCGAATTCGCCGGTGGCGAGGCGGTGGCCAATAATGATCTGGAAGAGCACATTGCCCATGCCCACAAACAAATTGGCGGCTGTGAAGATGATCCCGCTGCGCCAAATGTTTTTCATGCCGGACAATGTTTCATATCGCTTTCCCGCATGTAAATACCGTTTCTCGGGGTCGTGGGCAAACCAAGAATGCAACCAAGCATGCCTACCGCTGCCAAATCGCGGAAACCCGGAACGCTGTCTTGACTCGCCGCGCCGCCTTTCTATCATAAATGCTTTGGTTGATTAAATTAATTTAAAATTAGCTACCATACTTATGAGCACGATCATTGACATACAGGCGCGCGAAATTTTGGATTCGCGCGGTAATCCCACCGTTGAAGTGGACGTCCATTTGTCCGGCGGCGCCCTCGGGCGCGCGGCCGTGCCCAGTGGCGCCAGCACCGGCGAAAACGAGGCCATTGAACTCCGCGACGGCGACAAAAAACGCTATCTCGGCAAGGGCGTCACCAAGGCCGTCAAAAACGTTACGGAAAAAATCGCCCCCGCCATCATCGGCAAGGACGCACTGGACCAACTCACCGTGGACCGCACGATGATCGAGTTGGACGGCACGGAGACAAAGTCCAAACTCGGGGCCAACGCCATTCTCGCCGTGTCCCTGGCCACGGCCAAGGCCGCGTCGGAAGCCCTCGGCACCCCGCTGTTCAAATACATCGGCGGACCCAACGCCAAGGTTCTCCCGGTGCCCATGGCCAACGTCATCAACGGCGGCGCGCACTCGGACGCCCCGATTGATTTCCAGGAATTCATGATCCAGCCGCACGGCTTTGACACGTTCAGCGAAGGCTTGCGGGCCATCACCGAAGTCTTCCACGCCCTCAAAGCCGTCCTGAAGAAAAAAGGCCTCAGCACCGCCGTGGGTGACGAGGGCGGTTTTGCCCCGAAACTGGAAAGCACCGAAGCCGCCATCGAGGTCATCCTCCAGGCGATCAAGGACGCCGGTTACAAGGCGGGCAAACAGATCAACCTGGCGCTGGACGTGGCCGCCTCCGAATTCTACACCGGTAATGAAACCTACACCTTCAAGAAGAGCGACGGCCGCAAACTGACCGGCGACGAAATGGTGGCGTTTTATGCGGAACTGGTCGCCAAATACCCCATCGTCAGCATCGAAGACGGTTGCGCCGAGGGCGACTGGGTCACCTGGAAGAAATTGACCGACAAGCTCGGCGACAAAATCCAACTGGTCGGCGACGATTTGTTCGTCACCAATGTCAAATTCCTCCAGAAGGGCATTGATACCGGCACGGCCAACTCCATCCTCGTGAAGGTCAACCAGATCGGTTCCCTCACGGAGACCCTGGACGCCGTCCAACTCGCGCAATTCCATGCCTACACCGCCGTCCTCTCGCATCGCTCCGGCGAAACCGAGGATTCCACCATCGCCGACATCGCGGTGGCCACCAATTGCGGTCAGATCAAGACCGGCTCCCTGAGCCGCACCGACCGCCTGGCCAAATACAATCAGTTGCTGCGCATCGAGCAATTCCTCGGCAAGAACGCCGTGTATGCCGGCCTGACCGCGCTCAAGAAGAGCAAGTAAGCCGCTTTGAATTCACCAACCCGGAAGCCGTCAACGGCTTCCGGGTTTCTTTTTGGGCGGTTCAGTTGTAGGAAAAGGTGGCCGTGATCTTCATCGAATCCCGGCCCAATGCCTGCCGGGCTTCCGCCGGCCACGGTTTATACGGCGACCCGTGGATCAGCGCCTGCAGAAAGAACCGCCCCAATTCCTCATTCAACGAGTTCCCGATGAGGGCGGGCGATTCAACCCGGCCGTCGTCATGCAGGGTGAACTCGATCACCACATTGCCCGGGGTCACCTGGACAAAGATCTGTTGGTCCGCGTTTGCGGATTCTCGTTGCACCGCGTTCAAAAGCAACTGCGACAGGGTGTCTTCATATTGATGGAAAGCATCCAGGTCACTTTCCAATTCCAGACTGGCGCTGAAAATGCCCTTGGCGTAGGTGGTCGGGGTGGCGTTGGGATCGGCGGCCCCGGTATCTTCCCGCCGGACGGTGAAGTCCCAGGCATCGCATTCGACATTATTGATGAGCAATTTGAGTTTATAGTCGCCGCTTTTGCGGATGGAGAGCGCAGCGTGGCCACCCGGCCATAATAGACGTCACTCTCCTTGGAGAACAACACCGTGCCGCTGCCGGCTTCCAATAATTGGAGGGTGAAGGGCTGCGGCTGGTTGATTCCGTTCGCCTCATCGCCATAGCCGGCAACCACCGCCGCCGGGGTCTGGCCGGGGCCGAAGGATTTGTGACTGACGTATTGGGAATAAGACAGGTCTAGGGACTGACCTTCCACGGCCAGCGTGGTGTAAACCCCGCGGGTTTTCACGGTGTTCGGGTCCGTCCCGGCGCAACCGCCCGCCAACATGAGTAACGCCGCCATCACCACCCCGGGGAGAAAAGGCCTCAGCTTCTTCATACCCGGCAAAGTGGCAGACGCGCCAATTCCAGGGCAAGCTTGAAATGACGCATTGTTTTTAGCGGAAAAACCGATAAAACTTGCCAATAGTGCTTGGGAATGATAGGTTTAGGCTGTGATTATCGAATTTCGCGTTCAAAATCATCGCTCCTTTCGCGGGGAACAGACGTTGAGCCTGGCGGCCAGCAACTATGACAAGACCCTCCCGGAAAATTTAATCACGCCCGCGTTGCCCGGACTTCCCGATCTGCGCCTCATCAAAGCCGCCGCCCTGTACGGTCCGAATGCCGGTGGGAAGACCAATGTTCTGAAGGCGTTGCAATTTCTGCAATGGCTGGTGCTGGAGTCGGCCACCGGACAGAAGCCGGAGGCCAAACTTCCGGTGGAGCCTTTCCGCTTGGATCACGAGTCGGAGGGAAAACCAACGGTGCTGGAGCTGACGTTTATCGCTGAGAACGTCCGCTATGAACTGGCCGTGGCGGTGACCCGGGAACGAGTGGTGCAGGAACGACTCGTGGCTTATCCCAGCGGTCGTGCCCAAGTTTGGTATGACCGCGTGTGGAATGATGATGCGAAGCAATATGATTGGTCTCCCGAAAAACCGACTGAGTTTGAGCGCGATGCCGGCATTGTCGAAAAAACACGCGAAAATGCCTTATTTCTCTCCACAGTGGCGCAATGGAATAACGGGCAGGTAACACCGGTGTATGCTTGGTTTTCAAAAAAATTAAAGTTTTTAAATAATTTGGGAGAAGATGCTGACACGATTTCAAATGCCTTTACTGCCCAATTGTTCAATAGATCCAGTGAGATTCGTAAGATTGTTACTGGCATTCTACGTTCGGCTGACTTTGGTTTGGCAGGTATAGATGTTAAGGAAAAGTCAATGGATACTTTAACAGGGCAGATGTTTGGCGCATTGGTGAGTATGAAACGCCAGCTTGGGCATCCCACGGATTTTTCACCCGAAAGTTTATGGCAGGTGTCTTTCCAGCATGAAGGCGAAATGGGGAATAGCTTTGGGATGGACTGGCAGGATGAATCTGCTGGAACACGCCGTTTCTTTAGTGTGCTTGGCCCGTGGCTGGCGCTAATCGAACAGGGGCAGATTCTTTGCATAGATGAAATCGAAACTAGCTTGCATCCGATCCTGGTGGAGGAATTGCTGCGCCTGTTGTTTAAAACAAATGCTCAAGTCCGCCCGCAGTTATTATTCACCACGCACAATCCGCTGCTCTTGGACATGACGCTATTGCGCCGCGACCAAGTTTGGTTTGCCGACAAAAATCGGGAGGGCGAGTCCTTTCTGTATCCGCTGACGGATTACAAGCCGCGTGCCGATGAGTCGTTGGTGCGGGGTTACCTTTCCGGTCGCTACGGGGCGGTGCCTTTTATTCCCCATGGCTTGGTCGGCGAACCGGCGGGGGAAGCAGGTCCTGCGGAGGTCAAACGTGCCGGCTAAACCGGGGCCATTGCGTCCGCACGAGGAGCGGCGCGATTATGCCCGGCGCGAGCCGAAGGTGCCGCCACCGGGCGAGCCTTCTCCGGGCGACTCCTTTCTGATTATCACCGAGGGTGAAGTTACCGAACGGTTGTATTTTGAGTATCTTCGGGCAGCGTTGCAACTCAGCCCCATGACCGTGCGGGTGATTCATCCCGCCTGCACGGATGCAGTGGGTTTGGTGCGGGCGGCGATGGCTGAGCGGAAGAAATCCGGTGAAATTGGCTTCGATCACGTTTGGGTTTTGTTTGACACTGACGTTTGCGCCCGGCAGGGACAGCTTGGCCCGGCGTTGGAACTGGCCGGAAACGAGCATATCCACGTTGGCTTTTCCACCCCTTGCGTGGAGGTCTGGTTGTATCTGCATTTCCGCGACCGTCCCGGCCCGCTATTGGATGGCGCGGCGGCGGAGAACGCGGTGGCTGTCGCTTGGGGAGAATCCTACGACAAAAGCGAAAAAACCTTCGTCAAATTATGGCCGGCGCTTCGACCCAATGTCTCTGCCGCCGTCAGCCGGGCGGCGCAGACGCGTGAATATCACCGGCGGGGTGGTTCGCCCTTTCCCCCCAACCCCGCCACGGAATTGGATGAGTTGGTGCGGGCGTTGGACGCTTCGGTGCAGCCGCTGTTTCGGATTCTCCGTTGAGCCGCGGCGGCAACCATAAATTGTCATCCATTAGGACAACGGATGTTGTGCAATAATTGGAACAGTTCTTTGACTTCGACCGGCCGCTGGGGTTTATTGTAACCGGCCAAGTTGCAACCGTTTAGTCTCGCCTCACTTCGAGCCGCCGAGCCGCGTTTCGAGCCTTGTCCAGAAAGCTGTTGGTCATTTTTCATGAGCAAAACTGTCTTGTTAACCAGTGTCTGCCGCCCGATGGGCCCCGCCCAGGGGGACGCCCCGTCCGTGGGCTACGAACTCCTTTACCGCCAGGTGACGCGCGCCCAGGGCATTTTCAGCCCCCGCACCGTCAACTCGCAATTCGGTCTGGATTACATCGCGGAAAATCTGGATGCGCCGACGGTGGTGTTGCAATACCCCTCCAAGCGCGAATTGATCAAAGAACTCAAGAAGGGCTACGATTACGTCGGCATCAGCTTCATCATGGCGCTGATCCACAAGATGAAGGAGACCGTGGCGCTCATCCGCCAGTATTCGCCCAAGAGCCAGATTGTGCTCGGCGGTTACGGCACGGTGTTGAAGGACGACGTGCTCAAGCCGTATGCGGATCACATCTGCCGGGGCGAAGGCGTGGCGTTTTTCCGGCAATTGCTCGGGGAACCGGAAATTCCGATGCCCTACAAACACCCGCTGATCGTGAGCTGGTTGAAGGTGTTCGGCTGGCGGGTCTCCGGCACGGGGAAAATATTCGGCGGCCTGGGCTGTCCCAACGGCTGTGATTTCTGCTGCACCTCGCATTTCTTCAAGCGCCAGCATGTCCGATTGCTGCCCACGGGGCGCGACATTTACAACGTGGTGGAACGCTATTTCGATCTCGACCCGAGCCTGGTGTTTCTGATCATTGACGAGGATTTTCTGCTGAATAAAAAACGGGCGCTCGAGTTCCGCGACTGCGTGCTGGCGGCCGGCAAACGGCCCTCGATTTTTGCGTTTTCCAGCATCAAGGCCATCAGCCAGTTCAAGGTGGAGGAAATCCTGGAGATGGGCATTGACGGCTTTTGGATCGGTTACGAGGGCACGCGCTCGAACTACGCCAAGCAGCAGGGCCGGCCGACGGACGAAATCCTCACCGAGTTCCGTGAACACGGCATCACGGTGCTGACCTCGATGATTGTGGGCTTTGATTATCAAACCCCGGCGATTGTGGCGCAGGAACTGGACGGGCTGATGAAGCTCAAGCCGGCGCTGGGCCAATACCTCATTTACGGGCCCGTGCCGGGCACGCCCTTCTACGAACGCGTGATCAGGGAAAACCTGCTGCAAGACGTGTATACCACCGAGAAGGATTTGTTCTACCGGCGCGCGGATGGGTTCAGCACCATGATCAAGCATCCGACACTGTCACCGAAGCAGATCGAGGATCTCCAGCGCTGGTGTTTCGACCAGGATTTTCAACGGTTGGGCCCCAGTATTTACCGCGTGCTGGAAACGCGTTTTCTGGGTTATCTCAAGCTCAAGGACTCGCCGAATCCGGTGTTGCGGCAGAAGGCGGAATATTACGCGAATGAATTGCGCTATGCCTACCCGGTGTTTTTGGCGGGCCGGTTGTTTGGTCCCAACGCCACCATCCGGCGATGGATCGGGGATTTGGAAAAGCGCATCCATGCGGAACTCGGCCGGCCGGAACTGGGGCAGCGGTGCAAGTCCGTCATGGCCATCGGCGCGGCGATGTGGACCTGGTTCACCTTGAAGTTCGACTATTTCCAGCACCCCAAATTACTGCGGACGACCTACCGCCTGCCGGAAAAGAGCTGGAGCGCCTTCACCCTGTGGGAGGAATTTCAGGCCAAAATGGCCGGCCCGAATTTCTCCGTCAAAGTGGAATTGCAACACGCCCGGAAACAGGTCTGGATGCGGCTGGAAGGCGCACTGTCCTCGAAGGACGCCGAACGGCTGGCCCAGCGCCTGGACGATTCCATGGCGCGGAGCCAGAACCATCTGGTGCTCGACTTCCACAAGCTGCACTGGGACAAAGTGGGCGATCTGGCCCCGTTGCGGGACAAACTCGCCGGTTATCGCGACCGCATCCGGGTGGTGTTGCCGAAGCTCTCGGCGGCGCATCCCGAACTGCTTCTGCTGGCCGGGATGTTCCATCATTATTAATTCCAATTCGCTTTCAAGCAGAGCCTAATTCATTGGTCTTTTGGGACGCTGGCAGCGTTGCTCGCTCGGCACCGACCATGAACCTTTGCTGGCGTGCCTCTGGAGTGCGCGGACAGGTCCAGCACCTTGCACGCATCTATGGCTTTCAAATGCAGCCGTCGGGACGAAACGGCTTTTTCGTACCGCAGATTTCCAAATCTGCCGTCTCGCAGGTTTCCAAACCTGCAGGTTCCACCGCCAGTGGGCGCACCCGATCCTTGGACGGCCTGCCGATGGGAAATCGGCGATACAGCAGGTTATCCCGCAAAGCGGGATGCGCTACGGCTTGCGCAAGATGCGTGGATGGGGCCGCTCTTGGACGCGCACCGCACGAACATACGGTGGCAGCGCGCCGCCGAACCGTGGCCGCCATTTCAAGGATGAGGTTGATACTGGTGCGTTCATGCGCTACCTTCAACTTGCGATACGCAGCATTATGCTTTTTTATAATATATAACAGCATAAAGTTGCGTCTCTGGCGAAGAGCGTCAACCATGGAAACAAGCGAAAAGCGGGAATCCGCCTAAGCTGCGTTTCGCCCCAACCTCACTTTGCGGTTAAATTTCCCGGCCTCGTTTTCGCTTTCCCGCTTTCCCGCTTTGGCCTTCCGTGTTTCGCCCCAAGCCCCGCGTCCCGCACCTTCCTCGCTGTTTGGAAAAGCAAAACGGCGCGGCCCGGGGAATCACCCGCAGCCGCGCCGTGGAAAACCCTTCGGGGCGCTCAACGAACCGTATAGGAAGAGCCTTGCGCGCGCGTCGCTTTCGCCGCGCCGGCCGGTTCACTGGTGACGGTGGCGGTTTCGCCCGCGGCGCTGGCGCCCGCCGTGCCGCCGCCGGCGGCGGCCTCTTCGCTCACGTCCGGTATTCTCATGCCGTAAAAAGAGCGGTGGACAAAGAACAGCGCGATGGCAAACAGCACCCCGCCAATGATGCTCTTGGTCCATTGGCTGGACATCGTCACCGCGATTTCCACCGCCAGCAAACCGAACAACGTCGTGAACTTGATCACCGGGTTCAGCGCCACCGACGACGTGTCCTTGAACGGATCGCCGACCGTGTCGCCCACCACCGTGGCGGCGTGCAGGGGCGTGCCCTTTTGCCGCATCTCGACCTCGACGATTTTCTTGGCGTTATCCCACGCGCCGCCGGCGTTGGCCATGAAAATGGCCTGGAACAAACCGAAGAACGCAATGGCAATCAGGTAGCCAATGAAGAAGTAGGGATTGAAAAACGCCAGCGCCAGCGCCAGACAGAAGATCACAATGAAGATGTTCCACATCCCCTTCTGCGCATAGACCGTGCAGATGCGGACGACCTCCTTGCTGTCCTTTTCCGACGCGGTGACAGAATCGAGCTTGATGTGTTCCTGGATATAAACCACCGCCCGGTAAGCCCCGGTGACCACCGCCTGGCAGGAGGCCCCGGTGAACCAGTAAATCACCGAGCCGCCCATGAGCAGGCCCAGGATGATTTCGGGCATCACCAGGCTCAGGCGCGAGATGATGTTGAACGAGGGATCGGCGGCCTTGCCGATATTGTCCAGCAGGATGATGATGCCGAACACCATCGTCGTCGCGCCCACCACCGCCGTGCCGATCAGCACGGGTTTCGCGGTGGCCTTGAAGGTGTTGCCCACGCCGTCGCCCTTTTCCAGCAGGTATTTGGCGTTTTCAAAATCGGGTTTGAAACCGAAATCAGTTTCGATTTCGGCGCGGATGTTTTTGCGCGATTCAATCCGGCTCAGTTCATAGACCGATTGCGCGTTGTCGGTCACCGGGCCGTAGCTGTCCACCGCAATCGTCACCGGCCCCATGCCGAGAAAGCCGAAGGCGACCAGGCCGAAGGCGAAGATGGGCGCGGCGAATTTCAGGGCCTCGGGCATCAGCGCGGTCACCGGGGAACCCTGGAAGGTGGCGAACAGACAACTCGCGAACATCAGCGTCAGAATGACCAGCCCGGTCCAGAACGCCGAGAAGTTGCCGGCCACAAACCCGGACAGAATGTTCAGCGACGCGCCCCCGTGCTTCGAGCAGTTGGTGATCTCCTTCACATGCTGCGAATTGGTGCTCGTGAAGATCTTCGAGAACTCGGGAATCAACGCGCCAGCCAGCGTCCCGCAGGAAATGATCGCCGAGAGCACCCACCACAAGCTCGGGTTCAAGTCATGTTGTTTGCCCAGCAAAAACCAGCTCGCCAAAAAAGTGATGCCGATGGAAACCGCCGAGGTGATCCACACCAGGTGGGTCAGCGGCGCTTCAAAATCGAAATCCTTCAGGTGACCGTATTTCGCCCGGCAAATGGCGTCGTTGAGGAAATACGAGGCCAGCGACGTCAGAATCATCAGGGCGCGCATGGTGAAGATCCAGATGATCAGGGTGGCGCACACCGAGGGGGTGCCCGCCAGCGCCAGCGCCAGAAAGGCGATCAACGCCACGCCCGTCACCCCGTAAGTCTCAAAACCGTCGGCCGTCGGCCCCACGGAATCGCCCGCGTTGTCCCCCGTGCAATCGGCGATCACGCCGGGATTCTTCGGATCATCTTCCGGCAGCTTGAAGACAATCTTCATCAGGTCGCTGCCGATGTCCGCGATCTTGGTGAAAATCCCGCCGCAGATGCGCAACACCGTCGCCCCCAGCGATTCGCCAATGGCGAAACCGATGAAGCACGGGCCGATCAAATCGCTCGGCAGCTTCACCAGGATGCCGATCATGAAGAACAACTCCACGCACACCAGCAGCAGCCCGACGCTCATGCCCGATTGCAACGGGATGGACAGGGTCTGGAGCGGATTGCCCTTGAGGGCCGAAAAGGCCGTGCGGCTGTTCGCCGTGGTGTTGATGCGGATGCCGAACCAGGCCACGCCGTAACTGCCCAGGATGCCCAAAATCGAGGCGAGCAGGATGACGATGACGTCGCTGGCGCTCTTGTGCTCAAGCACCTTGAAATAGAACAGAATGCAACCGGCGATCAACAGCCACAGGATGGCGAGAAACTTCCCCTGTTGGAACAAATAGGTTTTGCAGGTCTCCCAGATGGTGGCGGAGACGCGGCTCATGGATTCATGCACCGGCAGCTTTTTCGTCCGCCAATATTGGGCCAGACCGAAAATCGCGCCGATGGCGCACACCACCACGCCCAGATACATCAGCGTCAAACCGCTCATGCCGCCCAGGCCGTCAAACCGAACCTGGTCAAGGCTGGGGATTTTCAAGTCGGCGTCGCCGGCGTGCAACCCATTGGCCATGCCCAAAAAGGCCGCCACCACCAACCCGAGCGCTAATATTTTCGATCTTTTCATAAAATGTTATAATTCATTTCCAGAATCGGCATCCTAAATCTGATTCATCTTAGGCAAAAGCACTCTCCGTTTATTGTTAATCCCTGAACTTCTATTGATTCGACCCTTGGCCGTTCTCAAAACCATTAATTTAACGGTCAAAAAGAGCGAATAACCACCAAATTAAGCGCCATGCGCCAGCCTTTACCCCACGATTTGGCTAGCTGTAACGTTACCGTTTTCATATATGACCTTTTCGCCAATTTGACTTTTTTAACACTATTCAGGCACCCCCCTGTTTTTGATGCCGACCTCCCTCCTGGTATATACGTTCCAGTACGCCAAAAAATTTTAATATGCAATCACCGGGCTTTCGGTGACAATTCGCCCTCCTATGAGTCAATTAGCCAATCAAATAGCCGTCGTCACCGGCGGCGGGCGCGGCATCGGCCGGGCCATCGCCGTGAAATTCGCCAGTGAAGGCGCGGACGTAGTGGTGGTCTCCCGCACCGCCGTCAACGCGGAAAAAGTGGCGGAGGAAATCCGCGCGCTCGGCCGCCGGGCCTGGGCCTTCGCCGTGGATGTGGCGGACGCCGCCGCCGTCAACGCCGCCGCCGAACAGATCCTCGCCGCCGCCGGCCGCGTGGACATTCTGGTCAACAACGCCGGCGTGACCCGCGACGGTCTGCTCATGCGGATGAGTGACGCGGATTGGGATACGGTGCTGGACACCAACCTCAAGGGCGCGTTCCTGGTGACCAAGGCGTTCACCCGGGCGTTCGTCAAACAGCGCAGCGGCCGCATCCTCAACCTTTCCTCGGTGATCGGGTTGATCGGGAATGCGGGCCAGTGCAATTACGCGGCGAGCAAGGCGGGGCTGATCGGCTTCACCCAGTCGGTGGCGCGCGAACTGGCCTCGCGTGGCATCACAGTCAACGCCATCGCCCCCGGCTTCATCGAAACGGACATGACGGCGGAGTTGAACGAGGCCCTGCGCACGGAATTATTAAAGCGCATTCCGCTCGGGGTGCTGGGCCAGACCGAGGATATTGCGGCGGCCGCGTTATACCTTGCCAGCCCCGGGGCGCGCTATGTCACCGGGCAGGTTTTGACGGTGGACGGCGGAATGGTGATGTAAGGAGGCTGTTCAAAATGACATGAACAACTGGCGCGCCGGGATTTTGACCGCTGGCGAGACGCGAGTGAGGAGCATACCCGCAGCGGTCTGTGACGAGCGAGCAACGAAGCCGGCGGTCAAAATACCAAGCGAAAGTGTTCATGTTATTTTGATCAGCCTCCCCAGGCCGGAAAGATTTCCTGAATCAAGGCTTGACGATTCCACCCCGGATGGCATAGACACAGGGCAAATTATGGCAGACAAACCAATTGACCAACGCGTAAAAGACATCATCGTTGAACAGCTCGGCGTCAAAGCCGACCAAGTCACCCCTGATGCCAAGTTCATCGAGGACCTCGGAGCCGACTCGCTCGACACCGTCGAGCTGATCATGGCCCTGGAGGAGGAATTCGGCATCGAGGTGCCGGACGACCAGGCGGAAAAGCTCCTGACCGTCGGCGACGTGACCAAATACATCGAAGACAACCAGAAATAACAGCGGGGGAAGACTTCGGGGCAGTTTGGCTGGCACCAGCTTGAGCTGCCCCGTTTGATTTTATGGCAAGACATGAAGAGCGCCGCGTGGTGGTCACCGGCATGGGCTTGGTGACGCCGCTGGGGAGCGAACTGGGGGTTTTCTGGAACAACCTGGTGGCCGGCGAGTGCGGCATTGACCGGATCACGGCGTTTGACCCCGCGGCGTTCGACACGAAGATCGCCGGGGAAGTCCGCAACTTTGACCCGGCCCCGGCGTTTCCCTCACCGAAGGAAATCCGGCGCACGGACCGATACTCGCAATTTGGCGTTTATGCCGGCTGGCAGGCGCTCAAGGATTCCGGCCTGGACCTGGCCAAAGAGAATCTGGACGAGATCGGGGTGTTCATCGGTTCCGGCATCGGCGGGCTGGCCACGACCACCGACCAGCACAAAACCCTGCTGGAACGCGGCCCCGGGCGCATGTCGCCGTTCACCATTCCGATGTTGATCAGCAACATGGCCTCCGGCCTGTTCTCGATGTATCACAATTTGCGCGGCCCCAACTTCTCCATCTGTTCCGCCTGCGCCACGGCCAATCATTCCATCGGCGAAGCCTGGCGGACCATCAAGATGGGCGACGCCCAGGTGATGTTTGCCGGCGGGGCCGAAGCCACGATCATCCCCATCGGCATCGGCGGGTTCTGCGCCATGCGCGCCATGAGCACGCGCAACGACGATCCCCGGCACGCATCCCGGCCGTTTGACAAGGACCGGGACGGCTTTGTGATGGGCGAGGGCGCCGGCCTGCTGGTGCTCGAGGAATTGGAACACGCCCTCAAGCGCGGCGCGAAGATTTATTGTGAAATCGCCGGTTACGGCAACACCGCCGACGCCCATCATCTGACCGCCCCGGCGCCGGCGGGCGAAGGCGCCGTCCGCTGCATGCGAATGGCCCTGCGCTCCGCCGGGCTCAATCCCTCGGACATTGCCTACATCAACGCCCACGGCACCTCCACGCCCCAGGGTGATGTCTGCGAGACCCAGGCCATTAAGACTGTGTTCGGGGAACACGCCCGCAAGCTGGCCGTGAGTTCCACCAAGGGGGCCACCGGCCACATGCTGGGGGCCGCCGGCGCGGTGGAAATGATCGCGTGCGCCCTGGCCATCCAAAACGGCGTGGTGCCACCCACCATCAACTACACGACCCCCGACCCGGAGTGCGATCTGGACTACGTCCCCAACACCGCGCGGGAAATGACGGTGAACGCCATCGTCAACAACTCGTTCGGCTTCGGCGGGCACAACTCGACGATTGCGGCGAAAAGGTTTGTGGGGTAGTCGGCTTCGTTGCCATTTGACGCCCCCGACATTCTGGGGCAGCCTGTAAAGTGTCGGTGAATATTGCCGGCGTGAACCCCCGCCCACAAGCCATGAGCACCAGGGTGGCGGATGGCAAATCACCGCCGTGGCCGGCTTGGTGGCGGCCAAAACCCAATGAGCGACATCAATTTAACCGTGAGTCCCGGCGCTGAACCCATGGTCAAAATCCGGGCGTTGACGAAACTGTATTCGCAAGGCGACATCCAAGTGACGGCGCTGGACCGCATCACCCTGGACATCGCCGCCGGGGAATTTCTCTCGCTCATGGGTCCGTCCGGCTCCGGCAAATCCACATTGCTCCACATCATCGCCGGGGTGGACCGGCCGACTCGCGGTGAATGTCTCGTGCAGGGGGTGGACGTGACGAAGCTGGACGAATCGCAGCTCGCCGACTGGCGCAACCACAACGTCGGGTTCATTTTTCAGAGCTTCAATTTGATCCCCGTTTTGACCGCGGCGGAAAACGTGGAACTGCCGCTGCTGCTCACCCGTTTGAACCGCGCGCAACGCCGGCGGCAGGTGGAAACCGCGCTCGAAGTGGTCGGTCTGGCCGATCGCGCCAGGCATCTGCCGCGCCAAATGTCCGGCGGCCAGGAACAGCGCGTGGCCATCGCCCGCGCCCTCGTGACCGATCCCGCCCTCATTGTCGCCGACGAACCGACCGGCAATCTCGATTCGCACAGCGCGCAGGAGGTGCTCGGCGCCCTGCAGGCGCTTCGTCGGGACGCGGGCAAAACCATCATCATGGTCACGCATGATCCCAAGGCGGCGGCCTTTGGCACCCGGCAGATCCATTTGGAAAAGGGGGAGTTGTCGGCATGAATTTTCCATCGCATAAAACTCCTGCAAGCCCGGCGGCCATGCCTTCGGGGAAACTGACGAAAGCGGGACCTCCCCGGCCATGACGCTGCCGACGTTCATCCTCAAAAACGCCCTGCGCAACAAACGGCGCGCGTTCCTCTCCGTTTCCAGCGTGGCCGTCAGCCTGTTTCTACTGGTGACCCTGCAGGTGGCGTTGCGCGAACTGACGCTGCCGGCGGCCAGTCCCGGCGCGGAACTCCGCCTCTGCGCCCGCAATAAGGTTTCCCTCACCAACCCACTGCCGGCGCGCCAGCGGGCGGTGATCGAAAAAATCCCCGGGGTCGAGGGGGTCTCCCCGTTCACCTGGTTCGGCGGCGAGTATCAAAACGACGGGGCCATGACCTTCGCGCAATTCGCCATTGATCCGAAGGAGACGCGGCGGGTCTTCACCGATCTCAACCTCACCGACACCGAACTGGCCGGGTTTGAATCCGAAAAAACTGCCGCCATCATCGGCAAAATCTCGGCGGACAAACACCACTTCCACGTCGGGGACCACCTCACCCTCAACAGCACGGTTTATCCCGGGGCGCTCGAATTCAAGATCGCCGGGATTTTCTCCGGCACCGCCGACGACCGCATGATGTTTTTCCGCCAGGATTATCTGGATGATTCCATCGGCACCCCCGGCCTCGTCGGGATGTGGTGGCTCAAGGTGAAATCCGCCGGCAACATGGCGCCCGTGATCCAGGCCATCAACGCCGCGTTTCAGAACACCTCGGCGGAAGTCCGCGCGGAAAGCGAGCGCAACTTTCAGCTCGATTTCATCTCCATGCTCGGCAACGTCAAGACCCTGATTGCGTCCATCAGCACCGTGGTCGTGTTCACCCTCGTGCTGGTGACCGCCAGCACCATGAGCATGGCCGTCCGCGAACGCTTCCGGGAACTGGCCATCCTCAAGGCCCTGGGCTTTCGCCGGCGGGAACTGTTCGCCTTCATCCTGGCCGAGAGCTTTGGGCTCGCCGCCGCCGGGGCGGTGCTGGGCATTGGCGGCGCCTACGCTCTGTATACTTTCGGCGACGTCGGCAAAATGACGTCGGGAATTTTTGTTTCCTTTCAAGTCACCCCCCGCATCATGGGCTGGGCGGCGCTGGTTGCGGCGCTGCTGGGCATCGCTTCGGCCGTCGCGCCGGCGCTGTCCGTGGCGCGCATGAGCGTGGTGAACGGGCTGAAAACCCTGGATTAAAATGGCCTTACCGCTCACTTATCATTTCCGCAACGCCCGGGTCCGCCTGCGGGCGACGCTGGCGACCATCCTCGGCATCAGTTTGGTGGTCGCGGTCTTCGTGCTGGTGCAGGCGCTGGCGGCCGGGTTGGTGCAATCCGCCCGCAACACCGGCGATCCCCGCAACGTGATGATCGTCCGCAAAGGTTCCACCGCCGAATCCAGCAGCCAGGTCGCGCTCGAACAATTTCAAATCATCCGCTACTGGGAACAAATTGCGCGCGATGACACGGGGACGCCGCTGGTGTCCGCCGATGTGATCACCCTCATCAGCCAGCCGCGCCTGGACGGCAGCGGCGAGGCCAACGTCTCCGTGCGCGGGCTCACGCCGGTGGGGAAATCATTGCGGCCACAGGTGACCCTCGTGGCCGGCCGCTGGTTCACGCCGGGCCAACGTGAAGTCGCCGTCAGCCGGAAAATGGCGCAGCGCTTCGCCGGCTTTCACCTCGGCGACACCTTCCGCACCGCCGGCAAAACGCTCACGGTGGTGGGGGAATTCGACGGCCGCAACAGCGCCTTCGACTCCGAGGTGTGGCTGGACGCGGATGAAGCGCGCGCCATCTTTGACCGACAGAATTATTCCAGCCTGCTCGTGCGCGCTGCGACTCCGCAGGCGGGCCGCGAACTCATGGCGCGGGTGGAAGCGGACAAACGCCTGCCCCTGCTCGCCGAACCCGAGGTGAAATACTACGCCGACCAGACGGCGACGGCGCTGCCGATCAAAGTGCTGGGCAACTTCCTTGCCATCGTCATGTCCATCGGCGCCGTGTTTGCCGCGATGAACACCATGTATGCCAGCGTTGGTTCGCGCACGCGGGAGATCGGCACGCTGCGGGTGCTGGGGTTCCGGCGGCGCACGATTCTCGCGGGCTTCGTCCTCGAAGGCGCGCTGCTCGCGGCGGTCGGCGGCGGCCTCGGCTGTCTGCTGGCGCTGCCGCTGCACGGCGTTTCCACCGGCACGATGAGCTTCAATTCGTTCAGCGAAACGGTGTTTGAATTCCGCATCACGCCCTGGCTGGTGGCCAAGGGGATGATTTTCGCCGTCGTGGTCGGCGTCGTGGGCAGCCTGCTGCCCGCCCTGCGCGCGGCGCGCCTGCCGGTCATCACCGCCTTGAAATCCCTCTGACCATCCGCTATCCATTCCGACGCCGTTCATGAACCTCGAGAAATTAAAAGGCCTGCAGATCCGACCGGAACAAAAGCGCCGGCCCCAGCGCGTGTTTTGGAGCATCGTGCTCGTGGTCGCGGCCGTGCTGCCGGTCACCGTGCTGTTCATCCAGCCGTGGGCCAAGGATCAACGCTCACTGGCCGCCGGCGCGCTGGCGCTGCCCGGTGGCGGGCAGCCCACGAATACGCTCACCGACCCGGCCCCCGCCGCCGGGACGCCGCCCCGCCCGCCGCCGCCCGCGACCAACGCCGGCAGCGTGCTGACGGTGAACGGTTACATCATCGCCCGCGAGCGCATCGAAATCAGCCCGCGCTTCCTCGGCATCGTAAAATGGATTGGCGTGAAAAAGGGCGACACCGTGACCAACGGCCAGGTGGTCGTGCAGTTGGATGACACCGAATATCGCGCGCAGTTGCGCCAGGCCGAAGGCCAGTTGAACAGCGACCGGGCTGCGGTCGAGCGCGACGAGTTGAACTACGGGCGCATCACGAACCTCATCCATGCGGACAGTGAATCCGCCCAGAGTGGCGACAACGCCCGCCTGGCGCTGGCCGCCGACCGGGCGAGTTTGGAGACGGCGCAGGGGGCGTATGACCTGGCCAAAACCTATGTGGACTGGTGCGTCATTCATTCGCCCATCAACGGGGTCGTGTTGGAAAAGCTCGTGAACCCGGGGGAACTGGTCATGCCGCAGAGCTTTGGCGGCGGGCGCGGCCCCAGCACGGCGCTGCTCGCGGTGGCCGACTTGAAGGATTTACAGGTGGAAATTGACGTGAACGAAGCCGACCTCTCCAAAATCACGCTGAACCAGAAATGCCGCGTGAGCCCCGAAGCGTATCCCGACAAAACTTACGACGGACTGGTGGCCGAGATCGCACCCGAAGCCGACCGCGCCAAAGGCACGCTGCAAATCAAAGTGCAAATCGCCAACCCGGACCAATACCTGACCCCGCAATTGAGCGCGAAGGTGGATTTTTTGGGCCGGTGACCCCGCCCGGGGGCGGAGCACGTGATTTCCAGCCCTTCCTCCCATCTGCTCGAAATCTGGCCGTGAGTCCCATGGGCACCGGCATTGATTATATATTCGGTTTCGGCGGCCACAACGCCCCCATCGCCGCAAAAAAGTTTGCCGGTTACCCCAGCGACTTCAAGATCTCCTCCTCCGCCCGGAGATTTTCCGCCGCGTCAATCGGACCGTGCAGCTTTGGAAAATCCTTGATTACAACTTCACCAATTCCTCCAGCAATTCCGGCAGCGGCGCGACCTTGATTTCATGGCCCGCCGGATACGGCGCTTTCACCGGGGCCACCACCCAGGTGGTTTCCGGCTGTAAATCTTCGATGGCGCGGTGAAAATCCGGCGTCAACTCCGGCGCGCTGGACGCCTTGCACTCAATGGCCAGCCGCCGCCGGCCGCGTTGCAGCACCAGATCGCATTCCGACCCCGTGCTGGTGCGGTAAAAAAACGCCTCCCAGCCCGGCAGCAGGCCCAACACCTGTTCGATCACATAGCCTTCCCACGAACTGCCATAGACCGGATGCCCCAGCAGATCGTTCTCCGTTTCCAGGTGCAGCAACGCGTGCAGCAGGCCGCTGTCCCGCAAATACACCTTGGGCGTCTTGACCAGGCGTTTTTTGAGATTGGCTTCCAGCGGCGGCAGCACGCGCAGCATGAAGGCGTGTTCCAGCATCCGTACGTAACTTTGCACGGTGGGCTGGGACACGCCCAGCGACTGACTGATTTTGGAGGCATTCCACAGTTCGCCGTGGTAATGCGCCGCCATCTGCCAGAACCGGTGCAGCGTGCCGGCCGCCACCTTCACGCCCAACTGCGGCAGGTCGCGCTCCAGAAACGTGCGGATGAATTCCTCGCGCCACTCCCGGCTGTCGTCCTCCGTGGCCGCCAGATAGCTGCGCGGAAAACCGCCGCGCCGCCAGTGCGTGCGCAATTCGCCCGGCCCGGCCTTGGCCGATAAAACTTCTGGCAGCAGAAACGGCGTCAATTCCAAATAGCCGATGCGCCCCGCCAGACTTTCGGAACTTTGCCGCAATAACTCCGGCGAGGCCGACCCCAGCACCAGCACCTGGCCGTTGCGCCGCCCGTCGTCCAGCACCGCGCGCAGGACGGGAAACAGCTCCGGCACCCGCTGGATTTCGTCCAGGCAGACCAGCCGCCCGGCGTTGGCCGCAAAGAACGCCTCCGGATCGCGCAGCCGCGCCGCCTCCGACGGCCGTTCCAGATCCAGATGCACCGCGCCGGGAAACCCCGCCAGCACCGTGCGCGCCAGCGTGGACTTGCCGCATTGACGCGGTCCCAGAATGGCCACGGCGGGAAACCGCCCCAGCCACTGCCGCACCCGCGGCTCCAGCAAGCGTTCAATCATGCGTGCAATTCTAAAGTGAAGTTTTCAATTTGCAAACCGCCAATTTCACAACCAACCCAACTGACCGAGCTTTGAGTTGTGGAGTTGGAAATTTTCCCCGGCCCCACCCGCCCCTCACCCCAACGACTTCAAGATCTCCTCCGCCGCCGCCCGCGGGTTTTCCGCCGCGTAAATCGGCCGGCCGATCACCAGCCAGTTGGCCCCGGCCGCGATGGCTTCGCGCGGGGTCAGCGTGCGCTTTTGATCATCGGCGGCTTCCCCGCCCGTGCGGATGCCCGGCGTGACCAACTGCACGTGCGCCGGCAAAAAGCCGCGCAGCATCCCGATTTCCAACGGCGAGCAGACCAGGCCCCACAGGCCGGCGCTGACCGCCAGCCGCGCCAGCCGGGACACCTGGGCGGCCGGGTCCGGTGCGCAGCCGATTTCCGCCAGCGTCGCGGCGTCCGAGCTCGTCAGCACCGTCACGCCCAGCACGAGCGGCACGGGCCGGCCCAGGGATTGCGCGGTGGACACGGCGGCGCGTTCCGCCGCCCGCATCATTTCCGCGCCGCCGCTGGTGTGGATTGTCAGCATCTGCACATCCAGCCGGATCGCGCTGGCCACGGACTTGGCGACCGTGTTGGGAATGTCATGAAATTTCAAGTCCAGAAACACCGCCGCCCCGGTGTCGCGCACCCGGCGGACGATGTCCGGCCCGGCGGCGGTGAACAGTTCGCCCCCGATCTTGAACGCCCCCACCACCGGAGCGATTTTGGCCGCCAGTTTTAAAGCCTGTTCCGCCGTCGGCACATCCAGTGCGGCGATAATGGGATTACGATTACCTATCACAATGGACCAAGCATAAGCCGGCGGGCGGGAAATTCAAAATCCAAAGGATCAAAATTCAAGAAATGTTCAAATCTCAACCCTCAGAGCTTGCCTCGTTATTAATGGAAGCTGAGGTAATGTAAACGCCGCCTGATATTATAATGGCTTGGCGGGCGGTTGTTGCTATGATGCGGTTCATGCAGACAACAACCATTGTGCGACTGGTCGGGGTGGCGATCCTCATTTTCGTGTTCATTCTCGTATTGAGCACGAGCAGCTATGTGGTGCAACCCGGCTTCCGCGGCGTGGAGGTGACGTTGGGCAAAGTGTCGCCCGTGTTCAAGCCGGAAGGCTTCGGCTTCAAGACGCCGCTCATCAGCACGATTGTCCCCGTGACCATCCGCCAGCAGACCAGTCAGTTGCAGGCCGCGTGTTATTCCTCCGATTTACAGCAGGTCAACATGGACATCCGCGTGCTCTACCGGGTGCCGGAAAGTTCGATCGTGAAAATTTACCAGGGTTACGCCGGGGATCCCTTCGACAGCCTCATTGCGCCGCGGGTTCAAGAAGCCTTGAAGGAAGTGACCGCCCTGGACACCGCCGAGCAGATTGTGAAGAACCGCGAGGAAATCAAAAACAAGGCCCTGGCCGCCGCGCGCATCAAGATCAGCGACCTGCTGTTGGTGGACGACATTGTGATTCAAAACATTCAACTGTCCTCGGAACTGGAAACCGCGATTGAAGCCAAAATGGTGCAGGAACAGGAGGCGGACAAGGCCAAGTTCACCCAGCAGAAGGCGCAAATCGAGGCGGACACCGTCGTCATCAAAGCCAGGGGCGACGCGGAATCCATTCGCATCCGGGGCGAGGCGCTCAAACAAACCCCGGCCTTCATTGATTTGCAAATCGTGGAGAAATGGGACGGCAAGGCGCCGCTCGTGGTCGGCGGCAACACCGGCGGCGGGGTGAACATGCTCCTCCCGCTGGCAGATCTGGCCAAGGCCCGCGCCCTGGAAGCCGCCCTCACCAACGCCCCATGAAACGTGTTTACCCCGACGACCAAGACCCGCTGCGAACCGGCCCGCGACCAACCTGGCTGCGCTGGTTAATCCTGGCCTTTCTGGCCGGCGTCGGAACCGTCCTGCTGCTGCTCTTTCCGGCGGCCCTGCGCTTTGTCGAAATGGCCGCCCTCGAAGCCCGTTACTTCTGGTGGCTGATTTTAATGGTGGGCCTCGGCATCTGGCTGATTTGGGGTTACGGCCGAAGTGCCAAGTAAGGAGGCGTAAATAAATCAGCGTGGCAACCTGACTGGTTCTTTTGGCGGCTGGCGACGTTGCTCGCCCGTCACAGAACCCTTTGGCGATGCACCTCGCTCGCGCCTGGCCAGCCGCCAAAATCCCGGCGTCAGCTTGCCACCCTGATTTATTTACGCCTCCCAAGCCCATCGCCGCTCGTTTGGAATTTATCCGCCCATTCCCCCCGGCGGTCAGAGGCGCATCCTGACACTACCCCGGGGCGCGGACTTCAGTCCGCTTCAACGTACGAGTGAGTGCTGACGATTCGATTGGCCCGCCGGCATTCGAACGGTGAAGCGGTCCCGCAAAGCGCGGGACCGCGCTCCTACCGGTATGCAATCGGAGCAGTGTCAGGATGCTCCCGGCGGTAAGTTTTGCTGATGTTTTATATTTGCTCCGCCGGGAGCAGGTGCTAATATGACCGCGCAATGAACTTTGTTCTGGCATTATTGTGTTTCGCGGGGTTCGCCCTGGTTCTGGGCTGGGGCATTGTGTTGCTGATGACCGGCACGCCCTGGCTGTTGGTGGCGGCGCTGCTGGTGTTCATTGGCGCCTTCGCCAAGTTCGGCTGTTTGTCCCACTGAATCGATTGGTTCCTGGGTTCACCCGTAACGGAGGGGCCGGGCCGTCGGGAAGGCGTTTGGCAAATGCCGGATGATCTTTCGCGTATGTCTGACTCCCCGCATCACCGTGCGCTGAATGAACTTTTTCGCTTGGATGTCATAGACCCTGTGATGTCGCTCAGTGCCGGAATGCGATGAAAAGCAAAACTGTTTCGCACCCTGAAAGCCCGCCCTGTTGCCGCCCGGGCTGAGAGCCTGCGTCAACCGGCCCCCAACCCATCCCGGCCTGCAACGTCGAAACCAAAACCCGCCACCGGATTTGCGGTCCAACCTCCGAACCGTCCCCTCGCATTGCCGTCGGGTGACAGGTCTTGCGGCCCGCTTCCCCGGAGTGGCAACCGGCTTGTAGTGTTTAAAGATGGCCCGTGCGAGGCGCTTTACCCCTGAACAACCCACAACCTAAGCTTGCCTTTAACCGACGCCATTATGCATTCAAAAACCCATGAAACCCCACCGGCGGCGCAAGGTGTTTGGTGTGGCTCAGGCGGCCGATGGCTTGGTGGCCGACCGCGGGCGCTTCACCGACGGATGCTCACCCACACCACCGAGCCCTTGCCTCCGGGAAACTGATGTTCAACCACCAGCATCTCAACCGGGCGCCGATCCGGCGCCCACTCCAACCCGGGAAAGGGCTCAACCCATATCCCCCATCCACCGGGTCTTATTGAGACTCAACAACACGGTTCCATGGACTCCAGCGCGACAATCAACCACGGGGAAGCCGGCCAACGACCGGGAAACCCGGCCGTCAGGCTCCAGCCACCGTTAGGGAGCCAGTCGCGGAGCGACGTCTGACCATCGCCCGGTATGGCCCCCACCTTTGGAGTGCGGCGGCAAGACGCCGCTTTTGGACCAGGCGACATGTCGCCTCG